>SMTZ1_10000373_pt1 | contig 40952 bp, 34 predicted proteins | sample DeeMarSWOR136_30_FD_25667 | JGI IMG/M metagenome (IMG submission 25667) | reverse complement strand
CGTCAACCACTCCGGCGGTCCTGTCCCTGGAGATGCGTATCTCGTTACTCCCCAGATCGCCGTCCGGGCCACCGGTCTGTATTTTCACGATCTCCTCTTCCCTGAGCCCCAGCTTTTCGAGCACCCCGAGCACGTACTCATGTATACCGATCGTGGTCATCCCGTAATAGTCGTGGGGGATACCCCCGATCTCCGGCGCTTTTCCCGTGGTGAAGGCCTTCCAGTAGCGGTACTGGCGGCGTTTCGCGTAGAGGGCCGCCCAGTTCATGAGTTCCGAGGTCCGTTCGTCGGGTCCCAGGAAGAGCATCTCGTCCTTTCCGTAGAAATCGAGTACCTCCTTGTTCGGCATGATCAGGTCGAACATGCCGTCGATATAGCTCTTGAAGGCGCGATCGTCCTCGTTCTGATGCTGCAGCTTGAGCAGAATAGTACCCTTGGATCCGCCCTCGGGAATGTCCTTGTTCTTGAGTTGCTGTGTCCTTGCAAGATTGTAGTTCTCGAAGAATATCGTGTCCAGGTTATGCTCATAGGCGGTGAGATTCCGCGACTTGATGATGCGTATGCCTCCTCGTGCCACGTCCCTGAAACGGACGTGAAATCCCACGAATTCCCGGCCGTAGAAGAAGAACAAGGCAAAAGGCACCTCAGGAAAGTCGACGGCGTTGAGAAAGACCGGGTCCATGCGAAAGGCCATGCATGTCTTGTCCCGCATGAAGAAGTTCGTCTTCAGAATGGAGTTGTTGAAGGTAGAGAAGTACCTGAGTATGGTTTTGTCCTTGTTCGACGCTACGTCGGTCTCGATCTTGGCCTCGATCTCTTTCTCCAGGTTCCCCTGGTCTTTCACCGCCTTTCGGGGATGAAAACGGTTCACGAAATGCCGGTAGAGCATGGACACAATGTCGTTATGCTCCATGATAGCCTGCGCGATCCTTGACTCCGAATAGGTGTCCTTGATGAGCCGCATCTTCAATGTGTCGAGTATACCCCGAGCCTCGGGCTGGTCCTTCAGCGCAAGGTGCAGTGAGGTATACTCTTCGGTAAGCACGGTCAGAAACTGGTGGGAAAAGGAGGCGGCAGAAAGGGCGTACATGGTCTGCTGGGGCGAGTATATTTCATCGAGGAAGAGCTGTGTCACCGGGTCGTCCGGTACCATGACCACTGCATTGAGATCCCGTGAAAACTCCTCGATGGTATCCCGGTCCAGCTTGTCGTAATAAAAGGTATACATCTGTTTCTGATCGAAGAGCGGCTCCCGGTATTTTCTGTTCGAGTGAATCCCGTATTTGTACATGAGATGGGAAAAGTACTTGAGGAACTGCCGGTCACCCACGCCGTGAATGCCCACCATGACCCTGGTCTCCCCAGTCTCCGGCTTGTCAGTAATGGAGATGTAGGGCGATTCCCTATTGTTCATGGATTCCCAAGCCTGACGGTACCGTTCGACGGTCTCACCCGCTGATCGCTCCATGAACGCGCAGTTCATCACATCCTCGAAGCTTTGTACGCGGCGCCGCTTGCTGCTTTCCCTGCAGAATACCGGTTTTGTCACCATGTAGAGCCGCAGGTATGACCTCCCGGTGCGGTACTTGGTCCGGTAACTCTCGAGCCGGAAGGTGGGGTAGATACTCTCGATACGGCTCTCGATCTCCTCGGTCTTAGACGATTCGTCCTCAACGATGTACACGGCCCGGTCAGGGCGCTCGTTCATGAGCTGTATACCCACCCCTTCACCGCCATACTTTGAAACAAGCTCCGAGGCGCTAATGGCGAGGAGGTGCTTTGCGATTTCGTCGATGGATGTGGTCTGAAAGTAGTACTGGTGAATACCGAGCCTTACGAGAAACCGTTCGATCTCCTCACGGGCCTTCTCCTGCGTCATGAATCCGGTGTTTAAAACAGCCTCCTCGAGTTTGACGATGTCCTCGAGGGAAAGGATGGATTTCTTCTGAATGTCCTGCAGCTTCAGCATCCCCGCGCGCTCCTCTCAGGGGTCGTTAAAATGTTGTTTAACCATCCATAGCCTACTACAGAATGGTCTTCAAGTCAAAACATAGCATCGGTACCGGGAATAGTCTTTTCTTGCTCTATGGAAACTTGCGGGGTATAAGGAATGCCGTTACCAGTGTGCGCGTTACACTGGTTCACCAGGGGGATTCTGGTCGTTGCAACGGCTCAGCCAGCCATCTCTATGATGACGATGTTCCGTTCCTCTTCCTGCAGGTGAGGAACCTGAACACGCTGGATGCGGATGTGGCTGTCAGTCCCTTCCTTGACCTTCTCCTTAAGACGCTCCATCTCTTTGTCGATCTCTGAAATCCTGCCCTTGAACGCGATGATCACCGTCCCCTCCTTGACTACACGTGCTGCCAGATTGTACAGAACGGAAAGCTCACCCACTGCCCGTGCCAGCACGATGTCGAATTGCTCGCGCACATGCCGCACATCCCGCTCGATCACCCTGAAGTTATGCAACTTCAGCATCGCGCCCATGGCCTCCAGAAAGGCGGCACGGCGGCTGCGTTTTTCCACCGCAGCGATCGAAAGGACAGGGTCCACTATGGCAAGGGGCAGTGCCGGAAAACCAGCTCCCGCTCCTAGATCTAGTATCGACCCCTTTCTCGATGGCAAGAGAGGGTAAACGGTGAGCGAATCGAAGATGTGTCTCATGATGATCTGCTCACGGTCCATGGTGCCGATCAGGTTGGTCTTTCTGTTCCAGCGCATGAGCTCATCTATGAAGATGAGCATGTTTTCCAGCGTTTCGGGTGCGGTCTCGATGCCGAGCTGCCCGAGCCCTTCGCTGAGCATATGGCGTTCATGTTCCCGGCTTGACATGAAACTCCCTGTAATTATCACCAAGGTATTTCAACGCGAGTGGTTCTTCCTCAGGACACTCAGCCTACCCTCTCCTCCCAGCCTCGCCCACGCACCCTGCGCATATAGAACAGCAGGTTGGTGACGTCTGCCGGTTTGACACCCGATATTCTCGATGCCTGCCCAAGGGAACGCGGCTGGATGCGTTCGAGCTTCTCCCGTGCCTCCGAGGAAATACCCGCCACCCGGCTGTAGTCGAACTCCAGTGGAATGAGCTCGTTTTCCATGCGCCTGAACTGATCGATCTTTTCATTCTGCCGGGCGATGTACCCATTGTACCTGGCTTCGATCTCCGCCGAGCGCAGCACCGTGGGATCGTACCCGTCGATCTCCGGTATACAGTCCCTGAGAGAAGTGACGCTCGTCTCCCTCATCTTCAACAGGTCGAAACAGTTCTTGCCGCCCTTTCTCCGTTCCCTGAGTATGCCCATGAGCTCCGAGAACGCCGCCTCTCTTCGTTCTGCGCGCACCGCGTCCTCGCCGCGCATGAGCCCTACCCGTCTACCGTACCGTGAGAGACGAAAATCGGCGTTGTCGTACCGGAGGTTGAGCCGGTATTCCGCGCTGGAGGTGAACAGCCGGTAGGGCTCGGAGGTGCCTTTGGTGATGAGGTCGTCGATGAGCACCGCGATATAGGCCTCCGAGCGGTTTAGTACCAGAGGGGGCTCGCCGCGCAATGCAAGCACTGCATTGATGCCGGCCATGATGCCCTGCGCGGCTGCCTCCTCATATCCCGAGGTGCCATTTATCTGTCCCGCAAAGTAGAGGCCGCGCAAACGTTTGGTCTCGAGGCTGGCCTGCAACTCAGTGGGCGGCACATAGTCATACTCCACCGCGTATCCGGGCTTCATGACTTCTACCTGTTCGAGTCCCTCGATGGTCCGGAGGAACTGGTGCTGCACCTCCTCCGGCAGGCTCGAAGAGATGCCGTTCAGGTACATCTCCTCTGTGTCCAACCCTTCGGGTTCAATGAAGATCTGATGCCGGTCCCGGTCGCCAAACCTGACCACCTTGTCCTCGATGGAGGGGCAGTACCGTGGTCCGACACCCTTTATCTGGCCTGTGTACAGGGGTGCCCGGTCGAGGTTCTCCCGGATGATGCGGTGTGTTTCCCCGTTCGTGTATGCGATGTGGCAGGGCACCTGCGGGCGGTCGATGAGATCGGTGGCGTATGAAAAGGGAAAGGGCTCAGGGTCACCATCCTGACGCTTCAGTACGCTGAAATCGACGCTCTTGCGGTTTACCCGTGCAGGTGTTCCAGTCTTGAGCCGCCCAAGCGGAAACCCCAGCCTCTCCAGGCTCACGCTCAGGTTTTCCGCGGAGAGCTCACCGATCCTCCCCGCATGCTCGTTGTAGGTTCCGATGTGAATGAGCCCTCTCAGGAAGGTGCCCGTGGTGACGATGACCCTTTCTGCTCCATAGGTGTTACCCCGTGCCGTGCGCACACCGCATACCCGATCCCCCTCGGTCAGCAGCGCATCCACCATGTCCTGCTTCAGCTCAATGCAAGGTTCGATCTCGATGACGTGCTTCATGTAGAACTGGTAGCCCTTTTTGTCGGCCTGTGCCCGGGGCGCCCACACTGCAGGTCCCTTATTCGTGTTGAGCATGCGGAACTGTATGCCCGTGCGGTCTATGGCTTTACCCATCTCGCCGCCCAGGGCGTCGATCTCCCGGACGAGCTGTCCCTTGGCAAGACCACCGATAGCTGGATTGCAGGACATCTGGGCAAGGGTATCGAGGTTGATGGTGAGTAGGAGGGTCCTACACCCCAATCTACCGGCGGCAAGCGCTGCCTCACAGCCCGCATGCCCAGCGCCGACAACGATTACATCGAAGGAATCGGAAAAATCCACGTCCTGACTCTCTAACGATGAGAATTGTTGGATATAAAATACGATGAGGATGGCCAATGTTCAAATGATTCGCTGCGTACTCCTGCCGCGACACATTTCTCGCCCTCGGGATGATCGCTCCGGTACTCCAATTTACTGCTGCGGCCGTGCACTCCGAGAAGACTGGGTGGAGGGGTGGGCACCTTTTCCACGTTTCTTGAGATAGATCTTCACCCGCTTCAGGTTCCCGTCTCCCTCACTCTTGGTTTCAACATGAGGGTCACTCTGCAGGGTCATGTGAATAACGCGACGCTCGAAGGGATTCATGGGTTCGAGGTACTGCGGCTTTCCCGTTTTCTTCACCTTTCTCGCCACCTTCTCGGCCAGTTCACGAAGGGTCTGCTCACGCTTGTCCCGGTAGTTCTCGATATCGAGGATGACCTTCTTCCACGTCTCACCCTTCTTGTTCACGATGATGTTGACGAGAAGCTGCAATGCCTCAAGGGTTTTCCCCCGTTTTCCGATAATCAGTCCGGCACTGTCCGAGATGATTTCAATATACAGCTTGTCCTCCTCTTCGATCGAACGGGTAGTTACATCGATGCCGATGGTTTTAAAGAGTCCCGCGAGAAAGGCTTCGGCTTTTGAGGCTGGATCATCCTCTTCCTCCTCGAGATAGACCCTAATCTTCACCATGCTGCCGAAACTGAAGAACCTCGACTTCTCGCCGAGCACCTCTATCTTTAACTGATCAGCCTCGACGCCAAGGTCCTCGGATGCCTTCTTTATTGCTTCCCGCTCTGTTCTTCCTTCATATTCATGTATGACCATTCCTTCACCCCCTGTTCCTTGACATGGGTCTTATCGTTTTTTCTTGGTCGAACCGGGTTTCCACGACGGCGGTCTTCGAGTCGGCAGCGATCGCCGTGCATGGGTAGTCTTCTTCTCCGGCTCTGGCTTTGTCAGCGTCCCCTTCTTCTTCATGCGGTAATCGATCATGTACTGCTGCCCGATGGTCAGAATGTTCTGTATGGTCCAGTACAGAACCAGTCCCGAGGGCATGTTCCAGAAGATGAAGAAGAAAACAATGGGGAACATATAGGTCATCATCTTCGCCTGTTGCTGCGACGAATTACCTGAAGTAAGCTTCGACTGCAGCAGGGTCGTGGCCGTCATGACGAATGGCAGCACGTTAATGTCGGTGAAACCCTGAGTGCCGACCTTGTACCCGAGAAGGGGAACGGCGAACCTGAGCGTTGCCACTGTATCGGGCATTGAGAGGTCGCGGATCCACAGAAAGGACTGGTTTCTAAGCTCTATCATGCTCGACAGCAGCGTGTACAGCGCGTAGAAGATGGGGAGCTGAAACAGCATGGGCAGGCAGCCGCCCATGGGGTTGACCTTCTCCCTACGATACAGCGCCTGCGTCTCACGGTTCATCTGCTGCGGGTTGTTCTTGTACTTCTCTCGAATCTCGTTGATCTTCGGCTGCAGGGCGCTCATTCTGCGCATGGACTGGAAGCTTTTATAGGTGAGCGGATGGAGAATGATCTTGATGACGATGGTCATGAGGATGATCGAGAGGCCATAGCTGTTCGTCCATCCGTAGAACCCCCTGACCATCCACTCCAGAAAGATAACGAGAGGTTTCAGTACCCTGCCGCTCATCACCGCATCGAAATTGTATCCATATGCTTTGAGGAGCCTTCGATCCTTGGGACCGGCGAAGATCTTGAAGGTGTCCTCGAATCCATTTCCGCGGTGATAGGTGCCCGAAATGCCAAAGGAGTACTTGCCCTGTGTTCTTTGATCGAATGCGTAAATGTAATTCTGACTCCCGGGCACGACGCTGATGAGAAAGTACCGATTCGTTACACCAACCCAGTTTGCGAACCTCGAAATCTCGGAGTACTTCGACTCGCTGCTGCGCAGAGAACATCCACCCGCTCCACGAAATACCTTGTGGAACTTTCCGTTCTCATAGTACCCCTCCGTGGTGATGTTGTACCGGTTTCGCACCACACTGATCGGTCCGAGTATGGGGCCCCAGACCAGCGTATAGGCGATATTGTCCCAGTTCAGATAGAGCTCCTCCGCGGTCTCCAGGGGCTCCACCTGTACCTGAAGATCGAACATGTACTCATCGTCCTGGAAGAGATAGGTTTTCGAAAACCTGAAGATTTTTCCCTTGCTGTCCTCGAAATCCCTCCAGAACCGGTAGGCAGTGGGGCTCAGGGTCTCCACATAATAGGTCGTGCGATCGCCGAAAGGAACGTTCCGCAACCTGTCGAAGTGTACCTCAAAGGGGCGGATATCATCCTCATCATACTCAACGAGCTCGACAGGCCTGCCGTCCTGGTCGAGATAATCCTTAAGCTGAAGACTTACGATGGACGCTCCCGCGGTGGAGAGCTGTATGCTGTAGTGCTTCGTTTCGACAGAGAGGGTGCGTACGACAGCCTCCTCAGCAGGAACTGCAAGCTCTTCCCGCTCAGCTCTTCGGGTGAGGGCTTCGCGTTCCTCTTCCTCCTCGCGAACCTGCGGCTGTTCCTCAACGAGCTCCTGTGCCTGCTGCTGTGTTCGTTCTTCGATCTTCGGTCTTAAAAAAATGAATTGAAAAACAAGCACGAGCAGGAAGATGACAACAATGGCGATAAGCGTGTTCTTGTCCATCTCTCACATCCTGGTCTTGATAGAATCAGCAGGTACAGCAGCAGAACTCTCGTCAACGGAAGTACCGCCTCACGGGGACCACACACAGAAAGGAAACACAGATTCTCCAGAGGTCTCCTAACGCACCGGGTCGAATCCACCGCGATGAAAAGGGGTACAGCGCAGCACTCGCCGCAGGGACAGATATACTCCCTTCAGGGGGCCATACTTCTTCAGGGCCTCCACGGCATACTGTGAACACGTCGGATTGTACCGACAGGAGGGGGGGACATGAGGGGACACGGCTTTCTGATAGAAGGTGATGAGGTTGATGAGAATATGATTAATAAACGGTCTTGCTTTAGGTTTCATGCACTGTCAAGTATGAATGGAAACCACGGTTAAAGAGACCTCGTAATGCTGCGTAACTGCTGTGAAAATTATCCGTCCTTTCCTTCACAATGATGAGCACGTCGAATCCTTTTCCAAACCTGCCCTGTTCTCTTCGAAAGAATTCCCGACATACTCTCTTTTCATAATTACGAACGGCTGAACCCCCGATTTTCCTTCTCATGGATACTGCCAATCGCAACCGGTCAAGATCATTTTCAAGAAGAATCAACGTATACTGTTTCGAATGATACCTCGATCCTCTCTCAAAAAGCCTCTTTATATCCTCCTGTTTCCCTATCCGCTCCTTTCTACTAAAAATTTCCCCTTTTTTTCCATGCACCTATGAAAATACCCTTCACATACCTTCGTCTGCCACGGTGAGCCGTTTACGTCCCTTTCTCCTACGTCTCTTCAGAATATCCCGTCCTGCCTTGGTGCTCATCCGTTTTCTGAAACCGTATTTTCTATTCCTCTTTACATTGCTCGGTTGATATGTCCTCTTCATCGATCCCTTTTCCCGTTTATCATGATGTACCCCTGCTCCATACCCGCTTCGAAATCCATCTTCACTTACAGCAGGTGAGCAATTGCATAAGAACGTATTAGTCTCATAAAAGACACCATTAGTTTCTACTTTTTATCATACTGTTATCTATATCACTATCAATGTGGACGTATCGATAAGATACGAATTGTTCATCAAGAACTAATTAGTCGCTGGTGAACAATTCATTAGAATTGTTCACCAGCTCAAAAATTAGTTCTTAGCTAGTAATATTTTACCAGTAAATATTTAAACATCATGTTATTTTCTAAAAACTGCGAATTGTTCATCAAGAACTAATTATATATACCTTTGCTGCCATCCTTCGTCAAGGAAAAACAGTATCGGGGATACTCGCCAGCACACAAGGGTCACGGGGAGTTCAAATGTTTTGATTCTCTGTGAAGAATTCTCTCTACAGGTAAAAATTTTCGTTGATTAATATTCTGTTATTGTTTACAATAGGTGACGCTGTGTTCTGCGAGCGCCTTTCTCTGTTGTGAACAACCTGTGGATAACCGTAATGAATTCTGGGGAAAAATCCGTAATTCATTGTTTTGACGTGAGTTATACTGACGATTGATCCCACGAAAGAGCGTTCATTTCTGTACAAGGCTGTAACTTCTTCTATTTCAAAATTTAGATTACATGGGTCGTGTCTGTATATAAATTTATAGATTGAAGGTAAATACTTCTCTATTTTTTTACAGATTCTGTATTTAGAAAGAACTGACCCTTGTGAACAACCTGTGGATAACTTCTCGTTTATTCCACAGACAAATCGTCCTGGGCTAGAGAAATACATGTATCAGAATTTGTGGACCGAAACGCTCAACCTCGTTTCCCTGGAGCTTTCATATCAGGAGTACAACACCTGGATAAACCAGCTCCACTACCTTTCAGGCGATGAGAAGGGAATTACCGTTGCTGCTCCATCCAGGCTTGCGAAGGATATCATTCTGGAGCGCTATCAGAAGCTGATCCAGGGTAAGATGCGTGAACTGGTGGGAAAAACTTTGCAGCTTCGAATCGAGATCAACTCCACATCCTCTAAAAACAAAGGCCAGACAAAAGAGAGCCCTGCAACAAAGGAGGGCACCCGCGATCCTCGACACTCCCTCTTCAATCCCAAATACCGGTTCGAAAACTTCGTCGTGGGGAGCAGCAACGACCTGGCCGCTGCAGCATCCAAGAAGATAGCCGAGAATCCGGGAAAGTACTGGAATCCCCTCTTTCTCTACGGCGGTGTGGGTCTGGGGAAAACCCATCTCCTCCACGCCATCGGGCACATTATCATCGACAAGCTTCCCGAATTGAAGATTTTGTACATCACAGGCGAGAGCTTCATGAACGATTACATCACCTCCATCCAGAAGGGAACCATGAACAGCTTTCGGATCAAGTACCGGAAGGCGGATCTTCTCCTCATCGACGACGTGCATTCCATTCAGGGCAAAGAGGGGACCATGGAGGAGCTCTTTCATACCTTCAACACTCTGTATGCGGCGAAGAAACAGATGGTGTTTACAAGCGACCGTCCTCCCAAGGAGCTGCGAAAGCTCGAAGATCGGTTGAGAAGCCGATTCGAATGGGGTCTCACCGCCGACATTCAGCCTCCCAATTTCGAGATGCGAGAATCAATTCTGAGACAGAAGATCACGAGTGAATCCTACGAGGTACCGGAGGAGGTCATACGGTTCATTGCCGAGAGCTTTACCTGGAATATCCGGGAGCTCGAATCCGCACTATACAAGCTCTTTGCCTATCATGATCTCGTGAACGAAGAGATCACCATTGACCTTGCCACTCGTGCCCTCAAGGACATGATCAGGATGAAGAGCTCAGAGGACATCACCATCGATCTGATTCAGAAGAAGGTTGCCAATGCCTACAACATCAGCTTTTCCGACATGAAGAGCAAGAAACGGGCGCGCAACATCGCAATGCCCCGACAGATCGCAATGTACCTTGCGCGTAAACTGACCGACTTCTCAACGACCGAAATAGGAACGGAATTCGGAGGGAAGGATCACTCCACAGTTATTCACGCGATCTCTAAGATCAAGACAAAGTACGAGGAAGACGACCTGTTCAGACAAAAAATCGACAAGATCAACAGTGAGATAAATGAGGAACACTGAACCCTCCGTGTGCATGGCGGACTGTTGAAAGCCTGTTCATTACCTGTGTACCCGGGTCTTAGAAGGGGCCTTTAACTGTCGATAACCTGTTGAGGATGACAGGACAGCAGAGCATATGAGAACCCTGAATGGACGAGGGGTGTGGATACAGGGTGTGTTGTCAACAGTCTCTTCCTTCCCGTAAACATCCCTCACTGGAAGGATTAAGGCCTTTTTCACAGTATCAACGGCTCTACTACTACGACTTGTTTTATTATTATAAAATAGTAGTAAGAAGGGGTTGCATGCCATGAAATGCTCAGTACCCAAAAAGAAGCTGGTGAAGTACCTCTCCCATGCAGATACCATCGCAGGCTCAAAATCCACCATCCCTGTTCTGTCGAACATACTGCTCGATATCCAGGGACGTGATCTATCCATACTTTCCTCCAACCTGGAAACCGGAATCAAGATCACCGACAGTGTGTCTGTCGAGGAGGAGGGTGCCCTCGCCGTCAATGGAAGGAAATTGCTCGGTATCATCCGTGAGCTGCCTGAGGATGATGTGGCTATGACGGTTGACTCAAACAATCGTCTGACCGTTCGGAGTATGAGCAGTCAAATAAATGCCGAGTTTACCATTGCCGGGGTCTCAAAGGAAGATTTTCCGGAAGTACGGGCAGAACCGGATGGAGAGTATTTCAAGGTCAATGCGGAGTCGTTCAAAGGGATGATCAGAAAGGTCATATTTTCAATTTCGAGTGACGAGAACAAGTACTCACTGACAGGGATTTTTTTAGAGAAGAGCGATGAGACGGTCAATATGGTTGCAACCGATGGGAAGCGGCTCGCGCTGGTGACGAGGACGGGTGAGGACCTCGGGGTGAGCATGGACAGCCTTGAGATACCCCATGACGGTGTGATTGTGCCGAAGATCGTCTTTGCGGAGCTTCTGAAATATTCCTTCGAAAAGGACGTTTTGCTCATGGGCTTCAGCAAGAACCAGATCTTTTTCAAATATGACAACATCCATCTCGCGTCCAACCTCATCGAAGGAAAGTATCCCGAGTACAAGAAGATCATACCCGTTGACAGAACGAGGTACCTGTTGGCCGAGAAGGTGCTCCTGATGCAGGCCATAAAAAGGGTTTCGGTGCTCGTGGATGAGAACTACAATCAGATAAAACTGAGCATTGCCGATGGCAGACTGACACTTTCCTCACAGAATCCGACCCTTGGTGGTGCCATAGAGGAAATTCCCATTCAGTATGAGGGTGAAGAGCTGGACATCGCCCTGAATTATGTGTACCTCCTTGACTGTCTCAGGGAAATTGACGCGGACCGCATCAAGATTGATTTCGAAAACTCCGAGCGAGTCATCACGGTACAGGGCGATGATGAGAAGGGATACCTCAATCTGATCATGCCCATGAAGCTCAACGTTTAGAGGTGAACGGGACATCTATACCCCCCTCGAGGGATCACGCTTATTGTACATATCATCACTTCATCTCCAGAACTTCAGAAACTACGAAGAAACGCAGGTCCAGTTCTCCGAGAGCTCAAACCTCATTCTCGGAGACAACGGTCAGGGAAAGACGAATCTTCTTGAAGCGATCTTCGTGCTGTGCACCTCGAAATCCTTCCGACATATTTCGGATCGCAAGCTCGCTCGATGGGGTACCGATGAATATCGGATCTCGGGGGATTTTCAGAGGGATTCGGATGCATCCGTCGCGCTCGCTCTCGAGTATCGGGACCGCAAGAAAACACTGACTGTCAACGGGAACCTGGAGGAACGAATCTCTTCCATCATCGGTCAGGTCTACAGTGTTCTGCTCTCATTCGAAGACATCGCGCTCGTAACCGGCCCCCCTTTTGAAAGAAGGGCCTTCATGGACCTCATTCTCTCCACGTCCGACCGGCTCTACTTCAGCTACCTGAAAACCTATATTAAGGTGGTGAAGCAGAAAAACAGGTACCTGAGCGACGCCGCCCGTGTGGACACGGCGCTGCTGGCGGCGTGGAACGATCAGATCGTGCGTACAGGATCCTACATTCTCGGCAAGAGGATGGAGCTCGTGGAATTCCTCAACCGTTTCATCCTCGAGCACGAAGAGGTGCTGAAACAATTTTCAGCGCCCCTCAGGTTGGAGTACCGCCCTACAGTCAAAGATCTGTCGGTAAGGAGCACGGATGAAGAGGTGCGCGAGCGTTTCGATGAGCAGCTGATATCGCACATGGATGCGGAGTTGAAGATGGGCCATGCCCTCTATGGTCCCCATCGCGATGATTTTTCCTTCTCGGAAAACAAGTCAGAGATACGCTATTTCGGTTCTGTGGGAGAGGCGCGGCTCGCGTCGATCATGCTCAAGATGGCACAGGCATCCTTTTACAGAACGGTCAGGGACGTGCGTCCTATCATACTCGTGGATGATATTCTCCTGGAGCTTGACAACTCGAACCGGGAGCGCGTACTCTCCCTTTTCGGAATAGACCATCAGATCCTCATTACCACCACAGAGGGAACACGGCTTACGGAATTTTTTTCACCAGATCGGGTGTTTCATATATCGAACAAAGGCAAAATTGTATGGAAAGGAATGAAGACTCCCCGATAGGCCCGGGCAGTAACCACGGGAAAGGAGGAAAAAGGGGTCGCTCAGAAGGCTCACGGTTCTCACGGGGCAGTAACAAAAGATCCGGAGCTGGTCGTCTATCTGAATCAGGGAAAATTGGTTCCTACGAGAGGGTCGGGCACGTTCTCGACGGGTATCTATCGAGCCATCCGCGGTTGAAGTACGAGGTAAAGGCCCTGGAAGCTGTCAGGATATGGCCCGACATGGCCGATGAGTATGTGCGCCTGCATACCGAGGCGGTGATGGTAAAGGACCGCATACTGTACGTGCATACCGATTCGAGCGCCCTGGCCTCAGAACTGGCTCTTCGAGAAGAGGAGTTCCGCGGCCGTTTGAATCGGGCTTTGAAAATGTCGCTGGTGCAGCGCATCGTCTTCAAATCAGGCAGGGTGGCTCACGGGCAGAAGAAGGGAGAGAGAGATAAGGCACCACCACGGCCACTTACGGCAAAGACACTGAAAGAAATCGAGGGGACGGTGAAGAACGTCCGTGAGAAAGAGCTCCGGGAAGTTCTAAAGCGATTTTTCAAGGAGACGGCGATGAGAAATGAGAGGAGAAAGCGATAAATTTCTTTATCAAAGCGGAAAAAAATAATATATTAAATCATTAAATAATAAATAATTAAGGCTATATTGGGAGGGGGACTGTCCGATGGACTATACCGCTGAAAGTATTCAGGTACTCGATGGTCTCGAGCATGTGAAAAAACGGCCGAGCATGTACATCGGGTCCACAGGTCCTCTCGGTCTCCACCACCTGGTCTATGAAGTTATCGACAACTCTATAGACGAGGCTCTGGCCGGATACTGCAAGAACATCTCGGTCATCATCAAACAGGGCAATGTCATCGAGATCGAAGACGACGGGAGGGGTATTCCAACCGAAATACATCCCTTCGAGGGAGTTTCCGCACTGGAAATCGTTATGACCAAGCTTCACGCGGGCGGGAAGTTTCACCACAAATCCTACAGGATATCGGGCGGTCTGCACGGTGTGGGTGTATCCGTGGTCAACGCCCTTTCCGAATGGCTCGAGGTCCGGGTATGCCGGGAAGGCACGGTTTATACTCAGCGGTACCAGCGTGGTGTCCCCGAATCCGTGGTTAAAAAGCAGGGCAACTGCGAGCTGAGCGGCACGAGGGTGGTGTTCAGGCCCGATCCCACGGTATTCAAGAGCATCAAGTTCAACTTCGACATCCTCTCCAGGCGTCTCAGAGAGCTTGCCTTCCTGAATCGGGGCATCAAGATTTCAATACGGGACCTGCGAGACCGTGAAGACATCAGGGAGCACACCTTTCAATTCGACGGCGGCATCATCTCCTTTGTCGAGTACATCAACCGTACGAAAACGGCGCTGCACAAGAAACCGATCTACTTTGAGGAAAAACGCGACGACATCGAGGTGGAAATCGCCATCGAGTACAACGTGGGATACAACGAAAACATCTTCGCCTTTGTCAACAATATCAACACCGTTGAGGGTGGGACTCACCTCATCGGGTTCAAATCGGGGCTCACCCGCACCATCAACGATTTGATCAAACGTATGCCTAGTATCAAGAACAAGATATCCCTGATGGGTGATGACGTACGGGAAGGGCTTACTGCGGTCATCAACGTCAAGCTCCAGAACCCGCAGTTCGAGGGGCAGACCAAATCGAAGCTTGGTAACAGTGAGGTCAAGGGCATTGTCGAGTCCATGGTCTACGAACACGTATACGATTTTCTCGAGCGAAACCCGGGTGTGTCCAAGGCCATCATCGACAAGTGCATGCAGTCCGCGAAGGCCCGGGAGGCGGCCCGCAAGGCACGTGAGCTGACGAGACGAAAGAGCGCCCTGGAGAACGACAGCCTCCCGGGCAAGCTCGCCGACTGCTCCATCAAGGAACCCGAGCGCTGTGAGCTGTACATCGTGGAAGGCGACAGTGCGGGAGGGAGCGCGAAACAGGGACGGGACCGCTCCTATCAGGCAATCCTTCCCCTATGGGGAAAGATGCTCAACGTGGAGAAAACCAGGCTTGATAAGGTGCTGGCGAACGACAAGCTGCAGCCTATCATCACCTCCCTGGGCTGTGGCATCGGCGATGACTTCGATGTCAGCGGTCTGCGGTACAACAAGGTGATTATCATGGCTGATGCCGATGTGGACGGGTCACATATACGAACACTGTTGTTGACCTTCTTCTTCCGGTACATGAAGGAGCTGATCGAGCAGGGGCATGTCTACATCGCCCTTTCGCCCCTGTACAAGATCATCAAGAAAAGCAACGTGCACTACGCCTACTCCGAAGAGGAGAAGGATGCCATCATAAAAAAGATCGGTTCCCAGGGAATCACAGTGCAGCGGTACAAGGGTCTCGGGGAGATGAATCCGGAACAGCTCTGGGATACCACCATGAATCCCGAAAAACGGACCCTAGTCCAGATCACCTCCGAAGACGCCGTGGAGGCGGAGGAGATTTTCTCCACGCTCATGGGCGATGCCGTAATTCCCAGAAGACAGTTCATCGAAGAGAATGCACAGTTTGTGAAGAACATCGATGTGTAGAATCTGATACACAACGATACTCTCATGGCTGAGAAGAAACCAGTTAAAGCGGGGTAGAGAAATTTGGATACCAAGGAAAGAATCGTCGAGACATTTATCGAAGACGAGATGAAGAACTCCTATCTCACCTATGCGATGAGTGTTATCGTGAGCAGGGCTCTCCCCGATGTCCGAGACGGACTGAAGCCAGTGCATCGTCGTATTCTTCACAGTATGAACGAGCTCGGCCTCACGCCGGACAAGCCCTTCAAGAAGAGCGCCCGTGTGGTTGGGGATGTGCTCGGCAAGTACCACCCCCATGGCGACCAATCAGTGTACAATGCGCTTGTCCGCATGGCCCAGGATTTCTCCATGCGGAAGATACTCATTGAAGGGCAGGGAAACTTCGGGTCCATAGACGGAGATAATCCCGCGGCCATGCGTTACACCGAGGCAAGGCTGCACTCCATGGCCATGCAGCTCCTCGCGGACATCGAGAAGAACACAGTCGATTTCGTTCCCAACTTCGACGATTCCATGGAAGAGCCCTCGGTGCTCCCGGCAGCCTTTCCCAACCTGCTGATAAACGGTTCAAGCGGCATCGCGGTCGGTATGGCCACAAACATCCCACCCCACAACCTCGGGGAAACAATCGATGCGGTGATCTCCCTCATCGAACATCCCGATATGACTATCGACGAGCTCATCAAGATACTACCCGGTCCCGATTTCCCGACAGGCGGGGTCATTATCGGCAAAGAGGGCATCGAGCAGGCTTACAAGACGGGAAACGGCCACATTCAGATCCGCGCCAAAGTGAGCATCGAGAAGATGAAGGGGGGCAAGGAATCTCTCGTGGTAAACGAGATCCCCTATCAGATCAACAAGAGCAGGCTTATACAGGACATTGCCGCCCACGTGAAGGACAAGAGGGTTGACGGTATTACCGATCTCAGAGACGAATCAGACCGTGACGGGACACGCATCGTGATCGAGCTGAAAAGGGGCATCAATCCCCACGTGATCATGAATCAGCTCTTCAAGATAACCTCCCTCCAGGTTACCTACGGCATCAATCTCCTTGCGCTCGATCAGCTCAAGCCCAGGCTCATGAACGTCAGGGAGATGATTGAGCGGTACATTGCTCACCGCGAGGAGGTTGTTACCAGAAGGACGAAGTTCGATCTCGACAAGGCAGAGAAGCGCGCCCATATCCTGGAAGGATTCCTCAAGGCACTCGATGCGATCGATGAGGTCATCAACATCATACGCTCTTCCAGGACTCCGAAGGAGGCGGCTGACCGGCTTATAGAGCGCTTCTCCTTCACACGGATTCAAGCCGATGCGATCCTCGATATGCGGCTCGCCCGTTTGACCGGTCTCGAACGGGAGAAGATACAGAAGGAGCATGAGGAATTGCAAAAGCTCATCGAAGAGCTCAGGGAGCTCTTGAAGAGCAGGAGGAACATACAAAGGCAGATCGTGAAAGAGCTCAGGGAGATCGGGAAAAGCTTTAGTGATCCGAGAAAAACTGAGATCATCGACAAGGAGGAGGAGATCGACATCACCGATCTCATCATAGAGGAGGATGTGGTCGTCACCATCTCGCATAACGGTTTTATCAAACGCACACCCATCACGGCGTTCAAGAACCAGGGACGGGGCGGCATGGGCGTGAACGTCTCCTCCCTGAAGGAGAGTGACTTTATCGAGCACGTGTTCGTGGCTTCCACCCATGATACCATGCTCTTCATCTCTGACCGGGGGATTTCATACTCCACCCCGGTGCACGAGATCATGAACGCAAGCAGGAACGCGAAGGGCCAGAGCATTAAGCTCCTGCTCAGTCTGGAGGGAGAGGAGAAGGTGGCCGCCTATGCCAAGCTTCGGGAGAAGGAGGATGAAGCATACATCCTGTTCATGACTCGAAAGGGATACATGAAGAAAACGGCTGTTTCGGAGTTCCAGAACATACGCAAAACGGGTATCATTGCGATCAAGCTCGACGACGATGACAGTCTCGTCGATGCCATTGTGACCGACGGGAAGAGCGAGCTCATCGTTGCAACGGAGATGGGTAATGCACTCAGGCTGAAGGAGGAAACGGTGCGGCCCATGGGAAGAGCGGCCCGCGGCGTCACCGGCATCCGGCTGAGAGAGGGGGACTACGTCTGCGCCGTGCGAATGGTCTTCAAGGATGCTGATTTGCTTGTGGTCACCGGGAAGGGATACGGAAAGCGTGTTGCCGTTAAGCATTTCTCCGTACACGGCCGGGGAACGAAGGGACAGCTCTACGTGAAGCTCAGCGAAAAGACCGGCAGGGTTACCGACATGATACTGGTGCACAAGGGAGACCAGATCGTCATCATCACCTCCCGGGGCATGATCATCAAGCTCAACGTGCGCTCCGTATCGATCATGGGAAGAAATGCGGGCGGCATTCGCCTGGTCAATCTCAAGGAGCCCGATACCGTTGCGGGCGTGGCCAGGGTGGTACAGGATTAGAGCGTTACTCATGTAGCTGTTTCCACCTTTTTATAAGTGCGTGTTTTGCATTGACATTGGTTCTGATACGGTCTATCTTTTTTCATCAGGTGTCCAGGGAGAGATGGCTGAGTGGTCGAAAGCGGCGGTCTTGAAAACCGTTGTCCTTCACAGGACCGGGGGTTCGAATCCCTCTCTCTCCGACCCAAATACCATTAATCAGTTCTTGATGACAACTCCGCAAGCTTTGCTGGCGGCTAATTTGCACAGTATATGGGATAGAACAAAATTTGAAATATGACCTGGGTAATAAAAAGAACTAAGAAAGAGTGAAGCCGCGTGCGCTCAACCCATCAGCACCTTACGGTACTGATGGGGGAGATGACGAATAATTTGTAAGAATTATCCACGAACAAATAATTAAAATATTTTAGATAAAAATAATTTTATTATAAATGTATATCTATTGATCTTTTGCATGATGAAGAGGATGCGCACCAGGTCGCGGGATCGTGGATGGAGTGTCATGAAACGCGCATTACTCAAATCTGTATAAACCATGCGTTCGATACAACGCCTTGGGGAGAGGTGCGAGAGTGGTCGAATCGGGCTCCCTGCTAAGGAGTTGTGCCTATAACTGGCACCGTGGGTTCGAATCCCACCCTCTCCGAACCAACAGGTGGAACAGCCGCTCTATGGTGCTGTAACTGAATTGAGGCTGGTTCAGCCGATGATGCAAATGAATAGAGGGCGGAAGGATACGATGTCCAGCAGTCGCGGTGTTTGTTGGTATGTGCCCATAGCTCAGCCCGGATAGAGCATTGGATTGCGGATCCAAGGGTCGGAGGTTCAAATCCTCTTGGGCACGCAGGAGTCAGTGATAGGTGACTCCATTTTTTCCATGTAGCATCGTGTCGTAAACAGTCTATGAAGATCGATTCCTATTCATTCGGTTACATGAGTATCGACGGGAGAGGATACTCCACTGATCTCATCATTTATCCAACGGGAGAAGTGCAGAACGGCTGGTGGCGCAAACAGGGCCACCGTCTCATGCCCGGCGACCTGGAGAGAATCGAGGATTTCACGCCCGATGTCATCGTGGTGGGTACAGGCGCCAACGGGATGATGAAAGTGCCGAACGAGACGCTGCGATACCTCAAGAATATATGCAAGGAATATATCATCGAAGATACGGCGCAGGCAGTTCGCACCTTTAACAGCCTGCAGGGCTCACAGAGGTTAATTGGACTGTTTCACCTCACCTGCTGACCGGAATGGGAACCACAAACACTGGGATGCCGGTGAACCTCCAGTCCCATATCACCATACCGGTACCACGGAGAGGTGCGAGAGTGGTTGAATCGGGCGGTCTCGAAAACCGTTGTTCCCTTTTAGGGAACCGTGGGTTCGAATCCCACCCTCTCCGCATGAAACCTCGCTTACCATACATGCATGAAGATCAACGCAAGGCCTGCCGGTGATAGCACCGGAACAACATGACGCTCACCTGCATACCGCCCTCTCTTTCGGTGGACAGGGAAGGTGGTTTCCATTATACTATCTCGAAACAATACTGGGGTTCATACACATAACCTGTTTATATACCTTTTTATGTCTTTCAATTTTTATTACTTTCTCTTGTATTAAAGCTCGAGATACTATAAAAAGGTCGACGTCCCTGGCATATGGGAAAAACGATCATCGTGGCAAATCAGAAAGGTGGTGTTGGTAAAACCACCACGATCGTCAACCTCTCTGCCTACATCGCTGAAGCTGGAAAACGGACACTTGTCGTTGACCTCGATTCGCAGGGAAACAGCTGCTCGGGGCTGGGTATTGATAAGAAGAGGGATGAGAACAGCCTGTATGAAGTTCTCCTTGGCATGGCATCGATCGAGGAGATAATCACTCCCACACAACTGGCAAACCTCTTTGTGGTTCCGTCAAATATCAATCTCTCCGGGGCCCAGGTCGAGATGGTTGAAATGAAGGGGCGCGAGTTCAAACTCAGGTCGGTGATCGATCCCATCAAGAAGAGCTACGACTACATCTTTATCGATTCTCCACCATCCCTGGGGCTGCTCACCATAAACGGTCTCGCGGCTGCAGATTCCGTCATCATACCGATTCAGTGTGAGTATTATGCGCTCGAGGGTCTCAGCCAGCTCCTGAAGACCATAGACCTGGTGAAGACCAGGCTCAATACGGTGCTCACACTCGAAGGTGTGCTTCTCACTATGTATGACACCCGGACAAACCTGTCCCGTCAGGTAGTGGAAGAGGTTATTTCATATTTCAAGAACAAGGTATACAAGACGATCATACCGAGGAATGTGAGATTGGCCGAGGCACCGAGCTACGGCCAGCCCATCAACCTGTATGACCCGAGCAGCATCGGTGCCTTGAGCTACTATAAACTGTCAAGGGAAATAATGCACAATGGGGAAAAAGGCGCTCGGTAGGGGTTTAAATGCGCTCTTCGATGAGAATGGGATCCGCGAGGCTGTGAAGGGGGAGGTCCCCTCGATTGAAATCGATCGAATCGTTCCAGGGCGGCATCAGCCCAGGAGGAGCTTCGACGATGAGAGGATCAAAGAGCTCGCCGACTCAATACGGCAAAACGGTCTCATACAGCCCATCGTGGTGGCGCAGCGAGGTGACCGGTACGAAATCATCGTCGGCGAACGGCGGGTCAGGGCGGCGAAAATTGCCGGTTTGACGGAGATACCGGCGTTAGTGAAGGACTGGTCCGAGCACAAGGCTCTAGAGATAGCGCTCATCGAAAACATCCAGCGGGAGGACCTCAATCCCATTGAGGAGGCCACGGCCTATAAACTGATCCTCGATCGGGACCGTATCACCCAGGAAGAGCTTTCGAAGCGAATTGGCAAGTCGAGGAGCTACATCGCAAACATGATTCGTCTCCTCGATCTTCCCGGGAAGGTGCAGGAGTTTGTTTCACGTGGAACAATCTCCGTGGGACAGGCCAAGGCGGTTCTTTCCCTTCCAGACGATGCGGCAAGGGAGGCGCTGGTCGGCAAAATCATGAAACAGGGTCTGACAGTGCGGGATGTGGAGCGGCTTACCAAAAGGCGCGATGTTCCACGTGGAACATCGCGAAGAGCGAAGGATCCCCATATCGAAGAGATCGAAGAGCGGCTCCGTTCCAGACTTGGCACCAAGGTGGCGGTGGACTACCGGGGCGGCAGAGGATGGCTCAAAATAGAATTTTACTCCAAGGATGACCTGGAGCGAATTCTCGATGAAATACTGGCTAGGTGAGCTGGAGGGCAGGGTATGACACTCAGTACCTATCATCTTTTTACGGGGGTGTGGATCTTCTTCTCCATCATCATCTTCCTCACACTCCTCAAGATCACGGTGCCCTACGGCCGTCACACAAGGCAGGGCTGGGGCCCGATGCTTTCCGAACGTTTTGGCTGGGTGTTCATGGAGTTCCCTTCGGTTGCGGTTATGCCCATCCTCTTCGCAATGAGCCCGTCGAAGAAAAACCTGGTACTCGTGCTGTTTTTCCTGCTCTGGGAGCTGCACTATATCAACAGAACCTTTATCTACCCCTTGCGCATCCGGGGCAATCGAAAACTGATGCCCCTCGCTGTGGTGTTCACGGCGTTCTTTTTCACCATCATCAACGGGTATCTGAACGGAATCTATCTGTTCTACATTGCTGACAGATACGCACTGAGCTGGCTCGGCGATCCGCGGTTCATCGCCGGCATGATCGTTTTCTTCACCGGATTCTTCATCAATCAGGTCTCGGACAGCATACTGAGGAATCTGCGTAAGAAGAACGGGAGTGGGCTGACAGAGGTGGGGCGCTACGGCATTCCCGAAGGTTTTCTCTTTGAACGGGTCTCCTGTCCCAACTACTTCGGTGAAATGGTGGAGTGGCTGGGGTGGGCGATACTTACCTGGTCAATGGCTGGGCTTGCCTTCTTCGTCTGGACCGCGGCGAACCTCATCCCCCGTGCCATCTCCCATCACCGCTGGTACAACCTGGAGTTCGATGAATATCCAGAAAAGCGGAATGCTGTCATACCCTACGTGCTCTAGAGGGATGCCCCCTCTTCCCAGTATACAGCCGAGGGATTGTCGATGTTGATACGGCGCCTCCCTGCATTTTAGGCTCTGCTCTCGTAACCGACCGTCGTCACTAAGGAGAATAATAGGTCGAACTATAAAGAAAGTTAAAGAGATCGCTTCGCTCGCGCTGCACAATCACTTCGATAGTCGAGTCTCAATATTTAGGCGGCCCAAGCAACTTTTTTCAGTAAAAAACCACCTCGACCCATGTTGTGTAGCCGAGGTTCTCAAATATTACTGTGTAATGTAACAGAGATCATTACATTCTAATACCGGCGTATTAAACTCGCTATTAACACTAATATCAACAATTTATTATTAATTAATTACTAATAAATAATTAATAAAATTCTCTTTTTATGGACCCACCAACTCCCACATCAGTACCGGAAGGATGTGTGTTGCCACAAGACACTAATTCGATTTGAGTTGCCCGGTATAGCTAACGCTCAAGGGTAAAAGGGGTTGCGTAAACTTCCTATCCCGTGTACAACACACATAGCGAGGTCCCATGGATACCCTGCTCTGTCTGTATGCAATACTGATCCTTGCGGTTGACGCGCAGGTCTTCCCTTCGGTGCTGACCAGAATCAGCAGCACTTCGATGCAGCAGGGGATCCTGCTCTCCGCTTTTTTTCTCCTTTTTCCCCTTTCATCGGCCGTCTCCGGGTTGATTGCGGACAGAATCGGAAAGAAAGTGGTCCTCATGATCGGTGCAGCCTTCCTGTCCATCCCCTTCGTCGTTACAGCGACGGTGCAGCTGCTCCTGGCTAAAGTAATCGGGGTGCTGCTGTGCGGACTGGGCATGGGTACCGTTGAAAGCCAGGCTTCCGCTCTTCTCACCGATCTTCATCCGGGGAGGGAGCGCGCCATGGTAAATCTTTCGCAGATGTTCTTCAGCATCGGTGCTGCGGGCGGGCCCTTCCTCATTGCTCTTGCCTTCCGGATCAAACCTGATCTTGTCCTGTCATCCCTCTTCTGGACGGTCGCTGCCGTGACGCTCTCCGTGGCAGCCGGATTTCTCTTTCTCCAACAGGGAGAGCCTCCTCACGCCTCGTTTGAAAAAGGCGGGTTCAGGCAGGTGCTCGGTGATTCTCAGGGGCGTCTCCTGCTCTTGGTAATGTTCTTTTACGTAGCAGCGGAAATGGGAACAGCGGGCTGGCTGGCAAAGTATGCCGAAGTCCACCTCTCCCTCCCGGTCCGTGTAGCCCCTCTTGCCATTGCTCTCTTCTGGACTGGACTGGGGCTCACGAGAGCACTGGTCGGCCTGTTCTTTCATGGTGTACGGGACACCCATTTGTTGACCCTTGCGTTCCTGCTCACCCTGGGGTCCCGCAGCGCTGCCTTTCTCATCAACCGTTTAATTCCAACCATGGTGCTTATATTCTTCATCGGTGCGGGGATGGGGACGGTCTGGCCAACACTGGTGGCCATCATTGGGGCACGGTTCAAGCGCACCAGCGGGTCCGCGGTGGGCCTGGCTATCGCTGCCGGCGGCATCGCCACCCCCATCATGCATCCGATAATAGGTTTCCTGTCGAAAGAATCGGTGATCGGATTGCGCTTCACCCTGCTTTGTCTTGGACTGTTCACCTTGCTCAACCTCAGTATCGTTCAACGTATGGAATGGGCAAAGCAATGACAGCAGAGCCCAATACCCTGGAGCGGATTCCCTACCTCACAGAACAGATCATACCCTATATCGGGAACAAACGAAAACTATTGCCACTCATCCACGAGGGTCTGCGACTGGCATTTCCCAGGGGATTTACGGGAATGACTTTCTTCGATCCCTTTGCAGGCAGTGGTATCGTATCCCGTTTCGCAAAGTACCTCGGCTTCCAGGTAATCGCCAACGACTGGGAGTACTACGCCTATATTCTCAACTACGCTTATCTGAAGATCAACCGATGCGACCTGAGCACCATGTACGGGGCCTGGGGCGGCATCGAGGGCATGCTTTCACATCTCAACGCTCTGCCCGACCCTGCGGAGGCCGACGAGTACATAGCACGGTACTACAGTCCTCGGGATGACCGAATTGCCGATTACCGCAGGGAACGGATGTTCTACACGAGGTCGAACGGACTCGCCATAGACCGGCTTCGCAACGAAATAGAGCGGCTCTACCCCCGAGAAACTGCAGAGGCTGCGCCTGATACGCCTCCCTTTCGTGAGAAGGTGCTGCTCCTTGCCCTGCTCATCCATCAGGCTGGAACGCACACCAATACTTCGGGAGTCTTCAAGGCCTATCACAAGGGATTCGGCGGGTTTTCCGGCGACGCCCTGAGCCGAATACTGCAGCCCATCGCACTTCCCTGTCCCTGTCTGTGGGATTCAGACCTGCCCCAGCACGTGTTCAGGGTCGATGCAGCGGAGCTCCTGGGGAAGATGTCCCGGGAAATTCCCCACATAGACGTTGCCTATCTCGATCCTCCCTACAACCAGCACCAGTACGGCTCGAACTACCATATGCTCAACACCATTGCACTCTGGGACGGGGTCATACCGGGGGACCGTGCAAGCGGCGATAAGGGGGGCATACGGAGGGATTGGGTAAAGACGCGCTCGAAATACTGCTATCGAGACCAGGCACCGGGTGTCTTCACCGATCTGCTCGGGGCGCTCGATGCACGGCACCTCTTCATCTCATACAGCACCGAAGGGATTATACCCTTTGAAGAGCTGATCGACATCTGTGCGGATCATGGCAGGGTGACGATGCTTACCAACGAGTATGTGAAGTACCGGGGTGGTCGGCAGAGCATTCACCGCCTCAGTCACAATGTCGAGTTTCTCGTTATCATCGACAGGAGCGGAAAGACCCTCGCTGCCGACCGGTCGGCGATCGACGACCTCGTAACGGCACGGAAGCTCAACCTTCAGCTCAAACGGAGCTATGCATGCGGCCGGTTGGAAGAGAGTTTCCTCCTGGATAGGAAGGATGAACGGATCGGATGCACGATCGGTGGAAGGACCCTGTGGATCCGGACCAGGGGATTTTTGAGAATAGACGAACACGATCTGAATGGTCTGATCGACCGTACAGTTGAGGGTTTGAAGAATGCACGACTGGCCAGACGGGAACTGCTCGCCAAGCTTACGTACTGTGCCTGTAGGAACCGTGTGGAGGAACTGCAGGAGGTCATGCGGGTCGTTCAGGTGGTGCGCGACGACCGGATGTTTTTCGTCGCACTCATCCCGGACATACTGCGGAAGATGGCACATAAAAAGTACCGTGATATCTTCATACGATCCCTGAGAGAGGTTGCCGCGCTTGGAAAGATCTGTCCCGGGATATACGCCAGGATCGAGGGGAAGATCCACGATGTGGAGGCGCTTGCCCACAGACGATTTTCAGGGTGATCCCTGCAGCGATCACCGCGGTATTTTCCATACCCATCGTATCAAACGTACACAGTGGTGTCCTGAAGTGCAGCCCCATCATGTGTGTGCAGCGGTTTCTTCCGGTGAATTGATCTGCTGCATTTCTTCGACAACGACACCTTCCTTGACCGGTTCGTCGCGGCTTTCCTGTCTCGGCTGGGCCTTGGGAAGCCGATCCAGAGACACGGTGAAGGTGATATTGTCAGTCGTTCGCAGGGTTGCAGTCCCCTTCAATATGTTGATATCGCAGAGGGTGACTTTCTTTCCCTCGAAGATAAAGGATGATCCCTCTTCGATGTAGTTACTCTTGAACTCGCAGTAGGCCTCGTGCTCGTAGGCGAGGCAGCAAAGCAGCCTGCCGCAGGCGCCCGATATCTTCGAGGAGTTGAGCGTGAGATTCTGGTCCTTGGCCATCTTGATCGTCACCGGTTGAAGCTCATGCTTGATGGCACTGCAGCAAAAACTCCTCCCGCACACACCACAACCCGTGATGATCTTCGCCTCGTCCCTGGCGCCGATCTGCCGCAGCTCGATGCGCTTTTTGAATACTGATGCCAGATCCTTCACGAGCTCCCTGAAATCGACGCGGCCGTCTGCGGTGAAGTTGAATATGATCTTCTGATCATCCAGAAAATAGTGAATGTTTACCAGCTTCATCTCGAGGCCGTGTTTACTTATCTTTTCAAGGGTGATGTCAAAGGCTTCCTGAGCCCGCTTCCCATTCTCCCTCTTCTTTTTGACGTCCTCTTCGGTGCACTGTCGCAACACTTTTCGGAGCTCCGCTCCCTCAGGCGTATGCGTGCTGAGTCCCGACACATGCGCGATCTCAGGTCCGTTCACCGTTTCTATGACGATGAAGTCTCCACGGTGCAGGTCGAATTCAGGAAGCGTGCAGTAACAGGTCTCGTTGTTATATAAAAGCCGGGCAATCACACAAGGATTGTTTTCAGGCATATGCGTACCTCATTTGAATAGATCTATCAGTAGTCCCCGTATCTCGTCGAGTGTTGACAGGAGGTCGATGTTCCTGGCCTGCTGCGACATGACATACACCGTCAGGTCGTGCAACCGTTCATCGATGATCTTCGTGACTGTGTAGATTTTTTGTTTCATCCGGCCCCCCGTGTAATGCTCGATCTGAAACATGTGGTCCGTCACGTACTTTAGGAAGTCCTTTATCATGGATTTGTAAATCTTCAGCAGCTCCTGCGTCGGGTTTTTTGCAAACCGTTCACCCAGCTTTGCAATCTCCTCCACAAGCCTGTCGAACGCCAGGTGCAGCTGTTCCGTCTCGGCAAACTTGAGCTCGTCGTAGAATTTGCTGTGCACGATGTCAATTCCGGGCCTCGACGCTTTCTTTCCCTTTTTACGCTTGACTGGGACACTGTGCTTCTGGCTGCTCGTTTTCTCCATCTCAATCATCTTTCAGCTTCCCCTTTACATGGGAATAAATGATATTCATGATCTCCTCCCTGCTCTTTCCGGTGGCATCGACGATCACGAACAAGTCGCTGTTCAGGGCTGCGATTTCCCTATACCCGGCACGCACCTTCTCTTGAAAATCCGCCCCCTCAAGCTCGATGCGGTCGCCCTGTTGGTAGTTCATCTGTTCGCTGGATTTGCGTTTTGCTCTGCTCAAACCGCTTTTGGCTTCGAGGTCGATGTAGAAGACCAGATCGGGAATGACCTGGTTGACGGCAAAAAGATTCATCTGAAGGAGGAAATCGTAGGGGGCAACCTCTCTGACCATCCCCTGGTACACAAGTGTTGAGTAGAAGTAGCGGGAGCTAATGACGATCCCTTTCTTCTCGAGAGCAGGCTGCACGACCTTGCTCACGTGCTCCGCTCTGTCTGCAAGAAAGAGGAACAGCTCAGTTTTCGGATTGATCCGCAGCTTTGGATTGAGCAGAATGTTCCGGATCTGTTTTCCCTCATCGGTACCCCCCGGCTGCTCAGTTACCACGCAGGGGTAGCCGTCCCTTTCGAGCCGTTCTGCAAGGAGGCGTGCCTGTGTTGACTTTCCAGAACCGTCGGGGCCTTCCAGTACGATAAAGTATCCCCTATTCACGGACTGCTCCTACCGGAAGGATTCTTCTTGGTCAGGAAGGTGGGGAGCTGAGGGGAGGGAATCAGGTGACCTTCTGTTCAACCCGCGGTATGAAGTCCTCGTTTACCTGTTTCTGGACCGCAATGCCCTCTTCCTGCAGGTCTTGATTCCATCCTGCGTAGGCTTGCGAAGGAGCAGTTGTGGCAGCCTTCGCAGTTTCACGGTTTTCTATGCTGCGGGTGAACAGATAGTCCTGCTTGATTTTTTCTAATTTATCCCTATCTTCGACAATTTCGCATTTGCCGTCGAACATCACACCCTCTTCGATGATGAGTCGGGGTGTGACAATATTACCGATCAAAACGCCGGTCGAAAGGAGAGTAATCCGTTCGGTTGCAATGATCTCTCCCTTGACTTTCCCCCCTATAACTACGGTTCCAGCGATAATCTCGCATTGAGCCCTCCCGTTCTTGCCGATGAGGACTTTCCCGCTGGTCCGCACCTTCCCGTAGAACGTACCGTCTATCCTGAGGAGGCCGTTGAGGTCGAAATCTCCCCGGAGCGTTGTACCCTCCCCAATGATACTGTTGACCGATGCATCAACTGAGTATACTACGGTATCGTTCATGGAATCGTCCGGATCAAGAATTATACCACTCTCTTATATCTTATCGAATTTCTGATACAAAGGCAAATTTTAGTGCAATTTCTACAGAAGGCGGGTTAGAACTCGGTTGTCATGAAGATCACCGGATCAACGGCAGTGGTTCCAATTCGGACCTCATAGTGCAGGTGAAAACCGGTAGCCCGGCCTGTCCTACCCAAGAACCCGATGATCTCACCTTTCTGAACACGTTTTCCCTCATAGGCCACGATGCGAGAGAGGTGGCCGTAGAGGGTTTGAAAACCATACTCATGCTGGACCTGTATGGCCCTTCCGTATCCCCCTTTCATGCCGGAAAAGACGACGACGCCGTCAGCCGTTGCCCGGATAGGGGCACCCGGCCACCAGCTCACGTCCACTCCCTGATGCATTGCCCATTTTCCAGAAAAGGGTGAGCGCCGCATACCGAAGGGAGACGTGATGAAACCCCCGCCGATGATTGGCCAGTTGTTCGGGATCTTCTGTATGATTTCTTCACGGGCTTCGAGAAATTTCTTGAAGTTCATGAGGACCCGTTTGCTTGCCGCGATATCAGCATTGATGCGCTTGATGGTATGCAGCTCCGACTCATAGTCCCCTTCACCTTTCAGCCCGATGATTTCAGAGAGGTTCTTGATCTCTGTTTCAGGGCCACCGAGGCCAAAGATGTTTTCCGATTGACTTGCGCCTAGCAGCTGTATGATGTCCTTTATATTGTTCTTGTACTCTAAAACCTCTTCATCGAGCGCTGAAATCTCGGTCTGAAATAGGTTCAGCGCTGTGATGTTTCCCTCCTGTGAGCTCTTGAGATCATCCATCTCCTTCTTGGTGAGTGTATAGCGGGATGTGGAGATGAAGAAGGTTGCGATGATACCTGCCATGAGTATGATGATGAATGCAATGGTAAAGAGGGATATCTGGAAGTTGAATATCTTCTTCTCCGAATGAGGGATGAGCATGACGGTGAGCTTTTCTCTGCCCTTCTGCACGAATCGCCTGTAGGAGTGACCGATGATCCTCTTCAGGAAGATGAGATGGGTATGCAGATAGGTGAAAAAATTCTTCTCGAGCTTTTTATAGTCAGACACCCGTTACTCCATATTGCGTTGAGAATTGGATAGATAGTAACATAGCTCAATAAAAAGTCAACAATTTTATAACTGCTTGGTCCGCCAGCACTTGCCACATCTCTTAGATTTATCGGCCGTGACCTCTGATTTTTAATACTCCTTTAATTCAACCTAGTTCACAAAGTCCACCAGGCGTTAACACTAGTATTTGGGATTAAAAAGCATTTGAAAATCAACCCCTGCGCAACTCCTACGGTGTTAATTTTCAGAGAGTTATAGAAATACAGAAAATATCGTAACTGGTATCGATTGCTGCACCAAAAAGTGTAAACGGTTGATGAACCTTTTCACCTAGTAATTAAAGGCGATATTGCCAAAGATTTCAAGAAAATTAGTGTCCAACAAGTTAGACATTCATTTTTGAGCTGGTGAACAACTCGCACATTATATTTGGATAAAACAAATGGACCTCACCTAGCCGCGGATCTCCTTAAGAAGCTTTGAGAGCTGGTCGCCTCCGATGAGGTCGATCTGTCGGGGCAGTGCGAAATCCGCCGCTTCCGGACGGAACTTGAAAGGTGATATGCACACGGCTTTTACGCAACGAACCCTCTTTGCCTCCTCGAGAAGCGTCTTTACCGCACTGAGGCCGAGGCTCACCGCATCGCGGTATATCTTGAAATAGACGTACTGCCGCGCCGTAGGGCGGGTGGTGCTCATTAACGGCGTGGCGATCACGTTGGTGACACTCGACGACTGGTGCCGTACGTCAACGATATCGTATCCGAGGTGACGCACGATCTCGACACAGAGCCCCTCGAAGACTGGAAGCGGGCTCACAAGGAAGTCCTTCATGTTGTCATCTGCCCGGAGGTCCTGGTACTCCTCCAGTTTCCTCAGTACGTCCCTGTATTTCTGGTCTATCCGGCTTATGCCTTCCCACTGTTCGATGGCCTCGGCGAGTTTGCCATGTGATTCGTAGAGGGCTGCAAGTGCATACCGTGTGGCCAGCAGAACATTCTGGTCACGCGGCGTGGTAGCAGCGATACCCTTCTTGTACTCATCGACCGCGTTCTCGAATTCATCCATTTCACGGTAGCAGTTCCCCTTCTGCAGGTAGGCCCGGACCCGGTACTCGGGCGTGCCCTGGGATGCCTCGAAATAGGTGATAGCCCGCGGGAAGTCCCGGCCGTCCATGTACAAACGGCCGAGATAGTAATAGGATCTGTAATTCCGGGTATCGTACCTGACAGCCTGTGTCAGGTATACCACCGCTTCCCGTACCTTGTTGGCATGGTACATGATGACGCCCAGGTATCCCAGGCTCGCCGCATGGTTCGGGTTGTACTTGATGGTTTTGTCGAAATATGTCACAGCCTGCTCGAGGTTGCCCTTACGGTAGAATATCTTCGCGATCTCGAAAAGATAACGGTAGTTTCTCGGGTCCTCCCGTGACAGCTCAAGGAGCTCTCCAAGTGCCTCGTCGTCCTTCTTTATACGCAGCAGGCAGTCGACGAGACCCTCTCTGATGTCCCTCATGGGCAGTATGGAGGATTTCTTCTTGATCTTCATGCAGTAACGGTACTCCACCACCGCCATGCTGCAGTTTCCCTCGCGCCGGTAGCATTCGGCCAGTAGCGCATGGGCGTCGATGGAACCACCGTGCTTGATGATGTGTGCTCGCAGGTTCCGAATGGAATTGCGGATGTCCCCGGTTTTGATTTGATCCCAGATCCGCTGCAGCTTCTTCGGTTTTCGAAATATCTTGTAGTAGGTGAGGAATATGATGATCCCGATGATGACGATTCCAGCAAGGATGAGTTGCAGGCTCATGCTGATTCCTGTCCAAAGATTTCAGCGTATTTTTGTTTGTAGAGCCGAAGGGTTTCCATATCCCAGAGCACGATCTCGACCCTCTGCAGGCTTCTGCCCCTCTTTGAGAGAAACTCCTTCAGAATGCGCAGTACCGTATCCGCGCATATCTCCGGTGAGAACCTGGATATTCCCACGCTCAGATCGGGAATGGAAAGACTGTTGAATCGCTGCCGGTGCGCAAGTTTGAGGCTGTTTCTGAGCGCCTTTTCTATATTTTCCCGCGTTATGTTGCCGTCATACTCGCTCAGCACCGCATGGATCACCGCGCCCGCTTTGAGTGTACCGCCGGAGGTCAGGACCGCCTCTCCGATTTCTACCACACCATACCGGGAGCACTCCTGTGCGATCGAGCTTCCCCCCTTCGCCTTTATGGCACCCCCAAGCCCGGAACCGAGTATGAGACGGTTGTTCGCCGTGTTGATGATGGCGTTAGTCTCGCGCTCCGTGATGTCGCCTTTGAGCAGGATTATTTCGGTTTTTTTCATTGACGCACTCGCGCTTTGGAGACCTGGGAAGAAGCTGTATCTATGGATCCATGGACGTGCCCCGGCACGCGTCCATTATAATCCCTTTCACCCATTTGTATAGTGGAAAAAACGATGGGCCAGAGTCGAAATTCAGACTGACAGTGATGGCATGATCAGCTGTGGCTTGTTGTGTACAGGAACCGATCGACTTTCTTGAGAAAGCTCTCCGATTCGATGGGTTTCGTGATGACGGAATCGACCCCGCTGGTTTTCACCTTCTCCAGCTCCTTGGGGTCGGAGATGGAAGTTACGGCCACAATGGGAATCTTTTTCAGCCGCGGGTTGGCGCGAAGTTTCTTCGTTACCTCGAATCCGTCGAGATCCGGGATGAGAAAGTCCAAAAGAATGAGATCGGGGTTCCATTCAGCCACGAGCACACCGGCATCGAAACCGGATGCAGTTGTTTTTATTTCAGCTTCGGGTATCCTCTCGAGAATCTTTGAGGCAATCTCGAGGAAATCGCGGTCGTCATCGACGACCAGGATCTTCCGCTTCTTCGCTTCTTCGAGTTCCCTGGGTATGGGCATTCGATTCTCGGTAAGAAAGGTCATGAGATCGCTCCACTTGACTCTTCTGTGGCCACCCGGTGTTGAATAAGCCTTCATTTTGCCGGTTTCGATCCATCGTATCACGGTCCTTATATTCACCTGGCAGAATTTTCCGATCTGGTAGGTGGTATAGATCTTCTCAGGCAATAGAGTGCCTCCTCTTAACAACAATGATAAATATATTAAATATTATTGAAACAATAATACGATTCTCCGTCCTTGTCAAGAATTAACGTAAAATTAACTATAATAAAATGTAATTAATTTTTTGAAAAAGGCAAAGAGAATCCGTCCAATCATGCACCAAATTTAGCAAGTTTTCCCGCATGGGCAAGTACAAGCAGCATGAGATCCATGGAGTGCATGGTCCCGAGTGTGCCTCTTAATAGTTCAGTTTCACCGAACTTCTTCACACCGCTCCGCCGTGCCCACTTCGAACTGACGAGCGTGGGAACAGGATGCCACGAGTGAGCCCGATAGGTTGAAGGTGTGGAATGATCGGCCGTGATCGCGAGCACATCGGGCTTCAATTTTAAAATGGCGGGAAGGTGTCGGTCCACCTCCTCGATAACCTTTACCTTGGCCTTGAAATCTCCGTCCTCTCCGCGACTGTCCGTGTACTTGATGTGCAGGAAGTAGAAGTCGTACTGGCCCCACACCTCGGCGAATTTTTTGAACTGAGGTTCCACACCGCTCTCCGTCTCGATGACATCCATTCCCACGAGACTTGCAAGCCCACGGTACATGGGATATCCCGCAATGGCGCAGGCATGAAGCCCGTACACCTCGCTGAATGAGGGTATGCGCTGGTGGAGGGCAAATCCTCTGAGCAGAATGCCGTTTGCGGGTTTCTCGTCTTTGAGCTTCTTTCGAACCTCACTGAGGAATTGATTCAAAAGCTCCGCAGTATGCACGGTTTCGGGTTTGTTGTCCAGTGCCTTGACCGGCAGGGGAGGCACTCCCGTCTTCTGGGGGTCGGTCTCTGACAGTTTTTCAGAGAAGTGTTCGCCGCGCAGGATGAGGGCAGCCCGGTGCTCCTTTTCGGTTTCGATGAATATTTCAATACCTGGAATTTTGATCTCCCTGATCTTCTCGCACATGGCTCGGTTGATCTCGTCAGGAATTCTTCCCGCGCGCCGGTCGTTCACCTTTCCCTTGGCGTCCAGGGTTGCGAAGTTTACTCGTGCAGCCAGGTCACCGTCCCGTATTGGGAACTTGACACCCAGTGCTGAAAGTATGCCTCTGCCGATCAGAAACTCCAGGGGATCATAGCCGAACAATGCCAGATGCCCCGGGCCGCTTCCAGGCGTAATGCCCGTGATAATCGGCGTCATGAGCCCGCTTTCGCTCTGTGAAGCCAGCTTGTCCATATTGGGTGTCTGTGCAGACTCGAGTTCCGTCTTGCCGTTCTGTGGCAGCCCGCCAAGACCATCGAGCACAAGAAGCACGATCTTTTCATCAGAAGGTTGCTTCAGCATCTTGATCAGTTCGAATCTGTCCATGACATACGCTCCCTTGATCGGGTGTTATGTATCTCCTGCTTCTTCATCGAAAAGCGAGGAGAGGTACTCGTCGACGTTGAACTGCACGAGGTCCTCGATGTGCTCTCCCACACCCGCGTATAGAATAGGAATACCTATCCTGCCCGATATGGAGCAGGCGATCCCTCCCTTGGCCGAGGAATCCAGTTTCGTGAGTATGATGCCGTCTACCCCTATGTACTGGTTGAAAAGGTCGGCCTGAGAAACCCCGTTCTGGCCAGTTGTGGCGTCGAGGGTGAGCAGCTTTACCCGCTGTGCGTCGGGCATTTTCCGGTCCAGGACATTCCCGATCTTCACAAGTTCCTCCATGAGCCGCTCCTTGTTGTGAAGTCTCCCTGCCGTGTCGATGATGAGAAAGTCAACGCCCCGGCTCCGGGCTGAATCGCATGCATCGAACACCACGGCCCCCGGGTCCGAACCCTGATACTGCTTGATAAGTGGTACGCCTGCCCGCCTGCTCCACACTGCGAGCTGCTCGATGGCGGCGTCTCTAAAGGTGTCCGCAGCCGCGATGAGCACCTTCCTTCCCTCCTCCTTCAACTGATAGGCAATCTTTCCGGCTGTGGTGGTTTTCCCTGTCCCGTTCACCCCGAAGATGAGGAAGACGGTGATACCGCTGTTTTCGAACCCGGGTGCTTCCAGGGTCATGTGTTCCTTGATGATGCTCTTGAGCTCAGCCACAACAACGTCGCGCTCTGGTGAGGAGATACGCCGCCTGAGCTCGTCTATGACCTCGGTGGTGAACTCGATGCCGAAATCGGAGGTTATGAGAAGCTCCTCTATGTCATTGAGAATATCCTCGCTGTCTCTCTTTCCGCTGAACAGACTGTTCAGCCTTTGTCCGAGGCCAAGCTTTTTCAGTTTCATGGGGTCGACCCTGTTTCTCTATGTTCGTGTCAGAAGGTAACCTCAGCCCTGACCAGAGGAATCTGCTCGTACTCTGTGACCTGGTTGTAGATCTTAAAATACTGCACCGTTTCGACGAAGGAAATGGTAAAAATCCCCCCGGCCAGGACGAGGGACGAGTAGAGGAAGGTTGTGTACAGATTGGACGCTTTCTGGGCGTCCGCTGACCTGCCTGGGTCTGAGCCCTGATACAGATCTGCCTCCTGCTGCTTGAGTGTGGACATGACCCCGAAGAAGATCGAAGAACCGAGCACGCCCAGACCAGTCCATGCGAGGACCCTGCTCCGCTTTTGGTGACGGTCAGCCTTTTCTCGGAGTTCCTTGTCGATACCCGCTTCGATGAGTCCGAAATTGAGGCTGCCCCCGGCAAGAGGGAGGTTCTGCACTGCCACCGATTCGGTCCTGTACCCTTCCTTGCTCAGGGTGAGGGTGCGATTGCTCGGGCTCACTGCAATGGAGATCGGCGTCTCACCCTGATATTTCTCATCCAGGTAGACCTGTGCTGCTTCCGGTGTGGAGGTGATTAGGTACCGTATGAGACGCTGTTCTTTTTGCAGCGTGACATGCCTCGTGAACCCGTCCTCGGTGACCTGTAACAGGTCACGGTACTCCAGGTACCCTTCGCCTTTCACCGTCAGACGGTGCAGCCCTGGTGTAACGAGGATGTTCCGCGCCTCCCCGATGCCCATGAGGCGGTCATCGACGAAGATAAGTGCCTCCAGCGGTTCGGCGGTGAAAGTTGCGCGGTGAATCGTGTAGCGCAGAAACTGGGGGAGAAAGGGGTAGAGGAACTCACGGGGTGCATCGATGTAATCCGACAACGTGCCCTCGAGATGGATTGAATCACGCTCGGTACCGGTGATGGTGTTGTACACATCGATACGCAGATCGAGGATGGCGTCTGCAATCCCCTCCGGTTTGTATACCAGATAGGAACCGAACACGTGGAACGGAAAATCCTCTGCGTTGAGCTCACCCTTCAGCACGAAAGGGTTCATCCGGTAGAGGATCTTGCCTTCGGTCTGGGCGAAGGCTTTTTCGTACTCTTCCTTGAGCGAGAGGGTGTATAGGAATGCGCGCTCCTGATCGGTTGGTACAATGAAGGGAGCATCGGAGATGAGCAGTGCGAGCTGATCTCTCAGGCTTTCGTACAGGTAGCCGTATTTCTCGTCGCCCAGGTTCTCAAGGGGTCCGACGATGATCTTTCTTTCCAGGAAGATGTTGAAGTCGCCCGTGTCTGTACCATATATGGTGCCCGTGCCGTGGACAGCGATGAACAGGGCGATCATGAGGACGGTACAGATCTTCTTCATCAGCTCTCCAGGTGTATACGCTGAGATCGCTAGACACCCATCTTCAGTGCAGCTTCTATGAAATCGTCGATCTCGCCATCCATGACGGCCGTCACGTTTCCGACCTCCACGCCGGTTCTCAGGTCCTTGACAAGGGTGTAGGGTTGGAACACGTATGAACGTATCTGGTTTCCCCAGGAGATGTCTTTCTTCTCCTTTTCCTTTTCGGCTCGCTCCTGCTCCTTGAGCTCACGCTCATGCTCGAACAGCTTGGAACGCAGGATCTTCATGGCCATGTCCTTGTTCTTGTGCTGGGAACGCTCGTTCTGGCACTGGGCAACGATACCCGTGGGTATGTGTGTGATGCGTACGGCCGAGTCAGTCTTGTTGACGTGTTGACCCCCTGCGCCCTGTGAGCGGTACGTGTCGATCCTCAAATCCTTGGGATCGATTTCGATGACGATGTCGTCTTCGACCTCGGGCGTGCAGAACACGGAGGCGAATGAGGTGTGCCGGCGGCTGTTCGAGTCAAAGGGAGAGATCCTGACCAGACGGTGTATTCCGATCTCCGTCTTCAGATACCCGTAGGCAAAGGCGCCTTCGATGTGTGCGGTCACCGACTTGATACCCGCTTCTTCACCGGGCAATATGTCCATGATTGCTGTCCTGAAACCGCAATTTTCAGCCCAGCGCAGATACATGCGAAGCAGCATGCTGACCCAGTCGCAGGCTTCGGTTCCGCCTGCGCCCGAATGTATGGTCAGGTAGGCATTTGCCGCGTCATGTTCTCCCGTAAACAGGGAAAGTTTCTCCAGATCGTTGATTCTGGTGGAAACTTTTCGAAGCGTGTCAATGATTTCGGATTCGAGCTCCTCCTCCTTCTCTTCAAGGGCAAGGGTGTACAGTTCGATAAGATCGTCCACTTCCCTCTTCGCTTCGACCCATGGTTCGACGGTACGCTTTATCTTTTTTAACTCCCGGGTGACGTGGTTCGCCCGTTCCCGGTTGCTCCATATATGGGGATTGCTCAACTCCTCTTCAAATTTCTTGCGCTGCTTGATGAGGTCGTCCACGTCAAAGGCGATCCCACCCTTCATCCGTTATGCGTTTGACCTCATCTATCTCCTCACGGTAGTCAACAAGCACACAGATCACCCCTTTCCGTTGTACAGATTCTTGATAAAAGGTATATCGGCATAACCCGAGAAGCAACTGAAATATAGAGGGCATGTCAAAACCCTTGACGGGTATCTGCGCTCTCTCTATTATATGCCGGTTGATACACTTCCATTCAGCTGCGACCGGGGAGCGCGTACGGCCCATGACCCGAAGGTTTCGCACCCTCGATGAATCCCTTGACTACCTGTACAGTTTCATCAATTACGAAGTCGATTCATCCTTTGCTTACGGTGCCGTGCACTACAACGTTGAGCGGACCCGGAAGCTCCTCGGCCTCCTTGGCAACCCCGAGGAGGATCTCCACTTCATCCACGTGGCAGGTACCAAGGGCAAGGGCTCGGTGTGCATGCTCATGGATGTACTGCTCAGAGCAGGAAACTTCAGGACCGGGATGTTCACCTCGCCTCACATCGAAAGGGTCAACGAGCGGATCGCGGTGGACGGGAACCCCATTTCCGACGAGGAGTTCATCGGGCTCGTGAACCGTTTCCCTCCCCTGATTAAAACCTTCCGGGATGATGTGCCCACCACCTTCGAGATCCTGACCGCCATGGCGGTTCTCTGTTTCAGGGCCAGGGAGATCGACTACGGTATTCTCGAGACAGGTATGGGGGGCAGGTTCGACTCAACGAACTTCTGCGATCCCCTCATTGCGGTCATCACCTCCATCAGCTACGATCACATGGATAAGCTGGGAAACCGGATCGAGGACATCGCCGGAGAAAAGGCTGGTATCATCAAGCCGGGAAGACCGGCCGTGCTCGCGTATCAGGTCTATGATGTGAAGGACATGTTCATCGAGCGAGCACAGGCGATGCATGCACCACTCTACCTGGTAAACGAGCGCTGTTTCTACGAGATACTGGAGGCCTCCGAGCGCGGTTCCCGTTTTCATGCGCGTATCGACGGCGTCGACCTGCCCGATCTTTCCCTCTCCCTGACGGGACGCCATCAGGTGGAGAATGCCATCACCGCGTTGCTCTGCCTCAAACTCCTCGGAATTCTTCCAGAGCTCGACAGGATACGTGAGGCCCTTTGCTCCGTCTCGATCGTCACACGGCTCGAACTCATCGAGGGAACGAGGCGGTTTCTCCTCGATTCTGCCCACAACAGGGATTCAGCGCGCGTGGTGGTCGAGGCCCTTCAAACGTCCTACCGCTACGACCGCCTCGTCACCATAGCCGGAATCGTTAAAGACAAGGATGTCCAGGGCATACTCGATCAGCTCGCCTCTGTGACGGACCTGCTCATCATCACCGAACCGGTCACCCACAAGGACCTTGATACAGAACTGGTCATGAGGTATGCTTCCGGAGTGCACCCCGATGCCGTTCTCATCCCCGACATCTCTGAGGCTATAGGATATGCGGTTTCCCATTCCCGACCCGGTGACCTCATTCTCATCACCGGGTCTTTCTACACAACTTCCCCTGCAAGGAACATAGTGCTTCGAACGTACAGAAGGTGATTGGGTATTCTTTGGGGAGAGAAGGTCAGATGAGTCTTCGGTGAAGGTCCCGCCTCGCCTCCTCGCAGAGCCCGAGGCCCCTTTTCATCCGTTTTACTGCGGCCTGCAGCTCCAGGTCGGTGAGCAGGTTCTCGGGTACGGATGGTGGTTTGTCGACCTGTACCATCATGAAATAACGGCGCGCCCGCTCCAGGTTCTCTTCGATCTCGTGTACGTTGAGCCTTTCCTGTTCGTTATTGATGAGATTGCGGCACTTCTGTACGATCGCGTAGCCCAGATTACTGCAGGTCAGACGGAAGCCGATCTCGTCGACCTCACCCCTCGCGAGCAGGGATTGATCGTACTCCTGCGCCGATATCAGATAGCGTATCGCCTCGTCCCAGTTCTTTTTCTTGATGTGGAGAGCCCCGAGAGTGTCGTATATGGCTGCACGCAGCGCAATTGTTTCACCGTCTTTTTCATCGAACTCGTTGAGCAGGGTGTTTGCGATATTGGTGAGCTTCAGACCGTAGTCGATGTTTTTTCCCGTTTTCGCGAAAAGGTAACCGATGAAGTTCAGCGTGGAGATCTGAAGATGGATGATCTCCTTGTCTATCATTTTGTCGTTGTTTGCAATCTTCTTGTCTATGACCTGATTGATGCGTGAGAGCACGAGCTCGGAGATAAAAAGGGAGTTCTGATAGTCTCCGTTGTGAAAAGCCCTGTTGGAGAAGCGGAGAAGGGCATTCAGGTCCTTGTCTTCAATGAAGAGCGAACTGTCCTTCAGTATGGAGTGGAAGATATTCAATGAGCTTTCCCGCACATCCTTCTTTTCGAGAAGCAGGCCGTAGAGAAAATTGGCCACGATGCTGCCGATACGGTACAGCTCTTCGTCCTCGATGTCGGCAAAGCTCGAATGCTCGAGGCTAATGGAGACCCTTCCCGTGTTGCCGGGAAAGTCGAAGTGGTGATACCTATTTTGTTCTTGCCCACCCATGGGATACGCCAGTACTGATGGTGTGCAAAAAGTATCGAGTTAAAAATGAAAAGTCAAAAAAAAATTCCAGGCTGCTGGTGATTGGATAATGTCTCGGAATGCTTGCTTGACGGATTTTCCTGTACCGGTTAGCATGTGTATTTATTGACCCACCGATCCTAGGTGGGTCAGGTCATTGTCAAAGTCATCACCGAACAGAAGCAACCCTGGAGGAACCCGATGTGAACATGACTATGCCCGACGCTTACGCCCATGCCCTTTTCGTGGAAGGGGGCTGGTCCGTGGGCATGAAGGGTTGGGTCAGACGCAGGATCAAGGTCTCCGGAAACATGAAAAAGCTCATTCCCCTGCAACTCTACAAGCCGAGTCCCCAGAAGGTGGCCCTGCGCCAGGAGATCGCCAGGATTACCCAGTTTGAAGGGGGCAAGCCACAGTAGCTCACCTTTTTTTCGCACCTTTCATCATGAATGAGAGGGCGAGCATCTTGTCGATGATATGGATGTTCTCCACGGACAGTGATTTTTCAGCGTCCAGATCGAGGGGAGCGAAGTTGAGTATACCCCTGATACCGGCATTTACGAGGTCTTTGGCCACATCGTTTGCAACCTCTTTGGGAACGGCAAGTATGGCAATATCGATGTGATGCTCCTTCACGAAGGGTACCATCTCGACTGCATGACGGATCTCAACACCGTTTATCTTCTGGCCTGTGAGCTTCGGATTGATGTCGAATATGCCCTTCAACGTGAAGCCGGCATCGCAGAAGGCATGGTACCGCACCATTGCGCGTCCGATGTTTCCCGCACCTATGATGATGAAGGATGTCTCGGTGGTGATGCTCAGGAAGCTGGCGAGCTCCTGCTTGAGCTTCTTGACATTATAGCCGTATCCCTGCTGCCCGAAATCCCCAAAATAGCTCAGGTCCAGTCGGACCTGGGACGCAGAGGCGCCCATGTAGTCTCCGAGCTTTTTCGATGAGATCTTCTCCATCTTTCCTTCGAGCCAGTCGAAGTATCGGTAGTACCGCGGGAGCCGTTCGATCACGACCTTTGGAATGATTGCGCCGTCTTTACCTCGTATCATAATCAGCCTCTTTAAAATTAAGTATATGTATCATAAAGAAGGATAAATTTTTGTCAATCATTATTATGGCTGGTTTGCTTCCGTGATAAAAACCTTTGTTTCGTGGTAAATACGTGTTATACTAACTGCTGATTGTTCGGGAGGGGGTGTTTTCCTGAGAAGAGGGGACAAGCCCCTGAGAAGAGGGGATTTTTTCCCCTGAGAAGAGGGGACAAGCCCCTGAGAAGAGGGGGTGT
>SMTZ1_10000368_pt1 | contig 41040 bp, 44 predicted proteins | sample DeeMarSWOR136_30_FD_25667 | JGI IMG/M metagenome (IMG submission 25667) | reverse complement strand
AGAAGGTAGCAGAAGAATGGATGGAAGATGCAGAGAAGATAATCGAACCAAGAGAGAATGACGTGAGAGCAGTAGCAAGGCTATATCTGGCAATGAAAGATCTTCTGCAAGAGAGAGGAGCCGAGGCGATAACGATGGCCTATGGGGATGATCCTCTGCCTGTTCCTTGTTTTGCGTATGCCAACCTGAGGGATGAAGGAAAACCTGCTGCCTGTGAGGCGGATATTATCTCCCTTGTCTCGATGGTAATTTCGCATTATCTTACTGATAAGCCCAGCTTCATGGGCAACACGTTCATCGATCTCAATGATAATGCTTTGATTCTGAGTCATTGCGTAGCTCCTCGAAAGATGCAAGGTTATGACAAATCTCCAGCTCCTTATGTATTGAGAAGCCAACATTGGGGCCAATTCGTGGGTAGTTTGAGCGCCTTCGTGAGAATGGACGCTGGACAAGAAGTCACTGTGTGCCGTTTGACTGGTGACTTAGACAGTATGCTGGTTACAAGAGGAGAGATCATTGATTGCAGGGATCTGGAGGGTTTCTGTCGAGTAACGGTGAAGATAAGAGTTGATGCGCCAATAAGGAAGTTCATCGGCAAAACTTCTGGGAACCACCATGTAATGGTGTATGGAGATTACAGAGAGGAATTGAGAGAACTGAACACGCTTTTTGGCATTGCCACGGTGGAGGTCTCTTAGCGAGTAGACGGTTTACGTAACTCTAATTGTTTCAATCTGTTGTGAATTAATTCCGGTTTCCCCCCCGGGCTCGCGGATGAACCATTGAAGTCCGCATGAAAAAGTAGAGGCACCCGGAATTAATCTGTAATGATTTGCAGCCGAATGACTTATGTAAACCGTCTACTGGTTCCATTGACAGTATCGGAGGGAGGAAGTTCATGATTAATTTAGACAAGAACAGTGTCTTGAGGGGAATTCTAACTGCCTTATTTATTGTCCCATTGCTATCCTGTGGGCGAGATTTGCCGGCTCGAAATCCAGATAATCTGTTACGCTTGAGTATTACCTTAACAAAGGACGTATTCTTTGTCAGGGAGGCCATCTGGATCAAAGCCATCCTCACAAACCTTGGTAAGGATTCGCTGAGGGTTGCACCGTTAGATATTTACGGGGGATTTCTCCTCTTATTGCTTACACGCGAAGATGGCACTGAAACTGAATTTAAATGGAATTTGGCGAATTACATCGGCCATGGGGAAGACCTGGGGCCCGCAGAATCGCTTTATGTAATGTACGACCTATTACAAGGGTATGGTAAACAAGTAGAATCCGGTGAATACGATCCGATCCTAGATGTAGGGGAGTATAAACTTGTTGCAGACTATAGGCCAGGACAATTTGATTCATCTCTAACTGTTCCAAGAGTTAAGTCTGATATCCTACAATTCAAAGTGGAACCTCCCGTAGGTGAAGAAGCCAAAGCAATTGAATTGTTTGAAGTCGCTCACAAATACAAGTGGGGTAAACCACAAATCAAAAATAGAAAGCAGAAAGTGAGAGAAATCTGCCAGACAATCGTTGAGCGATATCCTGGGAGTGTAATAGCGCCCGTGGCTCAGTATGAGATTACAAAGATGCTGATGCCAATGACAATACCTGCCTATGAATACTGGGATCCTGATGAGGCAATGGCTGAATGCAAAAGGATGATCGAAAACCACCCCGATTATCCGGAGACGAAGAGCACGGTGTACTTCCTCATAAGGTGTTATCATGAGAAGAAAGCCGAAGATGAAGGAAAGGAATATCTAAGAACGATCATGGAGAAACACAAAGGAACTTGTCTCTCGAAAACAGCTTGGGAAGCCTTAGATAGATGGCAGCGGGGAGAAATACTGCTTCAACCTAAGAAATGATTGGTATCGAGTTCCATTTGGTGTCAAGAAATGAGACATGAAATATCACTGTTGGTAGCGAGGAGATGGTTCACGCAACTCCAACTGTTTCAGGATCTTGTGAATTGCTTCCGCCGCGGTGCGGTCTCGCGGCTGGGTGTTGCAGTTGGTGCGAAGAGGGAAAGTACGCGGAATGCGTCTGGAATGGGTTGTTTACGAAAGGCTTATGTAAATCATCTACCGGAGATATCGTGTTCTGTTTCACGCGGCCACGAAGTGATATCAAAGGTCACCCGGAATTAATTTGTAATCGGCTGTAGGGGAATGACTTATGTAAACCGTCTACTGGGTTTGGTGAAGATGGATGATGAGGAGGCGAATACTGGCGATGAGATTGTGTCGACCAGGTCCGGATCTGTGATTAGTGGAAAGACAACTGATGAAATTGGAGAGATGGGTAGTTAGCTGTTGGCTGTTCGCCATTCGCTACTGGCTATCAGCCATTAGCCATCCGTTGTTCGCAATGAACGCTAAGGTAATCTGACTACCAAACCATCTAACTGTCCAACCATCCAACCATGTCTCTACCCTTGACATATTTCCCCATTTACTCTTTAATCTTGTGGAATGGATGGTAAGAAAGCCTCGCCACTCCTTACCTTACTCCCATTGGTCAACGATTCGGTACTGGTCATCCTCTCTTTCACGCTCGCCTACTGGGTGAGGTTCAACTCCGGCTGGATGGCAGTGGACAAAGGCGTCCCTCCTTTCTCGTACTACCTCTACTCCTCCTTCTTCCCAATGGGAATCTGGATGTTTCTGTTCTACCTCTTCGACCTCTACAGTTCCGGCAAGAACTTCCCTTTCCCGGAGGAACTCTATCGCATCTTGAAATCAGCAGTCATGGGGACCTTCATCATTCTCACGCCCACCTTCTTCCTAAGACCGTTCTCTTATTCGCGATTTGTCTTTCTTCTCGCCTGTTCCTGTGCATTTCTTCTCATCTCCCTCGGCAGATGGGGACTGAGGCGACTCAGGTTGAACTACTACAAGAAGGGATACTATCTGAAGAGGATAGGAATAGTCGGGGAGCGGAATCTGATGGCGGTCAAGGAGGCACTGAAGGATAGTTCTTACCTCGGGTACGAGGTGGTCGGAACCATATCAGATGCGCGGACAGAGAATGGTGAATGCCTGGGGAGTGTGGAAGAGATACCTGAGATTGTGAAGCGCGAGGGGATCGACATCCTTGTCATGAACTTTCCTCTGCATTCCAAGAACAAAGCCTCCAGAATATTGGAGCAGTGCAGGGACCTGAAAGTGGACTTCCTTTTCGTGCCCGATATGTTCGAGGTGATGACAACCCGCGTCGATTTCTGCGAGCTGAACGGTATTCCACTCATCAGGTTAGTGAGAGACCCCATCACCGGAACGTACAAGGTCTTCAAGAGAGTAGTCGATGCCGGCCTCGCGTTCGTTCTTCTTTTGATCTCACTTCCGATTTCAGCATCCGCTGCAATTCTCGTAAGGCTTACATCCAGGGGGTCGATCATCTACAAGCAGAAGAGGCTTGGGAAGGACGGGAAGCCGTTTACACTCTACAAATTCAGGACTATGATTACGGGCGCCGAAGAGCGAACAGGCCCTGTGTGGGCGTCAGAGGATGACCCGAGAATCACCCGGCTTGGCAGGCAGCTCAGAAGATGCAGGTTGGATGAGCTCCCACAACTCGTCAACGTGCTGAAAGGGAATATGAGCGTCATTGGACCTCGGCCAGAGAGGCCCTACTTCGTCGAAAAACTGAAGAAGAAAATTCCGAACTACACTGAAAGGCTCAAGGTGAAACCAGGTCTGACCGGCTTGGCTCAGGTGAGTCACACATACGATATCTCGGTGGAAGATGTGAGGAGGAAGGTGGAGTACGACCTTCTGTACATCAACAAGATATCGCTCCCGCTCGATTTGAAAATCCTTCTGAAAACCGTGGCGGTGGTTTTGAACAGGAGAGGTGCTCATTGACGCGTACGGAGAAGAGATGAAGGTAATGAATTATCTGGACGTCCAGGAAGAGATGGCAAAGATGGAGGGAGCAAGTGGAGTGACGGTCAGGTGGTTGATCTCGAAGAAAGATGGAGCGAAGAACTTCTTCATGCGAAGATTCGAGATAGAAGGATGGACTCCCTACCACACTCATCCATATGAACATGAGGTGTTCATCCTCAGTGGAGAGGGGACTGTTGTCGGTGAGGGAGTTGAGCATCGGCTCAGCCCGGGAGTCTTCTGCTGGATTCCTGCCGACGAACCTCATCAATTCAAAAAGACAGGCAAGGAGAAACTCTGCATCCTCTGCTTGATTCCCCACACAGATGGCAGATAAAGGCAACATGGATATTCTCTGGGCTCCCTGGAGAATGAAATACATTCTTTGTGATGACGAAGAGGGATGTCTCTTCTGCAACAAACCGAAAGTCGGACGGGATGAGGAGGCGTACATACTGCGCCGCAGCGCGTATTCTTTCGTCATGCTGAACAAATATCCATACAACAATGGCCACCTTCTCCTCGCTCCATTTCGTCACTTAGCTGAGATCGAGAATCTCGGTCAGGACGAGATACTCGACCTTCTCACTCTGACCCAAGAGTGCGTGTGTGTACTCAAGGAAGAACTGCATCCGCAGGGTTTCAACATAGGGATGAATATCGGAGATGTGGCCGGTGCTGGCGTGAAGCACCATTTTCACCTACACATCGTGCCGAGATGGAAAGGAGACACCAGTTTCATGCCTGTGGTGTCCAGCACAAACGTGTTACCCCAGGCTCTCAGCGACAGTTATGCAAAACTGAAGAGGAGGTTCGATGAGCGACTCCATAAATAGAACAATCTCTTCAATCTTTGTGAGCAGCAAAGCACTTCTCTCATTCTTTACCGTCTTCTGTGCAATAGTATTTGCAGTTCATCATCTTGGGAAGGGTAGACCAGCAGTACGTGTGGAACGAGACGAGAAACAAGAAGCAGTAGTGGAGGAAGAAGGGCATGTTGTGACACGAGGGGTAATCAGCAGGGGAAAGCCTCTTGCCTTGGCCATGCAGAGCTCTGGGGTGGATGGGTCGCTCGTCTACCAGATAGTGGAAGTTCTTGGCGAGGTTGTCGATCTGAGAAAGTGCCGGCCCGGAGAAGAGTTCGTTGTGACGCGGGGCTTAGACGGTGGATTCGTAGAGTTCCAGTACATCAAGGATGAGCGGACGACCTACAAAGTTGTGAACGACGGAGAGAAACTGATCAGCCTGAAAGTGCAACCAGAGATAGAGAAGAAAGTCGAGAGAGTCCGGTCCAACGTAGACCAAAATCTCTACGATACAATGCTCTTGCTTGGTGAGCACGCAAGGCTTGTGGTAGACTTCGTCGAGATATTCTCCTGGGAGATCGATTTCGTCTCAGACGTACGAAGTGGAGACGAGTTCGACATTCTAGTGGAGAAGGAGTACGTTGGGGATAGCTTCATCGGATACGGAAAGATTCTCCTGGCCAGATACAAGGGGTACTTCGGAGAGAAATGGGGCTTCTTTTTCGAGAACGGAGGAACTGCAGACTACTACGATGGGGACGGACACTCACTCCGCCGTGCGATCATGCGGGCGCCCCTCTCCTTCTCGAGAATATCGTCGAAGTTCAGTTTGAGGAGATACCATCCGATCTTGAAGATCTGGAGGCCCCATTACGGGGTCGATTACGCTGCGCCGAGAGGCACACCCGTCATGGCGGCTGGCGATGGAGTGGTGAAATATGCCGGATGGAAGGGGGATTACGGTAACTACGTGAAGATCAGGCACCCAAATGGATATGAGACGGGGTATGGCCATCTCTTGAAAATCGCGAAAGGAATCGGTGTAGGCAAAAAGGTGAAAGCAAAAGAGGTCATCGGATGGGTGGGTTCGTCCGGTCTGTCCACAGGTCCACATCTTCAGTATGAGGTGATTCGCGATGGGAAATACGTCAACCCCCTCGGAATAAAGCTGCCGCCGATGAAATCCCTGGATAAGAATCTTCTTCCCCGATTTCAGGAGCATGTAGAACGGAGCACGAGCCTACTTCAGAACTGGGGTACGCTCACCGTCTGGGAAAAGAACAAGATCTATTCGACGCTGTAGCTCATGCCGGGGTCCATACTCTTTCTTCTGCTGATTGTACTTCAGCTTGCTGATGCCACGTGCACGGAATTATTCTACCATGTGATAGGTGAGGGGAATCCGTTGATGCAGTACGTGATCGAGACCACCGGATTCACGGGGCTGTACGTTGTGAAAGGCGCTGTCATTCTGATTGTTCTGGTGATTGCCTATATAGCGCAAATGCACCGCAGGTATGTTCCCCCCGTCAAGTTTGCACTCACCGTAGGTGTCGTCATTGAGGCTGTGGTTGTTGGGGCCTGGGTGGTGAGATACCTGCTTTACCTACTTCACGCGTGAAAAGAATGGATTCTTGGCTGGGCAGGAATGACAAGAAAGAGGGCAGGAGTGGCGGAGAGGGTTGACAGACGCATGGGTTCCTTTTGATCACTCATTCCCATGGAGACGGGAACCCAGGCATTGTGTAGACCGCTACCTGCGCAGGAGTGACGGAAGAGAGAGGAATGGCAGAAGAGGTGTGCTATTGAGATTTGTTGCCTGGTTGTTGCTGCATGATTCTCCTCTCCCAGGCCGCTTTCAACAGGTCTTCCCGGAAATTAGGGTGGGCGATTTCGATGAGAGCCTCTGCACGCTCCCTCAGATTCTTCCCATGGAGGTATGCAACTCCATACTCCGTCACCACGTAGTGCACATCTGCTCGCGTGGTTACTACACCTGAACCAAGCTTCAGATGGGGAACGATTCTTGAGATGGTGTCGCCTCTGGCAGTTGAGGGAAGCGCGATGATGGGCTTGCCGCCGACAGATCGCGCGGCGCCCCGTATGAAATCTACCTGACCGCCGAAGCCGCTGTAAATGCGGGTACCTATAGAATCAGCACAAACCTGGCCGGTTATGTCTACTTCGATTGCAGAGTTGACGGCGGTCATCTTCTCATTCTGTGCAATTATGAAAGGTTCATTTGTGTGGTTTACAGGATGTAATTCAAGAATGGGATTGTTGTCGACGAAATCGTACAGCTTGGCTGTGCCCAGCACGAAGGCCGCGACCACTTTACCAGGATGGAGAGTCTTACGAACTCCTGTGATTACTCCAGCTTCTATCAGTTCCATCACTCCGTCAGCGATCATCTCGGTATGAATCCCTAAGTTTTTCTTGTTGCCGAGCTCACGTAGTACCGCATCGGGAATTCCACCGATTCCAAGCTGCAGAGTCGCGCCATCTTCCACGAGGTCCGCTATGTATCCCGCAATCTTCTTCTCCAGTTTTGTCGCTTCCTTCCGAGGCAATTCCGGAAGCTCCTGGGAGATTTCTACCACCTTGCTCACTCTACTCACGTGGATGAAAGAATCTCCTAAAGTCCTTGGCATTCTGTCATTTACCAACGCTACGATCATCTTCGCGTTTTCCGCCGCAGCCTTTGATGCGAGACATTCCACTCCAAAACTCATAAATCCATGTTCATCGGGAGGAGAGGTGTGGATGAAGGCGACGTCGATAGTCATCTCTTCAGAATAGAAGAGCTTTGGAATCTCATAGAGGAAGATGGGAATGTAATCCGCTCTTCCCGCATTCACCGCTTCTCTGTCTGCTGGGCCGACGAAGAGGGAGTTATGTCTGAAATGTCCCTCCATTTCGGGTTTTGCGAGGGGGTCGTCTCCGAGCAGAAGAACGTGGGTGAGCTCTACATCGGTGAGGTCGTCCTTCTTCCCGGCGAGAGCCTCGAGCAGGAGATAGGGAGTTGCCGCATTGCCACTTATATAAACCCGGTCGCCACTTTTTACGACAGCGACCGCATCATCTGCAGTGACTACTTTTTTTCTGTAATCGTCCACCCACGCCATGCGTTACTCGTCTTTAAGGAGTGACTCGAGCGTTGCGTAAGGCAAGGTGCTGCCTCTTGGCGCCTCAGATGTGAGATGACCGTTGAAGGTGTAGACCCCTCTTCTCAAGTCCTTGCTCTCTTTGAGCGCCTCGATGATCCCCTTCTCACTGATCAGTTGGAGATAGGGCAGAAGGGCATTCGTGAGAGCGTAGGTTGCAGTCCTTGCCACGAACGTAGGGACATTTGGCACACAGAAATGGATTACGCCTTCTTCAACGTACACGTAGTCCTCTCGAGGCGTGAGACGCCCGGTCTCCACGAATCCACCTTCAGGAATTGAGAAGTCTATTATCACCGCACCTTTCTTCATCTCCTTCACCATTTCCCGCGTGATTAGATGAGGTGGACGTACCTCATGTGTCCTTACGCAGCACACGATGACATCTGCGAATTTGCAGACCTTTCGCAGGTTCTCACGATTGTACAGAATCGTTACCACCTTGTCACCGACGAGTTTATCTATCTCCTCTAACTTCACCGGGTCCTTGTCCACGACGTAGACATTTGCACCCACTCCACAGAATGACTTTGCGGCACAGCTTCCGAGAACTCCACCTCCCAGTATCGCGATTTCAGCAGGAGGAATTCCGGGAAGCCCTCCGAGCAAAATGCCCCTTCCACCGTGCTCAGAGCTCTCGAGAAGCCTTCCGGCGATTTGCACAGTGAGCTTGCCTGCGATCTTGCTCATTGGGCGGAGAATCGGAAATACGTCATCATCTCTCTGGATTCCTTCATACCCGATTGTGGTAATCTTCTTGTCGATGAGGACTGAGAGTAACTCTTTTTTCGCCACTTCCAGATAGAGAAATCCGACCACCGTCTGACCTTCCCTGGTGGCGTCCCAATCGTTCTTCACGAGCGGCCCGACCTTCACGACCAGATCTGAGCGTTTGTAGACCTCCTCTCTCGAATAGAGCACTTCTGCACCGGCTTTTCTGTACTCCTCATCGCTGAATCCTGCTTCCTTACCGGCGCCAGACTGGGCAAAGAGCTCATTGTGCATAGAGACCAGTTCACGCACAGCCGGGGGAGAGAGCCCAACTCTCCTCTCCTCAGATCCCCATGGGGAACGGAGTTCTTTGGGCACTCCTATTCGCATGGGTCCTCCTCGGTGTTAGAGAGAATCTGCACCCAATCTATAACTCTGCCATTTCTCTGCAAATTCCTTGAGCCTGGCGTCCACGAGATAATTGACCGTACCTGGTTCATAGTTACTGCCTCTCTTGTTCCCTGCCCTGATCCCTGTGAGGATCTCGATTCCCTCGTCTATTGTCCGAATGGCGTATATGTGGAACTCACCCTTTCTGACTGCGTCTACCACGTCCTTCTTCAGCATGAGATCGTCCACGTTCTTGGCCGGTATGATAACTCCCCGCAGAGATGTTGAGCCTTTGATGCGGCAGACATCGAAGAAGCCCTCGATCTTCTGGTTTACCCCTCCTATTGGCTGGATCTCCCCCTTCTGGTTTACCGAGCCGGTTACTGCAATATCCTGCCTGAGCGGCAGCCCTGAAAGTGAAGACAGCAGGGCGTAGACCTCAGCAGATGACGCGGAATCTCCCTCTACGCCTGTGTAAGACTGTTCGAAGCAGATGCTCGCGCTCATGGCAAGGGGCTTTTCCTGAGCGTACTTCCCTCTGAGATAGCCTGCCAATATGAGCATACCTTTGCTGTGTATTCTGCCACTGAGCTCTGCTTCTCGCTCTATATCAATAATACCTGATGCTCCCACAGAGGCCTCTGCGGTGATACGGGATGGCCTGCCAAAGCTGTATTCTCCTGTGTCGAGTACAGATAGGCCATTCACCTGTCCAACGGCCTTGCCCCTCGTGTCAATCATGATGGTTCCATCTTTGATTAGCTCCTGGATCTTCTCTTCGATCTGCTTACAGCGATCAATCTTCTCCTCCAATGCCTTGTTCACATGGGTTTCGTCAACGCTTGTGGACTCGTCCTTCTGCGCCCAGTAGTTGGCTTCGCGGAGGAGGTCTGCGATTGTGTTGAATTCCGTGGACAGCTTCTTCTTGGTCCCGGCAAGCCTCATTCCGTATTGTATGACTCGACCGACGGCACCTTTCCGGAGATTCCTGAGGTTTTCTTGTGAGACGATCTTCTTTATGAAGGTGGCATAGCGCGTGATCGCCTGTTTGCTCACGTCCATCACGGAATCGAAGTCTGCCCTGACCTTGAATATCTTTTTGAAATCCTCATCACGCTCATAGAGAAGATGGTAGAGGAATGCGTCACCTATCATGATGACTTTGACATCACAGTCTATCGGTTCCGGCTTCAGTGCAGACGTTGCCAGGAAGTAGAACGGGTCGTAACTCTGGATCTCCACCCTTCTGTTTCTGAGAGTTCGCTTGAGAGTGGGCCAGACCCTTGGTTCCAGAAGCGTATCCAGAGCCTCCAGTATCAAATATCCCCCATCGGCCTGGAGAAAAGAACCTGCCTTTATCTTTGTGAAATCCGTTTCCCAGTGGCCAGTGACGTCCACCACTCTCTCGACTGCCCCGAAGAGGTTACGGTAGTTTGGTGAAGTCTCGAAGATGACGGGAGCTTTCTTCACCCCATGGTTGTCTACTATCAGATTGACACTGTACTCTAGGAAAGGATCACCCGCAGTGGGCGCAAGGGGCTTTTCTTGTTCTGGCTTCTCTCTGAACTTTCCCAGATTCTCGAGGATGTGATCATTCGCGTCTTTAAGATAGTTGCGAACCTTGTGATTCTCATATTTCGAGATGATTTCGTCTATTCTATGTCTCACCAACGGCTTTATCATCTGGTGGTCGAGCTTTTTTACCTTTTCACGGACCGTCCTCTCGAGTGCCCGCATCTCCTTGAATACGGCTTCCATTTTGGCCGTGACGTCAGAATAGTCCTTTTCGAGGGAGTCTAGCTTCTCTTGAGGAAACTTGCCTTCTTTCACCAGCATATTCAGTTGTTCGAAGGTGACGGGTTTCCCGTCAAATACCGGTGCTATGCCTGGTTTCGCCACCATTCCCGCCACTTGGAGCTGGACTATCGTGAATCCCTTTTCACCGGCTTCTTTCTCGAAGCTTTTCACCAGAGCGTTCTGTTGTGCTTTGAATTCCTCTACTACCTTTTTCTTTCTCTCTTCGTACTCTTCGCTCTCAAAGACTGCTGGGATGGCACTCTCAAGGTCGCCGATGATCTCTTCCATGTCTTGTTTGAACTCCCTTCCCTTGCCGGCTGGGAGCCTCAGTAGTATCGGCACATCCGGGTTCTTGAAGTTATTTACGTAGAGCTTGTCATCGGGAATCCGCTTGGCCCTTTTAGGGTAGACGATGAGATGATTGATTGCAGTCTTTCGCCCCGTGCCGACCCGTCCAGTTACAAACATATTGTAGCCGAAACTCTCTATGTCGAGTCCCAGTCTGAGCGCCTTCACCGCTCTACGTTGACCAATTATGCCTGTGGTCAAACGGACGTCATCAGTGGTCTCAAATGCAAGGTCACCCGGCTTACACTGCCAGCAAAGCTTTTCGGACGGAAGTTCTTTGAAATTGGAGACTTTCTTTAACTTCGTCATTTTCAGAACTCCTTTCCAACCGTTTGCGCCTAATCCTCACGGGTCTCATTCTCCTGACTATGCGGTTTCTCCATTTGGTGGACTGGATCGCCACCCGTATTCTGGCTCTTCTCACTCTTACAGCTGGGACATACCTCTACGTCCTTGCGTCTGAGAGCTCCACAATCCGGACACCGGGTGAACTCCATGTGGCACACTTTACAGATCTTCTCGAAGATGGGAAGGGTAGTGCTACAATACGGGCACACGCATTTCTGCTCTTTGGGAGTCACCAGTTTCCCGCTCTTCCGGAGATAATCTTCTATTGCTTTGTGTAGAGCGTCAGCTCCAAGATTTGAACAGTGAAATTTGTTCGGAGGCAAACCTCCGAGTTCCTTGGCAATGAGTTTGTTCGTGATCTTCAACGCATCGTTAATCTTCTTTCCTCTTGCCATTTCTGAAACCATACTCGAGACGGCGATCGCTGCACCACAACCAAATGTCTTGAATTTCACATCTGTGAGGCGGTCGTTCTTCACCTTTATGTAGAATGTCATCACGTCCCCGCAGACTGGATTCCCCACTTCTCCCACTCCATCAGCATCCGGAATATCGCCTACGTTGCGGGGATTCATGAAATGTTCCATCACTTTCTCACTGTAGAGCATTCATTCACCCCTTTTGAGCGGCTTCATAAGAGCCGGCAAAGAGGAAAATACAATGGATTTGGGAATATGTCAACATAGCCAAGGACTCAAGGTAGCGAGCAGCCAGTAGCAGCCGAGTGGGGAGAGAACGACGGCAATTCATTCACCGAAGGCTACTCGCAACTAACCGCGTTTCAGGCCCTCCAGGAGGCTGTAGAAGACAGGAACGATGAAGAGCGTGAAGAATGTCGCGGCGATTAGGCCACCGATGGTGATTATGGCAATGGGCGAACGTATTTCAGCACCTTCACTTCGTGAAATTGCCATCGGCAACATGCCGAGCACGGTGGTCGTGGCAGTCATCAGTACGGGTCTGAATCGTGTTCCACACCCCTCCACCAGTGCGTCGATCACCCCCATGCCCTTGCTGCGAAGCCTGTTGACATAATCAATCATTACGATTCCGTTGTTCACGACGATTCCGAGGAGGATGAGAGCCCCGATGCCTGATGGGAGAGAAATAGACCTGCCAGTTATGAAGAGGGCGAGAAGAGCCCCTATCACCCCTAAAGGTACTGTGAACATTATGATGAAGGGATGGAGGAACGATTCGAACTCGCCAGCCATGACCATGTAGACCAGTATTGTCGCAAGTAAGAAGGCGAATCCTAGAGCCTTGAAGAGCCTGACCATCTGCTCGTACTCGCCCCCGAACTCCACAAAATATCCGGGAGGAAGCTGAATATCGGAGAACCTGCGCTTCAATCTGTTGGAGATACCCCACAGATTTGTGCCGGCGTAATTCGCGCTTATGCCTATGTATCGCGCTCTACCCTTACGCTCTATTTTCATGGGACCAAATCCTCTTTCCAAATTTGTCATCTGAAGTATGGAGGTGCTCATGCCAAGTGGGGTCTTGAAGGTCAAGCCTTCCAGGGCCTTTGTGCTGTTCACATCTTCCTCTCTGAGCCTCACTCTCACATCAATTTCTTCTCCCCTCTGACGCAGCACAGTCGCGACCTCCCCCTGCGTGGCGATTTTCAACTCCGCTCCGATCTGAGCTGGTGTGAGACCGTATCTCGCGGCCCTGTCTTTGTCTACGACCACCTTGAGCTCAGGTTTTGCCTCACTGTAGCTCAGGCTGAGATCACTCAAACCCTCGACCGTCGCCATGCTACTCATGATTCGCAGCGCCAGTCCCTTCAGGGTCTCGAAATCCCTGCCAAACACCTTCACGTCTACCCGTCCTTCTACATCGCCGGTCATTAAGAGCTTACCAACATCGATGAAGCGTACTTCCCCATCCTTGTACGGAGGAATCTTCTCTCTGAGTTCTTCCACAATCTTCTGTGCCAGTCTGCGGCGTTCGCCCAATGGCTTCAATTCGATGAAAATCTGAGCCTCGTTCACATCGACTGGAGCGGTACCGAATGCGATATCGTACTTGCTTCCTTCGCTCACTCCTACTGTAGACGTGATGCTCACTGCTTCTGGCACCTGTGCGCATATGTTCTCGAACAGGCTGACGACCCTCTCGGTTTCTGCTAAAGGAGTCCCCTCGGGAAGCCGAATCGTCATCATGATGAAATCTCTATCAACTTCTGGAATGAATTCTCCACCGATCAGGGGAAGCAGAACCAATGAGGCACAGAACATGATGAGAACGGCTGCGAGTATCCTTCCTCTCTTGTGAAGCGCTTTCCGAAGAAGGTCCTGATATCCAGTCCTGAGCGAGCGAAAGACTCGTCCGCTCCCTTCTGACTTCTCTTTCTTGAAGAGAGTGGACGCGATCATTGGCACGATCGTGAGTGCTACAAAGAGGGAGGCGAGAAGGGAGAATGCCACGGTAAGGCCTATGGCACGTGCTATTCTTCCGGTGATTCCACCGGCGAAGATGACCGGTACGAAAATGACGATTGTGGTGAGAGTCGAGGCAGTGATGGCTCTTCCAACTTCGTTCGTTCCTACGATGGAAGCGGTCCTTCTCTCTTTCTTCTCTTCGAGATGGCGGTGGATATTTTCTATTACTACGATGGAGTTATCGACAAGCATACCGATTCCCAAAGCTAGGCCTCCAATCGTCATCACATTGAGCGTATAGCCAGCTCCGTATATTGCGATGAAAGTCACGACGACTGAAACGGGGATCGCGATCGATATGGCAAAAGTAGGACGCCAGTCCCAGAGGAAGACGAGGAGAACGAGGAATGCGAAAATTCCGCCCCAGACTGCGTTGGAGGCAGTTTTTGATGTCATCTTCTTTATGAGTTCCCCCTGATCGAAAATCGAATGGAGATGCATGTCTTTTGGCAGCTTCCGTTGGATTTCGGACAATGCTGCCTTTACCCTATTTGCCAAGATGACAGTGTTCTCGCCTGACTCTTTGTAGAGCAGCAGCATCACGCTCTCTCTACCCCTCGCCTTCACCCATCCACGGGTCTCCTTGTATCCGCTCGACACATCTGCCACATCTCTCAGGTGGAGAGGGAGCCCATCTCTTGTCATGTTCACTACCGTATTCTCTATATCTTCAACAGTCTTGAATTCGCCCAACGTCCGCAGCAAGTATTCTCTCTGTCCCTCCTCAATGTGTCCTCCAGGAAGATTGAGATTGGAAAATCTGAGACTGGCGACTATCTGACTGAGAGAGAGGCCGTAGTGTTCAAGTTTTGCCCTGTCTGCTCTCACCGATATCTCTCTCTCCCTGCCCCCGAGAAGAATGACTCCCGCGACTCCAGGCACTCTTTCTACTCTCTCCATTACAATCTCTCTCACCAGCTTTCTCAATTCAAAGGGTGTTCTGTCACCCACCACGGCAAGATATACGACAGGAAGCATGGCGAGGTCGAACTTCACGATGAGTGGTTGAGAGACTCCGTCTGGCAAGAAGTCTCTGATGAGACCGATCTTATCTCGTATGTCCTGTGCAGCGAAGTCAAGATTGGTCTCCCACTCAAATTCGACGGTGACGACTGATACTCCTTCGAAGGACGTGGACTTGATGGTCTTCACTCTCCCAACTGTGGCTATCGCTTCCTCAGTGGGCTTGGTAAGGAGTGCCTCTATGTCCTCTGGAGACGCCCCGGAATAGGTGGTAACCACCGAGACTATTGGGTACGATACATCTGGTAGCAGCTCGAGGCCAAGCCTTCTCACGGTGATGAATCCGAGAATGAGAAGTATCCCGATTATCATCGTGATTGTGACTCTTCTGTTGACCGAGAATTCAGGGAGGCTCATTTCTCTTCGGAGTGGTATTCCACGATGAAGCCTTCATCAAGGCCGAGAGCGCCTCTGGTCACTATGAGATCGCCTTCATTTACGCCGTCCTCTCTCAATTCATAGCGGCCGGACCCAAAGAGTCCGAGAACGACCGGAATCATATGTGCCACTGAGTCCTCGACCAGAAAGACGTAGTGCTCTGCTCCTCTTTCGACTACAGCCTCTTCGGGAATTACTGGTGCATCTGTAACCTCATCCAGCACGATCTTGACCTTCGCCAGCATTCCCGGTTTGAGCGTCTTCTCTCGATTATCCACGACTATTTCACAGAGCGCCATCTTGGAGAAGGGATCGAGCACTGGAGACAATCTGATGACTTTTCCCCTGAACGTCTCTTGAGGATAGGCCGCGACTTCGACTTCTGCTTCCATCCCGAGATTCATCTTGGGGAGCACGACGTCAGGCACTCTCAGTCTTACCTTCACCTCGCTCAATTCCACAATCATCGCGATGGGAACTCCCATTGCGATTGACATACCTTTATCGAGATAGAGATAACCGACTGTGCCCGATATGGGCGTCTTGACGTTCACTTCCTTAAAATCCAAGCCCGTTATTGCACGATCAAGTACCGCGATGGTTTGATCTTTCGATACCTGGGCGCCTTCCTCAACCAGGTATCTCAGAAGTCTTCCCGGAACCTCTGCATATACGTCTGCTTGATTGTACCCTCTCACATCTCCCATGTAGTGCACTGTATTTTGAATTGCACCTCGTTCCACCCTTTCTACCTCCACAAGAATCTTGGGCGGGTTTTGAGGTTTCTCTTCTGCTGGGTACAATATTCTGTAAACCCTGAAGGCGAGGCCGATGGCTATGATTGCGATGACCGGGAGAATTATCTTCGTTTTTCCCATAATCTACCCCGCTTCCCAATCGTGTGCATCTGTGCTAGGAGGTTGAGCCATATGCACTTCGCTCACAGGAACCTTGAGGGGCCTTCCGCCACCCACTCTGAGAGTGAGATGTGCATGGAGCTATCTTCGAGATATGATGTCAGCTTCAAGCTCATTGTAAAAGGTGTACTTCCCCACCCGCTTCTCTCTCCTGAAGACACCTTCCGCCTCAACCCGGTCCCCATTGTCGATTTCGGGATGCCCCCATTTGAATACCTTTATCCGGTTGCCCACTCCATCGGAGAGAGAGAATGTGGAGTAGAGATTACCACTGCGAGAGCGCTTATTCTCGAAATCTACGACCTCACCTGAAATCTTCATCCGTTTTCCATCCCACGCGTCTGGGTCACCTAGCAACTTTGCAATCTCTGATCCGCCCTGAAATCGACGGGAGCCTTCCGACAAACTCCCCAACTGCAAGGGAGATGAACGTTTCCAGATTCTATCGAAATACTTCTCGAAGCGGGACGCGAGCGCAACAGATCTGATGAAGACGTTGGTCTCCGCATTCTTTTCCAGAGCATAGTAGCTCCAGTTGGTGGAGCCGACTACAACGCCACTCCCATCGACTACGAGCAACTTCGCGTGGGATGTCACACCCTCTGAATCTACTCTCACGTCTATGCCGTGCTCCTCGAGATACCTGTATCCACGAAGCTGCTTTTCCAGGAAGTCTTCACCGAGAAACTCCTCCCCGCCCTCGAGACAGACCTTCACGTCGACACCTCTCGAATGTGCATTCACGAGCTCTGAGAGAAGAAGATTCGTCTTTGACTCAGGGTAATCAGGGTAGAAGAAGAGCTCAAACATGAGGATGTGTACGGTGTTTTCAGCGCTCTTGATGAGCGACACCACCTCAGGATAGTAGTCGCGGTCTAGGACGGGGACTTCACCAACGGCAGGCTCAGGCTGGTGCAGGTGTCTTCCTGTCCAGATGCCCGCAATGAAAGCGGCCAGAATGAGAAGAACGATGAGTACTCTTTTCACGAGAATTTCTTGAGTTGAGTCAGATACGACTTGCGAACTTTTCCGAAGAATTCGAGTGCCTCTCTTTCTCTGTGGTCCGGATACGTCCAGCGAAGTGGCGTCCAGGAGTGATTTCTGTAGGATAGAGTGAGCTCACCGTAGATACCGTCGCCGAGATAGATACGATGAGCCGCATTCTTTGTCGTAACAAGCACAAATTTGCAAAGCGAGAGATACCCGGGATCAAGGTTCACCTGTCTCCTCCCATTGATACCCAGGGCCGCTTCTATCTCGTTGGTCGTAAGCTTTATTCCTACAATATCTCCAGGTGAAATGAGCGGCTCATGTGACAACCAGAGCCTCCAGAGCGGTGAACCCATCTCAGAGCTGTAGTAGGAGGTGTGAGTGAATGGGATAGTGCCACTCACTATATCTACCCTGCCAAAGCCTGCTTCGACATGGGATTTCGTATTGTCGATGAGTTCGAGAGAACGGACTATAAGACCCATCACCAGTCTCACTGGCTGCGGGTGTGTGGGTGTTCCCATAGGCCAACAATATAGAAAATGGGGAGGAAGTCAAGTCGACGCTGAAAAGGTGAACGGCACCTGTGTGGTAGGGAAGAGAGTGAGAATGAACTGTTTTACAGAGGCTTAGGCACGCGGCTTCGTAGGCGGACTGGTCGATTAACGCCTCCTGGAGAGACATCGCTTCACCACTCACACAATTGCTGCGAGAATTGGCCGACAACCGAGTGAGTTCTGGATCTTGACATGAGTCATCTCGCGTTGTATCCCTAAGAGAACGATGAAGAAAGTGCTATTGATTTCCCTTCTGGTTATGAGCTGCCTGGTGAGCGGAAACTGGGTGGAGCAACTGCGGCGAGGAAATTACTCTCTCGTAAAGATTGGCAAATATGCTTACACGACGAAGACGATACGGCGCGGTGGTGATTCCGAGAGGGAACTGGAGTGGCGTGAATGCATCGATCGGATGAGACCACATATCGAACAGAATCAAGCACTTTTCGATATGGTCACGAAGCATTTCTTCCCTGAGGAGGAGAACACGATTGGGTACAGCTACAAGTTCTCTTCCATAGATGAGGCCAGAAATAAGCTGATTCTCAGATACTTCGGCCCCATCCCGTTTCCTAAGATCCTTGCAGGATACGAATGTCAGCTGGTGGTCGATCTTGAGAGTTGCTTGCCAGAAAAGATCTACCTATCCCCGATCCCGCTGGAACGGTAAGTGCAGAAGAGCACGCTCTGAACCACAAATACGAGACTCAGAACCTCGGAACTACGTACCCGGGTCTTTCCGTTCCTCTCTTCTCTCGTATTCAATCGAGGGCCGTGCTGTGCTCGATTACGTCGATATGCAGGTTTCCTATGATGCTCGTGACCTTTATCTGCTCCGACAAATCTCCCTCAAGGAACTTGAGATGGGTCGCGTCGGCCACGAACTGGCCGAATGTAGGATCGCATGCCGTCCATCCATCCGTCCACACCTTATTCCACGCATGGTAGTAGAAAGATTCAGCCTGATAGACCACACCAACACATATTCTGGTCGGGATGCCGAGCGACCGTGCAAGTGCGGCGAAGAGTACTGCGTGTTCGTTGCAGTCGCCCTCTTGGCTCCTGAGAACGTCGAGTGCACTGGGGAATGACACCGTGGGGGTTTTGCTGATATTCTGATAGAGCCATTGAACGAGCCGCTCAACCTTCGCGGAATTGCTCGCGGCTCCTTCAACGATGGAGAGTGCCTTCTGTCGAATCAATTCGTTATCAGACTGGATGAGGGCAGTAGAACCGAGGTCCTCGGGAGAGTACTCCCCTGGTTCCTGAGGTTGGACGGAGATTCTCAGCCTGAGAGGATTTGTCGACACTATGAACTGGCGTTCATCCTCAATCTCGGGGAGCTGTTCGGCTCCGGTCAGTTCCACGACCATCCATTTTACTTCTCGAGGATTTGGAATTGTGACTTCTGACGGGACCGAGTAGTGCGTGAGGATTTCAAGTAGCATTTCGACCGGTTCCTGCTTCATCGCATTCTCCCGTGTAGTCTTCCTCATCTCTATCCCCATAGGAGCGAGTTCCTTCACCAGCCACCCCGATTGGTCAATCCATAAGGTGCTTCGCACATTCCACATCTCCACGGACAGCTCCGTTGCGTCTCCCTGATAATCGGGAAGCGTCAGTTCTTCCACGCCTCCGACCTCCACAGTTGCGTCAAGGAGAGAAAGCGCTGACGGGTCGTACACCGGAAGCCGTGTTACATCTCCAGGTTTCCACCTTTTGAGCACTGCAACTCTCCCGATTGAGAAAGGAAGATAGGCGCCGTCGGGCACATGCACGATTTCGGTTTTCTTCTCGCCACCCGTGAGCACCTCCACGTTCAGCTGTGCACCGCTCACTTCGCCTTCGACTCTGTAGCTGTGTTCTTCGGAGAGGACTTCGAACAGAAAAGCGCGAACCTCGTACTCTTTGGAGTTCTCGGATTGAGTAAGGGTTTCGATAGACTTGGCCTGCCCCATCACGGAGAGCTCCAGCTTCGTCCTCTCAGTGATTTCATAGCCTTCGTCTCGAGGCCTCTCGAGCGTGTAGATCCAACCTATTTTCTGATCTCCTATCCACACACTCATCCAGGCTTCTCTCAGGTTCGGATCTCCTTCACGGTTCCCGGAGCACGAGAGCAAGCAGAGCAAAGTGAGAGATATAACAAGACCTGGATATTTCATCATCCTCGTGGGATCCAGATGATAAACCTGCTTCCTTTGCCCGCTTCCGAAGATACCTCTATCTTGCCATTGTGCTGCTTCACAATCTCGTTCGCGATCGCCAGGCCAAGACCTACTCCTTTGCCATCGCCGGAATAGAATGGCTTGAAGATCAAATCGACATTCTCCGGTTCAATGCCTCTGCCGGTATCTTCAAATGAAACTCCTATCATCTTGTCATTCTGAATCACAGAGATTGTGAGTTCGCCGCGGCCTTCCATCGCAGTGACAGCATTTATGGAAATATTGTGAAAGACCTGTCTGAGAAGGCCTTCATCGGCTTTTACGACGGGGAGCTTGCGCCCAAACTCTCTCTTTATCTTAATGTTGCGCGAATACCCAGGATGATACTTGAGAAGCGCTATGACCTGGTTTACTGATTCGCGCAGGTGAGTCTTTCTGAGAACAGGCTCTCTCGGCTTCGCAAGGAAGAGAAACTCTTCGATCTTCCTGTTGACGCGATCACTTTCTCTAAGTATGAGCTCCATCAGTTTCTTCGTGTCCTTCTTTTCGACCTTCAAGGACTCCGCCAGCACCTCGGTGGCTCCCCTGATCGAGCCGAGCGGATTTCTAATTTCATGAGCGAGCGATGCAGAGAGTTCGACGAGAATTGCGAGGCGCTCGGTATACCTTCTTTCAGTTACATCCTGAAAGTTCACGGTCACTCCCTTGACCTTTCCCGAAGAGTCGAGAAAAGAATGCATGGTGAATCCCAGCTGTTTCTTGGAACCAGCTTGGTCGAGGATCTCTATTTCTTTTCTCCTTGTGAGGTTCGGCCGTTTGAGATGAGAGCCTATCTCCTCTTTTAAGGGACTCAGCCGCTCCGGCAATTCGTGGAAACTCTTCCCTTTCACTTCTCCGACACGGACTCCGAGCATCTCTTCCGCTCTTCTGTTGATATAGGAGATGTTCCCCTTTATTGTGAGGCTCATCAAGCCGCTGAGTATGTTCTGAAGTATCTCTTCCGTCGTGGGCCCAATCTCGCTGTATTCTGCAGCACTTTTCCTTAGCCTCTCGGCGAGAAACCCGCTTATTGGTCCAACGAGGAAGAAGAGGAGAACATGCAAATAGAGTCTGTACGCGACATGGGCGAAGTCGGCAGAGGTTGCTGGACTGATGAACAGCGCGAGAGAGTAAGAGAGGGATGCTCCCAGGGCTGCAAAGAGACCTCCTCTTGCGACAAGGAATATCGCAGCGTAGATTATGACCAGAAAGTAGAGGAGAGAGTGGGGAGAGTCAACACCTCCGCTGATTCTCGTGATGAATGAAATGAGAGTGACATCACCGACGATCTGGATCCAAATGAGTGAATGTTCTGAGACGAAGCGCGAGAATACGAAATAGAAGAGGTCGAGGAGATACGATACGAGCAGTAACCGGAAGAATGGGGCCGGCGAAATTATTCCGGAAGAGTGTGCCAGGATCATCTCTCCACCTAATACGGTGGACAAGATGATGGGGCGTGCAATTAAGAGCCATATGTTCTTGCTCGTCAGTTTTCTCTTGATCAATCCCCCCTGATGAGCGTGACAAACTTAAAGATTGGCAAGTACATGGCCACCATCATACCGCCGACAAAAACACCCAGCACGACAATGATAATAGGCTCCATTGCCGATGTCAAGTTTTCGACGGCAGCGTCAACCTCGGAGTCGTAGAAGTCGGCCACCTTGTTGAGCATTTCATCGAGATTTCCCGCCGCCTCTCCTATCGCGATCATTTGGGTGACCATCGGAGGAAATGCGCCCACCTGTTTGAGCGGTTCGGCTATGGTTTCACCTTCCGATATCGAAACTCTGGCAGAAAGAATCGAGTCCTCGATGATCTTGTTGCCCGACGTTTTTGAAGTGATTTCAAGCGCGTCTAGAATCGGAACACCACTCGACAGAAGCGTAGAGAGCGTTCTCGAGAATCGTGCGATTGCCTGCTTCCTCACCAGATCTCCCACTATGGGCAGCTTGAGCACTAATCCGTCAATGACAGACTTCCCATTCGAAGACTTCCGTATGTACCTGATCGCAAACACCGCGGCGACAAATCCCAGGACGGCGAAGATCAGGTACTTCTTCACGAGGGTTGAGAGTCCCAGGACTATCCGGGTGGGAAGGGGCAATTGCCCGCCGAAGTTCTCAAACATCGTGGCGAAAACCGGTATCACGAAGACGAGCAGCACTATGATGGCGAGTATGGAGATTCCTATGATCAGACTTGGGTATATCATCGCCCCCTTAATCTTCCTCGCCAGTGCCGCGCTCTTCTCCAGATATGTCGAGAGTCTCCCAAGGACTACGTCGAGTGCACCACCAGATTCCCCTGCGGCAACCATGTTCACGTAGAGGTCGCTGAAGATAGACTTGTGTTTTCTGAGAGCTTCGGCGAGAGTGGAACCGCCTTCGACGTCTTCCATCACTTCCCAGAGGACTTTCTTGAAAGATGACGACTCTACCTGCTGTGATTGAATGTCAAGACATTGCATGAGAGGAAGCCCTGAGTTGATCATGGTCGCAAACTGCCGTGTGAACACCGCCAATTCCTTCGTAGAGATTCTTCCTGATAGGAAAGGAATCGAAATCTGTTTCGATTTTGGTCGCACTGAAGTTGGAATGATCTTTCTCGCCCGGAGATGCGCGATGACCTCGGTCTCAGACTCTGCTGCCAGCTCTCCGTTTGCTGACAGCCCCGAGGATGTTCTCCCTTTCCACATGTATACTGGCATAATTTCACCTCCCTTTCAGTTTCTCTCTGATTGATCCATCCATACTGTTCCTCACACGAGTACGGGCGATTTCTGCTCAATCATTCTCCTCAATTCGTCGGGGTCTCTTGCTGAACAGATGGCGGTCGCAAGAGTAATCTGACGAGTGGTGTAGAGATGATGGAGCGATTGGTTCATGGTTTGCATCCCGTACTTCTGACCTGCCTGAATAAGAGACTGAATCTGATGAACTTTGTCGTCTCGTATCATGGCACGTACAGCTGGAGTGGCTATCATTATTTCCAGAGTCACAACTCTTCCACCGTTTATCCGTGGTAGCAGTTGCTGGGTTATTACCGCCTCGATGACGAACGCAAGTTGGGCTCTCACCTGTGGCTGCTGATGCGCTGGAAATATGTCTATGATTCTGTGTATCGACTCTGCAGCAGAGTTGGTGTGGAGAGTCGCCAGGGTGAGATGACCGGTCTCAGATATGACAAGAGCAGCAGCAATCGTTTCAAGGTCCCGCATCTCTCCGATCATTACCACATCGGGATCTTCTCTCAACGCGTACTTCAGGGCATTCGCAAATGTAAGGGTGTCAGAGCCGATCTGTCTCTGGTTGATCATGCATTTCTTGTGGGCGAATACATATTCTATTGGGTCTTCTATGGTGATCACGTGGGCTTGCCTGTCGACATTGAGCTTGTCTATCATTGCCGCAAGGGTCGTTGACTTTCCGCATCCAGTAGGTCCTGTCACCAAGACCAGACCCTTGGGGCGTTGGGTCATTTCAGCCACAACGGGAGGGAGCGCGAGTTCTTTGAATGACTTGATTTCGAAAGGAATAGTCCTTATTGCGATAGCGACACAACCTCTCTGCAGATAGGCATTGGCCCTGAATCTGCTCAACCCTGGTATTCCAAAGGATAGATCGAGCTCTTTGTGCTGCTCGAATTTCTTTTTCTGTGCGTCATTCATGAGCGAATAGGCTAACTGCTCCGTCATCTGTGGCTTTAGAACCTCGTGTTCTGAAGGGACCAACTCCCCGTCGATCCTGAAGATCGGCGGAACGCCAGCGGTGATATGAAGGTCTGAGCACCCCCTTCTCACCATCTCCTCCAGTAGTTGCTGTATGGTCGTCATGGGTTCCTCCTTTACATAGATCCAGTTTCTCGTACTACTTCATCCAAAGTGATTATTCCTCTTTTCAGCTTTTTCATTGCATCTTCACGCAGGGTGGCCATGGTCTGTTGTTTTGCGGCTTCCCGTATTTCGGCCGATGATACTCCCTTCAGTATTAGTTCTCTGATTTCAGGGGTAACGTCCATAACCTCGAATATTCCTACTCTTCCCTTGTAGCCGGTATGCTCGCACTCCTCACAACCCTCCCCACGGTATACTGGTTTGTGGTCGAGGTCCTCAGGGTTTATGCCGGCATCTCTCAACAGCTGGTAGTCGGGCTCGACCGTGGTCTTGCAGTATTCGCATACCTTCCTTACAAGTCTTTGAGCCTGGATAAGGTTGAGTGAAGAAGCCACCAGAAATGGTTCAATCCCCATGTCTATCAGTCGGTTAATCGTGCTTGGGGCGTCGTTTGTGTGAATTGTCGAAAGCACAAGATGTCCCGTTAGAGCTGCCCTTATGGCGATTTCAGCTGTCTCGGAATCTCGAATCTCTCCCACCATAATGATATTCGGTGATTGTCTCAGGAAAGCCCTGAGCGCGGCAGCAAAAGTGAGCCCGATCTCCTCATTCACTTGGACTTGGTTGATGCCAACCAGATTGTACTCTACTGGTTCTTCAACGGTGAGAATGTGGGTGTCTTCTTGGTTCAATTTATTGAGAGCGGAGTAGAGAGTGGTGCTCTTTCCTGAACCTGTTGGACCGGTGACAAGTACTATTCCATAGGGCTTCGCGATGGCTCTCTCGAATCTCTCTAAGTCCTGCGGCTCAAATCCCAAATCTTTCATGTCGAGCATCAGTGCGCTCTTGTCGAGTATTCGCATAACGCATTTCTCGCCGTATATAGTAGGTATAATACTCACCCTCAGGTCTATTAGCCTGTCCTTCACTACGACTTTTATTCTTCCATCCTGTGGAACTCTGCGTTCTGCAATATCCATGGTTCCGGTCATAATCTTCACTCGGGACACAATCGCATCCTTGAGCCTGAAAGGAGGAGACATAACTTCTCTCAAGATCCCGTCGATTCGGAATCTCGCCCGCAGGACTCGCTCGTAAGGTTCGACATGGATGTCCGATGCACCTTTCAAGACTGCATCAGTTATGAGGAAGTTAACTAGACTGACGATTGGGGTCGATCTTCCGTCCGCTATCAATCGGGAGATATCGGCTTCTTCTCCCTCTTCGCCTGCTTCAAGTACCTCAAGGTCCATCGACTCCTCGAACATCTCCGGTTCGAAGTCATCCTGAATCGGCTGCAGTTCCATCTTTGAGCCATCGTGAGGATAGTGAGCAGTCAGTGCTCGCTTCAGGTCGCTGCCAGTGACCACTACTGGAACCACGTCGAGCCCGGTTATAAATCTTATGTCTTCTATGGCCATCAGGTCCGACGGGTCCAGCATTGCCAGAGTCAGTTCTTTGCCTCTCCTCCTCACTGGAAGAACCTGGTATCTCTCAGCCACATCGGGAGGGACAAGCTCGAGCACACATGGGTCAGGTGTGGTCGAGTCCAGATCCACTACCGTTGTGTTGAAATGTGCGGCGAGGAAGTCGGCCAATTCCTTCTCCGAGAGTATTTCTAGCTTGGTGAGGCAGGCACTGAGACTGAGATGCGACTCGCCCTGTTCTCGAATTGCTTTGTCGAGCTGATCCTGCGTGATCAGGCCGGAACGCAGAAGAGTTGAGCCTATCAGATTTGATGCCATCTCTACTCCACAGCCGTTTCTTTCAACGCTTCGGTCAAATCTGTAATCCCAGCTCTCAGCTTGAGGAGAGCCGCATCACGCAACGTGACCATCCCTTCTTCGATTGCTTTCTCCTCTATCTTCCCTGTAGTCGACCTCTGGATTATCAACCTTCTGATAGCCGGCGTCACGGGCATGACCTCGAAGATTCCGACCCTGTTCTTGTAGCCGGAATTGTGACACTCTTGACAACCTCTTCCTCGATAGAGGGTTCCCCCTAGGCTCGCTGGATCGATCCTGGTCTTTGCGAAGAGTTCAGGGGGCGGTTCATATGCTTCCCTGCAATGCGGGCAGAGAACCCGCAGAAGTCTCTGGGAGACAACCATTATTAGGGTAGAGGCTATGAGGAACGGTTCTATGCCCATATTGATGAGTCGCGTGATAGTCGCAGCGGCAGTGTTTGTGTGAACTGTAGAAAGAACCAGATGACCTGTGAGGGAAGCTCTTATTGCGATTTCCGCTGTCTCTCTGTCTCTAATCTCTCCAACCATGATTATGTCGGGATCTTGTCTGAGAAAACTCCGAAGAGCACTGGCAAAAGTGAGGCCTATTGACTCTCTTACGTGGAGTTGATTGATGCCCGTCATTCCAAACTCGACAGGATCCTCCGCTGTCGTGATATTGACTTTTGGATCGTTGATCTGATTGAGTGCAGCGTAAAGAGTAGTCGTCTTCCCGCAGCCAGTGGGTCCCGTGACAAGGACTATCCCGTTCGGATTCTTGATGCTTCTGAGAAAGATCTGAAGTGGCTGTTCTTCGACTCCGAGAACGTTGAGGTCAAACGATATCGCAGTCCTGTCGAGTACCCTCAGAGCAACCTTCTCACCGTATAGTGTGGGTACCGTTGCCACCCTGAGGTCCACTACCTTGTCTCTCACCTTAATTTTCACTCTTCCATCCTGTGGTCTCCTCTTCTCCTCCACTCGCATCTTTGAGATGATCTTTATCCTGGATATGATCGCTCCCTTATACTTGTAGGGTGGCCTGAATGCTTCGTGCAGGGCGCCGTCAATCCTGTATCTGATTCTGAGTTCACGTTCGTACGGCTCTATATGGATGTCTGAGGCACGTTTTCCGACACCCTCTGAGATTATATGATTCACCATTTGCACCACGGGTCCATTGGATGTAGCCATGGCGACGTCGCCGAGTTCCTCCTCACCATTATCTTCTGAGACCAGTTCCAATCCGATGTCCTTGAGTCCTTCCATTACCTTGGTCTCCAAATCTTCCGAATGGTAGTACTTGTCTAAATGCTCTTTGATTAAGAGCTCTGCACACACCATCGGCGTGATTCGTAGTCCCGTGGTGAATCTGACATCATCTATTGCGAAGACGTCCATAGGATTGGCCATAGCCAGTGTAAGTGATTTTCCCTGTTTCTTGACGGGGATTAGCTGATACTTCATTGCCACTTCCGGTGGTATTAGTTCTAAGATGGCGGGATCGATTTTCTGCGCCGATAGGTCGATGGAGGGCACCTGGTACTGCTTTCCGAGCAGCTCGGTGATCTGCTGGGACGTCGCCATGCCAAGGTTTATGAGATTTGTGCCAATTCTGTTACCCTGCTTTCGCTGTTCTTCAAGAGCAGTATTCAGCTGCTCTTCTGTAATGATTCCCTCCTCAATCAACATTTCACCCAATTTCTTACGCATACCTATTCCATGTAGCCAGGAGGGAAAACGCTCACCCCTGGCAATGTGCTCGGCGTGAGCCCATAAGTTCGATTCGAGTTTCAGCAAGAAACATACCTGCAGAGGGAGGTTCCAACTCTCCCTGTCACAACAGATTGATAGGAGAAGCGCCCTGTCGAGGAGCCCAACGGTTTCGCAATTTGCAAGTTTTTACTGCGAATTCCCCAGAAAAGAAAAAAACGGGACGGTTCTATTTTTCTCTCCTTCCTACCTGAACGTCGTTTACGGCTAGGCCCTACGCAGCGGTGTGGGTGGTAAGAAAAATAGAACCGTCCCCTTTTCTCTACTTTTCTCTAGGGAGTGTCTATTTCGGCGATGTAAGGCTTGATATCTACCACCGGCGTACCCTCAATTGCATCGAGTCTCTTCACCCTCAGGATATTACCCTCTCTTTCGATCAGCCTCGCAAGTGCATATCCCAAGGGATTGGGACGATGTGGGGAACGGGTGGCGAAAAGTCCGCGCTCCCGTACATCCGATGGTGGTCTGACAGAAAGTGAATAATGGGTCGATCTGTGCAGCCAGTAGAAAACGTGGACGTAAGGAAAGGTACCTATATCTTTTAGCCCGTCGGCGTACTCATCAAAGATTTCTATCTCTGATATCTCCTCTGTTCCCTGGCGTGGAGCCTCTGCTGCTGTCTTGTACGGGGAGTGGATGACTCCGATGGGCTTTATCCTAGGACTGCTCATAATACTGTAACCCTCTGTGGGTGTGAGTTCTTATTTTTCTCTTCCGCTCCAAGAGATTCAGATGTTTGATCGCTTCATTCCTGTGAATTCCCAACGAGCGAACCAAATCGGAGAGGGTGACCGGTCTCCTCTTGACGAGTGCAAGAATCTCTTCAGCCGTGTTCTTCGCGGTGGCTGACCTTCTTCTCTGGGGAAAGTGCGGGATAATTTCACACCGGGAGCCGAGGCGCGTACGGATATCGTTCAACTCCCGGGCGTTGAGTGGGTGTGCAGACTTCTCGGATGGTGGTCTCATCACGGTATTCAACTGGACCTTGTCAGGACGTATCCGCGCGATGGTGTCTCTCAGTGCTTCGATCTCCTGGGGAGTGTCATTTATTCCCTTTACCAGCATGACTTCAAGCCAGATTACGCCTGCGTATTCCTCTCGCAGATGAGTGAGTCCGGCGACGATTTCGCTAAGCTTCAAAGAGGGATGCGGGCGGTTTATCTTCTGGAAGGTACATTCCTGAGCAGCGTCAAGGGAGGGGAGAAGAAGATCTGCCGAGGTAACTTCTCTTCTCGCCTCCTCGTTGTGAAGAAGGGAGCTGTTGGTCAATATGGCGACTGGAACACGAGTCAGTCTCTTGATCTCATGAACGAGAGTTCCAGTGATTGAACTGAGGGTCGGTTCTCCAGACCCTGACAGGGTGATGTAGTCAATTGGCTTGTCCGCTGGGACAGCTGAGCTTATCTCCGCGAGAATCTCATCCACCCTTGCATATTCTCTTCTTTCAACCGTCTTCTCCGTGGTACGGCCAATCTGGCAATAGATGCAGTCGAAGGAGCAGACCTTGTACGGGACAAGATCTACCCCCAGTGAGTATCCAAGTCTGCGAGAGGGTACTGGACCGTAAACATGCTTCGCCATCACGTGATTTTCCGACAGCCGATCCCCCTTTGTCAAGAGATATGGGGTCAGGTCTTCAATATTGACAATAAAACCTATCTCGATAAGATTGAGTGAAATGGCGCGGCCATTGAGGGTAGAGTTTGCTGGGGCGGTGTATCACGTGACCGCACGAGGCAACGAGAAGCAAACCATATTCAGAGACAACAGGGATCACGGTCGCTTCCAACGACTGCTGGAAGAACTGCGGAGTAGGTTTCGCGTGGCCATTCACGCTTACGTACTGATGAAAAACCACTATCATCTGCTGCTGGAGACGCCTGAAGCCAATCTCTCGAAATCAATGCACTACCTCAACACGGCTTACACGAGCTATTTCAACGTGCGGCATTCTCGGGTGGGACATCTCTTGCAGGGACGCTACAAGGCGATCTTGGTGGAAAAAGAGAACTATCTTCTGATGCTGAGTCGATACGTTCATCTGAATCCCTATCGAGCAGGAATTGCGGGAGACCTAGAGACATACGCCTGGAGCAGTTACCCGGGCTACGTCAATGAGGTGAAGCAGAAGGACTGGGTGGATTATGACTGGATTCTCGCCAGATTTGGCGATGACCTCAGCAACGCCAGAAGGAGCTATAAGAAGTTCGTGTTTGAAGGACTGGCTGAAAAGACTGAGGATCCACTCTCGCAGGTACAGAAGGGCTTTCTTCTGGGCTCTGGTCGATTCGTCGCCCGTATAGCTGAGCTTGTCGAAGGAAAGGCTCACCGAGAGGTTCCGGATAGCCGTCGATTCGGTGAGGTCGTGACTGTGGAGAAGATCATTAATGTGGTGGGCAAGAATTTCAATGCCGAGGAATCAGTTCTCACGGGTCGTGGAACCAAGAGAAACCTTGCTCGTAGAATTGCCATCTATCTCGCAAGACAATACACCGGAGAGGAGAACTCGACGATAGCACAACACTTCAACATCGGGTACACAGCTGTGAGTCAGGTGGCCAGTCGTCTCAAAAGAGAGATTGAGGAGGACGGCGAGTTACGCCGTACAGTGCACGAATTGGAAGCAAAGCTAAAGTGAATTTTGAAGACCTGACCCCTATACCCCTATAGCCATTTTTTGAGGTGGTAGCGTGAGTAGATTGCTCCTGCCGGATTATGGGCGAGCACTCGGTCTTTGACTATGAATGTGGTAACGGGAGCTCGTGAGTGTGCCGAGAAGAGAATATCGTGACCGATGCAGAGTCCACATATGATATTGAGGTTGACCTTATCTCTGTTTAAGATTTCTGCCTGCCCCAGAGGATTGCACATCGCTTCCGGATTCTCCTCGTCGATCTTCTCGAATTGGAGTCTCTCTTTCATAATGCCACAGACTTTGCAGCAGACCGAAGAGACCGTGAATCCTTCCCTCTCCAGAACGGCTTGGAGGGTTTTGGCCTCTTGTGAGAGACCAATGCAGAAGGCTATTCCTAGATGCCTGTAGCTCATCTCTCTCGCAAAACGGATGAGTTCCCCCAGCCGTGTCAGTTTCCCATAGAATCTTGCCTCTACGGAACTCGCAACCCTTGCAGTATGTGAATCGTCTTCGCTGCTCAGATACCGATCCACGACTGCACGGGCTATACCTACACAATCTTTGCCTTCATAACAGTCCATCTTTTCACAATTTGCGCAGTTCACCCACACCTCCCTGGCTATTCCCTCTCTCTGTTCTCCAGTATGTCCTGAATGATTTTCTGATGGCTGGAAAACGGTATTTCGGGAAGATTCTCTAAGGAAAAGAATCGTACGTCCTTCGTGTCAGTGCCTGCCTTAAGCTCACCCTCAGCCTCCACCTCATATGCGATTATGAGCACACGTTTGTATGTTTTGCTGGGCTGTGTGTACACTCCTACCAGCCGTGTGATCGTTCCTCGTAAATGAGTTTCCTCCATCAATTCCCTCAGACAGGCTTCTTTCGGTGATTCTTCAATCTCTATGAATCCTGATGGCAGAGCCCATTGACGTATTCCTGGTTGCGTTCCTCTTTGCACCAGCAGCACCTGGCCAGTTCGGTTTCTCACGACGGCAGCCGCACTCGGCAGAGGGTTTTCATAATTTATCCAGCCGCAATGAGAGCAGATGAATCTTGTTCTCCCCTCTGTCCTCGACTTTTTCAGACGCTGTCCGCACTGGAAGCAGTACTTCGTGTCTTCTCGTGCCATCTCGGAACCTCCATCAGTTTACCTTTTCGTGTTCAAAGGAATCAAGGACATCTTGCAGACTCTCTGGTAGTCTGTTGATTGTCTCTTCTGTCATTCCCCCATATCCGAATCTGAGACATCTCGGTGCTCCAAAGACGGATCCCGGGATTGCACTGAATTTCTGAAGTGCCAGCGCCCTCTCAATGAAGGTCTTGTCATCGACTTCTATGGTTTCGGGCAATCTCGCAAGAAGACTGATCCCACCACCGGGCTGATCCTTGTTCCTTCCCGCAAGGGCAAATCCCTTCTCTTTCAGACGGGAGATGAGTAGGTCTCGGCGTCTGACCAACGCTGCCTTGATTCTCGTGATCGTCCTCGGAGGATTTCCACGTTCAAGGTCTTCTACTTCCTCTCTTAAGATGTCAATGAGCACGCGCTGACCAAGCACATTTGGAGATGAGGATGAAGAACGAATGAGTTTCGGGATCCAGGAGCTGGCGAATGTTCTGTTCGCTGCTATTATGTAGCCCACTCGGGCGCCTGGAATTAGATACTCCTTTGAAGCAGAACTTACTACTACGGTGTGCTCGGGTGCGAAAACCAGCATCGAAAGGGGCTCGTCCCAGTATCTCAGATAGTTGTAGACTTCGTCAGAGATGATGATGAGGTTGAGCCGTCGTGCGAGCTCTGCTAAGCGAGCTGACTCGTCGCGGGAGAGTACGTCTCCTGACGGATTCGTAGGGAAATTGATCAAGAGAGAAGTCACTCCTTCAGTCTTGATCGTGTTCTCTGCCGCCTCTAAGTCCAAATCGTAGTCCTTATCGAATAGATCGACAACAACTGGAGTTCCGCCTGCGCCACGGATGAGATTTTGGTAGTTGCTCCAGTACAGACGCATGATACCTACCTTCTGACCGGGAGCAAACAGTTTCAATACGATTGACAGTCCTTCGGTGGCACCTGACACGATTGCCACATTGTGTCTGTCCAATCCCGATGGCGAGAAGCCTGACATGTTCTTGAACCCGTAAGCATGAGACCAGAACCTTGCCACCAAGTCTCTCAACTCATCAAGCCCTGCAGTTGGACCATAGAGTATTTCCTTCTCAGGATATACACCCATTATTTGCCCTTGGTCACTTCGGATGAAATCCGCATTCTCGGCTGCAACCGCCTTCGCCCGCGCAACCACCGCCGGTATTATGGGCGTGCCAGCTATGATTTCACGTACCCCAGAGGACATACACTTCCAGGCGCATTCGAGAAGCGGGGTGATGTCCTCTCTGTTTTCAACGGTCTGTTCAATTTTCTGTGAACTCTGAAACGACATTTCTCCCTCCTTTGTTCACATCACTCGGAATAATCTCTCAAGAGACCTTCGTATGCAAAGTCGCGATGAAAAGCTGCCATATTTTTCTTACTTCATTGGCGGCAGGAGAATCCAGGTATTCCACGAATGGCACTCCCCTGACCAAAGCTTCTGAGACCCTGCGGTCATGGGGGATTCTGCCCAACACAGGCACTTCTTCTTTCTGGCACCATCTCTCGATGGCATCTGAATTCTCGCAGTTGATATCGTATTTGTTGACTACACATGAGGCATCCACTCTGAAGTGATGAGCCACTCCGACGACCCGCTGGAGGTCATGGATGCCGGAGAGAGTCGGTTCCGTGATGACAAGAGCGATGTCGACTCCGGCGAGCGACGCAATCACCGGACAGCCGATCCCAGGGGGGCCGTCTATGAGAACCAAATCGAGGGAGTCGCGGTGGGCGATGCGCGTTGCATTCTGTCTCACCAACGTGACGAGTTTTCCGGAATTCTCTTCAGCCACGCCGAGTCTTGCATGGACCATGGGGCCATATTTCGTCTCCGACTCGAACCATTCACCTGAGACGTGCTCTTCCATGTGCACCGCTTCAGAAGGGCATACACGCGCGCATATCCCACAGCCCTCACAGGAGATCGGATTGATAACCAGTCCCTTTGAGTTCTCAAAGATCGCATCATATCGGCACACTTCAATACATTCTCCACATCTGGTGCATTCATCCCTGTCTATTGTGGCTTTCTTGTTTCCCTTGAATTCGTGCCTTTCGAGTATCTTGGGGTGCAGGAGAAGGTGAAGGTCGGCTGCATCGACATCACAGTCTGCCATCACCTTGTTCCGGGCCAGTGCAGCAAAAGAAGCAGTGATGACGGTCTTACCAGTTCCGCCTTTTCCACTTATCACCACGATCTGTTTCATACCATCCTGTACAGGTCTATACCTGAAGGCGACTTCAGAGAATCTACTTCAATATGCCGAAGTGACAATAATCATTCTCCAAGTCTCCACATCAGCTCTGCCATTTCTCATGCCTTCCTGGAGTGGATGGAATTCCATATTTCTCGGAAGATTGTCCTGTACTCGTCTCCGTCTCTCACGACCGGTGTACCACGAGAGTACAGAACTGCTATCCTCCGATCGAAAGGAATTTCTGCTAGTATGGGGATGTCTTCCTTCTTGCAGTAGTCCGTCACTTTTCCATCACCGATATCGGCCTGATTTATTACCACGCCGTGTGCGATTCCCAGCTTTCTTACTAACCCAGCGGCAAGCATCAGGTCGTTCAAGCCAAAAGGCGTTGGTTCCGTGACCAGAATGATGAAGTCACTGTCTTTCACCGCCTCTATGACGGGACAGGATGTGCCAGGAGGAACATCTACTATGCGAATCTGGGATGGTTCATGCTGCTTCTTAGCTGCCCGTATCAGAGGGGTCGCCTTCGGTTCACCGATATTGAGGGAACCGTGCAGAAACTTGATAGAATCCGCTCTTCCCTCTTCCAAAACGCCTATTTCTCTCGGTTCCTCATGTATGGCCTTCTCTGGACAGAGAAGCGTGCACCCTCCGCACCCGTGGCACAACTCCTGAAAGATGAGCACCCTGTTTTTCACTACTGCAATAGCGTTGTAGACACATACCTCGGCGCATCTCCCGCAGTAGGTGCATCTGTCCAGATCGACTTCGGGGACTGGAATATGAACTTCGATCCTCCTTTCGATGGTAGGCTTCAGAAAGAGATGAGCATTGGGTTCTTCGACATCGCAATCTATGAACTCAACCTCTGGTTCTTTCTCGCTGAGTAGGAGAGCGAGGTTAACCGCGACCGTGGTCTTGCCTGTACCGCCCTTCCCACTGGCTACGGAGATAATCACGCTCTTCGCCCCTGTATTGCCACGAAACCGCCTTCTCCATACCCCTCCTTGGAATTGTGTATCGCGTTGATTTCACCTGGAGGTCCGAAGATCGTTTGATAGAATCGAAAATCTTTGAAGGCCAATGTACGAAGTGACTCAACGACGTCGTCTGCCGACTGAAAATCGGCGTGTCTATAGAAAGTGCTTTCTCTCTTTTCATAATACCTACCGAGAGGACCCTTCTTGTCTATCATCCCGATAATCCCCCTCCCGCCTCTTTTGATAGTCCTCTTGGCTTCTTTCAGAATTTCCCCAGGTTTCTCGCCGAAACATAGAGTGGTGTTTATGAGGACCCAGTCGAACTCTTCAACTCTGAATGGAAGATTCTGGCCATACCCGAGGACTACCTTGATTCCTCTTGACTGAGCGACCTTGAGCATATTCATTGAAGGGTCCAACCCAACAAAGACATTGAGAGGCAAGGCGAATCTTCCAGTCCCCACCCCGATTTCCAAGCCCTTGCCAGACTCGGGCACAACTCTTTTCAGTGATTCAAGCTCAGATTGGTACGCGAAGAGATTGGTGTTGAACCATGCGTCGTACTCCTTCGCATAGGCATTGAACAACTCTGCACTCATTCTATACTGATTCGTGCACCTGCTCCGAGCTTGACGAAGTTCTCGCCATAATCAGCTTCAAAGAGTTGTATCGCTCTTTCTCCGGTGCAATGGCACGGAGCAACTCTCTTCACTCCGAGATTTCGAAATTCGCGAATGATTTCTCGTATCTCTTCCTCGGACAGATCGAGAAGATGGAACCCTCCGAGTACCAGGTATATCTCGTCGCCAAAGCGACTCTTCACTGCTCTCACGATTTCGACAATCCCAGGGTGAGCACAGCCTGTGATGACCACCAGCCCTTGCGCAGTCTCGACAACCAAAGACTGCTCTATAAGAGCGTTCCCGAGTTCTCCCGTGGAATGGGTTCCCGTGCAGACTGTGACTGGATCTTCCACTTCTCTGACCAGAGCGCCAGCCGCTTGAATAGAGTTCTTGAATTCCTCTGGAAATGAATGGGGAGCAAAGACTTCTACGTGACCATTTTGGGCAAGAAAGGCATCGACCCCACCCACGTGGTCCCAGTGTATGTGTGAAAGGAAAAGGATCTTCACATCTTTCGGTTGTATACCGAGTTTCTCCAGATTGGTCAGGAGAATGGCGCCATCTCCACCAGTATCGAAGAGGATTGGGCTCTCGATTCCCTCTACAAAACAGGAAAAGCCCCAATCCGCTGTGAGACGGGAATCTTGAGCAGTGTTGTCGTACACCACACTGATTTGGACAGGCCTTTCGTTTGCAGTCATCACACCTCCTCCAAGAAGACAGGTCAGAAATGCCAGAAGAGCACCTATCACGACCACCTTCTCCCTGTATACTTGGATCCTAACCTATCGAGTCTCTGCGAAATCTGGGCAATTCTCTGGCTGACACCGTAGAGCCTGCTCTTTATCTCGGCAACGTCATTCACGGAGAGCAGCTGGATTGCGTGGCTGGGACAGACGGAGCTGCAGACCCGGCAGTCGATGCATCTTTCAGGATCTATGTAGGCTTTCCCATATCTGAAACTGATTGCCCCCGATGGACACACCCTTTCGCAAAGGCCACACGAGGTGCAGAGGTTATCCCTTACTTTCAACATTCACTTTCTTCTGCAAAACCCGTCAGTCTCGCACGGAGGGGTATCACAGCGCTCTGTCTTCCCGCAGCAGGTGGTTGCTCCACCCCGGTTACTCATCGTGACCCGAGCTGGAGCCGAGATGAGTTTCTCAAGTTCATCTGAACCACAATGCGAGCAGATGACATTCTCATTGGAATCCAGCTTTCTTTCGAGTATCTCAGTCACTTTTCCACACTTACCGCATCTATACTCATATATTGGCATGGCTTCCCCCAAGAGGACTCACCTAGTCCCCTAATTCCGAGATGTGGGTCAAGTTGGGGCTCTGCATGTCCCATTCGAATCACTGCACTTCACGCCGAACGACGTGAGAAGTCTCTCTAGATCATTGCTACCGCAGTTTACACACTTTGGTTCCTCTTCGTCGGCGGTGAGTCCAACAAGAAGGTCGAAAGTCGCACTGCAATTCCTGCACCTGTAAGAATACATGGGCATGATTCACTCCATTTCAATAGTGAGAATCGACTGGCCAATTTCGCACCATTTTCGCATCACATTCAGGGCAGACTGTTTCGTAACAAGGAACTCCGCTCTGGTGTGATACTGTCGCTCCGCAGGATGGCCAAACACACGTGCCTCCAGAACCTGGATCCCTTCCTGCTGTCCGTCCTCTATCACCCCGTCTTCTGCGGCGACTCCCTTTTCCACCTGGTGGGCCAGTCCCATCACCTCTTGGCATAAGAACCTCCCTTTCTCTCTCATTCCTCGTCCTGCCCTTTTCCACGATGGCACTCACCACGACTGTGTCTACTGCCCGGGACACGGTCACACAAAGACTCTCCTCCTTCCAGGTTCCCACGGGCGAATAGATCGATTGCCTCCTCCACTCTTCCAACGACTCCTACCGTCGTCTCGATTCCTCTTTCTCGAAAGAGCGACTGTGCTCTATGCCCCATACCTCCACAGATTATGTGCCCTACTCCTCTCTCAGAGAGGAACTGAGGCAAAAATCCAGGATGGTGCCCAGGATTCTGAATCTCCTCGGTCTTCAGGACCCGGTCACCTTCGATCTCAACAAGAGTGAAGGTGGCGCATCGACCGAAGTGGGATGAGACGAATCCTTGGTCGGTCGAAATCGCTATCTTCATTTAGATCCTCCTTCTATGATTTTCTCAGTGATCTGTGCGAATGCTTTGGAGGCCTCAGACTCTGGATGACTCAAGATAAAAGGCTTACCGGTGTCGCCCGATTTGACGATATGTGAGTTTACAGGAATTCGTCCCAAGAATGGCACTCCCATCTCCTTTGCAGCTCGCGCACCGCCTCCCTGTTTGAAGAGGTCTATCTCCTTTCCGCAATGAGGGCATGTCAAACCGCTCATATTCTCAATTATCCCCACGACACGCAAGTTCAGTTTTCTCGCAAAAGAGATGGCTTTCCTCGAATCGAGTAGTGAAACCTCCTGGGGGGTCGTTACTACGACAGCTGCCGTAGCTGGAATCAACTGAGCTACAGAAAGAGGTTCATCACCAGTCCCGGGAGGGGAGTCCACTACTAGCCAGTCGAGGTCTCCCCACTCCACATCACTCAAGAACTGGCGTATGGCATGCATTTTTAGTGGACCTCTCCAGATGACTGCAAGATCAGGGCTTGCGAGGAGAAAAGACATCGATACCAGCTTCAGATTGTGGGTCACAGGGACTGGCATTATTCGATTCTCTCCGTACGCGGCCATTCTTTTCCCTTCTACACCCAGCATCTTCGCGAGATTGGGTCCGTGGATATCCACATCCAGAACGCCCACATTCATTCCCTTTTGAGCGAGAAGCACGGCCAAATTGGCAGCCACGGTCGTCTTACCCACCCCACCTTTCCCACTGAAGACGAGCAGTCGGTTCTTTATCTTCGCCAATGTGGCGGCCAGTCTCTCATCTTCAACTTTCGGTTCATGTTTGGACATTCCTATCCTTTCTTCTTTTCAAGCTCGGCGATCTTTCTGTGTATTACGTCTATTTGCTGGCGCAAAAACTCTGCCTGCTGTTTCAGTAGCTGTAATTCCTGTTCGACTGTAGCCTGTGGAGGAATTGCGCCCGGTGGTTGAGGAGGATATCCAATCTGCTGACCCCAGCCTCCTCCCATGCCTCGTCCCATTCCTCTGCCCATACCGCGTCCCATTCCTCCACCCATTCCCGGCCTGAAGGCTGGGCCCACAGGTTGCCCGAAACCCGTTCCAAAATGGCTCGGTGCATTAGGCGCTGCGGCGGGATGAAGCTGACCGGACTTGTAACGTTCAACTGCATCGCCTACTGTACCAACAACTCCGACAATCACTTTCACGCCCGCTGTCTGCAGGGTCTGAAACGCATTCGGGCCGCAGCTTCCAGTCAACACAGCTTCCGCACCCTTGTTTGCGACGAGCTGTGCCGACTGAATTCCTGCTCCGCCCATAGCTCCGATGTTTGGATTCTCCACTGCCTCAAACTTCATGGTGTTTGGATCGACGAAGAGAAAATAGGCACATCTTCCAAAACGAGGGTCAACCTGAGCAGACAAGTCAGCGCCTGTGGATGTGAGAACGATTTTCATTGCTTTCCTCCCTCCAGCTCCTTGATTCTCCCGGCGATACCATCGAGTTCATCCTCGAGCAGTTCTGCCTGTCCCTTAAGCATGTGTAATTCTTCGTCTGGTGTCAACCGGGTCATGCTCCACGGGCCGTAAGGCGTTGAATAGCCAGGCATAGGAAACCCGGGGGCAGGAGAGAGGGGAGCCTGACCAGACTGCCAGTAGTAATCCATCTGCGGTGTAGGCCACTGACCGTACATCAAGTAATGAGCGCAGGGGCCGAGACCGTAGGGACTTCTTCCTGCCCAGCCAGGGCTGAAGCCAAATCTCATCCAACCCGGTAAACCAGTTAATCTATACCACCATCGATATCTGTGCCCCATTTCTTCCTCCCGTTCACTTTGCTTCTTGCAATTTCTTCAATCGAGCCTTGATCCGATCATACTCCTGCTTGAGCGCTTTCGCTTGATCCTGCAAGTAGGTTATTTCTGCTTCCTTGGTCATTGGAATGTAGGAGTAAGGAGGAGCATATGGTATGCTGTATGGATACCCATATGCCCACTGGACGAAATAAGGCCACATAAACCAACCTGCTGGACCCATCCCAAATGGCATTTTACTCACCTCCTTTTGCAGTAACGTTCATTCGTTCCGGCTATGACCATTCAGTCGACAATCCTGGCGGCGCTATGCCCGAATATCCCGCCCCATATTGTGGTGACCCGTAGGGTGGCGCATAGCCAGGGAGAAAATACGGAGCGGTGTATCCCGGCAGATAAGGAGCCGTTGGTGTATAATACCCTGCATAAGGCATTGTCGCATACGGGTGGTGTAGCCACCATCGTCGTGGAAGCCACGGGAAACTCCGGCAGAACGGGAAGGGGTTTCCTCGTCCTCTTCCGTAGGGGAGGGGGTAGCCGCCGTAGCTGAAAGATCCTCCATAAGGTCCATATGCCCAGCCAGCACCGAAACCACGCCCAAATCCTCTCGGCATTCTGCTCACCTCCTTTCACACGGACTTATGATTGCTTCGGCTGTCGAGCGTGTGTGAGCATGTCCTTGCCACACAAAAGGGTTCTCTGGTTTCCCACAGAAGAGAGAAGTCGGAATGCTCGTCGGAGCAGTTATCCTGGAGACTTCTTCCTGAAACGGACACACGGCCTTCGAAGTATGAGGATTCCCCTCTGGCAAGGTAATCCTTCTGTAGGAACGGCAGGGTGTCTCTCTTGAGAAGAGGTATGATCTATTCGTCACCTTCAATCTCATACGAATGCAAGTTTCGTGCCAGAGCAGGAGCGCTTCTTAACCAGTTGTCAGATAAAGAGATTGGGAATTTCGGACGTCCACCTAAATGCCCTTATGTTTCAGATTGAAATAGAGGTGAACCGTAATGTTTCATCATGTAACCGACCGGTACTTGACATCTTCAGCTGATATATGGTATGAGTTATCGCTCAATTCAAATAGGAGATGAATATGTTAGATGAAATCGTCATTTCCAGGGCCATCATCGAAGAGTTCTACAAGGAATTCCTCGATTCGCTTGAGTGTGATGTGGTGATTGCCGGGGCCGGCCCCTCGGGCTTGTGTGCAGCATACTATCTGGCGAAGGCTGGCTGCAAGACGTTGGTGTTTGAAAGAAATCTCAAGGTGGGTGGCGGAATGCCAGGTGGAGGGATGTTGTTCAATCGAATTGTCGTTCAACGCGAATCAAGACAGATCCTGGATGAACTGGGTATGACTCTGACGGAGTACTCGAAAGACTACTATGTCGCTCACTCCCTTGAAGCTCTGGGTGTGTTGACGGTCAAAGCGATTCAGGCTGGTGCTCGAATATTCAACGGGATCACAGTCGAGGACGTCATCATAAAAGAGGGAAAGGTGGAGGGAGTTGTAATAAACTGGGCGGCGGTGGACATTGCGTCCCTTCACGTAGACCCTTTGAGTGTCCGCAGCACATTGACGATTGATGCGACAGGCCACGCAGCTGAGGTAGTGAGGGAAATGGAGAGGAAGTTTGGGAGAAGGCTTCTGACTGAAAATGGAGGTATCCAGGGTGAACAGCCAATGTGGGCGGAAGTCGGGGAGAGAATGGTTGTGGAGAATTCAAAGGAGGTCTTCCCAAATCTGTATGTGTGCGGAATGGCAGCCAATGCTGTTTTCGGCTCGCCAAGGATGGGTCCCATATTCGGTGGTATGCTCCTCTCTGGTAAAAAGGTTGCGGAACTCACGCTCAAGAGAGTAAGAAATCAGAGATAGCTCTGCTCCCATGAGTCGTAGCTTCATAGGCGAGGAGATAGAGGTGCAGCCAGGAGAGTGTTATCCACAACTCGAGTGGTTCGACTGGAGAGGGGAGAGGTACGAGGTGGCAAAGGTTGTGGCGGCGTGGCAGGATTCTGGATTTGCGAAGTGGCTGAAGAGACCCAGATGGTGGCAGAGGCATCACAGGAATTTTTACCAAATCGAGACCGGTGGTGGAAGAAGATTCGAGATATATTGCGATAGAGGCGCGAAGAGGAAAGTCTGGGTTCTGTTGAAAGAGCTTTAGCAGCTGTTCTC
>SMTZ1_10000509_pt1 | contig 41070 bp, 43 predicted proteins | sample DeeMarSWOR136_30_FD_25667 | JGI IMG/M metagenome (IMG submission 25667) | reverse complement strand
AAAAGGAGAGAGGTCTCAGACTCGATTCTTAAGCAGTCTCGTAATTCTCGCTCGAGTGCGTCGTGAATGCAGATGAGGATTGTAGAAGCGGTAGTTTATCACAATTATATTTTTGCAGATGAGGGAAACTTATCATATTTTACTTTTCGTCTCGGATTTGTTTTTATTCGGTGATTGGGGATAAAAGATTAAATACTGCAGATAATACGGACATTCACATGGGAGCCTTACAATTCATCCTTTCGATCACAAGCTTTACTGAGATAACAGTCGTACGGTAGAACGTCACAACATGGGTGGGTAATGAGCGATGAGAACAGTCCCTGAAGCCGACCATTACAATTTTTCAGATCTATCCATTTTGAACCCTACAGCAAATATGATGGTAAAGATCGACGGCCACCGAATGTTGATTATATTGAACAACTATACCAGTGCATTTTTCGACAAGCATCTGAGGGGTATAGAAACTGCTTTTCTCGATGGATCGACATCAGATTATCCAGAAATCAAACTAAGCAAAAGAAGTGCTGAGAGATAGTAGCATTGAAAAGAACGATGAGGTCGTATGACTGTTATTACATAGGACAGAAATCTCCAAGAGATTAAGAGGTTACAGGTTTAATATTTCAAGTTATAATGGATGATTGTTATAAATGAGAAAGTTGATAGTAATAATTGCTATAATTTTAGGGATATCCTCGTTCACAGTGAATAACATAATAGCAATACCAATGAGTTTGAATTTTGGCCTAACAAAAGAGATTGATTCTTGTAATGAATATTGGCCAATTGGTTACACTTTCGGTGCAAATATTTTTTATCCAATGAGGGAAAATATATTGATTGGTGGAAGACTATCATATCACCGGTGGCATCGGAAATCTGCAAGCTATGATTTGAATTGTCAATTGCATTCTACGAGTTCCCCGCAATTATTTGAGATATGTCCAACGATGAGAATTGTAAATCCTTTTTCAAAAAATAGTTTTGTAAATGTTCTTGTACAGGTAGGTGCTGGATACGGGATTTATGATATCGAAGTAAATGAATCTTATTATAGCTATGTAAAGAATTCAGATTTTGATAAGGATGAAATTGCTCCCGTTATTTATTTTGGTATGGGCATTATGTTTGCCAATCCGCAAGGATTAAGTTTTGAAATTTATCCAGAAATAAAAGTGTTACATACTCAAAACAATTTTATTCAATTGTATTCAATAAATTTCGGTATTGGATTTACACCTCAGTAGATGGTATTACTTTTATGGGTTATATAATTGTTTATTGATACCTTACAATAGCCAAGGTAGAAACATGTGGGCATTGTGAATGTGGGTATGGTATATGAAGATAGTAGCACAAACCAGAGAAAGGAGATCCATTTATGGAACGAAAAATATCTAAGCTCTTAATTATTTCTTTGATTATAAGCGCCTCTCTCTTCGTGTTGAATGATTGCCGAGCTGAGAACGTCAGAATAGCTATATCTGGGGGATTCTCAGATATATCATTTGATTGGGGTGATCCTTGGAAAGATGAATACGTTATTCGAGCAGGTATTTACTTTCCAGTCACTTCGAGAATGTTGGTAGGTGGGCTGATTGGATATAACAATTGGGTTCCTACGCTTGGTGAGATAGTAGGAGTTAATTGGGATGTTAGAAAATCGGCGAAATTATTTGATATATTGTATTCAATGAGATTTTATACAATAGCACAAGAGCGCATTCCGGTTGATTTATTTTTTCAAATGGGCTTGGGGATTACAATAATCCATGATGCCGAAGTCTATTCCACTATTGTTATACCGAACCCGCCACCAGCGGCAAAGGTTGAAATGCTGGGCGACGAAAATAAGGTAATTCTATTGCTGGGGGGTGGTCTGGAAATAGAGATATCAGATTTTATGAGTTTCGAGATATTTCCAAGTTATCATTTTATATTTCATGAGCATAAGTATAAATCAGATGAAGATATTAAGTACTATTCTGTTTCCTGTGGAATAAATTTTATGCATTAATGAATAATAGTGTATTTTGTGTTTGGCTTTTTATATTGCGTCCGGCTTTGGTTAAGCCAATTCGTTATATACGATAGCACTATATAATCAACGAAGAGGGAAAAAATGAAAAAATTAAAAGTTCATATTAAGAATGATATAGCTGTCATTGAATGGAATGCAGAAAAATTGATAGGTGGACCGGAGAATCTAAAACTGGAAGAAGCGGTTAAAAATGTAATTGGTCAGAGTATAAAAAAGATAATATTTAATTTTTCTAAAGTGAAGTGGACAGACAGCACTGGATTAGGAATATTAGTATCAGCCTGGAAAATTGTTGTCAGTAATAATGCGGAATTAGTGGTTGTGTTCGACTCTGAAAGATTTGAGAACATTTTTAGAGTCACTAATTTAAAGGCAATTATGAAAACGTATAGATCGATTGATGACGCAATGAAACATTATAGTGAATAAATAATAAAATATTCTATTTCCTTCGGAAAAGTCACATGCAGAGAAAGCTATGTTTACGCTAAAAGGCAATTAAGTATGAATATTCATAGTAAAATGCCGGGATATTACCGAATGACATATGAAAAGTGGTATTCTTGGTTTTCCCATATTTACGATTATTTCGTCAGAATCTTTTGTTTCATGTTTAATGAGGGGTTCGGGGGGGAGCGCAGATGGAGAACTGAGTTGATAGAATGGATTAATCCCGAGTATGGAGAGAAAATAATAGACATTTGTAGCGGGACGGGGACGTTATCCATGATGCTCGCAAAAAAGCTGGCAGGGATGGGTAATGTGGTGGGAATCGAAGTATCTCCTTCCCAGTTGAGGATAGCCAAAAGAAAGGAAAAGCCAGATGGGCTCATGTTTATAGATGCTGATGCTCAAAACATACCATTTGTTAATTGCTCCTTTGACAAAGGAGTCATTTGTGGTGCTCTACACGAAATGCCGCGTGAAGTGCGATTAAATGTATTACATGCAACGCATAATGTAATCAAACATTCTGGGAAAGTGGTATTTTTTGAACATACTGAGCCGAACAGTAGATGGAAGGCTGTATTTTTTGATGCGTTAGAACGTTTGAATCCTGAATATCAGACGTACAGAGATATGTTGAAATCTGGGCTAAAGAATGAGATTGAACAGGCTGGTTTCAAAATAATCAAAACTGCTATTGTACTCTCGGGTTTTTTTCAAATAATTTTAGCTGAGAAAGAGATGAGAGAGTAAGTAGTGATACTGGTAGTCTGTTCGTGATTGCGAGCATCATAAATACTGAAAATGGAAGTTAGAATCGAGTTAACGCGAACTTCGAATGAATGTCGGTGAAATCACATTAATTATTGTTAATTTATTTGCTTGTATCGGCTGTGGGGTTCCATTAGCTAAATTTCTTAATAAGACTTATGCAAATATCGGAAAAGTATTTTATTATTTTAGGATACTTATTTATTTATATCTTATAGAATGTATCACTCTCATTTCAGGTATGGGAATACCGATATTCAATGTCTGTTTAGCCTTTGTATGGGCTGCAGTCTTTTGGTTGAGGCTAAGATCTCGGGCAACGAGGTCGATAGTAATAAAGTCAACTTTTTACCTATCTCTCTACTCTAGTTTACCAGCGGCATCTTTCATATTTATTCCCATAATAAGTTTAATGGGTGGATGGAGTATCTTAAGCGCTGAAGAGGGTTATAAATTTGGCATTCCTGATTTTTTAAATCTATCTTGGCCCTTTAATACAATACTTGGATTTTATTTGCTCTTGGTTATGTTTGCTGTTGTTTTCAAAACTATAATTACAGTTGGTGGAGTGTATTTTCTTATTCATCGTTCAGAACAAAATAAGGCATGAAGTTACTTATTCATGCAGAAATTATTCCAGGGAGGTCGCCCCATGCCTATCGAGTTGTACAAGTGCAAGATCACTGTACTCAAGAGGATATTGAACCAGGATTTGATTGATGAATATTTAGATGATTCCTATAAAGACATTGGTCCATGCGAGCATTTTCGGGAAGGCCAGATTTTCGAAATAGATCCCTCGGTCGTACCTGAAGATTTTTGCGCCTGCTGTACTTGGGCTTGGGCTGATATTCGTGATGATATAATGACCATCGCTGCAGGAGGTAATATACCTGGTATGAAGCATGGTGGTACTGTTATCTCTGGATGTAGGGATTGGTTTAGACCTGTGATTTTCAAGGTGGAAAGGATGGATTGATCTTCTCTTATCTCCGTTAAGATGGAATTCATATGGACAGATAATGTAAAATTTGATGAACTCAGGTTGGATCAGGATGAAATTGGTATAATATTTAATAATGGAATAAAGTATAAAATTAATCCTTAATCGTGGGAAGGGAGTAATAAATGATTGGAAACATACCAGAAAAAATACTAGAGGCTTTCATAGAAACAATACCGCTGGAATTTTCTATATTAGATGAAAACGATAAAGTACTCGCTTGGAACAAGCATGAATCAAGAGTATTCAAGAGACCTGAATCAGTGCTTGGTAGAGACGTTCGTGATTGTCATCCCAGAAAGAGTTTGGAGTACGTTGAGAGAATTTTAAACGAGATGAAAGATGGTATAAGAGAACGCGCACGATTTTGGATAGATCTAGCGATAGATTCTTTTGAAGATAAGCAAAAGATATTGATCGAATACTATGCATTGCGTGACTCTGGTGGTAAATATCTTGGATGCGTTGAAGTCAGCCAAAATATCTCCGAGATTCAAGGTTTAAAAGGGGAGAAGCGCTTAATTGATTAGAGATTGAAAGTTTTTCTCAAATGTAATAGATGAATATTCATGATCCTTGATGAGGCATAAATGGTTCTAATAAAATGTGAAGAATGCGGTGCAGAGATAAGTGATAAAGCCTGGGCCTGTCCAAAATGTGGATTTCCTAAACATGTTAAGAATCTTCCATTTTTGGCTCGTTTCGCCTGGTGGGGTTTTGAATGGAAGAGTGAAACAACAATGTTTGGATTGCCTTTGGTCCATATTGCTTTCGGTTGGGATTTGAGAACAGGGAGATTAATGGTGGCGAAAGGAATATTAGCAATAGGACAATTCGGTATCGGGCTCATTACAATTGCGCAATTTGGTGTTGGTATAATATTCGGTTTAGGGCAATTCGTGTTTGGTACATTTGTCATTGCTCAATTTGCTTTGGGTCTCTTGTTTGCCCTGGGACAATTTGCTTTAGGAACGTATGCAATAGGACAGTTTGCGGCAGGCAAATATGTAAGAGCGTGGATTGATTTAGGAAAGTTTTTTTAGAATACATAGCTGAATTTATTAATTCATCGTATCGACGTATCCTTCTTGTGATATTTACTCTTTCATAAGGCATATTTAATGATTTTGAAGATGGTTAAAGTCATCGTTAATGTTGAACGTGGAATTTTACATCATTGATGGGTCTTTCAATTAAATCGATGAATAAGAATTTAGGATACTACTTATTGATTATCGTTATCATCACTTTTTTCATTCATACTTATAAACTCAACTGTGTTGCAGAAGACGCATTCATTAGTTTTCGTTTTGCCAAGAATCTGGCGAATGGATACGGATTAACCTGGAACATTGGTGAACCACCAGTAGAAGGATATACTAATTTTTTATGGGTTATTTTGTGCGCTCTTGCCATAAAATTAGAGATTAATGTAACAACATTTGCACAAATCGGAGGTGTGTTTTCTAGCTTTTTAATAATATTTTACACTCTCAGATATGCTACTAAGTTTTTAAACTGTAAGATAATGCATGCTCTCATACCTTGTATATTTCTCGCGTTATCAGGGCCCTTTGCTACTTGGGCTTCGAGCGGAATGGAAATTAATTTTTTTTGTTTGTTAATATTAATCGCTTGTTATTACTTTGTAAGTTTTTGGCAATTCAATAAAAGCAAGGATCTGTTAATCTGTTTTGTATCTCTTTTTATCGCAACACTGACAAGACCCGAAGGTCTTTTAATAGTCATTATTCTAATAATTTTAAGTTCAGTACTATACTTGGAACAAAAAAAGAATTTTGTTAGAGATTTTTTGTTTTTTTTGCTCCTCTATGTTGCTCCATTTTCAATCTATTTTACATGGAGATTGAAATATTTTGGTTTTCTTTTTCCAAACACCTTCTACGCTAAGGTTACTAATGAATTATCGCAATATCTACGGGGTACAATTTATTGCGGTTATTTTTTTGTATACTTTGTATTTCCTCTTCTTTTTCTATTAATATTCTTGATATGGGAAAAAGGTTTTCCGGTCGGCATAGGAATAATAGATTTTAAATTTGTTAGAACCAATATGAGAAAACAAGTTGCATTGTATGTCTGTGGGTTCATTTGTTTATTTTATACTCTATATATCATTTATGTAGGTGGAGATTACATGGCTATGTACAGATTTTTTGTGCCAATTCTACCATTAATCTATATTATATTTCTTGCTCCCGTTACTAATGCATTGCTTGTATCTGCAACAGACTTTTTACGAAAAAGAATAATTATTGTGGGGATGTTGATCCTTGCAGCAGGGGCTACCTTAATTCACTCCACGCCTTTGGAGAAAAAATTATTTCGAAAACCACCATTTCAGCATGGTCATTTTCGCGGCGTCCAGACAGAGAGATGGCACACTGCGAGATTGTCCATGATTGGTAAATTTTTCAACGAGTATAAAAATAGTAACAATGAAAGCTTGGCAACAGCAGCTATTGGAGTAATATCGTTCTATGCCGATATGAGAATTTATGATTTTTATGGAATCGTGGATACTCAAATTGCTCACAAGCAGATGAATGGTATGGGTCTTGGATTCCCAGGACATGAAAAAAGAGATATCATCTATTTATTATCAAGAAGACCGACTTATTTTATGTTTACTCGCGAGCTCAGCAATGAACCAATGAATTATCCAAGCTATAATGAGAATGCGGATAAGATGATACGTGAGAATTATAAATTGACCTCGATTTGGATGGTTGATAGAGAAAATGGAGAAGAAGGATATTTTTCATTCTTAGAATTAAAATAACTCTGAATTGATCCAATTGAAGAATAGATTCAGTAAATGAAGCATGGAGGAAAGAATGACTGATAAAAAAAAGTACATTCAACAATTGTTGATATCCAATCCATTGCGTGAGCCTGTCATTCAATCAGTGATTCAAGAATTGGGACTCCCTTTAGGAAGTCACGGCCTGGATGCAGGATGTGGAATCGGGCTCCAAGCACTTTTGTTGGCAGAAGCAGTTGGTCCCGAAGGACATGTTACAGGTCTCGATTTGTGCCTCGAGTTTATCGCTCGTGCCAAGGATATTGTAGAGCAGTCTGGTCTATCTGAACGGATCTCCTTTAAGGAAGGAAATTTGAACAACCTTCCATTCGATAATGACACATTCGACTGGATATGGAGTGCAGACTGCGCTGGATATCATGCTGAAGATCATTTGTTTTTAATGAAGGAATTAACTCGGGTGGTGAGGCCGGGTGGTACCGTTTCTATCCTTTTCTGGTCTTCTCAGCAGTTGCTTCCGGGATATCCCTTGTTAGAGGCGCGGCTCAATGCAACCTCTGCGGGGATTGCACCATTCGTTAATGGGAATAAGCCCGAGTCGCATATAATGCGTGCTCTGGGCTGGTTTCGCGATGCGGGATTGGAAGAATTGAGAGCTCGGACATTTGTTGGTGATGCTCACGCACCATTCAGTGATGAGATCAGAGATGCATTAACGATACTATTTCCGATGCGCTGGAATGATGCTCAGCCAGAGGTGTTACAAGAAGATTGGGAACAATATCAACGTCTCTGTCTACCAGAATCGCCTGATTTTATATTAAACCTTCCTGATTACTATGCTTATTTTACCTATTCGCTTTTCCATGGCAGGGTTGTTAAGTGAACTGAGCAAGATATTAACTACAATTATCATTCATGGAACGAGTTATTCAGAATAAAAAACGATAACGAATATCAATGATTAAACAACCAAAGATATTATCTGATCGATTAATCTTGAGGCCTTTCAAACTTGCCGACGCGACCGTGGTACAAAGATTAGCCGGGGATAAGATTATAGCGGATACTACTATTAGAATTCCACACCCATACCGGAACGGAATAGCTGAACAATGGATAAAGTGTCACAAAAAGGAATTTAAAGAAAAGAAATCAGTTAATTTTGCTATAGTGAAGCGCAAGAGTAATAAACTTGTCGGGGCAATAGGGCTCACCTTGAACAAGGACAATGAAAATGCAGAACTTGGTTACTGGATTGGTAAACCGTATTGGGGTAACGGTTATGCAACTGAAGCTGCAGGTATGGTATTAATGTATGGATTTACTGAACTTCAACTGAACAGAATTCATGCACATCATTTTACGAGGAATCTGGCATCGAAGATAGTACTTGAAAAGATAGGTATGAAACGAGAGGGATGTTTGAGACAACATATAAGAAAGTGGAGTGTATTCGAAGACATTCAGATGTATGGAATATTAAAAGAGGAGTACCAATCAGTATAAGTGTACTCATATTATTAAATCATTATTGATCTCAAGAATTTTTACTTACGTCTTGCAGATTGAACATTGTCAGATATGTTTTATTATATGAAAAAATTACTTGAAAAGGGATGGGTAAAATACAAGCTGTATTTTTTTATTATCTGCGTTGCTATTCTTGCAATCTATTTTTATGGAAAGATTGACTACACAAAAGAGGAATTTCGTAATTGGGATTCTCATCAATACGTTAAGATGGCAAAAGCCGTTCCCAAAATAGACGACACCATACCACGCCCGTTCTCTTTCAGATTGCTCGGTCCATATTTAATTGGTCTATTAACAGATCAATATGAAATTGGGTTCTATATTTTCAATGTTATGGCATCGATTTTCTTTATTATAATTTTTTTAGAGTTTCTATGTTACTTCAAAATCAGAAGATCTATCGCATCAATTATAATTATTTTTTATATTTTGAATAAACATTTCTTCGGTTTTACATCATGGAATTTTTTCCACATTAATGATGTACTCATGAATATAATCTTCATCATTTTGTTCTGGTCGCTGTTGGAAGGAAGATGGGTAATTTATACTGTAGCTTTATTATTGGGGAGTGTGACGAGAGAACCGTTTCTTATAATTATCCCTGTAACGTTTTTCTATCTTATTGAAAATAAGAAATTCAGAAAGCATGCATTGAGGCTCATATTATATATTCTTCCTGCTATAATATGTTTCCTTTTGATAAGAATTTATATTACACCCACAAGTGGTCTCATGTTGAGTGATGCATTTTACCGATTCTCGGATAAAATATTTAACATGAGAGGGTTATTCAAATTCTTTATAAATCCATTCGTACCATTGAGTTTGATACCAATAATATACTACGAAAAAACAATATTATTTTTTAAAGAACATAAGTACATGATCTTATATGTGATTTTGGTATTTTTTAGTGCATTGTTTGGATCTAATTATGAAAGGTTAGCTCATCCATCATTTATTGTATTTTATCTTCTTATTGCAGTGATAATACAAGAAAGTAATCTAAATAAGAAAAGGATAATCACAACACTACTAATTTTTACGTACCTTTCAAGTCTCCACTATCTGATAGGAAGATTTAAGCTTCCTGATAGAAATACAACGATAATACTTTCAGGAGGTTCTTTCATTTTAGTCACTATTGTAATATTTATTTACAGAATGATAATGAATCGCAAATTGCCAACTATCATAGAAGCATAATAAATTTATTGATTTGTCCAAGGAGCAAGGAAATGAAGATAATTGATGCAACAGAAGTGCATATCAACGGAATAATCGGATTATGGAGAGAGTTTATAGAATACCATGAAAAGATCGATCAGATCTTTACAATCTGCGAGGATGCTCCATTGAAATTTCGATCATACTTAATTGATTCCATTGAATCAGAGGATTCTCATGTACAGGTAGCGCTTGAAAATAATGATGTTGTTGCTTATTCAATTTCTCGTATTACTAATCATCCACCAGTATTCGAGATTATGCCAAGAGGAGAGATCATTGAATTGGCAGTACGATCGGATCTTCAAAAAAGGGGAATAGGTAGGCAAATGCTGTTAAATATTATATCTTGGTATGAAGAAAGGAACATTAGGAGAATAGAATTGCGTGTTGCCGTGAAAAACAATATTGGCTACAACTTTTGGAAGAGAAATGGCTTCAAGGATTATTTACACGTCTTGTATTTAGATATGAAATGACCTCTGGACAAATTTACCTCATTATTTATAGTCTTCATCTGGATGAGATGAGTGAAATGACTCTTATTCAAATGACACGTAAAGGATATGGTAAGAACACACCAGAGGAAAAGCAGCAAAAAGATTTATTCACTCTTGATAATTACGAAAATTTTGTTTCAGTTTAAATAACTTTTTGTACAAGCATGATTTTATTAATTAGACCTTTTTAGAAGGAGATGGATGAGTATGAAGACGACGTTTATTGTAAACAGCGAATTTTTCGGAGACATTCCTGATGATTTAGCCCCAAAATTAATGGGGAACTTCTTCCGTAAATTGTGCTTGGAAAATAATAAACCCGAAATAATATTGTTTTATGGCTCAGGAGTAAAATTGGTAGCAAAGGGAACATCGTACGTTTTAGATGCATTAGAAATACTTTCCAATGCAGGTGTCGATTTGATCGTTTGTAAAACATGTATTGATTATTACGATCTCAAAGACAAGATTCACATCGGTAGAATTATTAGTATGCAAGAGGTTGTATCCATATTAACGAATTCAGAAAAAGTCATTACTGTAACATAGCTATAACTGCAGAACTTAGTAAAAATATATTTAAAATTTTTGATTGCTTCAACAAACTCATTTCATGGCACAATCATTATTGTAAATGTTTCTCATTACTATTAAAGAACAAACGGTATAAAATCTATAAGCAACAATAAAATCAATGAATCCATTTTTTAAATATTTTCAGATATCGGCATTTGCTATTGCTTTCTTCGCTTTTACAGGGCGAATGTTATATTTGATTGTATTCAAAAATGTGAATCCATTTGTAATAGGTATTGGAAAGAATTGGGAGCAACGTATATTTGAAGTATTTTTCTTTATAATATTTTGCCTATGGATACTAATAGTATTCTTGAACATATTTAAACTGGGATATTTTATTTTACCTTCTTTTCTGTACATGCAATTATTCGATACATTACTAACTAAAGTCATAGGTGCAATCCTTATCATAGTTGGTATATTTATATTTTATTATGCCTTACTCTCTTTCAGAAACTCGTGGCGTCTTGGAATAGACGATAGGCATCCTGGTGAGCTCATAACAAAGGGCGTTTTTGCTTTTTCAAGAAATCCAATCTATGTTTTCCTTGATCTATTCTTTTTAGGAATATTTTTAATAAATGGTAGTATGATATTTATAATTTTCTCTGTTGTACTAATCGCATGTTTACATATTCAAATTTTACGAGAGGAAAAGTTTTTACTAAGTAATTATGCAGATGTATATAGGGAATATTGCACAAAAACAGGACGCTACTTCACTGTAAAGAAAAATTGATAAATCTAGGAAAAGCATTCCAAAGATTTTTTCGAGGCGGATATATTTTGCAAAAAAGGGAAAGGTAACTAAAATGCAAGTGTTGATATATTTAGCATATATGATTGGAATTATTGGCGCTTCTATCCTTACCTGGGGTATACTACTGGCATTGATTCGGTTCATTTTGTTAGAAGTAAAGAGGTTGAAAAGTAACAATATATGTCGATATCGAGAATTACTCAGACATCATCTTGGTTCGAACTTACTACTTGGACTGGAGTTTCTCATCTCAGCGGATATCATTCAAACGATAATTGGACCTTTTAATGGAAAAAGAAGATGCGATGTATTGAATCTTTTGAATACCTAGCCTTTTCACAAGATACTCAGTAAAGATGACAGTTGATCATTCACAAACATATAGAAAGGTCACGTTTCGGAATATTTTTCACATACTGCGTTTGAAAAAAATATTATCGACATGTGACAAATTATTAAAAGATAAGAATATTAAAGTATATGCAGATTTCGGTTGTTCAAACGGATACATTACATCAATTATCTCTAATAGATATTCTATGAATCGGGTATATGGCTATGATCATAATGAAGAGAATTTAAGTCAAGGAAAGAAATTATATCCGATCATCAATTTTGCCTCGATTGATTTGAATAGCGGCTCTCACATAGAAGAGAAATTTGAGTTTATTACTTGTTTTGAATGTTTGGAACATGTTGGTAATATCAATAATGCACTATTCTCAATCTGTGATTCAATTACTGAAGATGGGATAATTTTAATAACAGTTCCGATTGAAATTGGAATGATAGGAATTATAAAATTCTTATTTAAGATTATTTTTTTGAAATATTCTTTAAAAGAATTGTCAGGAATTAAAAGAAATAATTATCTGATGGCATTGTTGAAAAATAAGAGAATGTCAACATTCCGGAAAGAGAGAAATGGGTGGGGTACACATTTTGGATTCGACTATAGAGATATAGATGAATTTTTAAAACGAGCACCTTGTACATACAAAACTTTTAATTTTTTAACATCCCGTTTTTACATCGTTTATAAAAGAATAAAATAAAATGTAAGTTCAATACATTTTAGAACTTGGAGGTTACCATTAATGAAAATAGATCTTCATGATAAAGTTGTTCTCGTAACGGGTGGAAGCAGTGGTATTGGTGAAGCAATCTCTAACTGTCTCGCCGAATCAGGAGCAACAGTAGCACTACATTATAATAATAGTAAAGATAATGCAGAAAAATTCGTGAAACAATTTGGAAGCAAATCAGAATGTTTTCAAGCAAATCTCAGAAACCCACAGAATGCAGTATCGTTATTTAATAAGGTATTAAAGCATTTTAGTAAATTCGATGTTCTTGTGAACAATGCTGGTATCTTTGTGAGATCACCAATCCAATTGGATAACAAAAAATGGCTCGATGATTGGAATACAACAGTAGCGATAAACTTGACTTCTGCCGGCGTTCTCAGCCAGTGCGCTATTAAATATTTTATGGAAAACTCAGGTGGAATTATCATTCACATAGCTTCGAGAGCGGCATTTAGAGGCGAAACAGAAGACTATCTCGCATATGCGGCATCAAAGGGAGGACTGGTGTCTTTGAGTCGTTCAATAGCAAGATCATTTGGAAAGTATAATATTAAATCGTTTGTAATAGCACCGGGATTTGTTCGAACGAGAATGACAGAAAAGTTTCTCAATACGTTCGAGCAAGATATTATTGAGAATGAATTGTCTCTCAATGAGCTTACAACACCTGAAGACATAGCGAAAGTTGTTACCTTCATCGCGAGTGGCATGATGGATCACGCCACGGGAAGTACGATTGATATTAATGCTGGAAGTTATATGAGATGAATCTCACTACGCTTTCAATATCAATGCTGTGTGCTGGTGCAATTATGTGCTTTTTCAGGGTACATCAATCACGGAGACACTAGAAAAAATACCGGATCCCGATGGCTCCGTTAAACTCGAACTCCGTATCCGGGGCAAGATCAAGAATAGGAACTAGTTCGAGAAATAAGTCCAATGGCGCTCCCTCAAAGAAATATTCAATACCGACGGGAATACGTATCCCAATTTTACTATCATCTTCGAGCTTAACTCTTCCACCGAGTCCAAAATATATCGGGACTTCACCCTTCTCGACATCGATTAAACTGAAATTGTGAAAGATGTAATCGGCATGGAGATGCAATGCACTCTCGTCTGCAAATGACCAAGCAGCTGCACCGTCGATTGCTGTTGTGCTGGTAGTCCAAATCTTACAGCTGAGACCGGTGGGCTCACCGAGAATGATACCCAATCCGAATCCACTATCTTGCGCAGAAACGGCGCTACAACATACTATTGCAATCATGAAGCAAAATATTAACGATCTAACCATTTATGTACCTCCTTTGTGGGAATAATGTCATATGGCTGATATTTGTCAAACAAAAATTTTTCATAGGCCTTAGGGCGTTCATAACGCCAGCAAGAATCCAGGCTATCAAATAATAAAGTGGTTTCTGTTATGGGTAATAGGGTCTTGTAATAATAATGGTAGAAGTAATAAACTACCTACGTACGTTATCATCGGAGTCACATGCTTGTTTGGTGGAGGAGTCATATGGAACTCATAGTACAGGTTAAAGAAATTTTAGGAACTTGTCCTGTATACAAGATTGGTGACAAGTTTAAACTTGAAGGTGGATACCGTCTCGTTTCGGATATACCACTTTGCATGCATTCACTTGCGTCGTTGCTTCCACATTACAATACCTTTCGCATTTCAGAACCCGGTATGTGGGGATTAGCTGGAAAGAGCGATAAAAACAAGGCTTACATTCAATGCTTGAATCCGTCTGCATATACCGGTGGGGGCACGGTAATATTTGAGATATGCAGAGTTGATGATTGATGATCTAGGTTCAATACATATTTATACTACCTCCTGTCGAGACGACAAGATTCTCTTGAAAGCAGTAGGGACATTGATGGTAATTATATATAAAAGTACCATAATGAATCATGGTTCGTGAGAGAAAAACAGAGATTCGAATCCGAAGGGCTCGTGTTTCAGATGCTGCATCAATATCATCTGTGATGTACGAGTCTTTTGTCGAATACAAATCTTTATATACCGATGAAGCATTTCATGAGACGTGTCCACCTCGTAAACAAGTGTTGGAACGTATGAAAGAAGGACCATTATGGGTCGCTTCACTCGATAACAGGATAGTGGGCACGGTATCTGTCGTTGGCTCGGTTGAGGGACTACGTGTGAGGGGTATGGCTATTCTTCCCGAAGCGAGAGGGCGAGGGATCGGTTGGCTTCTCCTTGAGGAAATACAAATATTCGCGGCCAAAAAAGGATATCGGCGTATGTTACTAGGGACTACTCCGTTTCTTTTACGTGCAATTAATCTGTATAGAAATTTTGGCTTTCGACGCTGTAGTCAGAAGCTCATCGAGTATTATGGGACAAAAATTTTCGTGATGGAGAAAAATATATAGTGCCAGAAGTTCAATCTTGGAATATTGTTACGTAACGTGGCAAATGTTATTGGAACCGAGAGTATCATGTGAGGTAGCATAGGTTCTCAGGTACGAGTTCAAGGAGAATAATGTGATTCGAGATTTGATAGTAAAAAACAGGAGCTACAGGCGATTTTACGAGTATGTATCAATGGAGCTCGAAACACTCAAAGAGCTTGTTGACCTCGGGAGGCTCTCAGCGTCCGCCGCCAATTTACAACCATTAAAGTACATCATCTCTTGTGATCCGGAAAAAAATGCGCAGATATTTTCGTGTCTGGCATGGGCTGCTTATATCAAGGATTGGGACGGTCCAATTGGGGGAGAGAGACCTTCTGCGTACATAATCATACTGGGAGATACCGAAATAAGTAACTCATTTGGATGCGACCACGGTATATCGGCACAGAGCATCCTGTTAGGCGCTGTCGAGAGGGGTTTGGGGGGATGCATCATTAGATCGGTTCAGAGAGAGGAACTGCAGCAAGTTCTGAATATACCTTTACGTTATGACATACTCCTTGTCCTGGCATTGGGCAAACCAAAAGAGACGGTGGTGATTGAGGCTGTTTCTTCGGATGGAGACATCAAGTACTGGCGTGATGAAAACGGAATACATCACGTTCCAAAGCGCTCATTGGATGATATCATCATTGGTTAAATGTGAATCGATCTCAACAGAAAGTCCATCGCGCAAAGACTCACAATAGATAACGATGAATATCAGTAAAAAATACAAAAAGTGGAAAAAATCATATAGGTCCCGGAGGTTATACTGCGCGTCGGATCGCTATCCTTTCTACGATATAGCCGCGAAGTATCTCCCCCGTGATACAAACGCCGTGATCGTTGATGTAGGTGCCGGCCAGGGTAAGTTTGCCGATTACCTGGATCTTTCGAATAGATACGAGAACGTTTATCTCCTTGATGCAAATGAAGCAACAATAGAGGATGTAAAAAAGAAGTATCAGAATACAATTTTGTACAGAGCCCCCGATCCGCTCCCCTTTGAAAGCAATTCAGTTAGTTATGTGCACTGTAGCCACATACTCGAACACCTTCAGCATCAGGAATTATACCGACTTCTGAAGGAGATAGACAGAATCTTGGGTAACCACGGGATTTTGGTCATTAGTGCTCCGATTCTATGGAGCAAGTTCTATGATGATCTCAGTCATGTGAGACCTTTCAATCCTGCCGTTTTTTTTAGCTACCTATGCCATCAATCCAAAGATCGATCCACTTATCGTATATCCCATAATTACGCAGTAGTCGATCTTGTGTATAGATATACGACAGTAGACTTCGACGAAGGTTGGGGCTCGACCATTCCAATGTTAGATTTTATTATTCAGGTATCGAAGAGAATTGTCTCGAGTTTCGGATTCAAGAGATACAAGAAGAATGGATTCACAATGGTTTTAGTGAAGGAGTTATGAGTTTCCTCCTGAGTGCCTTTCGAGACAATGCAACAGTTTCATTCTTTCTGTGATGTGAAAGGGATAATGTGCGGAGTACCGAATAGATATTTTCTCAATGTATGGGCTTATGTTATTTGTGAGTACATGTACAGATGAGGAGGTTGATGCATGAAAAACGAGATGGAGATACTCGGGATGACGGAAAAGGAGGAGGTTTGCTGGCTGAAGGCAAATCGAATAACCTTAATGATTGTTGGTGCAGTATGGATTGGTATGATTGTGCAACAATTTCTCACAGATCGCACACCCTGGTTCTTAATAATCATGGTCCCCGTATTCGCACTGATACGATTCACGATGTACAGGTATTATAAAAGGGTGATGCTCAAGTAAGCGGTTTCAACAAAGAGTATTCGAAGAAAGGGTACACTGCTATCACAAGTCGATTGTTGATCGTAGTGCTCTCATTAGTTGATCTGGCTGTATTCACTAGGGCAATGATTCTTTTGTGAATTTTACTTGGTTATATCGCATGAACAGAAAAGGAAGGTTTCATAATATGATGATCCCAACAATAATAATGGCGATTATTGCAGTCGTTCTTGTGATTGTAGGATATAATAGAGGGGAAGCAGAACATGTACATGGCCTCAGAGTAGCACTGAATATGACGGTCGGCATTCTCCCTCTATTAATCTGTGCATTTATCGTTGCAGGAATGGTACAGGTTCTCCTCCCTCAGGAATTATTATCGAAATGGGTTGGCACGGAATCAGGTCTACGGGGGATCCTCATCGGTACCATAGCTGGTAGTCTGGCTCCCGGAGGTCCTTACGTCAGTTTACCGGTTGCCGCAGCACTTCTTCGTGCAGGTGCAGGCGTCGGAACGATGGTTGCGTTTCTTACTGCATGGTCGTTGTGGGCGATTAACAGACTCCCAATGGAAGTTGGTATATTGGGGTGGAAATTTACGATGATTCGTCTGGTGAGCACATTTTTCTTTCCTCCCATTGCGGGTTTGATCGCTCAGCAGTTCTTCGGAAATGTGAGGTAGACAGTAACATAAAAATGACTGGGTACTATGAAGAGAAACTTTCAGCCCTGCGATTGAGGCGGGCTTACGAGATCGCGCCTCCCAGGGTTCAACAGTATCTCGCTGCTGAAGTCGACCACGTCATACAGAGAATCGATTCACATGACACGGTATTAGAACTGGGCTGCGGTTACGGTCGGGTCGTCAAGCAGCTCGCTCGGAAAGCCCGATTCGTTATCGGTGTTGATACTTCTCTCGCAAGCTTACGTCTCGGATTGGAGATACTCGGAAATATCTCAAACTATTGTATATTAAATATGGATGCAGTTTATCTCGGTTTTAGTGATCGGGTTTTTGATAAAGTCGTATGCATCCAGAATGGAATTTCGGCTTTCCATGTTGATCAAAAAGAATTAATCCGGGAAAGTATTCGTGTTACAAAACGAGATGGTACGGTCCTCTTTTCGAGCTACTCGAATAGGTTCTGGAAAGAGAGACTCGAATGGTTCGAGCTGCAGTCAGAGGCTGGTCTTCTCGGGGAGATAGATTACGAAAAAACATGCAACGGGGCTATTATGTGCAAAGATGGTTTCACCGCAACGACCGTACAGCCGGACCAGTTTCGCTTATTGACCGAAGGATTCAGTGTCGATGCCCAAATTGAAGAGGTTGATGGATCGAGTCTTTTTTGCCAGATCACCACATATTGAGACAGGAGAGAGCGAGTGGTGCTGAGAAGTGAAGGAGATAGATTGACACGTGTCGTGGTCTGTACACCGAGATATGAATACTTCCGGGTTGATCATTTCGAGAAGCACAACATTGCGGCGCTTGCAGACAGAAAAAGGTCTCAACAACAACATGATCAGTTGAAATCTGTATTGACATTGTTTGGGTGTGAGATAGTTGATGCTCCTGAACTATCCGGCCATCCTAATTCGGTATTCACCAGGGATACATCATTATGCACGCCAAACGGATATATCAAATTAAGAATGGGACTGCATACCAGACGCGGCGAAGGGGAATGGATGTCGAAGATTCTCGAATCGTTAGGGGAACCGTGTGCCGGGGAGATCGCAGAACCAGGCACTGTTGAGGGTGGTGATATCATCTTGGCAGGCTCCATCGCTTTTATCGGAATATCTCCACGGACGAACAGCCAGGGAGTGAATCAACTCTCACCTATGCTGTGCGATATGAATTACCAGGTCAGAACGTGCACCATACCCGAGCAATTTCTACATCTCGGAGGAGCAATGAGTATCGTCGGACCCGAGACGGTACTCTGTTGCCACGCCGTATTCCCTCGTGATTTTTTGAATGGATTCGATACAATTGAAATCACTGATGATGGCTTTTCCAGTGTCAATGTCATCTGCCTCAGTGAAAACGAGATTGTCGCTGATAGAGAAAATACTGTCGTCATCGCAGAACTTAGAAAAAGAGGTTTCACCGTTCATGAAGTCGATTTGTCCGAGTTTGCGAAGGGGATGGGTGGTCCCAGTTGTCTCATTCTCCCAATTGTGCGGAAATAGGTAACGAAAATACGCAGAAAAATAACAATGGGAGAACTGACGCTGAGAAACGATTGGAACTCTTCGATTAGGTTGTTACGTTGCAATGTGTGATCTCATCGTGGCAGACAAGCACATCAGAGGGGTGACATGAAGTTAAAAAAGGAGCTCAACCTACTTGATGTTTTCTGCATCGCGTCTGGTGCGATGATTAGTTCGGGCTTGTTTATTCTACCGGGGCTCGCTCATGCACAGGCAGGTCCTGCAGTGTTCATCTCGTACCTTTTGGCGGGGCTCCTGGCAATGACAGGTATGTTGAGCCAGGCCGAGCTGGTATCGGCGATGCCCAAGGCCGGCGGGACATACTTTTATGTCACTCGCAGCATGGGTCCCGGAGTGGGGACCGTTGATGGATTGATAACGTGGTTTTCTCTATCCCTGAAGAGTGCATTCGCATTAGTAGGGATGGCTGCGTTCGCCGTCCTTATGGTTAATATCGACTTAAGAGTGATAGCACTCTCATTCTGTCTCATTTTCATCATCATCAATCTCATTGGTATAAAGGAAGCCGGCAGATTGCAGGTTGCTCTTGTCATCGGTCTGTTAGCCATCCTGCTTTTTTATGTAGCACGCGGACTTCCCGTGATTAAGGTCCAGCGATTTGAGCCTTTTGCCCCCAAGGGTACGTTAGCGATTTTCTCCACGGCCGGCTTTGTCTTCGTTTCCTTCGGCGGTCTCCTGAAGGTAGCGAGTATTGCCGAAGAGGTGAAGGATCCTGGACGGGTCGTACCCCTGGGAATGATCCTTTCCCTTCTGGTGGTGAGTATTTTTTACCTCCTCGTTGTACTCGTGACGGCAGGTGTCCTCGATGCAGCGACGCTCGATAATTCACTGACACCGATTTCAGATGGAGCAGGTGCCTTCATGGGCGGATGGGGAAGTATCATTCTGAGCATCGCAGCCATCCTGGCGTTTATTTCTACAGCAAATGCAGGGATCATGGCCGCCTCACGATACCTGTTCGCTTCGAGCCGGGATGGCTTGCTTCCTGGTTCTCTCGGAAATGTCAATGCCAGATTCAATACACCACATGTCTCCATACTGGTCACCGGTATGTTCATTATTATCGCCATATTCTTGAAGCTGGATAACCTCGTAAAGGCCGCATCAAGTGTACTGATTCTCACCTATATATTTTCATGCTTGTCCGTCATCATCCTCAGGGAGAGCCACCTGCAGAATTATCAACCTCGTTTCCGTTCTCCTCTGTATCCTTTTATACAAATAATTGGGATTCTCGGCTTTGGATTCCTTCTCGTTGAAATGGGGAAAGGAGTTCTTATTATCAATGCCATCCTTATTGTCAGCGGATTTTTTATATACTGGTTTTATGGACGGGTCAGGGCTAAAAGGGAATATGCATTACTCCATCTCGTGGAACGAATTACTGCAAAAGAACTGACATCGCATTCATTACAATCAGAGTTGAAAGAAATCATCAGAGAGAGGGATGAAATTGTAAAAGATCGATTCGATCATGTCATCGAAGATGCTATTGTGATGGATATAGACGATCGCCTTTCTGTCGATGTATTTTTCAACATCGTGGCTGGTGTAATGGCTGAACGATTACACGTGAATCCTCGAGTGCTTCTGCAATTACTCAAGGAGAGAGAGAAAGAAAGCACTACCGTTTTAACTCCTTATCTCGCGATACCCCATATTGTCATCGATGTCGAAGGAACATTCGATATTCTCTTTGCCCGGTGTAAGAAAGGTATTTTATTTTCAGAACAGGCACCGCATGTACAGGCCGTTTTTGTACTCGCCGGTGGCAGGGATGAACGAAATTTTCATCTGCGTGCCCTGGCCGCAATTGCTCAGATCGTTCAGGATCCCGCATTTGAAAAGAAGTGGATGGCAGCAAAAAGCAAGGAAGACTTGCGGGATATTGTTCTTTTGGGTGAGAGGAGACGGTAGTACATCCGGAAAGAAATAATCAGGAGGTTCAGTGCATGATGGAATATGATTCGTCGGTCATTCGTCCCCAGATGACGGCAGCTGACATCCAATTCAGGGGAAAGGAGTTTCCTCAGGAAAGGTTGAGAGGAATCAAAAAGGGTCTTCTCACGTTACATACCCTTGAATTGATGGCGGTTAATATTTACCGGTTTCAGATCACGAGGAAGACAAGCGAGCTGAATCGCCAACTGATTTCCGCCATGTGTAATGAAATGACACACCTCCAAGATTTCCAGGTGAAACTTTTTGAATACGGTTGGAAGCCGAGCCGGATCAGATGGATGTATTGGATAGTGGGCTTTACGTTCGGGTTCATTTCACGAATATTCGGCAGGAAGGCAATTCTCAGAACCGGTATCTGGGTAGAGCGGAAAGCGGTCAGTCATTACAGTGAACTGCTGGAGACAATAGGCTGGGACGAGGATACTCGTAGGGTGATCGAGAAAGATCAATCAGACGAGTACGGGCATATCAGTCGGTGGGAGAAGTTGCTGCAAACAGGCGAGTGAGCAGACACGGTGTTGTTGTGAGCTATGGTGACGCGAGACGGTAAGAGGGGAGAGATCCATGCCGTGAATTCGGACTTCAAGAATCACAACTTCTTATGGATGCGCTGTGAAGCATTGCTTAAACTACTGGTGGTTGCAAGGGAAGGACGGAGATGACAATCGACTGTGAGAACAAGAAGAAAAATCTCGGTAGTTGCAATTGTACGTACAAAGGGTGCGCTCGTATGGGTAACTGCTGTGAGTGTCTGCAGTACCATCTCAACATGAGGGAGCTACCGGCATGCTGCTTCCCCGACGATGTTGAGAAAACGTGGGATCGCTCATTCAAGCGTTTCATTGAGACTTACAGCTAGTATGCGGCCGTGTTCTATTCCCTCGGTAAGTTCTGAAAAATTCTCCAGGAGGCGGGTAACGTGAGAGTCCATATCATCGTGAAAGGTGTCGTTCAAATGGTGGGATTCCGTTACTTCACGCTTGACCTGGCGCGTGAGTACGGCGTTACCGGTTTTGTGAGGAACAGACCTGACGGAACGGTCGATTTGGAGGCTGAGGGGAAAGACGATATCGTAAAGGCATTTATACATGAGCTTCGTGTCGGTCCCAGGGCTGCCCATATCACAGGATTTGAGATCGAGGAACTGGAACCGGGGGGTGAATACGATAGCTTCAGGGTTCTTTTTTAAGGTACACGAGCGTTCGAGCACTCGGCATCTCACGATGTCACGATCCGTAACCCTGATTCCTCAATTGGGGAATGAAGTTGGGAACTTCTGCCCGTGGAAACTGTAATAACTTGAGGAGAGTATGAACTGAATGGCAGTTAAAGGAGGTTATGGCATGAAGTTATCGAGCTTACGCATTCGTAGGATCATTACCGTTTTCATCCTCGGCGGTATTTTCTTAATTGGTATGGGATCCGGAATTATCTTCAGGCGGGATTCGACACCTGCGGAGACACCGGTACTCATGTTCCCGCAGGCATCCGCACAGGGTAGATACTCTCAGGATCTCCCCGATGTTGTCGAGAAGGTGGTGCCTGCTATTGTCAACATCTCATCGAAAAAGGTGGTAAAAATTGGAGGCGATATCTCGTCTCCCTTCTTTTCTGATCCCTTTTTCCGGCATTTCTTTGGAGACGACTTCTTTCGGAGGTTCAATGTCCCCAAAGAAGACATACAGAAGACCCTGGGCTCGGGTGTGATTGTTTCAGAGGACGGGTACATACTGACGAACAATCATTTGGTGGAGCAGGCGGAGGAAGTCGTGGTGGTATTACCGGATGAGAGAAAATATGATGCCCGTGTTGTGGGAACCGATCCCGAGAGTGATGTCGCAGTTCTCAAGATTGATGCGGAAGAGCTTCCAATCGTTCCTTTCGGAGACTCCGACAAACTGAGGCTGGGTGAAGTCGTCCTCGCCATAGGATACCCCTTCAATATCGGGCAGACGGTTACCATGGGGATCGTGAGTGCACTCGGACGGGGTAACCTGCAACTTGTCAACTATGGAGATTTTATCCAGACCGATGCGGCCATCAATCCGGGTAACTCCGGAGGTGCGCTCATCAATGAAAGGGGCGAGCTGATCGGGATCAATACAGCAATCTATACGAGGTCCGGCGGTTACCAGGGAATTGGATTCGCGATACCTATCAAAATGGCATATGCGGTAATGGAGAGCATCGTTCAGGAAGGGCGAGTGGTCAGGGGTTGGCTGGGTGTGTTGCCTGCGGATGTGGACCCCATACTGGCAGAAGGTCTCGATCTCGGCGAGGTGAAGGGCGTGATCCTCACGCAGATCATCGAAGACAGCCCAGCCGAGAAGGGGGGCTTGAAGCGGGACGATGTGGTCCTGAAGTACAACGGCGAAGATGTGGGAAACAGGGACGAATTCCGCAATATGGTTGCCGCAACGAAACCCGGTGAGAGAGCAGTACTCGAGATCCTGAGGGATGGCAAGGTGATGGAGTTGAAGGTCGAGGTAGGGGAGCGTCAGGGAGAACAGGAGGTACGGGGAGCAGAAGAGAAGGAAGAGAGCATCTCACCCCTCTTCACTGGCGTCAGGGTAGACGATCTCACGGACTATTATCGCCGCAGGCTCAACTTGCCATCTCGCTTAGAAGGTGTCATCGTGACCGGGGTGCAGAGAGGATCAAAGGCTGAGGAGGCGGGTTTGAGAGAGGGGGATGTGATCGTCGAAGTCAACAAGCGGAAGGTGAACGACCTCGATGATTTCAAGAAGACTCTTGAGAAGTCGAAGAAAGATATCGTTATCTTATATGTTTACCGCGCCGGCAATAAGTTCTACATTTACTGGTGACGGCACGTTTTGATATTAATATAGAGTTCAAATGACGGGCCTGCTCCAATCTGGAGGAACTTGATGACGATTCTTGGATTGGTAATCGTTATTCTCATCTCAGCGTTGATCATAAGGGTTGGTACCATAGCCCTCCGAATGACCGGTATCTCTAAGGAATCTGCCCGTTTCCAATCCCTTTCAGCATTCACGGGGACGGGTTTCACAACCAGTGAAGCCGAGAGTATCGTGAATCATCCCCAGCGGAGAAAGGTGATCAAGGCCCTGATGATTCTCGGAAATGTCGGTATCGTATCTGCTGTCACCATGTTGATTCTATCCTTCAGGGGGGAAGGTTTAATCGATGCACTGACCAAGATCAGTATCATCGGTCTCGCTGCCCTGGCAATTGTCTTCTTCTCTGTGGTCAAGGGGCTTGAAAACGTTATGGATGGTTTTATCGAGAAGAGGCTATCAAAGATGACCCATTTCTCCATGGGTACATTTAGCGAGATCATGAGGCTCGCGAGCGGGTATGGGGTGGCTGAACTGAGCATCACGGCTGATCACGTACTTGCTGGTAAGCGGCTTCTCGAGTCGAACTTGAGCAGGAGTGATATACTGGTTCTCGCTGTCAAGCGAGGCTTTCGACTGATCCCGACGCCGAAGGCGGATGAGCCTATCGAGCCGGGAGATCATCTCGTCTGCTTCGGGCTCCTCAAGAACCTTACCGAGGTGGCGCAATCGGTGAAAAAGGGAGAGGAATCCGCGGCTGTCGAAGCCGGCTCACGGGAATAACGGATTCCCGGCGCATTGAAATGAGAACGAGCGAGCCTGAAAAGGGGGCGAAACACTCGCCCCCTCTCATGTTTCCGGGATCTGTTTTTTCCTCTAGTCGTAGTACTCCTGTCCCAGGTGTGTGATGAGATCTTCTCCCTGGATGTACCGGAGGGTGTTCTTCAGCTTCATCAGCTGAATAAAAAGGTCGTGCTCCGGGTAGAGCCCAGAAGCATGCATAGGAGACTTGAAGTAGAACGAGAGCCACTCCTGGATTCCTCTCATACCGATCCTGGCAGCCAGGTCGAGGAAGATCGCGAGGTCCAGGACGATGGGGGCGGCGAGGATGCTGTCACGGCAGAGGAAATCGATCTTGATCTGCATGGGGTATCCGAGCCAACCAAATATGTCGAGGTTGTCCCACCCTTCCTTGTTATCGCCCCTCGGCGGGTAGTAGTTGATTCTCACTTTATGATAGAAGTCGTCGTAGAGCTGGGGATAGAGCTGGGGCTGCAAGATGTACTCGAGCACGGAGAGTTTACTTTCCTCCTTTGTCTTGAATGATTCGGGATCGTCCAGCACCTCACCGTCTCTGTTGCCGAGTATGTTCGTCGAGAACCATCCGTTCAGTCCGATTAACCTCGCCTTGAGCCCCGGTGCGATGATCGTTTTCATGAGTGTCTGGCCTGTCTTGAAGTCCTTTCCGGCAATGGGGACGTTCTTCTCACGTGCGAGATCGATGAATGCGGGTGTATCCACTGTCAGGTTCGGCGCGCCATTCGCAAAGGGAATACCGAGAGAGAGTGCGGCGTATGCGTAGACCATGCTTGGTGCGATATCTGGGTTTCGTTCCTTGAGCCCCTTCTCGAACGATTCGAGGTCATGGTGCACCGGTGAGGGCTTCATGAAGATCTCGGTGCTGGCACACCAGATCATAACCAGGCGATCACATTTTTCTTTTTCCTGAAACGTGCGTATGTCGTCCTTCAGCTGCTCGGCGAGGTCATACCACGTTTTTCCCTCTTTTATCCATGTACCGAAAAGCTTCTTGACGTATTTCTGATCGAAGACCGCTTTCATCGGACGTATACCCTTAAGGAACGGCTTGATCTGATCCAGGAGCTCTTTCTGGAGCACCCCGGCCTTGATCGCCGCATCGTATGCATCGTCTCGGAAGATATCCCATCCACCGAAGACGAGGTCTTCCATTTCGGCGAGGGGGACGAACTCGCTGATCGCTGGTACCCTGTTCTCGGTTCGTTTTCCAAGGCGTATGGTGCCCATCTGGGTCAATGAACCGTACGGTTTTGCCAGGTTCCTTCTCACAGCCTCCGCGCCTGCAAAAAATGTCGTGGCCACGGCTCCCATACCTGGTGTGAGAACTCCCAGCTTCCCCTTCGGTTTCATCGGCTTCTTCTTGACTTTCATGTGCTCTCCTTTTCTCGCTCGGCCTTCCAGCTCTCGTAACTCGCCACGTGATCGTGACATAGGTGTAGAGACTGATGCTGCGGATGATACGGTATTGACAAAATAAATCAAATTTATTATTTTTATTACTAGTATAAATAAATTTTATGGAAATCAGGACGCTCAAATATCTCGTTTCCCTTTCAGAGCGGGGGAGCTTCACCGCTGCTGCACGGGAGCATTTTGTGACGCAACCCGCAGTCAGCATTCAATTACGCAAACTTCAGGATGAGCTCGGCGTTGTACTCTTCGAGGTACAGGGACGTACGGTCTCCTTCGCCCGTGCAGGCAAAATCATCCTCGGCTATGCGAAGAAGTTATTGAGCCTCGAAAGAGAACTCCTCCGTGAGATCAGAGACCTGACAGCCCTTGAAAAGGGGAACATCGCTCTCGGAACGATAGATGCGGCAAGCATTTATGTACTTCCAAAGATATTTTCCCGTTTCCGCGAGCTTTATCCCGGCATTGATGTCCACCTGATGATCTCATCGACCGGGCCATTGCTCGAAGAGCTCAGGATCGGCAGACTCGATGTCGTTGTCGGCACACTGCCTGTCGATGATGCTCATGACGTGGAGATATTCCCCATCTTCAAAGAAGAACTGGTGCTCATTGCGCCTCCCGGGCATCCCCTTGCCGAACGGGGGAACGTAGAGCCGGAAGCACTTTCAGAACATCCGTTCATTTCCTTTCATGAAGGGTCTATTACGCGGAAGATTATTGAAAGGACGTTGCTCGGTAGGGGTGTCCAGCCGCGAATCGCCATGACCATTGACAGCCCTGAAGTGATAAAGAATCTCGTGGCATCCGGATTAGGGCTGGCGGTCCTTCCCTTGAGAATCGTTCGCGACGAGATCGAAAGGGGCTCGGTCGAAGTGTTGAAAGTACGGAGGCTGAAGCTCGAGCGGAGCCTGGGGCTTATCATACCTGCAGGACGGTATATGTCTTCAACAGTCAAGGCATTTCTTGGCGTCCTTGAAGATGGTCTAAAACTCAAATTGCCGGAGAAGCTTCACATTCCGGTGAGAGCTATGAAATAATTTTCGCTGAGAAAGGAAATCACAGGTCGAAATGAACCCCGAAGAACCAGGGGGAGGGATGATGAAAGACAAGAGAGATGTCGCGCGAGAGGCGATCCTTTCAGCCGGTTCGCTGCTGAAAGAGAGTTTTGGAAGGGAATTCGAAGGCATGATTACAGAAAAGAGCAGGAACGACTTCGTAACCGAGACCGACAGGCAGAGTGAGAGGATGATAACGGAGACGCTCAGGCGGGCATTTCCTCACATCGGTATCTTGGCGGAGGAGAGCGAAGAGGTTCTGGAGAAAAGTTCCTTCTGGATCATCGACCCACTCGACGGTACCACAAACTTCATTCACGGATACCCCTCGGTCGGGATTAGTATTGCGCTTATTGAGAGTGGGGAAGTAGTGCTGGGATATGTATATGACCCGCTGCGCGGGGAGTTGTTCGAAGCTGCTCGAGGTGAGGGTGCGTACTGTAACGGGAAGCGGATTGCTGTATCAGGTGCACAGGCACTCGATGAGAGTCTCCTCGGTACGGGATTTCCCTTCCGCGTACATGAGCACCTGGATACATACCTCAACGTGTTCAAAGATCTCTTCCTGCGATGCAGGGGTATCCGGAGAGCCGGTGCAGCGGTACTGGACTTGAGCCACGTTGCTGCCGGGAAATTGGACGGATTCTGGGAATTGTACCTGAAGCCCTGGGATATGGCTGCCGGCGCACTACTCGTCAAGGAGGCAGGGGGAGTTGTCAGCGATTTTTTCGGCGCCCCAGGATACCTTTCAACGGGGAATATCGTCGCAGCGACTCCTGCGATCCATAAGAACGTGGTCGATACGACGAGCGCATTCTTCAGGCCTCAAGAGATCGAAAATCTGGGCAGTCACTTCTTTTGACAATACCAATTGACAACTCATGACGTGATCGGTGATTTTCTCGAAGAACTCAATCGGAAGGTAACAAAAGGGGACCGCTTCGTGGAGCGGTCCCCTTCAAGCAAGAGGAGGGACATTGAACTAGAGATTGTCGCTGCAGTTCATACCCCACACACCGTGGAAGTAGCCGTGCCCCGGTTCGCAAGAGATCCAGTGACCCTTGAGGCGCCCCTTTACCAACCTGTCCCTGCCAATCCAGACACCCTGGAACCAGCCGTGAGGATGTGCGACGTCGGCCGAGACATACGGGCTCGGTCCGTAGGTACCTTTGAGAATACCCTTGAATCTTCCGAGAGTATCAACATACTTGCCGAAGAAAACCCGCTCTCCCTCGCTGTTGATCCCGAAGACTCCCTTCAGATATCCGCCCGGACATCCGCGGTGGCTGATCCATACACCCCTGTATCTCCCCAGCACGATCCCTCTCGTCTCTGCGCTTGCCACCACGATCGTGTCTGGCTCGATCGTCCGCCAGCCACCCATCAGGTAACCGTGCGGGCAGAAGGGAGGTATGATATGGCTGTTGATGGAGATACCATTGCCGCATCGGTCGACAGGCTCCATCATCTGAAGTGCCATGAGTTCATCCAGGGTGAAAGACTTACTGAATGGACCAGTTCTGATTGTCAGGGTGGGTTCGATTGCATTGGTGGGATCATCTTTGGAATCCGGTGGAACAATAAGCCTTACCTGGATACCATCAACGTGAGGACCCGTATGTGAGACCCACTGAATAGTCGACATGTCCACGCGGGAGACGTAGTCGCCCGGTTCGAAAGCGATGATCCTCTCAATGATGATAGCGCCACCCTTCAGATGAAGTACCCCGCTCCAATCGAGCGGACAGATATCGGTGACTGTCGTATTATCGAACGAGTTGGCGAGACGTCCCCAGATCGCACGGAATCGGAACACCTTGACATACCGGTGGCGGATCATCTCTCGAACCCGCAGATTTTCCTCGATGGTGTCTTCAACAGCCGTCTCATTCATGAGTGGAGCGAAGAGTTCGGGTTCTCCAAACGCCGGCTCCTCATCCGAGTACGTAAAACCACCCGTTGGCGAGTCCAGGTTGATGCCGGTCTCGTTTTGGTTGTCCACGTCCGGTTCGGTTGAGGTGGGGGAGCTGTCCAACAGCTGGCAGCTCGGCCCGATGATGAGGAGAACGATTGCGAGGCTTGCAAACAGGATTCTTTTCATTCTTCTCTCCTTCCTGCAATTTCCCTGATGCCATACGTAACATCCTGTTGCGTCCATGGGATCTTTCCTGATAAAAATGCCGGTTTGTTCCAGCTTCAATCTTTTACGTCCTTGGGATCTCTTCTGATGAAAATGCCGGCACGTTTCAACTTCAATCCTCCTTTCACCGGACCTATTTGCAGGAGGAGTGCCGAAAAGACGGCCAGCCCTTGCTAAAAGCTAAGTAATAATGAATAAATGACTTGCGTAGTTCCTGGAATAGCATGCAGCACTTCCCAGAATCTGATAGCTGTACCGTACGGTACAGTCTCTGTGAACATGTGTTCACATACGTTCAAGGGAACCAGGAGGTTTATTGCCGAAAAACGTTCGGGATGTTCAGATTTCATAACGTGCTCCGAGAGAAATTATTCGAAACTGTTGCCAATGCGCATGCGTATCTAATAAAGGTAGATTTGGTACCTATTTTGTGTAGAACAATCGCTACGAATGGGGGGTATGTCATGAGGACTATCATCATTTTTATCGTTTCCGTGCTCTTGTCTTTCTCTTCTGTAAGTGCTTCTCATTGCAAGAGCTGGAAGTATTCGGCATGTGACAAGCATGTTGCATGCCTTGAGGATGTTGAGGTCGATATTGATGATGGGACCATCATCTTCACGAAAAAAGACAGCGACCACGAAAGGGTGGAAATAACCGAAGATTACGAATTATACATCAACGGCCGATTCGTGAAGACGAATGGAGAACAACAGGAATTGGTTGAAGTGTACTACGAACTGTACATGGACATAATCAGACAGGCGAAAAAGATCGGCTATGAGGGTGCGAAGATTGGTGCAAAAGGGGCGAAGATAGGGCTGAAGGCGGTTGCCGGTGTTCTTAAATTACTCAGTTCGGATTACGACAGCGACGATCTCGAGAGGGATTTGAAGAGAGAAGCGAGGAAGCTGGAAGATAGGGCTGAAAAATTACAAGAGAAAGCTGAGAAAATAGAAGAAATGGCTGACGAATTAGAGGACGTGCACAACGAGTTGAGAGGCCGCATTCCCGAGCTCCGCGAACTAGATTGGTTCTGAGGTTCCATCACCCTGCGATGACCCTCCCCGTTACGTCTATCTCATGGACGTTCCTACCCGTGTATGACAGGCCAAGTCCAAATGGCACCGTTGCCATAGGCGTTGACAGTTACATAGTAGAGGCATAGAATGAGCCGCAAATAGATGGAATCATAGGTGAGCGTTTGAACGTAATAACGAGACAGCGGGAGTGAGCGCAAGAGAGACCTATGCCTCAGAATAATTCTGATCAGGGGATCATTTCGAGAGCTAAAATCGTAAAGGGAATCAAGCTCTTTATCGCTCTCACTGCCATTGGTATACTCATCGTTCTCTACCGTTCCTCGATCTCAGAAAGCTTTTCCAGCTTGCGCGATTTCAAGCTACCACAGCTCGCACTTATTGTTTTTCTCGTTCTATTTGATTGGTTTATGGCTGGCTTGCGGATACACCTCTTCGCTTCCCACGTTCATCCCGGTATATCGTTCGGTGGATGTATCCGGGCAAATCTCGCAAATGTCTTTATGGGAGGTGTTACCCCATCTCAGACGGGCGGCGGTGCAGGCCAAATTTATATCCTCTACAAAGAGGGAATGGGTTTTATGGATGCAACCGTCGTCAGCTTTTTAGGCTTTCTCAACACTGTCGTATTTCTCCCTGTTAGCGGCCTTCTCATAACCTTTCTCCTGAAATCAAGGATCGAGAATGTCGCACTTCGAATGTTCTCCATGACGACGATTCTTGCCTTCAGCATGATACTGATCGCCGTGGTTGTATCCTTGATCGACCCAAAGTTATTTGAATCGTGTGTGCGGTCACTGCTGAGGATTATTCCATTCTTGAACAGGGTTGTGAAGAGTAAAGCGTATCATAAATTCCTTGAGACCTTGACGCGGTACCACATCCTGATGCTCCATTTTATTAAGAACGGGAAGCTTATTATTGCCATCGGTTTTTTCTTAACTATCATTATGTATTTCAATAAGTTCGCCATTGCCTATGTGGTCTTGAGTGGGCTGGGTATCCAGGTAGATTTCTGGCAGGTTATATACTTGCAGCTTTTGTTGATCCTCGTTTTTTACTTTTCGCCAACACCGGGTTCATCCGGTTTTGCAGAGTTGAGCAGTGCCCTAATCATGGGTCAGATCATTCCCAAGAGTTCAGTGGGGATCTTCGTGCTCCTCTGGCGGTTCTTCACACTTTTCCTCGGCATGCTCATCGGCGCGTATGTGCTGCTCAGGTACATGCTCAAAAATGATAGAGTCGAGGCAACGGCAAAGGCAGATTTCGATGTGAAGACGACGACAAAATAGTGCCTCTATAGATCCGCTACTCAAACATACTTCTCACGTTTTTGAAGATTCAGGAGCCCGTAAAGCAGTAGCAGCACTGTCCCCACTGCCAAGTAGATCCTGTTTTTCAATACGATATCTGCCCAGATTGCTTCGTTCACCTCGGAAGGAATAAGGAAGGGATTCAGGAAGAGGTTCCATTTACTGTGTGAGATAATGCCACTGGCAATCCAGAAAGCCATTCCGATGATCACCATGACGACGGCAGTACCGTTACCGTTTCGAATGACCGTTGAAAACATGAATGCCAGGCTGCCGATGAAAAATATAGGGAACATGAGTTGGTAAACCATGTTGAAGACGGGAATTTCGGCCAGTGCCAGAGCGCTCAAAAATCCGAGAACGACGAGTATAAAGAAAACAGCGACATAAATCAAAATCAGTCTTACCAACCATACTTTATAACGGTAGTTGGGGATCCCGAAGAGGACCTCGATCATGCGGGAATCAACGTCATTCTGAATTCCGAATGTCGTGGGGTAGAAGACGGTGAGGATTCCGGGGAAGAGAAGGAGGTAATATACCGAGCCTTCCGTCGGATTTGAATCCGAGCTCAGCAAGCTAATCGTTGTCACGAGAAGGAAGAAAATCACCGCCGCTAATAAGAAGTAGATGAACTTGTTGGCGAAGATAATCGACAGGTTATACCGGGCCAGTTTTATCAAGACATCGAACGTGTTTTTTAATTGGTTCATATCAATCTTGTTCGTTTTACACTCGGTTTGCAGTTCGCTTTTCAATTTTCTCCATTCGTCATTTTGCGAAACAGTTATGAATATTCTTGTTTCCTCAACAGCCAGAGATACGCATCCTCCAGTGTCGGTCGAACGGATTGAGCGTTCTCGTGCGGTTGTTTATCGGATAGGCACCTTACCCTGATGCGTTCCCCGACCCGCATGTGATGGACGACCAAGTTTTGTTCGAGAATAGGTTCAAATTCCTCCGGGTAGACTAAAAATTGCCACACCACACCCTCGGCGATCTCGATCATTTTTGTCGGCAAACCGAGATAGCACAGTTTCCCTTCATTCAAGACCGCCACCTGGTTACAAGAGGTCGAGATATCTTCAATAATATGTGTCGAGAAGATCACGACGCGCTCGCGGCTCAGCTCGACCAACATATTGCGGAATCTGATGCGTTCACGGGGATCCAGACCTGCCGTCGGTTCGTCGACTACGAGGATTCTGGGGAGGTGGAGCAGCGTCTGGGCAATGCCGATCCGTTGCTTCATTCCTCCTGAAAATGAACCTATCTTTTGGTGCTTGTGTTCTTCTATATGAACCGCAGACAGCACGTCGTTGACCGTTTTCTCCCGTTTGTCCTTGTCCAGTATATTTTTCATCATTGCCTGGTAGCTGAGGAACTCGTACGCAGTCATGTTTTCGTAAACACCGAATTCCTGCGGAAGGTATCCGATCAAACCTTGGAGCTCTTCACGCTTTTCGGTGGCATCAATACCGTTTATCCAGATCTTTCCATAACTCTGTTCCAGTATGCCGCATATGATCCTCATGAGGGTTGTTTTTCCTGCCCCGTTCGGACCTACCAGTCCGAACATGCCTCTTTCGATCTCCACCGAAACACCATCCAACGCCTTTACGGGCACTTTCTTTTTGCCGATGATTGGAATCAACTGCACGAATAGATAGAAATGGCGTCTCAAACCGGCAAATCTACCTGACAATCGGTTGATATCGATCCTTTCCCGATGGATACGGTTCGAGGTTGCATAGATCAGAAGCGCCACGTACCAGATAGCTGCTATGAACAGGACGAGGGCAATATTTTTCCAGCGTGCGTAGAAGATAATGAGATTGAAAAGCGGGAATCCCCAGAACAGAGAACGGTCGATCAGGTTGATTCGCGTGCGATGCCGAGATGTGCCTGTGAGTATGAGATGATTCAGGAGGGAGGACCGTATGGGCTTCCAGAGAGCGATGGTATAGAAATAAACCCCATGCACTAATACGAACAACCAGAGAGAGCTCCGGATGTAAAAGTAGACAAAGTAGATCATGAATACGAAGAGTGGCAGCTGCCAGGCAAGCCTATCGAGCCATAGCTTCTTATCAAATATCTTCGATTCTCGCACTCGTTCCTGGATTTGCTTTCCCTTTTTCCATTCGCGGACGAACCGAGATTCCCGGTCATAGATTTTCACCACATTTCGTACGGTGATCGTGATCGGCTCATTCGGTCTGATGTATTCCGCCTGTGCGCGGCGCAAGCTCGACATGATGAAATAGGTAAGCCCCGGAATGAATTTGACCACAGAAACGAGAGCTAATAATTTCCAGACCAGGCTGTCGATGTGCGTATAGATGAGCCAGCACCCCACGATGAATGCCGCTAGTTGAATGAGTTTCACTCTCACAGTCAGACTTCTCATCCATGCGAGTGTCGCTTCGAGCCCTGAATAGACAGCAGGGATGAATACCAGGGTAAACAACGTGCCCAGTGCGAGCCCCCCGATGACGGTAATGGCGAATGGAGCACCGAGGCGGGCCGCATATTCAACCTTTCCCATCGCCAGGGGAATCATTGCAACAATAGTCGTGATGGCGGTTATCAAGATCGGTCGCAATCGTGCCTGACCTGCCATCAAGAGGGCGCGGGAACGCCGATAACCTCGGCGGCGCAAGATCCCGGTGTAATCGATCAGTATGATTCCGTTATTCACCACAATTCCCAGTAAAATGAGTAATCCTATCATTGTGCTGTAGTTGAAGAGAGAATTCTTCGTAAGTATGAGAGCCCAAAATGCTCCGGTTGCTGCGAGGGGGATCGCAAACATCATGACGATAGGAGTAACGACTGATTCAAAGACAGAGGCCAAGATCATGTAAATCAGGATAGCTGCGGCGCCGATAAGAAAGTAGAATTCCTCCAATCCCCCTTCTTCATGAATGGTTTCTACAGCGATACCTGCAGGAATTTTTAATCCCGCAACAATGTTATCGACTTCCGCTCGTGAAGTCTCCAGCAGTGACTTGGAGTCCTTTACCTCTTCAACGAACTGGTACGATATTTCAATCTGCTTCTCCTGGTTGACACGGTTTATGCCGGACATACCTTGGGAATAGATAATTCGGCTGAGCTGTTGTAGCTCATGTTTCGCGCCGCTCGGTCCAAGTATGGGAAGATGGCGCAGGTCATATATATTTTTATCGGTCGGATTTTTTTCTCGAATGACAATGTCGTATTCATCGACACCGGAGCCATAATTAAACGCCGAACCTGAGGAAAATTCTGTTTGAAAGGTGCTGAGTTCGGTGGCGAGGGCAGAGAGCGATATGTCGTAATAGCTCAGCAGCTGTGTATCGAACAATAAGTGAATTTCCGGCCGGTCACCCGATATGTTGAGCTGAGCCAATTGGACAGCCGCAAGATTGTCAAGTTGATATTTTATATCACTTGCTACACTGCGCATTCTTTGGAAGTCGTTTCCTTTAATTACTACTCTCTCGACCGGAGGACCGATTCCGAACATGCTTTGCAATCTGGCGCCTGAATATCCTCTTGCCCTGCCCCGAAGACCGCGGTATGTCCGAGGTTCTGAAAAACTCACTTCCGCGACTCGAAAAGCATCGATTACTTTCTGAATCTCACCTTTAATCTGGGCTATATTTCGATTGTTAATTTTTTGGTAGTCATCTTTCAGTTCTATTCGGACAGTAGCAGACTCTTCCTGGATATTGCTCGTGATCTCCTGCTTCTCCTCGATACCTTCTAATCTCTTTTCGAGCTCTGACACTACCGCATCGGTGTGCTCCAAGGTCGATCCTCGGGGCATCGTAACATAGAGCGTGAATTGATTTAACTCAACCTCACGGGAGATATTCAAACTGAGCGCCAAGCATATAAATACACTGACGAAGAAAATGACCGATGCTCCCACGACTGTCCGTGCCGGGAACCGTAGAGTCGACTTCAATAGCAATCTGTATATCTGAAGCATGCGGTGTTGTTGCGAAATATATTTAAAGCTGAGAGGGGTACCTTTTCGGCCTCTCTGAAGGAGGTAGTGGGTGATCATCGGAATGAGAAGGAGAGCGACGACAAGCGATACGAGCAAGGTGGATATGATGGAGACTGCGATATGTCTACCGACCAACCGAAGGATAAAATTGGATGAGAAGATAAAGGGAAGAAAGACAGTGATGGTTGTCAAGGTGGCAGCGATAATTGAACGAGAGACTTCTCTCGTTCCCTGTATCACCGCTCTATCGTCGTGTATTCGGTGTGAGACGAGACGATAGATATTTTCTAAAACGACCACGCTGTTATCCAGCAGCATGCCCACTGCGAGTGCGATGCCAATCAGCGTCAGATTTCTCAAGAACATCCACAGAATGACAACCGCACAGAATCCACCGATCAGAGCCAATCGTATGATGAGAGCGATGTTCCGTTCCATGGGCTCTGCTTCATCGTTCTGGATGACGATCTCTATGTCTTGAAACTTCAAATCATCGTTCAACCTATCTATGACAGCGCGGCTTTTACGTGATAATGCTATCAGGTTTACCTGTGCATCACGGCCCAGTCGAATCGAGACCGATTCCTTGCCGTTCACCCTGCTGATGGAGGTCTGCTCTTTGACCCCGAAATAAATGTCAGATATGTCTTTCAGGAGGACCGGCCCTTGGCGATTGACGATGATATTCTCCAGGTCGTGTACGTCCGTATATTCGGCGATGACATTGACGAAATAGCGCTTATCATCATCGAAGGCCTGTCCCACAAAGGTATTGCTTTGCTGGTTATTTGTAATGAGATTCCGAATCTGGGCGGCTGTTATTCCATATGCTCTGCACGCTTCATCGTCGAGAGTGATCTCAATCGATTTCTCGCGACCGCCAGAGACTTCGACACCCGAGATACCGTCTATATTTTCGAGCTCTCTCTTGATTTTCTGACTCACAATGTGTCTGATCCGATCGAGCCCTCCGCTGCCACGGACTTGGAGGTCCATGAATCTGTTTGTCAGTTGCCCGGTGTCAAATTTCTGGACACTGACGATGAATTCCTCCGGCAGGATTGATCTCACCGCGTTGACCTGCTCCTGAAGTTTTAGATATGCATATTTCAATTTGGTGTTTTGATTGTAATAAACGATTATCGTTCCATAGGATTGGCTGGCGAACGATTCAATCTCATCGATCCCTTCCAACATGCCGATTGCCCCTTCCAGAGGAATGACCGCTTGCGATTCGATATAGTGCGGATCGACGTTAAGTCTGGTGCTGACGGATACAACGAGAAAGGGAAGTTCCGTATTCGGAATGAGCTCCAGGGGCAGATGTTTGTACGATATATAGCCCATAAGAGTAAAAGCTATAAACAACATGCTGATGAGCGTTTTTCGTCTTATGGCAAACTCGAAAATATTCATACATTCAGAACGAGTATGTCAGTTAATGATTGCCGACGGATTCACAGGGATATGTATCCCTGCGTTTCTCGTTTTATTTCGATTTCATTTCACCTATCATCTGATCCAGCACTAGGTATACGCACGGGATCACAAAGAGGGTCAGTATGGTAGAAGTGATGAGTCCACCGATCACTGCGAGTGCCATCGGCGATCGCAGCGATGCACCCTCGCCAAACCCGAATGTCAGTGGGAGTAATGCCAGGATGGTTGTGATGCTGGTCATAATGATTGGACGGATTCTTCGCTGTCCAGCTTCGATGATTGCATTCCTTCGGGGAAGCCCTTCCCTCTTCAGTCGATTGATGGCATCAACAAGAATGATGGAGTCGTTCACGGCAATACCGGCTAGCATGATGATACCGATGTATGCCATGATATTAAGAGATCTGCCGAGCACGAAGAAGATCAGTATCGCACCGACTCCTGCCAACGGAATTGTGAGTAAGATGGTAAATGGATGGATCAACGATTCGAATTGAGAAGCGAGAACCATGTAGACGAGAATAACCGACAGAATCAATGCAAATTTCAGGCTCCGAAATTCACGTTCTCTCTTCTGTTCCTCGCCGGTTATTTCCATCCGGTAACCCGGTGGAAAGGAAATCGCACCAAGCTTCTCCTCGATCCGTCGGATGACACGGTCGAATGGCTCATCTCCTCTCTGGTGGGCAGTAACCCTTCCGATCCGGGCCTGATTTCTTCGATGTATCTCCCGCGGGGCGCGTCCCATGCGAATGTACGTTATGTCTCCCAGGCGTATCTTTTGATTTCCCTTCGTCAGGAATAGATTCTCGAGCTGACTGACACTCAATCTGGGTAATCGCAAAGTGATGTCTCTCCGTTCACCCTCGCTTTCCCATTGACCTGCATCCTTCCCTATGAGTTGATCCTTCAACTGGGAGCTGATATCATTCACGTCCATCTCGCTCAGTCCAGCTCTCAGACGATCGATGATGACCTCGACCGCTGGCCTTCCTTCTTCAAAACTGGTTTCGACGTTAAACAACTCATTCATTGCTACGAGCTGCTGTTTGACCTGGTCTGTGAGAGCCTCCAGTTGATTGAGATCTTCGCCCTTGATCTCAACAATGACGGGAGCTGATTCCGTGCCGAGTGTCGCCTGGAGGGCTGTCTGCTCCTGGATGAATGTTGCTTCTAGATCCGGAATTTCTGTGAGGACGGAACTAATCCATGGAATCACCTTATCGGATGGGATACGATGATCTTCCCTGAGAACGATTTTCATAGTGGCCGTGTTTTCACCTTCAAAGATTGCACGTTTGTCGCTGCTGATTTCCGTTACAGGTCCGATCCGACTGAATATTGTCTCGACATCATCTCCGAGGATTGTTCGAACCATGTGTTCAACGTTATCGACAGTGTGTTCGGTCCGGTGCAGCTCTGTGCCTTCGGGGAGCCTCAGTTCGATTGAAAATTCACCGAGATCGGTTTTCGGTACGAATTCACTGCCCACAATAGGGATGAGGAGAACTGCAATGCCAACGAGGGCCGCAGCGAGACCGATCGTCAACCAGCGCCTGTTCAGGACCTGGTCCAGAACACCGGCATACCAACGAAATTGTATCGAACGCGGGTGGGTAATGGTGGGAGCCTCTTTGAGGAAGCGGATACTGAGCATTGGGATGAATAGGATCGCTACAACCAGCGATGATACGAGAGAAAATGCCACTGTCCAGGCTTGATCTTTGAAGAGCTCTCCCGCGGCGCCGTGCAGATAGACGATAGGGAGGAAGACGACGATGGTCGTGATGGTCGAAGCGGTGATCGCACTCCCCACCTGTGTCGTTCCGACGATTGCTGCTTCCTTTATGGTGAGCCCTGATTCGAGGTTGCGATGGATGTTCTCCATGACCACGATGGCGTTGTCCACCAACATCCCTGCACCGAGTGCAAGTCCGCCGAGCGTCATGATGTTGAGAGATAGTCCCTTGAAATACATGAGATTGAACGTCGCTACGATAGAGATGGGAATCGCGACGCTGATAATGGCGGTCGTACCGATCCGCCGGAGAAAAACGTACAGGACCAGTATCGCCAGTATGATCCCGATGAGCGCTGTTTGTTTCACCTCGTTCACGGCCCTGGTGATGAATTCCCCCTGATTCTGGATGATAGTGAGTTCGTAGCCGGGGAGTGCTTTCCGAATCGCCTGCAAGGCCTTCAACAGATCCTGCGCTGCCTCGACGGTGTTGGATTTCATCTCTTTATAGACAGACAGCCCCAGGCAGCGTTGTCGATTTATCCTGACGATGTTCTCGGGCTCTTTGTTTCGATATGCAATTGTTGCCACGTCCTTCAAGAAAACGGGAATCCTCTCTGATCCCGGTGACTCCTGTAATTGAGCCGGTAGCTCTTCCGGTTCTCGGTAGGCGAGGATGATGTTCCCAATGTCGTCGAGTGATTGGAAAACTCCGATCCCTTTTATGATGTATCTCAATCCCATTTCGACGATGTGCCCACCCGAGACGTTGCGGTTGAGGCTTTGAATTCGACGAGAGATATCATCCAGCGTGAGGTTGTGGGCTTCGAGCAGGTAATGATTCGTTTCTACGACAACTTCCTTCTCTTCCTGTCCGGATATGTCCACCGCTGCGATTCCTTCCAAGCGAACGAGCTCGTTCCGGATATAGTTCTCGGCAATCCTTCTCAGTTCGTCCAGATCCTCGATCTGTGGGTGTGAGAGACCAAGCAACATGGTGGGTGCAGCATTTGGGTCATGCTGAGTCAAGTTCAATTCTTCGATATCCTCATACTGGCTGAAATCGGTGAGCGCTTTCTGCAGATCGAGGAAAGCGGCATCCATATCGGTATCCCAGCTGTACTCAACGGTGATCTGGGCTGATCCGTCGCTGGAGATCGAAGATACTTGAACCGCACCCCTCTGCTGCATGGCCATCATTTCGATGCGATCGACAAACCGCTGTTCAATCTCCTCTGGCGGTCGTTCGCCCGCCTGCAGCTCAACGAAAATGCGTGGGGTGTTCAAGTCCGGAAAGAGGTCTATACCGAGTCTCGTGAATGATATATAACCCAGGAGCAGCACTACGAAAACGAGCATCAAGATGGCAATGGGGTGATTAACTGAAAATTCTGTAAGCTTTCTCATTGTGGAAATTATTCACTTCCTCTATTACCGGATGATCTTCACCTTTGAGCGGTTCCGCAAGGCTTCAAATCCTTTGACAACCAGCCGTTCGTTCTCTTTCAAGCCTTCGGTGACTTCAGCCTCACTGGGATTTTCCAATCCGAGTTTCAGGACGCGTTCCCGGGCGGCACCCTTTTCGACGATGAAAACGGTTTTTCCCCTCCTTTTGGATAGAATGATGTCCTTCGGGATGACCACGACGCTGTCCTTGTGAGCGATAATGATTTCTGCCCTTATGAACATGCCGGGTCTAAACAGCAGGTCGGGATTGTCAACGTCAATGGTGGCCTTGAACGAGCGTGTCTCCGGATCGATGGCAGGAGAGACCTGTGTGATCTGCCCTCTCAAGGTGTCATCGGGCATGGTGTAATTCATCACTCGTACGGATTGACCGGTCGAAACTCGCCCCAGGTCCTTACCCGGGAGGTTCACCTCCAGATAGAGTCTGCTGTAGTCCATGATGTGCACCATTTCCGAACCCATCTCCACCTGAGTTCCCGGAGTGTAGTAGGGGAGATCGACAATAATCCCGTCAAATGGTGCAGTGATTTTCAGCTTGGACATCTCGATGAGGGCGTTCTGGTAATCGTACCGGGCATTGATGTATTCTCGCTCCGCCGTTTTCAGTTCCCCGAGCGTTACTCCCCCCTTATCGTAGAGCGACTTCTGCTT
>SMTZ1_10000366_pt1 | contig 41089 bp, 35 predicted proteins | sample DeeMarSWOR136_30_FD_25667 | JGI IMG/M metagenome (IMG submission 25667) | reverse complement strand
GATGTAACAGTGAAGGTAATGGGTTATGAACTCGGATCCTTTAAATCGTTTGTATTCCTGATCTTTATCTTCAATAACTATGGCTGAGATCAATAATGTAATTCTCTTCTATAATTATTCAAAGATTATAGAAGAGTATCTCCCTTTTTAATTTGTTTTCGCACAAAAAATCGTTGTAAACCGTGTCCCTGTGTTCCCACACTGTATTTTTTATTGTTTCCAAACATTTAAATAAAAAAAAGTCGTACCGATTTGTAACCTTAATTATCAGGGGAGGTACAAAATTATTGAAATGGAGGAAAAAAAGATGAAAAGAAAAATCATTGGTTTTTTTATCTGTATGCTGGTGATTGTATCTGTAAGTGCTGTAGGTTTCTCTGAATGTAATCTAGATGATTTAGTCGATATAAAAGAAAATATGAACAGTTGTTGTAGTCTACCATATGAGAATGTTAAAAATATTTACTCTAGTCAAGTAACTAATGCTCCACCTCTGCCTCCAGGGTACTCTTTTATTTTTGGTAAGATAACAAACCTTCAAACCCAGGGTAGTTACATAACCTTTGAAGCAGTTAAATTACGAGTGATCACCTTTGCACCTTTCACCGCCAATATTTATAATTATGGTGAGACATGTGAAATCACTGATGACTATATAGGTTTTCTTAGTGTCCGTTATGTTTTTGCTAGATGCCAGTTCGTAATTCTTCCTTAGAGTTTAAATACGTATCTTTCGATAACCAATTGCCAATGAAATACAACGTATCAAATTCTCACAAGAAAACCCATTATATCATTTTGTTTTCGCACTTAAAAAATCATTCAGTCTCTGTCTGTAATCCGTGTTACTGCTTGACCGCTCATATTTTTTAATTAAATTCGAAACATTTAATTGACATAAAACGATGAGGGAAAGTCACCAGCACTATTGAGAGTGAGAGGGCTGGTGATGGGGACTTTGGTTCCGCTCATCCTCTTGCTCTCAAAAGGCTGAGGCATTACCGTGTTAAGTATTGACAACTTAAGTGAGTTAGATTTATATACTATGAATTTGGAGGCGGAAAACAGGGATAAGTAGTGATTTAAATTACCGATGGCGAAAGCCTAAAGACATTTAAATCACCTATCTTATTCTGTTTTCCTGTTGATTGGGATGGTTAATTATATTATCGTCACAGGTGGAGTTGTTTCTGGTTTAGGGAAAGGAATTACGACTGCATCAATAGGGAAAATCCTTGTGAGCCATGGGTATAAAGTCACCGCAATAAAGATTGATCCGTACATCAATTTTGATGCAGGGACCTTGAGACCTACTGAGCATGGGGAGGTCTGGGTCACGGAGGATGGTGGGGAGATCGACCAAGACCTTGGTCATTATGAACGTTTTTTAGATATCAACATTCCAAAATGTAATAATATTACCACTGGTCAGGTCTATAGGGCGGTCATTGAAAAAGAACGAAATGGCAAATACCTTGGGAAAACTGTGCAGCCGATTCCTCATGTGACTGATGAAATCAAACGACGGATACGGGTGCCAGCCGAGGATGCGAAATTTGATTTCGTTCTTGTTGAAATTGGTGGTACAGTTGGAGACTATGAGAATGTCTTGTTTTTAGAAGCGGTCCGTCAGATGAAACACGAGGGTGAAAAAGTCCTCTATGTTCATGTCACCTACGTCCCTGTGCTTAAATCACTTGGTGAGGCGAAGACCAAGCCGACTCAGCATTCCGTCAAGCTGCTTCGCGAGATCGGTATTCAACCTGATTTTATTATCACCCGATCTGAAAAACCACTTGACGATGTACGAAAGGAAAAAATCGCATTATTTTGTAACGTCTCTGGTGAGGATGTCATCTCTGATTCTAATATCGATAATGTCTATGGTGTCCCCTTGATGTTTGAGCAGCAAAACCTCTGCAAGAAGATCTTAAAAAAACTGGGACTGCGCAAAGAAGAAATCGATTTTAACGCATGGAAGAACTATATTGCGAAAATACGAAAACTTGACAAAAAGGTAAAGATCGGGATCATTGGAAAATATTTCGATATTGGTGCATTTAAGCTGTCTGACTCGTATATCTCTGTTATTGAAGCAGTGAAACATGCTGCCTGGAACAACAATGTACGCCCTGAGATTGAATGGATTGATTCGAAAATCTTTGAGAAGCGACCACGGAAGATAGTGAACCTAAAGAAGGTGGATGCTATCATCGTTCCAGGTGGGTTTGGGCTTTCTGGTATCGAGGGCAAGATTGCGACGATAAAATACGCCCGTGAGAACAAGATCCCCTATCTTGGGTTATGCCTTGGAATGCAGCTTGCTGTGGTGGAATACGCACGTAATGTCTGTGGATTAAAAGGTGCAAACACGACAGAGGTTGAGAAAAACACTCCGCACCCTGTGATTGATTTCATCCCTGATCAAGTAAAGATTGTTACGGAATCAAGGTATGGTGCTACTATGAGGCTCGGTGCTTACCCAGCGGTTCTTACAGAGGGATCCCAGATTCGGAAATTGTACGATAATCAACACAAGATCTACGAGCGTCACCGACATCGCTATGAGGTAAATCCACAATATATCGAAACCTTGGAAAAGAAAGGGCTGCTTTTCTCAGGTCGATCGCCTGACGGGGTTCTTATGGAGTTTATGGAATTACCTGCTCATCCGTATTTCACTGCGACTCAAGCGCATCCTGAGTTTAAATCCCGACCGATGAAACCATCACCTCTCTTCGACGGTTTGTTAAAAGCAGCGAAAAAAAAGAAGGGATAAAGGAATAACCTTGGTTACATTGTTTTCGGCTCGAATATGGTTTTGTGTAAGAGAAGGTTACTGCCGAAGAACCACAGTGGTGGGATCACCGCGACAAGAATGATGTAAATGTTTAATGAACTTAGCATAATCGGGGTGGTCGCGTACATGAAAATGACAATGATACCAATTAATTTTCTGATTCGAGATCGATCAAAAGTTTTTATAGAATATAATTTATAGATAAAAATAAACGTTAGTATACCCAGAATTAGAAGTACCAGGATTTGCCAAAGTGTTGCCTGTAGGTCAAAGAACACGAAGGGGACAAAAATAAGGATGATACGTCCGGTTTCTATTAGATATCCTGTTGTTTTAAAGGATAGTGGCAAAGCCATGATGCCCGCATGTACTTTTGCTCCTAAGCGGATTGCAACGGTATTTGCGCTTCCTTCTTTGTCGTGATCAATATCTTTTATCGCACCGTTGATCATATTCATGAATAGTACTTGTAGCCCTCCGATGAGAGCCACAACGTACGAAAGCATCGTGGGAGTCCCAATTGTCGAGGCACCAAACAAAATTAGGAAGAAAATCGCACCGGCGACAAACAAATCCATCCCCGGGTACTTCTTACTTGCGATATCATACACAGTCGCAAAGAGATAGGCCGCTAAAAGAATAAACAGTAGTATTAAATATTGTTGTGATTCTGAATAGAAAAAAAAAGTGAGAAGAAACGATCCAATCATGCAGCCGACAGCAAAGGAAATAGCCTGTTTTCGTGTGATACTTCCGCGGACTAGAGGCCTTGTTGTAAGTTCTTTTGAGAGTTTATCGACTTTTAAATCAATTACATCATTTAGCACAAAGCCATACGTGTGGGCGAGAGTGCCGATGATAAACAAAATAAACAATTCAAAAAGAGACAATGTACCTATATTCCACATGGATAAAGAACCAAGTACTGGGGCGACCGCTGTTAGTCCCATGTTAAAGAGACGGGTTATTTCGAGATAATCACGAAGCATTTGCAGAAAAGTAAACCACATGCGCATAAAAAGCCATCGGTTTGTAACCTATAGCTTTTTATACCATTCTGTATTTTTTAGAACTAATGCTAGCAAAACTCCGCTCGTTTGCTGATATTGGGAGAACTCAGGGAATTACAACGTCGGCTTCTATTGCGATTGTCGGTGCTTTGACATCAACAGCATCAGTCGAATGGTACCATATCGTTTATTTTACAATAATTACGATCATTGCTCACATGGCACTGAACACCTACATCGCCTTAGGTGACATAGAACTTGATGCACATACCTACGTCCCATCAAGAAACCCTGTCTCTGCAGGTCTTCTATCAAAAAAAGAAGCGATGTTGTTTGTCTATGGAGGAACCCTCGCTTGTATCTTTTTGATTGCGATTCTCTTCCTTCATCTTGATAGCCGCTCGGTTCTTTTATGTTTTTTCTGCATGATTCCAGCATACGGCTCATTAATTTGGTATGGCTGGAGGGGGAAGAAATTCTTACTTTCCTATGATTTTTCATTTTCAGTCTCCTATTCCTTTTTTGTTCTTTTCGGTGTCTTTACTGTCGGTGGGCTTCCCACAACATACACCTGGATTTTCATCGGAGTTGTCATCTTCGCAGCGACCGCGTTTGCCCAATGGGAAAATGGCTTAAAAGATGCGGATGCGGACCGTAGCGTTGGTGTAAAAAGCTTTGCTGTTGTTACCGATGTAAAAAGCAATCAAAGGCTCCATGCGACACACTCGTATTTCCTTTACGGATGCTTATTAAAAGTAGGCTTTCTTTTATGTAGCTTTTTTGCTTATTGGGTCACCAGAGATATTTATTATCTGTTATTCTTTCTGCTATATGGGATTCCGTCACAAGTCTATGTCATGTATCGGTTTTTAGCCAAACAAAAACCACTTGACCATCGAAGAACCATCCTGATTGATGTGACGTTCGCAGCAATCCTTGGATATTCGACGATCTTTGGAAAAACCGGTGTTATTCCGATTATTCTCCTGATTATCTATCTCATTGGAGGGTACTTGATAGGCTCATTGATTCAATCGCACTGTGAATTTAAATTTGGTAGGTTCTCAACTTTACCGAAATAAACAAAAAACAATGCATTAACGATTTTTCAAATCGGCATCGATTGCTCTGGCTGCTCGTTTCCCTGCACCCATCGCAAGAATAACGGTTGCTGCACCGGTAGCGATATCTCCACCGGCAAATACCCCTGGTATAGATGTTCTTCCCTCATCGTCGGTTATGATGTTTCCATGTTTTCCTATTTTAAGATTTTTCATGGTCTGTGGGATTAATGGATTTGGGCTTTGACCGATTGCCACAAGTGCGGTGTCAATGGCTAGTTTTTCTTCAGAGCCTGGAATGGGCACCGGCCGTCTCCTGCCAGACTCATCAGGCTCCCCCAGTGTCATTTTCAGATACTCGACTTCTTTTAAGATTCCTTTTTCATCTCCGATGAATCGAATCGGAGCGGTTAGTAATTTGAAAATTACACCTTCCTGTTTTGCGTGTTCTATCTCTTCGGTACGGGCTGGCATCTCCGCTTCTGTTCTACGATACAGGATATAGGATTTCTCCGCACCAAGTCGTAATGCTGTCCGTGCGCAGTCCATTGCAACATTACCTGCACCAAAGGTCACAACGATTTTACCGATTTTCACGGGCGTATCATATTCAGGGAATCGATACGCTTTCATCATGTTCACCCGCGTAAGGAACTCATTAGCCGAATAAACACCATCAAGGTTTTCACCAGGGATTTTTAACCAATTTGGGAGACCTGCCCCAGTACCAATAAATACTGCATCAAACTCTTCCATTAACTCCAGAACTGTGATAGTCTTGCCAACCACGACATCATAGTGGATATCGACCCCAAGACTTTTCACGTAACCCACCTCAGATTTCACGATAGCTTTCGGCAGACGAAACTCAGGAATCCCATACATAAGAACTCCCCCAGGGTCATGTAACGCTTCAAAGACCGTCACCGCATGTCCCATCCGTGCGAGATCACCAGCGCAGGTAAGTCCTGCGGGACCTGCTCCAACCACAGCGACTTTCTTACCTGTTGAAGCTGGTTTCTGTGGCGGCTTTTTTCCTTTCTCCCGTTCATAATCAGCAATAAAACGTTCAAGTCGTCCGATACCAACTGGCTCCCCAATCTTCTTTAATGTACATTCTCCTTCACATTGACTTTCATACGGGCAGACACGCCCTGAAATCGCAGGAAGATTATTTTTCGCCTTGATAACCTCTGCAGCTTTCTCAAAGTCGCCCTCGGCAATGCAATTGATAAACCCGGGAATGTCAATCTCAACAGGGCATCCTTTCATACAAGGTTTGTTTTTGCATTGAAGACAACGTTTTGCCTCTTCTACAGCTATTTCCTTGCTGTATCCATAAGGGACTTCTTTGAAATTTTTAATCCGCTCCTTTGGTTCCTGCTCAGGCATTTCGTGTTTTGTTTTTCGAACGCTCATCAGACACCTGCCAGTTTACAAGCCTCTTCCTCAGCATGTACAAAACGACGGTTCCGGAGCATGAGGTTGTCATAATCAACCATATGGCCGTCGAACTCCGGGCCATCGACACATGCAAATCTTGTCTTTCCGTCTATCGAGACACGGCATCCACCACACATTCCCGTCCCGTCAACCATAATAGGGTTCAAGCTTACCAAAGTTTTAATATTGTATTGTTTTGTAAGACTTGAAACAACCTTCATCATAATAATCGGACCGATTGCCATCACCATATCAATCCTCTGTTTGTTGATGATCTGTTGCAACACATCGCTGACAAAACCCTTATGACCTTTCGATCCATCATCGGTAGTAATATAAAATTCATCGCTAAAGTCTTGAATTTCCTTCTCTAGTAAAAGAAGGTCTTTGGTTTTCGCCCCTAGGATAGAAATCACATGATTCCCTGCTTCTTTTAAAGCCTTAACGATGGGATACAATGGTGCGATACCGACACCACCGCCAACACAGACAACTGTCCCATATTTCTTGACATCTGATGGCATGCCAAGAGGACCTGCAAAATTCTGAAGGAAATCCCCAACGTTGAGAGTTCCAAGTTGTTTTGTTGTTTTTCCAACCTCAAGAAAAATGATGGTAACCGTCCCTTTTTTTGGGTTGGAATCAGCAATTGTCAAAGGGATACGTTCCCCTTTTTCGTCAATGCGTAAGATAATAAATTGACCTGGAAGGGCTTTCTTCGCAACCAATGGAGCTTGAATTTTTAGCAGCTTGACGTTATTTGATAATATCTTTTTTTCAACAATCGGATACATAGAGCCCCCTCTGGACTTACATGATATTGTCGGAACTGTAATTAAGGTCAATTTTAATAGTTTATGTTATTTTTTTTAAAAAACCAAGGTTTATTAAGATTGAGCAGATGGCTCGCATTATAATATGTAAAAAATTAAATAAAAAGAGAAGGAAAAAGGATTGTTTTAAATAAGTCCTTGGTCAATCATTGCATCAGCAACTTTTACAAAACCCGCGATATTCGCACCGTTCACATAGTTTACAAAATTATCCTCTTTTCCATATTTAACGCAAGAATTATGAATTTGTGACATAATCCATTGCAGTTTTTTGTCAACTTCTTCTCTACTCCAAGAGATACGTGCGCTATTTTGTGACATTTCCAACCCGCTCGTTGCTACACCACCTGCATTTGCTGCTTTTCCAGGTCCATAGAGAATCTTATTTTTAAGATAAATTTCCACTCCCTCTGGTGTTGTTGGCATGTTTGCTCCTTCTGCAACTAAGATACAACCATTGTCTACGAGTTTTTGTGCATCTTGTTTGTTGATTTCATTTTGGGTTGCTGAGGGGAACGCGCAATCACATGGGTAATGCCATGGGTTTTTTCCTGCTTCGTATTCGCATTTATATTTCTCCGCGTACTCCTTGATACGTCCACGTTGTATATTTTTAAGTTCCATTACAAACGCAAGTTTCTTTTCATCGATTCCAGAAGGGTCATAAATTGTTCCAGATGAGTCAGATAATGTAACGACTTTCCCGCCAAGTTGATTTATTTTTTCAACGGTGTATTGAGCAACATTCCCGGATCCTGAAACAATGCAGGTTTTTCCTTTAAGCGAATCACCTTTTGTTTTCAGCATTTCAAAAGCAAAATAAGTTGTACCATATCCAGTTGCTTCTGGGCGAATGAGACTACCACCCCAGTTTAGTCCTTTTCCGGTAAGCACCCCTGTAAACTCATTCCGGAGTCTTCGGTATTGACCGAACATAAAGCCGATTTCGCGGCCACCGACCCCGATGTCACCTGCCGGAACATCCGTAGCTGGCCCTATATGTCGTTGTAGCTCTGTTATAAACGATTGGCAGAATTTCATTACCTCATTATCGGTTTTTCCTTTCGGATCAAAATCAGATCCTCCTTTCCCACCGCCCATTGGAAGTGTTGTTAAACTATTTTTAAATACTTGCTCAAAAGCTAAAAATTTTAAAATACTTAAATTAACGCTCGGGTGGAAACGTATTCCCCCTTTATAAGGACCAATTGCACTATTCATTTGAATACGGTAGCCTTTGTTTATCTGAATTTCACCTTTGTCATCAAGCCATGGAACACGGAATATAATTACTCTTTCAGGTTCTACTATACGTTCTAAAATCTTAGCTTTTTTATATTTAGGGTTTTTTTGAATAAATGGCATAAGACTTTCGACAACCTCTTGAACTGCCTGATGGAATTCTTTTTCGTTTGGATTTTTTTCTTTTACTTTTATCATGAATTCTTCAACAGATTTATCCATAAGATTATACCTCCGATTTTTTGTTGGTCTGGTATCACTATTTCCTTTTAATACTTTGCTAATACTCCTCTCTTATAACCTAAAAATTATTCTTACGAGATTTTAACCTTTTTTTGAATAGATAAAAATCTTCTATTGTATTGACAATCCCTTAGTTTTAAGTCCGTGACCAGTTAATGGTACTACAACTTCTAAATCTTTTTTTATTTGATATTTTTTGAATCCTGCTACAGCAACTGCTGATGTTGGTTCAATGTAATAGCCTTTTCTTAAAGTATAATTTAGTGCATCGAGAATCTCGTTTTCCCTGACGGTAATGATTTCACCATTTGTTTCTTTTACCGCATGAAGAATGTCGTTTCTTCGTATCGGATGTACAATTGCAATCCCTTCTGCGACGGTGTCTTTTCTTGTCGAAGCGGTGTTTGTATTGTTATGTTTTTTCCAAGCAGAGGCAAGCGGTGCGCAGTTCCTTGCTTGTACACCGATGATCCTTGGAAGTTTATCGATTATATTTCCCTGCTGTAGTTCCTGCAAACCAATGAACGCACCGTAAAGCAGCGTCCCGTTACCCACGGGGACGATAAGGATATCAGGTGTTTTCCATCCGAGTTGTTCGATTACTTCGAAGATAAATGTTTTTGTCCCATGGAAAAAAAACGGGTTCCAATAATGACTCGCATAATAGGTTGTTTCTGCGTGTCGCCTTGCTGCTTTTGCTGTATCCTCACGGCTCCCTTGTATCTTATGTAGATGTGCTCCGTACTTTTTTATTTGTATGAGTTTTCCCTCAGATGTTTGTTCTGGTACGTAGATATGGCATGTAATGTGTGCTTTCGCACAGTACGCAGCAATCGCTGCCCCAGCGTTGCCTGAAGAATCTTCCACAACTTTTTTAATTCCTGCTTCCTTAACTTTGCTAACAAGCACCGACGCTCCGCGATCTTTATAGGATCCACTAGGGAAAAGATAATCTTGTTTTATTAAGATATCTCTCCCAAAAAAATGCTCATTTATCAAGGGTGTAAATCCTTCATCAAATGAGACGATATAGCGATCGTTTTCTATAGGCAGCGCCTCGCGGTATCTCCATAATGTGGGTTTTCTTTTTTGAATTTTATCAATTGGAAATCGTGGATGAAAATCCAGTGCTAATATCCCACCGCATCTGCATTTCCAGAGAGGTTCACATGTCTTATATTCCGTTTGACATGACTGACAAATAAGTTTCATATTCAAGACAAATAGTACATAACAAATATTACATAATCATATTAATAGTAATTATGCTCATCGGTCAGATGACATCTCCTAGCAATTTGAAAGGAAAAGTGGTTTATGGAATGCAGCAATCGCTACGTCTTAATATAAAATAGCAGTATGGTCGCGTTTTGTGATATACTCGCTGAACTATATGGGTGTGTCGCAGTCACTGTTATAATCGTCTTTCCGAGTCCTATAATGGGGCCTGAGGTTATGGTTCGTTCCCCCTCTGGTGAGATGCTGAGAAGATTCCCACTGGTTTGTTTACCAAACCATGCCCCACCTGAAAGCGTTATATTCCATTGGACTTGCATGATATCGATGGCACCTGTGTTTTTGATGACTGTTTTAACTTTGAAAAATCCTCCTGAGATAAGACCGATTTCGAGTTGAGGTGCAAAAATTACGATAACAAAGGGTTCTGACCAGCTACTCTCACTTCCAAAGGTATTTTTTGCTTTTGCTGTAATTGAAAAATTCCCTTGATCATTATAAGTATGGGAGAGGTTAACGATAGATCCTGAAGAACAGGGACCAACCCATTCTTCATGGTTTCCGTCACCCCACTCGACCCAATAATATACATCCGAGTTCCCAGGATCGGTTGTGGTGAAAGTGAAATCAATCTGCCGTCCAATGTCCCCCTCTGTTGGTCCATTTATTTCTGGTGGGAACGGTGCTGAGAGGACAGGACTTACCACTAAGGCGTAATCTGCGTCCAACTCCGGTGTCTCTATATGAGAATCCTGGATAATTTCATCTGCAGAGACCTCGATAGTCCACGCACCTGCTTCAGGGTTTTGAATAAAGACGCATTCCACAGTATCCTTTGTATCAGCTGTTCCATCTGGTTGTGACCATACCGCTGTATCAAGTCCATAATTTCCCCAGTAAATAACATTAGACGGGGAGATTACTTTTAATGTTAAGTCGTTGATTCGATGCTGGGTTTGAACAGCTGGGTTTCCCGCGGGATCTGCATACGTCATTGTGACCTTTAAATATGGGGAATTAGCATCCACTGCAACATTATGTGTTGATACTTCAAAAGGTAAAAGGATATCTGATTCATCAATAATATAGAAGTTATCACGGAGATCATAGAGGTTTTTCACCGACGGCATACCCCATCCTTGGTGCATCCGTGTCTTATCATGCGTAGTCCCGTTAAATGGATATTGATCAGCGGTGTTGATCATCATTGCTTTCGCAGTGGTCATGTGTGGACGATTATCGAAAACGGTTCCATATGGGTCGACATCGTTTCCGAAAATTCCGTCAGACCACATCTGGAAGAAAAGACCGAAGTGTCCTGCGATGATCGGTGTTGCGCCACTTGTTCCACCAAAGCTGGAAGTGTACGCGGTAGAACTGCCTGAAGTAGTTGTGTATATTTGATCATAAAAACTGCAAAAATCTGGTTTGATCCTTCCGTCAGATGCTGGACCAATACTTGCACCATGATTCCAAGCGTCATCACTTTTGGTAAGAGTATCATAGTGATATACACCACCGCCAGAGACAATATTTTTTGCCCAAGCTTGCGGTCGAGAACTTTGAGAACCAAGATTACTTTGTGATTGACAATGGATAATGTCAAAATCAAAAAGTGCATCGTCGGTGTCAGCTGAAATGGCCGTATATTGTGTTGTCTGAGGGCTACCGACACTTGCTGTTTCAAATACACAGAAATATGGATCTTGTACTTCTTCACCTGTATGGTCATATCTGCTTTGTCCTTCCAGACCTATGTAATGATAATCACCGACGATTCCTTGTCCTGCTGGCAGCAGTCCTCTGCCTTTCGGGTTCCCGGTTCCATCTCCAAAGCAGATACCTGAAGTCGATGCACCGTGAGAAGCACTACCGACAGTACCATGTTGTATCAAAGGACGGGATTGAAAATCAACATGAGCAAGGTTGAAACCGCTATCGAAGACTTCCCCTCGGACACCGGAACCGTTATAGCCTGCGGTTGTTTCTATATAATTTGCACCACCGATTTCACGAGCAATATCCATATCTGGTTCCAGAGAGCCCCATCGATCGATAAAGTTGATTTCGTCCCAATGAGCCACTTCTAAAAGCTGTTCGGGTGTGAGTGTCGCTTCGATAAGTACCTTACCTGCATCCGCGACATTTACTACTGCGCCGATTTCTTTGATACGTTGAGCTACTAGTTTCTTTTGTTCACCAGAGAGAACCTGTATGTTATATTGCTGAAGAGGATACATCTGATAGGCGTTTTCCAGGTTGTCTACCATAAATTCTTCAAGTCGATAAGCAGGATGATATGCTCCAACCCATCGTACATAAGGGAGTGATTCAACCAATGGTTGTACTTCTTCACTCATTTCAACAAGAAAAGCATATTGTGCAATATAATGACGTACTACACCGCCATATGCAGTTATAGCATCTCTAAACTCTTGGAGTGGTTGCGTAACAAACTGAACGATATATAAATGTGTGTTGTCATTTGCGGCTAACAAAGGATCAATGGAGGGTTGGGCTTCCAAAGGATCGAAATGTGCGTATCGTAATCCAAGTTCGTAAGATGGTTGTACGGTTCTAATAAAGGAGTTACCACTATCTAAACTAATAGAATAGAATGGTACTATCTCACCATTTTGTTGTCTTTCATTCCACAGTCTCAACAGCACTAATGAATTCGGTATGCTGATATATTGTTCATTCATTATCTCAGCATTTCTTGGGAACGTCACTATATTCCCATCGACATTTAATGCTGCTGGAGCGCTTAAGGCAAAGATAATTGCGCCTATTATGATAATATTCATTTTGTTTTTCATTTTTTAGTCCCCTTTTATTTTTTTTATATAATTTAGAATTATATACCTTTATATAATTCACATCTCTTAATTAAATCTTCCTATGGAGCTTTTTTTTAAATAATATTGTAAAAAATATTAGATTTATCTCTTGTAATAAGATAATATTTTTCTCTAATGCTATTAATAAAAGATTTTTTAGTGTGTTCACTATTTTAATTGATAAATAATAAAAGGTTTACAATTCTTTACGAAATAAAACGTATAACTATTCGATTTAGATAAAGTTTTAAATTACGTATTTGTGAAATTCGACAATCTAATAAAACAGATTTTATATACAGCATAAATACCAAGACTATTTTCAATTAATTGAAAGTTAGATCATCAGGCCGGCGAAGAGTATGGTAGGTGTAAATACGTTAAAATTATTAAATAAAGAGTCAGTTTTAGCAATGGCTCAAGAAAGCAATGTTCTTTTTGTTCGTTTACAATTTGTTGACATTCTTGGAACCCCAAAAAATATCATTATCCCTGCCAGTGGTTTACAGTCAGCATTAGATGATGGTATTCCCTTTGATGCTTCTTCAATCGCAGGTTATGCCACTATTGAGGAATCAGATAAAATCGCAAGGCCCGATCCTGCGAGTTTTGTTATTCTTCCTGAAAGTGTTGAACAGCGAAAAACTGCGAAACTTAACTGTGATATCTTCGAACCAAATGGAAAACGATTCGAAGGTGATGTCAAATATGTTTTAGAAAAAATAATGCAGAAAGCAGTACGATTTGGTTACATATATAATACTGGTCCTGAATGTGAATTCTTTTTATTTAAAAAAAATGGTGATACTTCTTCGGTAATACCAAATGACACTGCAGGATACTTTGATTTATCACATCGCGACCTTGCAGAGGGCGTTCGGGCAGATATCTCTTTAGCATTGGAAGCAGTTGGAATAAGACCATATACTGCGCATCATGAATGTGCTGATGGACAACAGGAAATTAACTTTCAATATGCGGATGCAATTACAACTGCTGATCGTGTGATTACGTTAAAATATATTACAAAAGTTATCGCTACAAAACATAATCTGCATGCATCCTTCATGCCAAAACCACTCTATAGTCAATGTGGCTCTGGGATGCATACTCACCAATCACTCTTCACACTAGATGGAATAAATGCATTTTATGATCCTAATAATCCAAATGAGCTTAGTTCAATCGCGTATCATTTCATTGCTGGTCTGCTGAAATATATAAAGGAACTTTCTGGTGTGCTAAATCAAACAGTGAATTCCTACAAGCGGCTGGTTCCTGGGTATGAGGCACCAACATATATCTCCTGGGCGAACCAAAATCGCAGTGCTCTGATCCGTATCCCATCAAAACGGGGAATAAGCACGCGTTGTGAGCTAAGAAACCTCGATGTCTCATGTAATCCGTATCTTGCGTTTTCCGTGATGCTTGCAGCGGGATTAAGAGGAATCGAAGACAACCTTGAGCCACCCGCTCCTGTTGAAAAAAATATTTATTCATTAACTGAAGATGAACGTCGAAAATATGGAATTGAAGAGCTGCCAGACAGCCTTGGGCATGCGTTGATGATAATGAGTAAAAGTGAAATGGTAAAAGAAACACTTGGGGAGCATATATTTGAAAATCTCCTGCATGTGAAGCGAAAAGAATGGGACGCATACAGACTACAGGTGACGAAATGGGAGCTAGAAAATTATCTTCCGATCCTATGATGTAACGCATATCAAGCTACCATATAACTTTTTTTCCTTTTCTTTGTTAAAGAAATGTTTTTAATGAAAAACGTATTTCGGAATATCGAGGGTAAGGCTATGCCATTTGAGATGCAGATAGTCAGCAACACCCCGCTAACTGGGGAAGAGGATTTTGATACCGCTGCAAAGATGTTTTTTGAACAAATAGGGTATCTTTCGAAAGGGTCTGACCCAGAGATCCCCTATAAAATATTCGCAAATTTTTTCCTTAAACATCCAACCAAGGCATGGTTTGTTGACGATATCGCAGCAATGTTAAAAACCTCACGGCCAACAGTCTATAGACATTTAAATAAACTAAAAGGATTTGATATCCTTGAAGAAGTATCGGTTTTCGATGAAGTATCAAAACAACAGAAGAAAGCCTACCGATTGCGATACGGTAATTTTGAAAAAGCATGGAATTTCGTTGAAGCACACATTAAAGTAGCAGTTGAGAATTACAGTAAGACAGTCGAACATCTTCAAAGACTCATCGAAACAAATAGGAAGTGAATCGATGGTAAAAAAGGAAGAATGGAAACTCATTGATGGATCACGATATAAAATACTCTCTATAGCTGGACGAGAGAGCTCTTTAGAAACCGAAGGGATCTTCAGGGGATATGCCACCATTGGGATCGAAGAGGCAGGTCTTGTCATTGAATTACCTTCAGAAAATAAAGAGAGTGTTGAAAATCTGCGTATCATACCACTGCATGCTATACTTGCCATCGATGTTTTAGACATTAAACAACATGAAGGTAAAGATGAGGAGAAAGAACCTAGCGGGCATTATTATGGTTAGTAAATCATTTACTTCTACCATCTCGTCTAAAAAAAACAAAACGTTTATTAAAGAGGAATGGGTTTTGATTTCTTAAAGCTCAAAGAAGCCAATCATCTTTCTGGGGAGTAAGATTTGGTATGACTAAGGATGAGAAAAAGAAAATCGACACCGATAGTAACATCATCTATGTCGGGAATAAGCCACCAATGAATTATGTCACCGCGATTATGGCACTTTTAAACTCTGGGAACTTTACCGAGGTCGTATTAAAAGCAAGAGGAAACGCAATCAGCAGAGCGGTTGATGCTGCAGAAATAACACACAATCGGTTTTTAACAAACACTGAGGTAAAACATATCGACATTGGAACTGAAGTCGTTACCAACGAAGACGGCAGGAAATCAAATGTTTCCTCAATTGAAATCTGTATAGCGATGAAAAAAACCGGGGAAGAATAGACAAATCTGTTATACGAACTCCTATTTCATCGTTTCATGCACTCTTGATGCTACTTTTAAAACAAAATATTTCTAGCAAAAAATACTAAATAGGGAGTACAAATGCACGTGTAATCATGACATCGGTTTTTAACCTTCTTCATCCTAAGATTAGGGAATTGCTCTCAGCTAATAACTTAGAGCAACCAACAGAACCACAAAAAAAAGCAATTCCAGCTATTCTAAGTGGGCATCATGTTCTCTTAATTGCACCAACTGGGTTAGGAAAAACAGAATCTGCGTTGCTCCCTATCTTCCATAATTATTTGATTACGAAACAGTCTGCTGCTATGAACATCAGCAAAGGAAACTCGATTCTTTATATCACCCCCCTCCGTGCGTTAAACAGAGACATGCTCCGTCGCACATTCGATTGGGGAAAATACCTGGGTATTTCTGTTTCGGTACGCCATGGAGATACCTCGGAGAGTGAACGGGCGAAACAAGCACGATCTCCCCCAGATATGTTAATAACAACCCCTGAGACAATGCAGATACTTTTCACAGGAAAACGTCTGCGCAAACATTTACGCAGCATCTGTTGGGTCGTAATTGACGAGATTCATGAGCTTGCTGGTGATGAACGTGGTGCACAACTTGCGGTAGGTTTAGAACGCCTGCGAGAAATTACAAAACAAGCAGGTCATGGTTTTCAACGCATTGGTCTTTCCGCAACAGTTGGTGTTCCAACTGAGGTTGCACGATATCTCGGTGGTAAAGAAAAAGAACAGTTTCGTCCAGTTCAAATACTCGAGATTGATGTTACAAAACATATCGATATCCAGGTCGAGATGCCCTCAGTTAAAAAAGATGATTATCACCAAGCACATCAATTATCAATTGAACCAAACTCATTTGCGTTATTACGAAGATGCAAAGAGCTTATCGATGAACATACATCTCCACTTCTATTTATTAATACGAGGGATGGTGCAGAAATTCTTGCATCTCGTTTTCACCTTTGGCAAGAGGATATGAAAATCGGTGTTCATCACGGATCACTTTCAAAACATGCGCGGATTGAAGCAGAAAATGAGTTTAAAATTGGATCATTAAAATCATTGGTATGTACATCTTCACTTGAACTTGGTATCGATATAGGTGATACTGATTTTGTGATTCAATACAACTCACCACGGGCGGTAACACGGATAATCCAACGGGTTGGTCGATCAGGGCACCGGGTCGGTCAGACTTCAAACGGAGTTATTCTTGCGACAAATCCAGAGGATCTATCAGAAAGTCTAGTAATTGCACGTAGAGCACTTACCGGAAAACTAGAACAGTTTTCTGTACGAAAAAACCCCCTCTCGGTGCTTTCTAATCAAATCATTTCACTCGCTTTAGAATATGGAAGAATCAATGCAAAAACCGCTTACGAAATTATCATCGGTTCCTATTCTTTTGCAACCCTTACCTGGACATTGTTTGAATCCATTGTATTTCAATTAAAAAGTCAGCGGTCGATATGGGTAGAGCAACAACAAAACGATGTCATTTTAGTCAAACGAACGAATTCACGTCAATACTTTCTTGATAACATTTCAATGATCCCTGATGAAAGAACCTACCCGGTGGTTGATATTAGTACGAGGAATTCTATTGGCACCCTTGACGAAAGCTTTGTCTTAAGTTGCGGTTTTGAGGGAGAAAAATTCATTCTTCGCGGCCGACCATGGACGATTGTGAAAAGAGAAGAAACAGAGCTTTTGGTCTCTCCGATTAAAGAAATCGGGACCATCCCCTCATGGATTGGTGAAGATATCCCTGTCCCTTTTGAAGTAGCTCAGGAAGTAGGTATGCTACGCAGATGTGTCGCAGAAAACAAAGAAATCCCCAATTATCCATGCGACCAGCAGACTATGAAGAAATTTACTGAATATATTGCAGCTCAAAAAAAAGAAGGATTTGTTGTCCCTGATCATATAACGATTACCATCGATGTTGAGGAAAAAACCGTGGTGCTGAACACGTGTTTTGGTACAAAAGTTAATGAGACGTTGGGCAGATTGGTTTCCGCAATATTAGCACAAGCTGTTGGTGAAAGCATCGGCATTAATAGCGATTCATATCGAATAAATCTTGAACTACCTGGTCGAATCCCACCTGAACGTATCAAAGAAATACTTTTCACCATAAAACCAGAGACGTTAGAATATCTCCTAAAAACCATTCTACGAAATTCAACATACCTTCGCTGGCAACTAATCCATGTTGCACGAAAATTCGGAGCACTACGAAAGGATTTTGAATATAAAACAGTGGGAATGAAACGGTTATTCAATCTCTTTGAAAAAACATTAATCCTTGATGAGGCATTGGATAAACTCATTTGGGATCGTATGGACATTGAACATACCGTTCAAATATTACACAGGATACAGAACAATGATATTGCGATTCACATCCAAGGATTATCACCGATAGCACTTTCTGGATTTGAGACAATTCGTGGTCTTATGATCCCACAGCGTGCAGACAGAACCGTTCTTATGGCGTTGAAGAAGCGATTGGAAGATGCAGACATCACGTTGGTATGCACGAACTGTTATCATTCGTGGAATTCGGTTGTAGGCCGAGTCCCTGCTCAACCAACATGTGCACGGTGTGATGCAATAAAAATTGCAGTAATTCGTCGGTATAATAAAAAATTTCTTCCTCTCCTTTCTAAAAAACATCGAACTGCCGAAGAAAACAAAGAAGTAAGACGTTTGCATAAGAATGCAAGCCTTGTATTAAATTATGGGAAATTCGCTGTTCTTGCATTAGTTGGTCGAGGTATTGGTCCTGATACAGCAGCGCGTATCCTAAGACGGAGCAATAAATTAGAGCTTGCAAAATCCGAAGAACAGGAAATAAAGTTTTTACGTGATATTTTACAAGCAGAACTCCAATACGCAAAAACACGTGGTTTTTGGGAATCCTAACTAAAATAGTAATATTTATATTATACATAATTGTATTATAGTAAAGGTAATATTAAATGAAGAGACGGATTGTAATAGGGAGTATTATGACTGCTTTTTTAATAGCGTTCATACCAGTTACCACTGCGATTCAGATACAGACCGTAGAATACAATTTGACACCATCTTACATTTCGAACGACGCAATTAAAAATATGACTGATAAGGAACTCGTTGTTTTCATCAGTGCTCTGGTGCAGGACTATCTACAGACGTATGAGAAATTTCAGGACTACGTCGATGATATGGAAGACACATTGGTTTCATCGATAATTATCAAACAAGTAAATGTCCTTCTTGATAATAAAAATCAAGACCCGCAACAAACTAACGACAATCAGACAATGCTTGAAAAAATATTTTGGAACATATTTAAATACAGAGCCGTCAGAGTGGCTATTAGTCTAATATTATATGAATACACCCTGTCAAAAATCATCCTCTGGAGAACAATGACTTGGGGAATTCGACTTCTTCGTTGGTTAAAAATTGGAATACTCTTAGGAATTATCAATCCAAATCAGCAAAATCCATATACACCTACAATAAATTTTGAGCAAGATATGATAAATAAAACCTTGACAGTTCTTTCCGTCAACCCTGATTCTGTTATATGGGAAACTATTGCTGAAATAGGTGAAGGGAGTTGCGATCCATTACCTGAGGGTGTTGTTACTGTGGGCGATACTTTAACCAACTGTACAGGGATTATTGTACTAAATTATCTTCCCACAGATGAAATTCTTGGTATTTTCGAATTTGATTAATGAAAGGACTATATAAAAAAAGACACAGGTTATAAATAACCTCAGAAAATCCCACTCTTTATGATTATTCAGCGATAAGGTGAAATCAAGGAATAAAAGGTATACAAAAAAGAAACGAAGAATTTTGTTTGTTTTTATCATTGTAACAAAGATTTTTTACCTAGAGGTACAATACGGCCAACGAATGCCATTTCACCAGGATATCATTGAACTGATTCTTTTAAAGAAAATCCAGACAAAAGATGAACTGCATAAAGCCAAAATGAAATTGTGTAAAAAATATAATTTGCAAACGATACCACGAGACAGCGAGATCTTAGCACAACTTCCCTCAGATCGATTCGAAAACGCATTAACTTATTCGTTGTTACGTAAGAAATCGAGCCGAACGCTTTCCGGTGTTTCTATCGTTGCTGCTATGACCTCACCGGAATCGTGCCCTCATGGGAGATGCATCCCTTGCCCGGGTGGTCCAGAGAGTAACACACCGCAAAGCTATACCGGACATGAGCCTGCTGCAATGCGTGCCTGCTGTAACAATTTTGATCCGTATCTTCAGGTACGAAGTCGCATAGAACAACTTCATGCTATTGGTCATCTGACTGATAAAGTTGACCTCATTATCATGGGTGGTACTTTTACAGCTCGATTACCAGACTATCAACAGTGGTTTGTGAAACGATGTTACGATGCCCTGAATAATCAACGGTCAAAAACACTAGAGCAAGCAAAAAAGAAAAATGAAACAGCGCCATCGCGATGTATTGGACTGACCGTTGAGACGCGTCCTGACTGGTTCCAATTGCAACATGTTGACCATGCGTTGTCCTTAGGTACCACACGAGTTGAATTAGGAGTACAGACAATTTCCGATGCAATCCTCTCTGAAATCCAACGGGGTCATATGGTTTCTGATTCAATCGCTGCGACTCGTATCGCCAAAGACGCTGGTCTTAAAGTTTGTTACCATATGATGCCTGGACTACCAGGGAGCACCCAAGAAAAAGATTTAAAGGCATTCCATACAATCTTTACTAATGAGAAATTCAAACCAGACATGATTAAGATCTATCCTACTCTTATCGTTAAAGAAACAAAATTATATGACCTCTGGAAACAAGGGAAATACAAACCTCTTACAACCGAACAAGCATCTCTTCTCATCGCCCGCATAAAAAAGCAGGTTCCTGAGTGGGTTCGGATACAACGAATACAACGAGATATTCCAGCTCATCAAATTAGTGTGGGGATTACAAAAAGTAATCTTCGGCAATACATTGAAAAAGAAATGCAGAAACATAAAACGTGCTGTCGGTGTATCCGCTGCAGAGAAATTGGACACGTGCCTGTTGAAAAAACAGATACATTAACTGGTGGTTCTCTTTCGTATGTGTATCGTCGGTATCGGGCAAGTAATGGTGAAGAATTTTTTATTTCTCTTGAGAATAAAACACAGGATGTTTTGGTCGGATATATACGGTTGCGAGATATCGCGACCCCGCATCGTCCCGAACTTCAAGAAGAATCGTGCATGATTATTAGAGAATTAAAAATTCTCGGCCGAGAGGTATCACTTGGTGAGCATTCCTCAGAGGCGTACCAACATAAAGGATATGGGAAGCAACTTCTCCAAGAGGCAGAACGTATTTGTTTCGGACAATTTGGGAAAAAACGCTTATTTGTACTCAGTGGCGTTGGCGTAAAACCATACTATAGAAAATTAGGATTTTCCGATAATGGCGTGTACTTATCCAAAATCATAAGATCATAAACCATTCTTCTTTTTTTGAAAAATTATATAAATACGTGGTGTTTTCTTTGTTTGCAACCACATTGGTTGGGGGAGAGTTATTTATGACCGAATTCATATGGCATTGGACAAAAGGAAATAAAAAAATATATACAACCCAGGTTGACCTGGCTGAACAGGCAATGAAAGATGGTTTTTTTGTAATGGGTGCCCTTCTACGCCCCAATCAACCAAATCTGTAGAATTTTTTTTATCTCTTACTTTTTTTCATCTACGGAAGATTTTTATCTCTCTTTGTATTTCGCCATCTTATAATATGAATAAGGTAAATTATAATGAGTTGTTGAAACGAGTGCATAGTGCTACTGCAAAGGAACGCATTGAGGATGATCGTTTTAGAGTGCCAAAAGTCGATGTGTTTTATGAGGGGAATACAACGGTCCTGAAAAATTTTGATAAAATCATTGACGTTTTGAATCGAGATGCGGATCATTTCTTGAAATTCTTACTTGGTAGTGTTGGTACTGCGGGTGATATATCAAGTGGACGTGTCATTTTTCAAGGGAAAATCCCGATTAAAACTATTCAGGATAGACTTGATGAATATGTTGACACCTATGTGATTTGCTCTGAATGTAATCGACCTGATACACATTTAGTGAAAAAAGATCGAACACTTCTTATTCGTTGTGATGCCTGTGGAGCGTTTCGATCTATTGGTTCGATGAAAAAGAGGAAAACGGTAGTACCAACTCAGATTTTCAAAGAAGGGGAGATATACGAACTAACGATAAAAGATATTGGAAAGCGGGGTGATGGTGTCGCGTTTTTTGATAAGTATATCGTCTATATTCCTGGTGTGATTAAGGGTGCTACTGTGAAGGTGAAGATAGAAAAAATTTCTGGAACGGTTGCGTTTGGTCATAGTGTGCAATAAAAATCAGTTTTTTTTTAAAAAAGTCAAATTATTACAAGCGTTAGTACGTGCATTAGTACCTGCATACGTCTATGAATTAGTCCGATAATAATGCTAATTTCCAGATAGAAAATTGGTTTTTTTTCATAAAAAATTTTTATTATTTTGTATGTTGTATTGAACCTAAAAAATAGAAAGTTATATAAATAAAGCACGTATTCATTTCTACGTTTGTCAGACAAATGATGCCGTTTGACATTTGTCGATGTATAAAATATTGTATATATGACATAGAAACGACGTCCAATTGGCAAACAAGAAAAATGTGAGGAGAACTATGGAAAACGACCGCATTACAATCCGATTACCTCAAATCGACCTTAGACAAATCGATGTTTTTATTCGGCTTGGTGAGTTTTCAACACGGTCTGAGGTGGTACGGCATGCGGTAAAAGAATATATAGACAATCACTCAAACCGTATTCTTGCAAAAGCAGAAAAATTCAAAAAAATTCAAGAATTGGAAGCTGCGGCCGCTGCTATAGAACCTTACATGAAAAGATAAATCAAGGTGAAAGCAGGGGATGGGATGCACCCCTTTAGTGAAGGCCGTCTGAAAAGGACGGCCTTCCCAACTACCAGAATAGGAGGAACGAAGAAATGGCCGAAAATAGAATGCAGTCCTTTGTTGAGGCTGCAATAGAAAATAAGATAAGCGAGGAAAGCAAACAGAAGATTGATGATGGACTTTTTGGTAATGCTCGTATTGTAATCGTTGGATGTGGTGGTGCTGGAGGAAATACAATCACAAGACTCCACAAATTGGGTGTAAAGGGAGCAGAAACCATTGCAATCAACACTGATAAAATCGCACTTGATCTTGTCGATGCTGATAAAAAACTTCTCATTGGGAAAAACCTGACACGAGGACTTGGTGCAGGTGGATTCCCTGAGATGGGCGAGCGTGCAGCACGAGAATCAAGTAGGGATCTTGAGGAAATGTTACAAGGCGCTGACTTAGTATTTGTTTGTGCTGGAATGGGTGGTGGTACGGGAACTGGATCTTCCCCTGTTGTTGCAGAGATTGCAAAGAAACTAGGGGCGATTGTTACCTGCATGGTCTCAACACCATTCAACGTCGAACGCGCGCGTCTTGTAAAAGCGGACGAAGGTCTTGATAAGCTTCGGGTCACTGCAGATAGCACTGTTGTTCTTGATAACAACCGGTTGATGGAATTCGTTCCAAGTCTACCGATTAATCAAGCATTCTCCGTTATGGATCAATTGGTTGCAGAAACAGTAAAGGGAATTTCTGAAACAATCTCCGTTCCTTCTTTAATCAACCTTGATTTTGCTGATATGAAATCAGTCATGGATTCCGGTGGTCTCTCTGTAATGCTCTGGGGAGAAGCTGATGAGGATGCAGGTGTTGACACGATTGTAAAAGAAGCATTGAATCATCCGTTGCTCAATGTTGATTATCGTGGTGCTCATAGCGCACTTGTCCACATAACAGGCGGTCCCAACATGAGTTTGAAATACGTGCAAGAAGTCGCCAAGTCTCTTACCGAGGATATGGACTGCTATTCAAATGTTATCCTTGGAGCACGGGTGGACCCTTCTTTTGAAGGAAAATGTCGGGTGATGGCGATTATGACCGGTGTTCAATCACCAAATCTCTTAACCTCACGACCAGAGCGCCGGCCAAATCCCGCTGCACCAGTAATTCCACAAAGAAGAGTTATGGCAAACCCAAAAGTCGGTAATATCGACTTCGTACGGTAAAAACCAAAAGGATAACCATTGACAACTTCCGTTTATCTTTTTTTTAATATTGTTTCTCGACGTTTTTCAAGAGCTCTGTGATATCAAAAAGTTTTTCGATATAATCATAGATGTAAGGTTCAAGTCCTTTCATCTTTTGATGACCATAGGTTCCAATCGCAGTTAGTACGATGATATTGACGTTTTTCAAAGCTTTCATTTACCGATTTTTTTAATTGTTTCCCACCCCGTTTCTTTTTGTAACTTTTGTTACGATTAAAATCCAATAATAAATTATAAAAAGCAAGGGAGTATTTGATTTTATAGAACCTAGGTTTTAGGGAGGAAACAAATATGATAAAGAAAATAGTATTCTTAATGGTTTTAAGCATTTTAATTCTACCAGAGCTTGGAACAGTTGCTATAACAGATGAGAAACAGATTATAAATAAAGCTTTGAACACACAAGATTGGGGAATTACAATTGAAGTTGAAGGCTGGTGGTTTGGATATAGAGTAATTATTGCAACTATAGTAAACGAATCGGTTACCGGTGATTATATAATAAAAATAACAACAAATACATCAAGAATAATAGTTGGTAGTGAATTAAGATATCATTTAAGCAATTTAACATTGGACGAGCCGGAATATCCAATTATACCTCATCTTAAAAGCCTTATTGGTTTTGGTCCTGCAACAATAAACATAACAATCAATGTAATTTTAACAGATCCAGTTGAAGAAGAATTCCTATTTGAAGAAGAAACACAAGGATTTGTACTTTTCTTCTATGTCTTCTGTTCTAAAACAACATTTAATATACCATAGATAAAGAAATTAACGTTTACTTTTTTTATTTATTTGTCTTTGTAATCTGTGTCACTGCTTTCTAACTGGAAGATATGTTTTTATAGAAATAAAAGATATAACTTTTATGGAGAATCAAACTGTATTACAGGTTTTTTTCATAAATTTTCTTCCGAGATAAAAAGATTCCCCTTTTTTTCCATATTGTTTAGATATTATCTATTCTTTGTCTAACCTATGTTTCGCAAACTATTTTTCCCAAACTCAGACTATACAGACCCCACTCTTTTCCTCTTTTACCTCATAAATTAGTTTTAACACATCTTTTTCATATTCCATAGTCCTATAAACATTGTATCTCCTTTGTCTCATGTATGAGTTTTAGAACGATCTTTGTTACTGAATCTTAAATATATACTGTGGAATCTGATCGCTGATTGTTTACAACATTGTTCTTAACAGTCATTATACAAACCACACCAATACGGACACCATTCAACAAACCCACACTTACGAACATACCGACGCATCGGCATGATCTGATGAACCTTACAAAACTCCTTCATTTTACAGGTATCACAAGACTCCTTCATACTCGATTTATCAACTCTATAATGCTTCTAAGCAAATACTTAGGTAGCAATATATGAACCAATGAAATGCAAGCTTAACAATCTAAGTTTTATAGTAGATGTACAATTCCATTCATCACAATGGGCCTATGAGGTAGTCTGGATATCCTTCCGGCCTTCGGAGCCGGATACTGGGGTTCGAATCCCCATAGGTCCGCTTTATTATTCAAAAAATTAAAGATGATTTGAAACAATAAAATCAAAGGCTGTGAAACGAAAAATGGTCAGAACCCTGCAGATAAGAAGCGTCTCGTTTGATACATCATTCTTACTAAAAGATACTGCCTTGGTCGATCAAATAATAGATGTGTTAGCACATGATCATATTCCCTGTTTTGTTACTACTACAGTTGCCTCTGAACTTGAACAACTAAAAATCTGGGGGCGCATCACTGAATCGATGTACAAAAAAGCAATAAAACGGTGGATTCATGCACACGCAACCATCATTGATTTTAAAAATCGCCTGCTTTCTGACGCGTTAGGACAAGCATGTATACGCTCTATGCAAAACCATGGGATTCCAGCGAATCATGTAGTAAATGACTGCAACATTCTCATTTCCACCTTAAAAAACGGTGTTGACCTATTCCTCTCAGAAGACTTTCATTTTACTTCAGCAATAACCAGGGAAGTCATCTCTCAAGTTAAAAACGCTGCATGTTCTGAATACTTTATAATGTGTGATTCTCAAATGTACAGCATAGATTCAAAAACATTTACCAAAGCATATTTCAAAGGAACAATTAACCTGGATATTGTACAAGTCAGGATGCAAAAGAAATAAAAAAAGAGACATAAAATATACAAAGGTAAGGAAGGAGGGGGCGGAGGCACATATCAAAGCGCCACACTGACGCAACGCAGCTATGTAACACCAGGCGTCATCGGAAGACAAGAGCGTAGATCGGGAAGACAAGACCCAACCGAACGTCGCCCTTCCTCACCACCTTACTACTCTGTCATTTCCATTATATAAAAACATCGTGACAAAATCTCAAAATGAAAAAAGTAATTCGACTACAACCAATGAATTATTATAATCCTCTATTTATAGAGAGCCCTCATTAGGAGATGAAATGAGCGAAAAGATAGGTTTCATAATAAATCCCATTGCTGGGATGGGCGGACGAGTTGGATTAAAAGGAACGGATGGTGTCCTTGACAAAGCACTTCAATTAGGAGCACATCCTGTAGCATGCCAGAAAGCGGAAGAAATGTTTCGAGAATTTTCCACCTTGTCAAAGAACCATAATAATCTTCTTTGGGTAACATGCAGTGGAGTAATGGGCCGTACCGTGTTAGAAGCCGCTGGCATGAAGAACATACAGATAGTCTATTCTCCTTCAGGGGATACAACAACGGCTCATGACACACAGACCGCATGCAAAAGATTTCTTGATCAACATCTTGATTTACTAGTCTTCTGTGGTGGTGATGGAACAGCTAGGGATATCTACACTATTATTGATAAAAAACTCCCACTCCTTGGCATCCCGGCAGGCGTCAAAATGCATTCTGGTGTCTTTGGCATTAACACATATGCCACTGCAAAAATGCTTTTAGAATTCATCAATAAAAGACTTACTATTGGTGATGTAGAAATCATGGATCTTGATGAAGAACTCTACCGTAAAGGGGAATGGAAGGTCAGACTATTCGGTGTTGCGAGGGGAATCATCGAACCAACCTATATTCAGGTGGGAAAAGCATGTTTTGAATCAGTCTCTGATGAGGAAGTAAAAGACGAACTCGCAGAACACGTCAAAGATGAGTTAGAAAAATACAAGGATTGGTTATTTTTGTTCTGCTCAGGGGGGACTATAGACTCCATCGCAAAAAAACTGCACATTGAGCATACACTTCTAGGTATTGATGCCATTTACCAAAAACAGCTCGTAGGACGAGATTTAAACGAAGAACAAATTCTTGCTCTTTTAAAAAAATATCCAAAGGCAAAAATACTCCTCAGTCCAATAGGAGCACAAGGGTTTATTGTTGGTCGTGGAAATCTTCAGCTTAGTCCAACAGTGATAAAAAAAATAGGAATCGATAACTTCATCGTCGTAGCAACCCCATCAAAACTCATACATACCCCTCTTTTACGGGTAGATACCGGGGATAAGAAACTCAATCGTCTTTTTGTTAAACAAGGATATTTTATGGTGGTTATCGGATATCGTCTCAGTCGGGTGGTGAGGCTACAAACCAACAGTTTTTAATATATGAATCATATTTCCTGACCCTCTTAAGGGTAATTGTCATTTTTGGAGGCATATGATGACACAAATTACAAAACGAAATGCAAATAAATTTTTAAAAAACGAATACGATGAGCTAGTAAAAAACCATTTTGAATGGAATATCCGTGTCCTTGAAAGTGGATCAAAACCTCATTCGATTGTCAACGGCAAAGAAGTCATTATGATGTGTTCGAATAACTACCTTAACCTTAGTAACCATCCCCGTCTCATTCAAGGAGCTATAGAAGCTGCAAAGAAGTACGGTGCTGGGTCTGGTTCTGTCCGTGCGATCGCAGGAACCCTGAAACTTCATATGGAAGTCGAAAAACGATTAGCACGATTTAAACGGACTGAATCCGCATTGATTTATCAAACTGGTTTTGCAGCAAACTCTGGTCTGATACCCCAGCTTGTGGGTGATGGTGATATCGTTATTAGCGATGAGCTAAACCACGGCAGCATTATTGATGGTGTCCGACTTACCAAAGCAGATCGTGCAATTTTCAAACATCGTGACATGGGAGATCTCGAACGAGTCTTAAAGGATGCTGATAGAAAATATCGTCGTATCCTCATCATCACTGATGGTGTATTTAGTATGGATGGAGACATCGCTCCAATGGATAAGATTGTAAAACTAGCCAATGAGTTTGGCGCGATGACCTATGTCGACGATGCTCATGGCGAAGGAGTTATTGGGGAAGATGGACGTGGAATTGGTTCACACTTCCGAATCGAGGGAAAAATCGATGTTGAGATGGGGACGTTTAGTAAAGCCTTTGGTGTGGTTGGAGGTCTTATTGCAGGCAGTCAAGACCTTATAAACTTCGCATACAATAAATCACGGACATGGTTGCTTTCTGGTTCACATCCACCCGCTGTCTCTGGTGCTCAACTTGCTGCAATTGACGTCTTGGAGACAGAATCTGAACATGTGAAACGTCTTTGGGATAATACGAAATATTTCAAAAACGAATTGAATTCCTTAGGCTTTAACACAGGTGAAAGTGAAACACCTATAACCCCAGTTATCGTTGGAGATTCAAGTAAGGCAAAAGACCTCAGCAACCGTTTATTTGATGAAGGTGTTTTTGCATTACCGATTGTGTTCCCCATGGTCGCGCGGGATAAAGCCCGGATTCGAACCATGATGAACGCGGGTCTTACAAAGAATGATCTCGATTTCGCTCTTGATAAATTCGAGAAATTAGGTAAAGAATTATCAATAATTTAAATCTTAAACGAGGAGATTATATCTTGCGATTCTCCTTGAATCACCCCCAAAAAGTATAAATAAAAGATATGATATTCATAACTCAGTATTTTTCTGGTGTTTACTGGAGAGTAATTTATGACAGAAGATTTAAAGAAAACTGGTACCACGATACTTGGTTTGGTATGTAAAGATGGAGTTGTTATCGCAACAGAACGAAGAGCAACAATGGGCACACTCATTGCTCATAAAGCAACAAGAAAATTATACCAGATTGATAACCACCTTGCTCTTGCCACTGCAGGTCTTGTTGGTGATTTGCAGGTTCTATCTCGATATCTGAGTGCTGAAACAAAACTCTATTACCTTAAACGGGATTTGGAAATGTCTGTGCAAAGCGCTGCGACACTGATGTCTAATATCTTAAACTCTCGAAAATTCTACCCATACTATGTCCAATTGATTCTCGGCGGATGGGATTCCACAGGAGGACATGTCTATTCATTAGACGCAGCTGGTGGTTCCATTCCGGATAAATACACCGCTGGCGGCTCAGGGTCACCCTATGTGTTTGGTGTCCTTGAGGATTCATATAAAGATGATATGACGATAAACGATGGTATCGACCTTGCGTTACGGGCAATTACTGCTGCGATGAGTCGAGACTCAGCTTCTGGGAATGGAGCTGATGTGGCGGTGATTACTGAAAAAGAATTCAAGATGATACCTGAAGATGAAATTAAAAAACGATTGCAGAAGATGGGGAAGTAGTTAATCCGTATTCTCAGAGAAAACTTACAAGATAAATAATACGTATGCAAAGTTCGTTTTACAAGCTTTAAAGAAAGGTAGAATATGACCGTTGATGATGTTCTAACAGAAATTCGAGGCAAGATTCGAGGTTCGATATCCGCAAGTGTTGATATCTCTGAAGTTGAATTTGAAGGAGCACTTCTTGTTATTTACACCAAGACGCCTGATAAATTTGCCAAAAACAAGGATTTGGTAAAGAATATGGCAAAAACGCTTCAGAAGCGTATTGTGGTTCGTCCTGACCCGTCTGTTCTTACCGACATTGATATTGCAGAAAAAAAGATTCGACAGATTATCCCTAAGGAAGCAGAAATAACAAATATCTATTTCCAACCTGATGTCGGTGAGGTTACTATCGAAGCTTTGAAACCTGGAGCGGCTATCGGACGTGAAGGCCAACTCCTAAACGAGATACGAAAGAAGATCAACTGGGCTCCTAGCATCGTTCGGGCTCCACCGATTCAATCAAAAACAGTACAGGAAATACGGGGATACCTCCGTTCGATGAGTGATGAGCGGAAAGATATTCTGCGAAAAATTGGTCGGAAGATCCATCGTGGCGTTTCAACCGGTGAGAAATACATCCGCGTGATTGCCCTGGGTGGATTCCGCGAGGTCGGTCGTTCCTGTGCTATGCTACATACCCAAGACAGCAAGGTGTTGATTGACTGCGGGATTGACGTTTCTTCAGAGAACAATGGATCACCCTATATTCATCTCCCTGAAGTCCTCCCATTAGAGAAAATCGATGCAGTCGTCATCACGCATGCACATCTAGACCACTGCGGGTTGGTCCCTATCTTATATAAGTATGGGTACGATGGTCCTATCTATTGTACCCCACCGACAAGAGACCTAATGACGTTATTACAAATGGATTATATCAAAGTCGCTGCTGCAGATGCAAAAAAGGTTCCTTACTCCTCAGAAAATATCCGTAATGTGATTAAACATTGCATCGTGATGGGGTATGGAGACACCACTGATATTACCCCGGATATCCGACTTACGTTTCATAACGCAGGTCATATTCTTGGATCTTCCATATGTCACTTTCACATCGGTGATGGATTGTATAACATTGCATTTACTGGGGACATCAAATTTGAGCGCACATGGCTGTTTAACCCAGCGATAAACCATTTTCCTCGGGCTGAAACTTTAGTCATTGAATCAACCTATGGAGGACATGACGACTTTCAACCAAGCAGGAAAGAGGCAACGGATAGATTAAAAGATATCATTCGGACGTCGATGAAAAAGAAAGGGAAAGTCCTTGTTCCTGTCTTTGCCGTAGGAAGAAGTCAAGAGGTCATGATTGTTCTAGAAAGTCTTGTCAAAATGAAAGAAATCCCTGAGGTCCCTGTCTATTTGGATGGAATGATCTGGGAGGCTACAGCTATTCACACAGCATATCCGGAATATCTCAATAACAAATTACGGACCCAGATCTTCCAGCAAGGTGATAACCCCTTGCTGTCTGAGATTTTCAAACGTGTCGATAGTGGTGAAATGCGGGAGAAAATACTTGCTGACAAGGATCCCTGTGTCGTTCTTGCCACAAGTGGTATGATGAACGGTGGTCCGGTCATGGAGTACTTTAAAAATTGGGTTGGGGACAGTAAAAACACTTTGGTGTTCGTTGGGTATCAAGCGGAAGGTACCATTGGAAGAAGGATTCAGAGAGGAGCAAAGGAAGTTCCTATGAACGTCGGAGGCAATATTGTTAGTTTACCTGTGGAGATGAATGTAGAGACCTGTGATGGCTTCTCAGGGCATAGCGACCGACGGCAACTTGTCGGTTTTATAAATAATATGTCACCTCGTCCTGAACGCGTCGTGTTTGGTCATGGTGAAGAATCAAAATGTGTGGACCTTTCATCTACGATCCATAAGCGATTGAACATGAATACTGTAGCTCCCTTCAATCTAGAGAGCATTAGATTCGTCTGATTTTTCCATTTTTTTTCCTCTGTAGAGCTATTATAACAACAAACACAACCTTATTTTTTTTCTTATGATTAACAGTGATTTTTCATAAAAAATGGCTATAGAAGAATTGCTTGTTTTCGTCCAATTAGAAAGACTGCGAGATAGCTTGGTACCTCCTGATCACTATTTTCTAAGTGAAAATGTTGATTATTCATCTGTATATTTACCGATTTTTGCAGTGCAATACGGACAGGATCTTCAGGTAATACAACTGCGTCTCTCAGAGGATTAAACTCTTTTAACTCATCAATATTAATTTTTACTACTTTTAAACCTGTTTTCCCATGTAACGAGGACGGCAATCGTATGAGTCTTTTTACATCGCAGGTGACTGGCTCATCGGTTTCGCCAGCGGTAAGTGCCACTGCAGTTTTCCGCAAAGCACTATTTAAGAAAAACTTACGGATTGTCTTGGATTGGTCAAGCATCCCATCCTGTATCCTTCTCATCCGCTCCTCTGAAAGCTCTGCGACGAGTCGTTCTGCATCACGTACACTTACCCCATATTCTTCCAGTCTCTTCTGTGGGTTATCACTTTTTTTTATTTCATAAACAAGATCTATAATTCCTCGGCTAATCCTCCCTTTCCATCCATCTTGGTCTGGAGTCGGCATCTTTAAACTTTTACCGCTAGTAAAAGAATGGCCGCCATATCTTTTTCTACCGGTTGCTTGTTCATGGAAGATAAGAGAATCTTGTAAATCGCGTCCAGTAATATAATCTACAATCTCTCGCCTTTCGTTACTATCTAAATCAAGAATCGCTGGATCTTTCACATGGCAATGATACCCTCTTCCTCCGCTGAAATACAGTTCCATGTATTTTTCTTTGAACCCAAAATCACCAAGTAAAAAGTCATCAATCAATTTAATAAACTCTTTTTTTACTGCTAACAGAGACTCGACGTAACCCATCTGCTCTGCATTTGGTAAATGATCAGAATCCAGATCAAAGATAAGTTCTGCACCTAACCAATTTTTCTCAACCATTTTAGGTGCAGTTGGATATTGGTAATAGGCAGATGAGTAGTATGCATGCTGCGCTCCTCGTTCTGAGAGGAATTCCTGGAGTAGTTCGCTTTTATCAAAACCAAGATGTCGTACCATGCCTTTCCCTCCAAAGAGGACAAAGGCAAACTCCCTACGTCCAAAACGTTCAGGAAGTTTTACTTTATTTGATGCATAATAGGTTTGAAACGTGTTTTTCAAAAATTCTAATGATTTTTGAACTGAATTTCCGGTTCTCATTGTAATCAGTCACAATAGAATATATGCGTATAATCTTTATCCAATGAAGATAAAGTTTTATTAACAATAGATATTACCTTTTGGCATGGGTAGTATAATTGAAGATGAATTATTCTCGTCATCTCTCATTAAAAATCTTCATGCTCTTGATTTTGATTATATTCCAGGTGAACTACCCCATAGGACAGAACAGCTGAAAAAACTTGCTTTGATGTTCAAACCTCTTTTTGTCAATATCGCACAAAATGCTTATATCCGCGGGCCGGTTGGAACTGGTAAAACCGCGATTACGAAATATTTTTGTCAGTCACTTGTCCAGATCGCACGAAAACAAGGAAAGATACTTGAATATGTCCATATCAATTGTAGAAAACGATCCACAAATGCCATGGTGCTTCTGGGTGTGTTGAATCATTTTGATCCTCGGTTCCCTGATCGCGGGTTTTCGGTGCAGGAAATGTTACAAGTTATTCGTACGCATCTCCAACGGAAGGAGTCACAGCTCCTCCTTGTGCTTGATGAGGTTGATGCATTATTAAAAAAAGATGGATCGAATTTAATTTATGACCTTACCAGGTTTAATGATGAGACTATGAGAACGGCAACTGCTGTCTCGGTCATTATGATATCTCAGAAAGATATATTCACCGGGCTGGAAGAAGCAGTTCTTAGCACGTTTAAACGAAGCAATGTCATCATCCTTGAGAAATATACACGTCATGAGCTTTATGATATCGTACGACAACGTGTTGACCTTGCATTTCACGCTAATACGGTCCTTGCTGAGAGTATCGACCTTATTGCTGATATCGCAAGTGAATCTGGTGATGCACGGTTTTCTATTGAGCTTCTCTGGAAAGCAGGAATGTATGCTGATGAGAAACATGCAAAGCAAGTGGTACCAGAGCATGTTCGTGCAGCAAAAGCAGAGACATATTCGGTTGTGACTGAAACAAAACTAAAGGACTTAGGGAAACACCAGTTGCTTACGTTGCTTGCAATTTCAAAACGACTGCAGAAGGAAGACGTTGCGTACGCAACTACGGGCGAAGTGGAAAAAACATATGCAATTACTTGTGAGGAATATTCAGATGAAGCACGGGCACATACCATGTTTTGGAATTATCTAAAAGAGATTGAACATGCTGGATTTATCAGAGTTAAACCCTCTGGAAAAGGTCAGGTAGGGAAATCTCAGCTCATCTCATTGCCTGATATCCCTGCTGAGGTGTTGCGTGGTAAATTAGAGGCACTTCTTGCATAGAGTGGTTAGTGGGCATATGGTGCAGTTTGGTTTGTCTTTCCAGCAGTATTCTTTTGCGAGTTTTACTAAGAGAGCATGGAATTCTCTGTATGCGGATACAATCTCTTTTTTTGAGATTGTACTGGCAAGTTCGTTTTCAAAAAAAATTTGGATTTCTTCATATGAGGTGCTGCTTATGAGAAAAGGAAATCGTTGAGAGATTCGTTTTGTATATGAATCAACGACGAAAACAGCATGGTTTCCTGCGTATAAGAGAATCGAATCTGCTGTTTCTAGTCCAACCCCCTTTAAAGATAGTAACTCATGACGAATTTCTGATGTCTCCTGTGAAAATAACTTCTGTAAATCTCCTTTATATTTTTTTTCCATATATGTTGAAAAGAGCTTAAGACGTTTTGCTTTCTGGTTGAAAAACCCTGAGGGTTGTATCATGGTTTTTAGGCTTTTGTCCTTTATGTGTGCTATTTTATGAATTGTTAAGGCTTTTTGTCTTTTAAGGTTATTAAGTGCTTTTTCTACGTTTGTCCAAGCGGTGTTTTGTGTAAGGAAGGCTCCGACGATGATTTCAAAACGAGGATCGCTGTTTTGTTCAAGGTGGTATTTTTCATCAATAGGCCACCAGTGTTGTTGCCCAAAAGTATTTAGTAAAATGTCATAGAGAGTCTTTGGTGAGATTATCATGTTGGCTCCGTTGGTGTGATTTATAGGTTTTTTTCGACGATACGAAGAACTTCTGCTGATTTTTCATTTGTATAATGCATGAGTTCATCAAGTTTTCTTGAAAGCTGTTGGATGTATGCAGAGTCTTTAATTGAACTGAGGTTGATCCGTACATTTAAGACCGCAGCCTGAACCCCTGCGTGTGCCATTACTGTTGAAACCGCTGCGTCGCTTATTGAATTTTTATTACCTTTCTGTGCAAGAATATGTGCAATATCAATGACTTGGACACATTTTTGTGCTGTCTCAAATGGTACTTCTGCTGCATGCTTAAACGCGATTTGTAGCGCATTCCTTCTTTGTTCTTTTTGTTCATTTGTTTCTTTTGGCATTTTTATGGTTTTCATAACTTGGTTGAACGCTTCGGTGTCCTTGTCAATAAGCCCGGTAAGATCTTTTCGGAGACTCTCGCTTTTTTCTAGTATTTCTTTTATGTCCTGTTGTACTGTTTCATAGCCTGGTTTTCCTGTGGTTAGGTTGCATACCATCGATGAGAGTGCTGTGCCTACCGCTCCTGATAATGCAGCGGCACTTCCCCCACCCGGAGCTGGGCTACTTGAAGCGAGTTCTTCAAGGAACATTTCTACTGTCAGTGTTACGAGTTTTGTCATAGGAATCACTTTTTTATTTCTAAAACCCTTTTTTCCAACACCTGATCGACTGTAAATTTTTCAAGTCGAAGGTAATGTTTCGAGGTATCAACCAATGCTTCTAGAGGTAGTAAGCCTACGATTTCGCTACCGATGATGGTAACACCATGTCGCTCAGCTTCGTTTTTTATTGTTTCAAACACACGAAAAATCGATGTTTTTTGATAGTTTGTCAGGTTCATGGAAACTTGTACGATTCCTCGTTCTTTAATTTCGAATCCTTTTGCCTTAACGTATCGGAAACCACCGCTGCTGTGTCGAACCGCTTTTGCTATTTCATCTGCTATTTTTATATTGGGTGTGCTGAGATTGACATTAAAGGCGATTAGGAAAAATCGTGCTCCTACAGCGGTTGCTCCAGCGGTCGGATGAATTTTGTTTGGCCCGTAGTCTGGTACTTTATCAGGGTTTTTTCCAATCTCTTCTTTAAGTCCCTCGTATTCACCTCGGCGGACATCAGCAAGGTTCCGACGGTTTTCTTGTTTGGCTGCTTCTTCATACATATAACAGGGGACGTTTGTCTTCTCTGAGAACTCTTTTGCAAACTCATTGGCTAGTGTGATGCATTCAGCCATTTCCACCTCTGAGATCGGGATGAACGGGACCACGTCGATTGCTCCCATGCGTGGATGTTCTCCCTTGTGTTTGTTCATATCAATAAGCTCAACGCATTTCAGAGCAATCTCTAAGGCGACAGCTTTGACTGTTTCAGGCGGACCTATTAGAGTAACATCAGTGCGATTATGATCAGAATCAGGGGTGAAATCAAGTAAAGTAACGTCTGTATGGTTCTTTATCAAGGTATGGATGATGTCGATAGTCTGTTTATTTTTTCCTTCGCTAAAATTTGGTACGCATTCTACAAGTCGTGTCATAAATGATTCACCGTAAACCTTAATGAAGAGTCCTTCATTTAACTATTTGGGATCAATCTATGGAATCTGTTGACATTCTTATCACTCAGGCAAATGAGCTGCTTACTTTAAAAGGATCGAAAAAACCCCGGATAAAACAGCAGATGAAGAACCTAGGGATTCTTAAAAACGGCTCGGTCGCTATAAAAAATGGTTTGATTGTTGATGTCGGAAAAAATCTTAGATACAAGGCAGAAACAATTATCGATGCCTCGGGAAAATTGGTCATGCCAGGGTTTGTGGACCCTCATACCCATGTGGTGTTTGCCGGGTCTCGTGAGTTTGAGCTGGATTTGAAACTTGCTAATGTTCCGTATTTAGAAATCCTCAAGCGTGGTGGTGGAATATTTCATACAGTAAACCAGACCCGAAAGGCCACACCCCTGCAGCTGTTACGAGAAAGCAAGAAACGCCTTGATACCATGCTTTTGTATGGAACGACTTGTTGTGAGGCAAAAACCGGTTATGGGCTTGATGTTCAAGCAGAGGTAAAGCTTCTGCAGGTTCAAAACAAACTTCAAGAGACTCATCCTATAGATATTGTGTCTACCTTTCTTGGTGCACATGCAATTCCTTCAAATCAAAGCGCGAACGAATATATAAAAATCGTGATAAATGAGATGCTGCCGAAAACCAAAGGACTTGCACGGTTCTGTGATGTGTTTTGTGAGAAGGGTGTTTTTACTGTTGCACAGGCAAGGAAGATTCTTAAGGCTGGTAAGCGCTACAGTCTTGTTCCTAAAATTCATGCTGATGAGATTGTTCAAACTGGGGGTGCTTCTCTTGCTGTGGAGGTCGGGGCGATTAGTGCAGATCATCTGTTATGTTCTTCTAAGGGGGATTTACAGGCTATGGCACAACATTATGTGATTGGGGTGCTTCTCCCTGGAACACCGTTTTGCCTTATGATGCAGCGATATGCTCCGGCACGAAAGATGATTGACTTAGGTGTTCCGCTAGCCGTGGCGACTGATTTAAACCCGAACTGTTGGACTGAAAATATGCAATTTATCATTCAACTTTCGTGTCTGAAGATGCAGATGACCCCTGCAGAAGCGATCACCGCAGCGACATTTAACGCTGCATGTGCGATTGGAATGCAAAATACTGTGGGAAGTTTAGAGAAGGGCAAACAAGCAGATATTCTTATTCTTGATTGCCCTAACCATCAGTTTCTCCCCTACCATTTTGGAGTAAATTTAGTAGAAAAGGTGATTAAAAAAGGCTGCGTTCTCTAACTTTTAGCTTTTTTTTCATCGTAAAAAAGATAATATAATACATACCAATAATTATTTCTTTATAAATATATTAAAGAGTGGAGGTTTGTACGCCGTCATGATCGCAAAAACCATTCGTGTTTCATTCCTGTTAGGGATTTTCCTCTTCTTGGTAGTGCCTCTGCAAATTTCTACAGCGGAGGAGGGTTGGTGGGATGACGCATGGTCTTTTCGCCAGGAACTCATCCTTGGTTTGAAGACAAACGAAGAATTCGCTCGGTATCAACCTGTTGATATCCAAATTCGATTTGATTCCCCCTGTTGGGCTGTCAACCAAACCAAGCATTCTGTTCGTGTGATTTGCCAAAACAAGAACAATGACGTGGAGCTTGAATCCCAACTTTATGATCTTGTATATTCTGATGAGGATCATATCGTTTCTTGTAATCTTGTGTTTCTTATCCCCGCAGAAGCAGATGGAACTGAACGGTATTATATTTACTTCGATGAATCACCAACCACGTCTGCAGAATACCCTGATCATGTGTCAATTAAGGATTCCTCCTATTATTATGAACCGATTCCTGGGTATCCTTTAGAATCTCATTTTTATCAGATTTCTCAACATGATTCCATTCGCTATGTGGTTGCACAAGAAGGAAAATTCTTATGGTATACTACTGCACAATGCGTGACAAAACTAAAAGAAGGTTCGATAGAGGTAGTCCCTAAAAACGGGGCGGCAATTGCATCTTTTGAATTTGTATATTACTATGCGGAGGAAATGTGGCAGTATTCCTCCACAAGCCAGGAATTATACTTTAAAGAAATCCTCTGCGATGGAAATCTAATGGTTGCCTGTAAGATTGTTAGCAGATCCACCGATGAAAATCTGCAGACAACCGCAGTGTATAAATATTTTTATTGCCCAACAACCTTAGAACGAATCCAGGTGCATGTGGTTCATGAAGCATTGAAGGAATGTCAAGTCTATGAGACAACAAATACCGATGGTACCTATGCCTCGCTACAGTGTGGTGGAATACGGAGTGCGTCTATTGCTGACCTTAATTTCGGTAAGATTTCATCGTATTTCCATTTCTACTCAGAGCATAATACCATAGAAGAAAATCCAGTGGATCCCAATCCTGAATCAACTCAGAAAGATCCTGTAATCTGGCTTCTTGCATCATCAGACGATGTCGACATGGGAAAAAATGCGTGGGTCTCATTTGATGAAGGCACTACTGGGGCCGTCCATGCCTTGGTCTTTGGTTCTACTTCGGTAGTGAAATCAGGGGAGGATGAGCGCGATGGAATCCAGCTTAAAGCATATGAGTCAAAATACCCGCACCTCCCTGGTTTAGATTATACGATTGCCGCGGTCGAATGCAGCCGTAATGCATATGAAAAAAACGTAGGAGGAAAGGATAGGATTATCCCAGAAGGATTTATTGCTGAATATGACGCTGAGTTTATCTCTTCCCCTTATGGCGGCTATCCTTTAGTTGAGAAGGAGGCTCAGATTTTCCAAGTACTTGTACCAATGAAACCATCGATAAATACGGGTGATTCTTCACAAGATGCCACTAAATCGGAGCGTTTTTCTCTTATGGTCTTTGTTCATAATGCCCGTTCGTTTCCTTTTGGTTCTATTTTTTCTGTAGTCACGGGACGTCGTTTTCCATATATTACGGTTGAGATCCATCGTGATGCGAGAATGATTTATGCGGGCACAGCAGGTCGTATTCCAATACAAGGATCAGTGTCATCAGAAGAAGGATCGTCTCTAAAAGATGCATTAGTTACAATCATGCGTATGGTTGATTTTCGCAATTTCTCCTTATTTAAAAGATTTTATTTCGAACGTCTCGAACCAGATTACTATGTTATAAAAGTCTTTAAGGAAAACCCACGATTGGGCAACAAACGACGTTTTATCGGTTCTATGGTTGTTAACCTTACAAAGAATTCTTCTGTCCATGTGTTTTGTCAACCTCAAGGCTTTTGTGAGGTTTCTGTTTTTGATCAGAAAGGCGTTGGTGTAACTGACGCACAAGTTATGCTTGTTCAACAAGGTATGATTATCGCTCAAAATAATACGAATGTTGATGGGTTTGCACATCTCGCCGCGCCATGCAATAGGAGGGAATCGTATCAGTTGGTGATTCTTTATCATGGTTTTGAGTTGGCTAATGAATCCATTCGATTGCTGTATAGTCGAACCGTAGTTCCTTTTAAAAAATTCGTGGAACTTTCGCAGTACAACTGGGCAGTAACACTGGTAGATCTTTGGGATTTACCTCCTGAAGTCGATGTTATTCCACGATTAACGAGTACCGCAATGCAGGCTCCAATCGTATTAGTTCCTGAGAAAAACAATGATGATTCCTATCAATTCACAAATTTGATTGCAGCTACTTATCTTCTGCAGATTCAGTATAAATCTTTCAGTATCGAAAAAGAAATACGCATCCCTTCCACGGATGGTTCGTTTGTGTTTCCCGCGGAATTTCCGGTTACGTTCCACGTTTTTGATTCGGAGGGTAATTCATTAAACGGTGCGACCATTCAGATAAGTCGTGGGGGAAAGACCAAAGAACTAACTCTCAAGGGTTCCATTGATGTATTTTCTGTTCCTCCGGGTCTTTATTTGATAAAAGTGATTTCCGATGGAACCATTATTGGTCAGCGCTCGGTTTATGTGATAAGTGAACGCAGTGTTGATTTGATTACCACTCAGGAGCCGATATTTCTTTTTGTTGTTATTTTATTTTTTTTTGTTTTAGTTATCCTAGGATTTATTTTCGGATTTGTAAGGAAGAAACCGTTGTATTGTCTTTTTGTGATCATTGTGGGTTTTCTAGGAGTCTCCCTTGTATTGCCTTGGTGGTCGTTGCAGGGGGGTTCTTCAGATATTCAAACCACTTCTACCTTATTTTTGATGCCATTACATTTGGTTTCAAGGACCACGACGTCTCAGGTTATTGCAGGGGAACTTGCATTTCTCCCAGATATTTTTCTAGTTGTTATGATGCTGATTCCAATTATTACCATCATTATAAATATTTTTATTGTTTTCATGCTTGTTTCAGATTATATGAACAAAAAAAATTGGCAACTTTTTTTATTAATTCCTAGCTTAATTCTTCTATTATGTTCTTTGGTGTTGTTTATAGGTGCTATGTCTGCTTTTACAAAGGCTGGTGTCGGAAGTATTATGGGGGAAGGAATATTATCTATATCGATACCTGGTGAAGAAATTATAGAACCTGTGTTGTGTCAGTGGGGACCAGGGCTAGGTTTTTGGTTATATGCAGTATCTGGGTTCATTCTGATTATCACTCTTATCACACTGTTGTATCAAAAGATGAAAACAAGATAGATGATTATTTCAGACTCCGGAGTTGCTTTTTCTGCTCTTTTCTAATCCTGGCAAGAGCTTTTTCTAAACTAATCTCTTCCACAGGACCACCTGGTCTA
>SMTZ1_10003210_pt1 | contig 41105 bp, 34 predicted proteins | sample DeeMarSWOR136_30_FD_25667 | JGI IMG/M metagenome (IMG submission 25667) | reverse complement strand
CAGCAGGTTTGATACAGAAGGTTTTTGCAGAACATGGCCTGCACATTCTGACAGGGAGCGTGGTGACCCACGTGACCTCATCGAACGGTGCGTGCGCCGTATCCTTAGAATCTGGGCTAGATCTCTCTGCTGACTTACTTGTTGTTGCGACGGGCGTGAAGCCTCGCATATCTTATCTCGCCGCCTCAGAGATCGAGGCCGATGAGGGCATCGTTGTCGACGACACCATGCGGACAAGCGCGAGTAAGATTTGGGCAGCCGGTGACGTGGCACAGGCCAAGAGTTTTTTGGATTCATCAAAGGTCGTGCAGGGGACACTTCCGACAGCTGTAGAGCAGGGGCGAACAGCCGGCCTGGACATGGTGGGCGATCCAGCGCTAAAGCCTTACCCGGGTAGCGTTCCCATGAACACGTACAAATTTTTCGGTCATCGTTCTTTTTCTATTGGATTGGTTGACATTACTGAACCAGGCGAAGACATGGAAGTGGATCAGGTGTTTCTACCTAGCGGCATACAGTATCAGAAATTCGTTTATCAGAACGACAGGCTTGTTGGCGTTTCGTGCATTAACGCTTCGATGGATCCTGGAATCATGCACCAACTCATACGAAGGCAGATAGACCTCAGCGAGGTCAAGAAACGCTTCGCCGGTGCTCCCGTGGAAATAGGACGTCTCCTAATGAAGAAAACTTGGTCGTGATACCTTTTACTGGGCTTTTGAAGCGATCAAATAAAGACGAGGAGGAATGAGACCTTGGGCAAAGGATACCACACAATCATATGTGCACCCGCAATATAGCCCATTCACGCATCCAGCTTGTGCCCGATCACCAAAATGGGGGTTTTGCCCTGGTACTGTGCCATCAGTGCAGCGAACCCCGTTGCGCTATGAACTGCCCTGCAGGGGCTTTATCCAAGAGTGAGGAATCGGGGGTGGTCGAATGGGATGAGAACAAGTGTGTAGGTTGTCAGCTCTGCACGCTGACCTGCCCCTACGCGGGCATAACCTATAATCCAGTCACGGACCAGGTCATGAAATGCGATTTCTGCGGTGGTGATCCAGCGTGTGTTAAGGCCTGCCCCCGTGGGGCACTTGAAATAAAGACAGGAGCTGACCTTTTTAATAGCTGGGGAGACCTGGAAGATCTCTTTGATCCTGGTATGTCGGCCTGTCTGGGGTGTAATTCCGAGTTACTCATACGTCATACGCTGCGCCGCATAGGCCCAAATACCGTCGTGGCGACACCACCCGGCTGTATCGCCGGTGTGGGTTCCGTGGGTGTAAATGGCATTACGGCCACAAAGGTCCCTGTGTTTCATCCCCTCCTGACCAACACGGCTTCAATGCTTGCTGGTGCCCGGCGTTACTATAACCGAATCGGCCGAGATGTGACCATGCTCGCCTTTGCAGGCGATGGCGGTGCAGCGGACGTGGGATTCCAATCACTCTCTGGAGCAGCCGAACGAGGTGAGCAGATGATCTTCATCTGTTTAGACAACGAAGGCTATATGAATACCGGCGTCCAAAGGTCCAGCACGACCCCATTTGGGGCATGGACCTCCACCACACCTGTAGGGACGGTGTTGAGGGGCAAGACGAGGGATGCCAAGCCTTTGGCGCTTCTTATGGTCATGCACAACTGTGAATACGTCGCTACGGCTTCTATGGCCTTTATGGAGGATTATTACGCTAAAGTGGATAAGGCGGTTAAGGCTTCTAAAAAGGGGATGGCTTACATCCATGTGTTTTCACCCTGCCCAACAGGCTGGCGCTTCTCACCAAGCAAGCTCATTGAAGTTGCGCGTAAAGCCGTAGAGACCAATATGGTTCCTTTGTGGGAATACGTCAATGAAGAAGGTCGCCTGCGTTTTACCCATCCGGTGGACAACCCGTTGCCCGTGGAAGCCTATCTCTCCCTCGTCGGAAAATACAGCCATTTGAGTAAAGAGCAAATCGCTCATGTACAAGGGACGGTTGATAAGCAAATAGGGATACTAAAAAGTTTCGCTGTGGAAGGAACCAAAATTACGAACGGTGAAGTCGCAGCAAAAATGTCAGAGGTGAGGCAAGTCAGTTCACAACCGAATGTCTAGCTAAGGTGCGTATCTCAGTGAGTTAGTTAGCTGCCATCCATGGATGCCTCTCTGGATTGAGGGGGAACTTACCTTTTATCAATTACGAAAGTTTCCAGTCTAACCCTAACCCGTGATGGCGAAGGCGTCTGAGGGGCGCCTTTCATGTGCATGAACAAGCTTCGGAAAGGAGAAGAACCGATGGATATTTCACGGTTGTCCATTAGCCAAATCACCACCAATACCTGGGGCTTTGAAGAGGCTGTTAAGAACTATGCCTCCCGCGGCATCAAGAATATGGGCGTCTGGGTGGACAAGATAGAGCATCTTAAAGGGCCGGAAGTAAAAGGCATCTTGGATAGCCAGGGCATGAGAGCTTTCAACCTATGCTTTGCTGGCCTTTTCACCGGTGGGACGCAAGATAGTCGAGACGCTGCCGTGGACAACACCAAGAAAACCCTTGAACTGGCCAAAGAAATTGACGCGGGATTTCTGTTGATTGTTTCCGGTCCTACCCTGCCGCGCCAGTTGGAGGAGTCGAGGGGCTATGTGAGGAACGCGCTCGAGGCTCTTGTTCCTTTTGCTGAGAGCTTGGGAGTCAAAATGGCCCTTGAGGCTATCCACCCCATAGACATCAGCCGGTGGTCTGTGGTGGTGACCATGAGCCAGGCTTTGGCTGTTGTTCGGGAGTTCTCCTCTCCTTGTCTGGGGGTGCTGCTGGACTTTTATAATAACTGGTGGGAACCGGGAATTGAAACATTGATCGAGCAAATGGCCAACGAACTTCTGGGCGTGCATGTGGCCGACTGGAATATGGAGACACTGGGTGTGGACCGCCGATTGTTGCCCGGTCAGGGTGTCATCCCATTGGGCAGGTTGATCCGCAGCGTGGAGGCCTCTGGGTACAGCGGCTGCTACGATGTTGAGATCTTCAACGAGGAGATCTGGTCAGGAGACTATAACCAGATACTGGGAGATATTGTCCAGTGGTTCAAGGGAGTGGAGGTGAACTGATCATGGAACACGATTCAGATGTGATCATAATCGGAGCGGGCCACAACAGTTTGACTGCTGCCTTATACCTTCAAAACGCCGGATTGAAGGTATTGCTCGTTGACCTCGCAGAAGTCCCGGGAGGTGCAGCCAAGAGCGGAGAAATCCTTGAACCAGGCTTCAAGCACGACCTATTTGCCACCAATATCGGCCTTTTTCTTGGCTCAAAGGTTTATACAGACTTCAAAGACGAATTGCACAAGAACGGCTTCGACATCGTTGCCGGCGACCTCGCATTCTCCAGCGTATTTCCAAACGGCCAGTGCATCAGAATTTATACGGATGCCGAGAAGGCGCGCAAGGAGTTCGAACGTTACTCTGACAATGATGCCAGTTCGTGGGTGGAATTGGTCTCGTATTTCCAGAAGGTAGCCCCCTATCTTTTTCCATTCCTGCAGATGCCCATGCCCTCATTTGCGATGGCTAAGCAGCTCTGGAAGATGTATCGCGGGCTGGGGAATGTAGAAGCGCTAGATCTGATCAGGCTGTTGATCATGTCGCCGCGTGCGTTCCTGGACGAGTGGTTCGAGAGTTCGGAAGCCAAGGCCCTGTTGTCCCCTTGGGCCTTCCACTTGGGCCTGAGTCCGGATTGCGCTGGCGGGGCGACATTTTCCTTTCTCGAATCGGTGGTGGATCACGTGAACGGTCTCGCTCTGTCCAAGAATGGGGTTGATAACCTCATAAACGCCATGGTCAAAGCGGTCACAGACCGTGGGGGGCAGGTGCTCCTGAAACAGCAAGTGACCAAGATTGAGGTCAGAAATGGTCAGGCGGTGGGGGTCAAGACAGGGGATGGGAGCACATACCACGCCAAGAGGGGCATCGTCGCATGTGTGACCCCCAAACAGTTCATTACACTGGTTGATGAAAAAGAGCTTCCACAAAGTTTTGTCGTCAAGTCTAAGAAATACCGCTTCGGGCCGGGTACCCTTATGGTCCATCTTACGCTAGATCGGCCTCTAGAGTGGGATTCTGCCCAGGATCTGACCGATTCGACTTATGTCCACATCGCCCCCTATATGCAAGACATCGCGGCCACTTACAATCAGATCGTGCAAGGCTATCTGCCCAGCAGCCCGATGCTCGTCGTTGCCCAGCAGTCCCGTCTGGACCCCAGCCGTGCTCCAAATGGCAAGCACGTTTTATGGGTTCAGGCACGGGCTTTCCCGAGCCGCCCTACCGGCGATGCGTTGGGCCAGATCAAAGTTGGGAACTGGGACGAAATGAAAGAACCCGTGTGTGAGCGTATCATTAGCAAACTTGCGCAATTTGCCCCCAATATAAGAGAAATCCTTCGAAAGAAAGTCGTTTACAGCCCAGAGGACCTCGAAAATGAGAACCCCAATATTGTGGGTGGCGACATGGTTGGCGGGGTTCAGAACCTAAATCAGAACTTTATGTTCCGGCCGTTTGCCGGCTGGTCGAAGTACCGAACACCCGTAAAGCGGCTCTACTTGACCGGCCATTCAACTTGGCCAGGCGGCGGATTGAACGCCACCTCCGGGCACCTGGCGGCTATGCAATTTCTGAAGGGTAAGTAGCCTGAAGGAATATGGCCTGGCTCGGGACTTCAGCGGCCCCGGCAACTATGGGGGCGGTCTGGCGACCGAATGGGTGCGCAGGTCCTATGATCCCATTTCTGAGGACGGCTACCCCACGGATCGAGGGGGCATTCCTTCCAAGGGGATCTCGGACGAGATGAACACAAAGGGGGTGATAGCTCTCTCTATGTATACCGAACAATGGCCTTAATCTTACCACGATCGACAAATTGAGAGAAGGAGGTGCACGGTTATGAATAATTGGGAAAAACTAGGCAAGAAGGGGATTGATCGGCGGACATTCCTCAAGTACACTGGAACAGGGGCGGTAGCCCTGAGTAGCGGCTCATTGCTAAGAGGCTTTGCCAGAGAGGCGTTCGCGGCAGAAGAAGGTCTTACCATTGCTTTCACTACAGATATACCTTCATGGGATGCTATGAATTCGGTCTTCCCAACAGTGCAAAGCCCATGGAAATGCGTCTTTGATCAGTTTACAACCCAGGAACCCAATCTGAAGATTATACCCGAAGTATTCAGAGATTATGGGTACACAGACAAGGCGAAGCTCCGCTTCGAGGCTGATATTCAAAAAGGCATAAAATTCCACAACGGGGACGAGCTCACTGCGGAAGACGTGAAATTCTCCTTTGATCGCATGAAGAGCGAAGGCATGGTCCTCCAATTCATTTGGGGAGCGATCGAAGAGACCAAGGTAACGGGGAAATACTCCATCAGATGCGAGCTTTCAAAACCTTTCCCTTCTCTCATAGCTTGGCTCTGTTTTCTCGGCTCCTATGTGTACCCCAAGAAGTATTTCGAAAGTGTCGGCCTTGAGGGCTTCCTCAGGAAACCCGTTGGGTCCGGTCCCTACACTGTCGCTGAATACATCAAAGGTAGCCACCTGAAGTTGACTGCTTTCAAAGACTACTGGAGGGGCCCTGCTAAGATCGAAAGGGCGACCTTCAAGTTCGTGACCGAACCCACCTCCAGGGTTGCCGAAATTGAATCCGGTAGCTCCGATTTGACACTTGAAGTTCCCGTGGAGGAGTTTGTTCGACTAGGTAAGAATCCAAATCTGAAAACCGTGGCCCAGCCAGTGTCCGATGTCGTGCATTTCTTTGTGAACGATATCGAACCGATGCTGGACGACCGTGTCCGGGTGGCAACCAGCCTGGCTATCGACAGGAAGGCCATTGTGAAATATGTCCTCCAGGACATGGGGGTCCCGCTTTATGGATTGAATTGTCCCGAATATCTTGCTTACAACCCGGACCTGTACATTCCCTACGACCCCATAACAGCAGAAAGGCTATTGAGTGCCGCAGGATACTCTAAAGATAATCCGGTTAAGTTTACGGTGCAAACGACGAATGGGTTTGTGGCAAAGGATTTTGAAGTCGTTCAGGCTGTGGTTGGCATGTGGAAAAAGGTTGGCATTGACGCGAAGATCGAAGTCTACGATATTGCCAAGCATTATGAATTGCGCGCTGCAGACCAATTGGCCCCCGTTGCCTTCTACGTATGGGGCAATGCCACAGGTGACCCAGAGAATTCCACCGGGCACACAATGTTCGGCCCTTCCCCTCATTCGACATGGGATACAGAGGACGTTGACGCGCTGCTTGGACCCTTACTCTCTGAAGGGGATGAAGAGAAAAGAATGGAGCTTTACAAGAGTGCTGAGTGGTACATCGTCAACCATGGTATGGTGATTCCTCTTTACCAACGCAAAATGCCACTCGTTTACAAGAAAAATCTCAAACTTACGCCCTATGCAAATAACTGGATCCTACCCTATTACATGGAGTGGGCATAATGTGATGCCCCGATCTTGAAGTATTTTCATATGGGGTCTTCGAGGCTCCCTGTGGCTTTGAAGATCCCATTGTCTTTTCAAAACGGCTATGAACCTAAAATACATTTTCAAGCGATTGCTTTATATGGCCTCCACCCTTTTCGGGGTTTCCATAATAACCTTCTTTATCCTGCGCGTCATCCCTGGCAACCCCATCGTTATGATGCTTCCCCCTCAAGCCACGCAACAGGACATTCTAGAGCTAAAAGCACAGTATGGCTTCGATAAACCGATCCCTGTCCAATATGGCATTTGGCTGAAAAATGTCGTTCAGGGTGATTTCGGTGTTTCCATCCATATGAAACAAAACGTGATGGAACTCATTATGGAAAGGCTGCCTGCCACACTTGAACTGGTGCTGGTAGCGACTGGCATCGCGCTTCTCTTGGGAATCTTCATAGGAACCGTGTCTATCATGAAAAAGGACACGATAGTGGACAAACTGGGTAGTCTTGTGGCGGTTCTTGGGCTTTCCATTCCAGATTTTTTGTGGGGCCTTCTTTTTGTCCTTTTTCTTGGTGTCTTCTGGCACTTTCTCCCCATTTCGGGGCGCATAGCCTCCATGTATACGCTGGAGACCATTACAGGGTTCTTCCTGGTGGACACTTTGTTGAGATTTGATTTTAAGGGTTTTTATAGTGCATTCTTACATCTGATTCTTCCGGCTTTTTCTCTTGCCTTGCCGCTCACGGCTATCGTGATCCGCGTTATAAAATCGAGTCTGTTAGAGGTCATCAAAGAAGACTACATCCTGCTAGCCCGGGTCAAGGGTCTCTCAGAAAAGGCGGTAGTCTTCATTCATTCCTTGAGGAATGCCCTCATTCCAACAACCACCATTGTAGGGGTACAGTTTGGGTTCTTAATGGGAGGAACGGTGTTGGTCGAAATTATTTACAGCTGGCCCGGTTTGGGGAAATTGGCTGTCACAGCGATCATTACCAGAGATCTCCCTCTGATTCAAGGTGTCGTTCTGGTTCTTGCCTTAATTTTCGTTATCGTGAATCTGGTCGTGGATCTCCTTTACACTTTTATGAACCCCAAGATCCGCTATGGTTGAAAAATAGGCGTGGCTGACAAAAAGAAAGCGAGACTGGTACAGGCCAGAAGATTCTTGTCCAACGGAAAATTTGTTTTTGGGGGCATTGTTTTGCTCCTCCTCGTTTTCACATCCGTCACCGCCCCGTATATCGCTCCCCATGATCCCAATGAGCAGGACATTACAGCTACAAAAATACCCCCTTTTTGGATGGAAGGAGGTGATGCGAGTCACCTATTGGGGACTGATTCATTGGGAAGAGATGTGTTCAGCCGACTTTTGTATGGATCAAGGGTGGCTATGTTCGTAGCTGTTGTAGGAACCTTCTTTGCCGGCCTCATCGGTGTCACACTGGCCCTTTTCGCAGGTTTCTACCGCGGCGCTATAGATAACCTGATCTCCAGATTCGTAGACATATGGATCTCCTTTCCTCCCATCCTTCTTTCCATTGTCCTGATGGCTGTTTTAGGAACAGGGCTCACGAAAGTGGCTCTGGCCATCATCCTTGTAGACTGGACCCGTTTCTGCCGGGTCATCAGAGGAGAAGTGTTCAATATCCGGGAGAGGGACTTTATCCTGGCGGCCAGGGCCATTGCCTTAGGTAACTTGCGGATCATCGTGAAAGAAGTTTTCCCCAACATTGTCCCCCTCTTAACCGTCCTCGTCACTTTGGAAATGGGTATTGCAATTATTGTGGAAGCCATCCTGAGTTTTGTAGGACTGAGTGTTGAGGCTTCTGTCCCGGCTTGGGGCCAGATGATTGCCTTAGGGCGACTTTATATTCATCAAGCCTGGTGGATCATGGTCTTTCCCATGATGTGCATCATTACAAGTGTCCTTGGCCTTAATCTCCTAGGAGATGGGCTTCGGGAAGTTCTAGATCCAAGACTGAAAGTATTGGGTATGAAATGAGTGACCCTCTGTTGAGTATCGAAAAACTAAGGATTTATTTCCGGCTCCCTCGAGGGACACTGAAGGCTGTCGAGGGGGTGAGCTTGGACATATCCAGAGGGCAAATCATTGGACTTGTTGGAGAGTCTGGCGGCGGAAAGTCGATGGTCGGTCTCTCTGTTCTCCGACTTATCCCCGAAGGCGGAAGAATTGTGTCTGGGAAAATCGTCTTTGAAGGCAAAAACCTGTTGAGCCTATCGGATTATGAAATGAGGCATATCCGAGGATCTGATATTTCTATGATTCTCCAGGATCCTCTCACATCCCTCAATCCTGCTTTTAGAATCAAATCACAAATGTTGGACGTTTTGAGACTTCACAAAGGATATGACAAAAAAGAGGCCGAACTTGTCGCCATAGAACTGCTGCACAACATTGGCATTCCGGACCCAGAAAAAAACATCTATAAGTACCCACACCAACTGAGCGGCGGAATGCGCCAGAGAGTTGTCATTGCCATAGCCTTTAGCTGCAATCCAAAGCTGATCATTGCGGATGAACCTACCACTGCCTTGGATGTGACAATACAGGCCCAGATACTAAGATTGCTCAAAAACCTGAGCGAGGAATACCAGACCTCTGTCCTCTTTATTACCCACGACTTAGGAATTGTGGCTAATCTTTGTGACAGAGTGGCGGTCATTTACGCAGGTGAAATTGTGGAGGCCGCGCATACTCGAGAACTCTTCCTCAATCCAAAACATCCTTATACAAGAGCCCTCTTTCGCTCGATTCCAAGACACGATAGGAAACAAGAGCAATTTCAAAGCATTGAAGGAATGATGGGTATCCCTATTGATTGGCCTGACAGATGCAAATTCTACCCCCGTTGTACCGAAAAACTGGATACATGCGAGCATACGGAATCCGTGGACTTTTTGGCTTATTCTCCTGATCATCTTGTCCGTTGCCTCAAGTACCAATGAGAAAAGGAAAGGTTTTTCAATTGGATGACTATCTGGTGAAGACTACAAACTTGAGGAAATATTACTCAGAAGAGGGAAGACTATCCTTTTTTTCATTGGTATCCAGGAAGTCACTAGTCAAGGCCGTAGATAGTATTGATCTTCAAATCCACAAAAATGAAGTCTTAGGACTGGTCGGGGAAAGCGGTTGTGGCAAAAGCACCCTGGGAAAAACAATCATGCGGTTGGAAGAGCCCACATCAGGAAGCATCTTTTTCGAGAACCGGAACATCACGCAGCTCTCTCAGGAAGAACTCAAACCTATCAGAAGGAAGATGCAAATCATCTTTCAAGATCCTGCATCTTCTCTAAATCCTAGAAAGACCGTCTTGGAAACCATCAGTCAACCTCTGAAAGTTCATGGCTTGGTTTCTGGCAAAAGCGCGATAGTTGAGCGGGTTGCAGACCTTCTTCAGAAGGTTGGATTGGAAAAGGACCATATGGAGAGGTATCCTCATCAGTTCAGCGGGGGACAGAGGCAGAGAATCTGTATTGCCAGAGCGATTGCTCTGAACCCGATTTTCCTTGTGGCCGATGAAGTGGTCTCAGCACTCGATGTGTCGATTCAGGCCCAGATTCTCAACCTCCTAATGATCCTGAAGAATGATTTGAATTTGTCGATTCTGTTTATCTCTCATGACTTGAGCGTTGTAAGACAGGTCTCAGACAGGGTAGCCGTCATGTACTTAGGTGGAATAGTGGAGATGGCGCCTTCCGAAAACCTCTTTTCTTCTCCTTTCCATCCTTATACTCAGGCCCTCATTTCAGCGATTCCGGTCCCCGACGTGGAAATTGGTTGGAGTCCGGTCATCTTGCACGGAGAGACCCCCAGTCCCTCCCAAAGGCCGGAGGGATGCTTTTTCCACCCAAGATGCCCTAAAGCATTCGATCTGTGCGAAAAAGAGGGCGCCTCACTGAATGAAATCGCGCAAGGTCATTTCGTAGCCTGCCATCTCTATCGCGCCAGGGAAGCGTTTCAGAGTTAAGCTCTAGCTGGGGCCGTGATGTTCCCTATGGCTTGATTTAAAAGAAAAATGAACCGGCTTCATTGAGAACTATACGAGATTAGTTAAAGACGGGGGACGGTGCCATGGAACAAAAGACTCTTCTGGAAGGCAAGAGAATTCTCATCGTTGATGATGAACCTGATATATTGGACACACTGGAAGATTTACTGCCCATGTGTGATGTTTCAAGAGCATCTAGCTTCGATGAAGCCAAGAGGCTGTTGGACATGGAGCATTTCGACATCGCCATCCTGGACATTATGGGGGTTGCCGGCTTCAAGCTATTAGAAATTGCTAACAAGAAGAAAATCATGGCCGTGATGTTGACCGCCCATGCATTGAGTCCTGAAAACACTGTAAGGTCTTTTAGGGAAGGCGCAGCCTCTTACGTGCCCAAAGATGAAATGGGCCACATTACAACATTCTTGAATGATATATTGGAAGCCAAACAAAGAGGTAAGAAACCTTGGTGGCGTTGGCTTGAAAGGTTTGGTTCTTACTTCGAAAGGAGATTTGGTTCTGATTGGCAGAGTAAAGATAAGGAATTCTGGGATAAGTTCAACTTCTATTCTTAGCCACTAGAAAGCCATGACCTTGTCGGCTTCTTTAGTCAACTTACACAGATCATCCATCCAAGCTATGGGACATGTGCTTGATCCCTCCAGACCGTGGGATTTCATACAAACCCCTGCAGAAAAGGATCAACACAGCCGTGCCCCAATCTCCTAGGAAGCCTCCAGTGAAGCTCCCCGCGCTTCCGCGCGAGGCATCTGTGGGAAAGCCAAGCGGAACTGCGCCGAAGCCACCAGCCGTCGCAAAGCTATGGCGAGATAAACCCGGCTTCGCCCTAAGGGCTGCGCCGCGGTCGCCTTTAGCCACTCATCCCCGTGCTTCCCCACCCTCCGCAGCAGCACTGCTACGGAGGACGGGCGCACGGGGCAACCTGCTCCGCCGAAGTAGCCGCTTCGGCTACGAAGGTCGAGTCCTGGCGAAGGCGAGTGATTACTAAGCATTCATAGAGCACATATTGTCGTTTGTGCCTTTTTGACATCCGATGGAAATTATGGTGGAGATTCTGAGGATTTTAACTTTTTGAACTGTTCGACGATCAGCCCGATCCGAAACAGGAACTTGGCCATAAACTGAAAGGAGGACGACATGGCAAAAGTCTTGGTCACCTATTACAGCCGTTCCGGCAACACCCGCCGTATGGCAGAGAAGATCCATGAGGGCTTGGCCTCGATCAATGGTGTGGATGTGACTTTAAAGAAGGTTCAGGAAACCACCCTCGATGATTTGCTGGAATTCGACGGCATCGTCATGGGCAGCCCCACCTATTTTGGCGTTATGGCGGCCCAAGTCAAAAACCTTGTAGACGAAAGCGTGAAGCATTTCGGCAAGCTGGTGGGCAAGGTGGGCGGCGTATTTACCTCTTCCGGCGGGGTCGGCGGCGGCAACGAGACCACGAATTTGAGCATTTTGCAGGCGCTCCTCATTCACGGCATGATCGTGCAGGGACTGCAGAAAGGGAACCACTACGGTCCGGTGTCCGTTGGAGCACCCGATGAAAAGGCCCAGGATGAATGCCTGCGCTACGGCAAGCAGGTCGGCGAGTTGACCCTCAAGCTTTTCGGGTAGCGTCGTGACTTCTTATACATTTCTATACAGCATTACATTGCTCTTGGATAATCAGGGAGTACATCATGATCGAAAGAATCCAATTCACACTGAATGGAGAGGGCATACAAGTGACCGTAGATGGGGATCGGATGCTTTTATGGGTCTTACGCACGGACTTGGGGCTCACGGGGACAAAATACGGGTGTGGTGCAAGTTACTGCGGCGCCTGCACGGTTCTTGTAAACCAGGAGCCCGTGCGGTCCTGCCAAACGACCGTCAAAGATGTCCAGGATCAGGACGTCGTGACCATTGAGGGGCTGGCTAAAAACGGTGAACTGCATCCCCTTCAGAAGGCATTCATGACACACGACGCACTGCAATGCGGCTTTTGCACGCCGGGTATGATTATCAATGCATACGCCCTGCTGCGCAAGAATCCCAGGCCCTCCGTGTCACAGATCATCGAGGGGATGGACGAGAACTTGTGCCGTTGCGGCGCATACAACCGGATTGTCCAGGCCGTGCAAGCGGCGGCCGAAGAGACAAAAGGGGCGGCATAACATGAAAGACGATCAATCCTTTGAACGCAATGACAGGGAGAGAACCCGCGGTTTTCAAGTGAATCGCCGCGAGTTTCTCAAGATCGCTGGCAGCGGCATCTTTGTCTTTTTCACACTTGGGGATGCCCTTTTTCTCCAGCAGGAAGGCTGGGGCAGAGAACCCCTGCCCACCGACTTCAACGCCTTTCTGAGGATCGCCGAGGACGGGCGGGTATCCTGCTACACCGGTAAAATCGAAATGGGTCAGGGCATCGTCACGTCTTTGACACGGATCTTTGCCCCTGGGACATGGGGACCTTCGGTTCCAGATCAACGCGTTTTTTCGGACCGCCCCTTCGAGCCGCCGGGGCCGAGGCAAGGCGCGTTCTATTGGAATTGGCATCAGAACATCTCAAAACACCGGTCCATGAGTTGACAGCAGAGAACGGCGTTATTTTTGATACTAAAAACAGGAATAGACGGATCTCTTATGGCCGGCTTGCCAAGGGCAAAAAGATCGAGCGGCACCTCAAGGAAGGGGTGGATTTGAAAAAGCCGCACCAATTCGAGGTCATGGGCAGGCCGGTAATTCGCCAAGACGCCCTGGAAAAGGTCACCGGATGGGCCAAATTCGCCGGAGACATTCAGTTTCCGGGCATGCTTTACGCCAAAATATTGCGACCCCCGGCGCACGGCGCCAAGCTGGTGGGTGTCGATCTGTCGGGAGCAAGGCAGGTTGCAGGGATTCAGGTGGTCAGAGAGGGTGATTTTATCGCTGTTTTGCACGGGTATCCCGATGTGGCCGAACTTGCCCTGTCTAGAATCAAGGCAACCTTTGATAAACCCGAATCGGATATTGACGAAACGACCATCTTCAACCATTTGCTCAATGTGGCGCCTGACGGCGAGTTCGTTTCAGGAGCCGGGGACCTTCAAAAGGGGCGAAAGGCATCGACCTCTCTCTTCGAAAAGACCTATTTGGACGGGTATGTGGCCCATGCGCCCATTGAGACACACACCGCGGTCGTGAAAATTGAGGGAAATAAATGCACGGTCTGGGCCTCGTCGCAAACGCCTTTCCGGGTTAAAGAGGAGGTGGCTGAAACACTCGGGTTTCCAGAGGACCATGTGCGGGTGATCTCCCCCTATGTGGGGGGCGGGTTCGGCGGTAAAACAAGGAATCTCCAGGTGGTGGAAGCGGCCCGCCTGGCGAAGTTGAGCGGGAGACCGGTTCAGGTCGCCTGGAGCAGGGCCGAGGAATTTTTCAATGACTCGTTTCGGCCGGCGGCTGTGGTAAAAATCAAGTCAGGAATCACGGATCAGGGCCGCATGAGCCTCTGGGATTATCATGTCTATTTTGCAGGCCAAAGAGGTTCCGAGCACTTTTACAACATTCCACACCACCGAACCATGGTGCACGGCTCAAACTGGAGGGGCACGCCGGGTTCTCATCCTTTTGCCACAGGGGCATGGCGCGCCCCGGCAAACAACACGAACACGTTCGCCAGAGAGTCTCAGATAGATATCATGGCGGCCAGCGCCGCCATGGACCCATTGGCATTTCGAATGCAGCACCTGACTGACGAGAAGATGCGGCGCGTACTGCAGGTTGCGGCCGAGACCTTCGGATGGAAACCGGGCGAGGCACCCAGCGGCAGAGGTCGTGGTATCGCCTGCGGGATCGACGCAGGGACATACGTGGCCACGATTGCCGAGGTAGACGTTGATCAAGACACGGGCCAGGTCAAGGTCAAGCGGGTCGTTTGTGCCCAGGACATGGGCCTGGCCATTAACCCGGAGGGCGCAGCGATTCAAATGGAAGGCTGCATCACCATGGGCCTTGGATATGCCCTGAAAGAGGACATTCACTTCAATGGCGGAGAAATTTTCGACCTGAATTTTGACACCTACGAGATCCCCCGTTTTTCATGGCTGCCTGAAATCGAGACGGTTATTATTGACAACAAAAATGCTGATCCACAAGGGGGCGGCGAACCAGCGATCATTACGATGGGCGGCGTGATTGCCAATGCCATTTACGATGCCGTGGGCAGCCGGGTTTTTCAGCTGCCTATGACGCCCGATCGGATCAGAGAAGCCATGGAAAAAGCGTGAAAAAAAGTCTCGCCTCTTGCTCGACTTTCCGATTCTTATAAGAAATCAAAGTCCGTAAAAGAAATCTCTGTCCTGTGCCATCTTCCAGCCAAAGTTTTTTCCGAAAAATTCCCATATTTATTACGACTATAGCTTATCGTAAGTGAAAGCCTGGGCTGCTCGCCAAACGAGCGACTAGCAAACGTAAGGTTCAAAAGGAGGGACCTCAAGGATAATAGCAGAAATCGAAAGTTTCGCCCCTTAAGTGGCACATACAAGATATGGACATCTCAAAGAAAAAGCAGGGACGTGATCACCCTGCCCCCCACAACAATTTGCCGCTGCTGCTCGAACAGATGCTCTGTGCCGGATTTCACCTCCGAGTTTGAATCATTCTACCTACGGTCTGAGACATCTTTGAGCAGTTTCACAATGTCACTATGCCCTTGCTTCGCTGCGTACATCATGGCTGTCATGTCATCCTTGCTTTTTATGTTTATGTCAGCACCCTTGTTCAGGAGCACTCTAACAATCTCGGTTCTGCCATTATATGCTGCAGTTATCAAGGCAGTCGAACCATCTTTGTCCTTGTCATTGACGTCAGCGCCTGCTTCCAGCAAGCAATTTACGATATCAATATGACCGTAACCGACTGCAAACATCAAGGATCCCCAACCTTTCTCATCCCTAAAATTCACATCAGCACCTTTTTCGATTAATATTCTTACGAGCTCAGCGTCGCCTACATATACTGCATCATTCAAGGCTACTTTAGTGCTGCCTAGAGGTTTGTATTTCATATTGGCATCAGCCCCTTTGTCCATTAGAAAAGCCACCATTGGTAGACGCTTAGAGCCGGAACCAATCGCTTGCGATAACGCGGTTCCAAAACCGTCTCTTGCATTTACATCAGCCCCTTTTTCGAGTAGGAGATTCGCCTTATCAAGATCTCCGCACTTGCAAGCTTTCAAAAAGGCTTTATTGAGTTCTTCTAATGTAAGCGTCTGAGGAACCGATTTCTTTGAATCTTCATGTTTCGCATTTATCTCATCAGGTTTATCAGGTAATTTTTTCACCGCTTTTTTTAATTCTCGTTCTATTTCATCATCACTTGCCGTGATCATATACTTTCTTAATGATAGAATTGCACCGATCCCCCCTTGCTCCTTCGGTATCAACGTGCCATAAGGGTTGTCAACAACCTTGACTTTCACCAATTCTTTTGGGTTTCTTTCGTCCCTCCCAATAATTACTACCGTTGCACCTCCTTTCGTTTTAAATTCCTTAGGACCCTTTGGGCCGAATAATCTCCTAAAAACCATCTTTCGTTCACCCCCTTCTCCACCGATTATTATCTTAATTTTTGCACATTGCCATATCTACACTGAAGTCATTTTAGCCGAAAAAGGGTTTTATTGAAAAAATATTGAAAGATCTGATTTTACTCAAAAGTATTAGTTCTGAAAGGCAAATCGGGGACATCTCTTGATACCTATTTATTAAGGTTCTTCAAGGAATTCGGAGGCTTAATCCGAAAGACAACAAATGAGGCCCCCGAAAGAACCAACGTCCAGCCAGGAGCGGGGTCGGCACATTCTTAGAATTTTTCCCATCAGGGTACCCCTCCCTGTGAATGGAGGTTAATGTTTAGGAGAGAATCTCCACTTAGAAGAACAATAGAACTGTTTCAAAGTCAAGGAGAAGCGGTCTTGAAGATTGTGTCAGGGTTATAGAATTTAGCCTTTAGAAGCAGAGGGCAAGACCACAAGATGTTGGGGTTGCTTCACTTGCCATATACCTCACTTCCAATGACCCTCTCCCTATTATGACTAGCATGACAATCCGCAAAAATCGGTCAATTCAAGCTTTGCCCAAATAAGTTGTTATTCTTGCATGCTCCCACTACTTGGTAGTTTCTTGCCGTATCGCCTAACGCCAAGAGAGCCGCGGTCACTCCATGACGTCTGCGTATTTGAGAATCAGCCCATGAGACTGTAACTAAAATGTGCCCGCACCGTCACATTTTTCCAAACAAAACCCAACATTTTCCAACTTCTTAGAAAACAGAAAAGCTACTAAATTCAGTCAAGTAGACCAAATCATTGGCTTTTCGGAATTGTGCTTTTCGGACTGAAAATCCCCGTATCCCCAGTTCGATTCTGGGTCCCGGCACCTGAAGAAAGCCCAAAAAAAGTTAGCCCGAAAACGGGCTAACTTTTTTTAGTCAGGCTTTTGAAGTCTCCTTCTTCAAGCTATTTCTCGGACTTTCGGTTTTTCGTCTAACTATAACAAGGTCTTGCAGTTCAAGGAGTTCTTCCGTCTTGAGTAGATTCCCTTACCTTCTTTTCTTTTCTTTTTCCGAACATTTGGTCATTTCGTATATGTACACCTCATGTATCTCCTTTTCATAACCAGTGTAAAACCCCACAGGCATCCCTTCAACAACACGTGTTCCTCTATTGAATAAAACTAAAAACTCGCCTGTCTTAGGGTCAACGCACAGCCCTTCAATTTCTCCTGCCCGGGTAAATTCGTTAAATGTTTTTTCTAACTTCACTAATGCACAGGTAGCGGAAGGGTCTCCATTCACCCTGTACAAATGATCAGCTTCCCAGTACTCTGCATCCCCATCGTCTGCCGTGAGCAACAGATGACCCTCATAATAATAGACCCCTTGTTGGTACTGTGGTACCGGCTGCAAGTGTAACTTACCAATATACTTACCGGTCGTCAGGTCGTACTGATAAAGATATCGCCCATTACACCAATCAGCCATCCAGGCTACTTTACGAACCGGGTCCACAGTGATCGCACACACTTCGATTTGTCCAGACTTCTCATCAAAAGGGATGGAACGCTTATACTCTAAAGTCTCGGCATCATATATGGCAATCTGGATATTAAAGCCTCGCCCTTCTTTAAACTCCTCTGCCCCTGTGTAAATCTCACCGTTATAGTAATCAATGTCTCCTATGTGATTACACGCGGCTTCCTGTGGGAAGGTTTTAAATGGTTCTTCATTTGCTACAATCACGCTCCCGCTTTTGTCGCACTTATAAAGAGCTTTGCTGCCACTAACGTAGTAGTGAACTCCATCTGTGGCTACCCCCTGTCTTCCTGGAACTTGGATTACCTTAACTAACCGGTAAGAATACATGCCACGCTCGTAGTCCCCAGAGGCATTGGCAGAAATAGCAAATGAAATAGAGACCAAGAAAGCCAACACGATCACTGAAAGGCCTAGTGCTTTCATCTTGTCTAACATATTGCACCCCCTTTTATTGTATGCTGCAAGACCTCCTTATAGGCTTAGAAATTTCCTGGCAGATGATTTCCATCATGGGTGAGCCCCAGAAGCATCTCGCCAGGGATGGGTAGGAACGCAACTGAGAATGTCTTGATAGCGCTTGTTTCCGGTTGAAGATTCGGGTCTCGACGTCAAGGCAAGAAGGTCTCTCTAAAAAGTGCGCTGTTTTCCGGCCTTGGAGTGCGTCAAAGCCATTTAGATGTTAAAGATAGCCGGCAGAACGGAAACAGCTCCGTCAAGACCAAGACTTGCACATTTTGAGGGGTTTCTCCATTGGGCACCTCCTCAATGGAGGTTAACAAAAGGAAGGAGATTTCTTTACTTAATGAAACGGCAAAAAGCATCTAAAGTCAAGCAAATCTGGCTCCAGGGACCAGCCTGAATTTGAAACCTTTTCCCCTATCGTTCGCGCAAAAGCACAAGATCTTGGGGTGCTTAAATCACTCCCAGAGGTTCGATTAGCATTCGTAAGCTCTCAAAAGTCCAAATTTCAGTTTTCCCAAATAAATCGCTATCCCCAAACCCTCGAAGGGGTCGTTTTCAGACCCCTCTGTGGATGATGATAGACACCTTAAGCTTGAGCTTGGGCAGCCCCCAAAGCGAACGGCCAGACGAAGGCTTTCAAACACGGCGATTCACCCATGATAGGTGGAAGGGCAACCAGGGCTATTATGGACCATGACTGCCCTTCTTGCGCATATCATGGTCTACATGACCCATCCAGGTGTGAGTGCCATGCTCTGTACATATCCCATGCCGAATTTTAGGTCCAGCAGCCTGTGCTTGAAGAACTTTGTGTTGATCTTTTTGTTCATTAAGGTACGGTAGATTCCGGCTGAACTCAGATCACCTGTAAGCCGGAACCCCACGATGCGGTCATCCTGGAGGTACAATTTGCGTAACGTCCCATCCCGTTTCGTCCTGAGTTCCTCTCCTTCCATCACACCTGCCGCAATAACGGGCAACCCGAGGTGTTTGAGGCTGTTCATGTTGTCCGCACCTTCATAGGGGACTTCCATGCCAAAGATGTTCTGGGCCACAACACGACCCTGGGCCACGGCATTGGGGAAGATGGCATGGACATAACGCTCACCTGTGATACGATCCTTTGTTTCCGCCACATCTCCTGCCGCATAGACATGGGGGACTGTGGTGCGCAAATAGTCGTCCACTATGACGCCCCAATCCGTTTCAATGCTTGAGCCTTCAATGCATTGGATGTTGGGCTTGACACCTGTGGCTGCAATATAGAGATCGAATGAGAGGGACTCCCCCCCTTCTACTTCTACAGCCTCGGCCTGCTCTTCTCCCAAAACGGCTTTGGCCTCTGTGTTCAGACGGACTTGTATGCCGCGCGCCCCCATTTGGTCCAGCACGATTTGAGCCGTCTCGGTATCCAGCATATGAGGCATGACCCGATCGGCCATCTCAATCTGAGTGACCTCAACGCCCAGATCCCGCAGAAGCAGGCCAATCTCCACACCGATAAACCCGGCCCCAATGATCAAAGCGCTCTTCGCTTGGTCCTTCCGGACCCGTTTGATCAGCTCTTCAGCAGCAGACATGGATTTGAAGTTGCACACGCCCGGCATGCCCGATCCGGGCACGGGTGCGTACAGGCTGCTGCCCGTAGCGATAACCAGTCGGTCGTAGTCCAGGGTTTGTCCGTTATCCAGACGGATGGTGCTCTGGGCAGGCAACACCTCCTCCACCTGGGTCCCGGATCGGTAATCGAGCCCAAGCAGATCTCCGATCTTCTTTCCTTTCCAGAAATGAACCTCTCGCCCAGTGAGGTAATATTCAATCATGGCAGGAGGCGCATAGGGCGGAAAGGGCTCGCTGGAGATCATCACGATATCCGCCTGCTTGTCGTATTGACGCAGCGTCTCTGCCACGGTGATGCCTGCCGGGCCTGCACCAATGATGACGGTCTTCATTTGGGCCTCCTTTTATCCTCTGCCATCCCCGCCACTAACGCCAAGGGATCTTTGACAAGAGAGGGAATGGCGTGGAATTTGTCATTTCAAAGCTGCTTTAGGGCATGGGGATGCTCTCCGGTTCTATGGCCTCCAGACCCAGGGCCTTGCGCTTGGCTTCAATCCGCCGCCTCATGAGCACAGCTCCCCTCGCGGGATCAGGCTCCACTGCAAAAGTAGCCCCAACCACGTCTTCGGCCCCTTCTGTTAGGAGTTTTGTCATGTTCGCACTTCCCAGCACCTGCGGTACGGTCCCCAGCACGGTGTAGATGCCAGACGAGACAACATAGGCGCCTATAGAGACCGCCTTTTCACTCATCCACTCCGGGGCCGCACCTGCAACGGGCAAGTCGCTGATGTCCACACCAAGAGCATTGGCAATAGCCCCGCAGGCCACAAGGATTCGGCTAATGTCCACGCAGGAGCCCATATGCAGTACCGGCGGCACATTGAGCGCTTGACAAACGCCTTTGAGTCCATCGCCCGCCCTTTCCGCTGCCTCAGGGAGCATGAGGCCTGCCTTGGCGCAGGCTATGGCATTACAGCCCGTGTTCACAACAAGCACATCATTTTTGATGAGATCTTCCACCAGGGTCAGATGGCCATAGTCGTGGCGGACCTTGGGATTGTTGCAACCCACGATGCCGGCAATACCGCGGATCGCCCCCTTCTTGACTGCGTCCAGAAGGGGATCCAGAGTACCGCCAAGCGCCTTGACGATCGCCTCGACACTGAAGCCGACCACACACGCCGTTTTCTCCTCAGGGATATTGACCATGTCCTGCGTGCGGGAGGGGAAGTTCTCCACAGCGGTGCCTACGATCTCTTTGGCGATATCGTAGGCCCGTTCTTCATGAAATTCCATGTGCATCGCGCCGGGGAACTTGGCCTTCGGTGAGGTGCTGATGATCTTGGTGTGGTAGCACGCGGCAAGATCGGCAAGGGCGGGCATGATGCACTGGACATCCACGATCATGGCCTCAACCGCGCCGGTGATAACGGCCAGTTCCTGTTGCAGGAAATTACCTGCAATAGGGGCGCCGTGGCGCATGAGGATTTCATTGCCCGTACAGCACATGCCGCACACATTGATGCCCTGGGCACCCTTTTTCTTGGCAAGCCCAACCAGTTCAGGATCCTGAGCAGCGGCCACGATCATTTCAGAGAGCGTGGGCTCATGCCCGTGAACAATAATATTGACCTGATCTTTTTTCAGAACCCCCAAATTGGCCTCTGCCTGAATGGGTTCCGGGGTGCCGAACAGGATATCGGAAAGCTCGGTTGCGATCATGGAGCCGCCCCAACCGTCGCTGATGGAGGTTCGGAGTCCGTGAAGGCAGATATTGACATAGTCGTGGTCTACGCCGATATGGGTACGGTGCATGGACTCTACGATCTCCCGGTCCACGCCACGAGGATCAATGCCCAGTTTCTCCCACAGTTCGACCCTCTTGGCAGGGGCCCGGCGAGAAAACCGAATGGGTCCCTCTTGATTGCCGAACTCCGCGTAGACCGCACGGGCAAGGTCCAGGGCGATTTCCTCTTTGGGCCGTCCCTCGGTTTGGATGCCGTACTCGGCAGCCACCGCCTTTAGTTTGGCCTCATCCTTGATCTCATACCCTCCCCCTTTCCCTTCCGCTGTGAGAAGAAGCGTGTGCGTGATATCACGACCATGATCGGAGTGGGCCGCAGCACCGGCAGCAATCATTCGGAGGAGGCCGCGGGCGACCAGGGTGTCGGCAGTGGCCCCACAGACGCCCTTTTTGGGTCCGGTGTCATCGAATGGATCGATCCGGCACGGTCCCATGTTGCAGTGACGGCAGCAGAGCCCGAGTTCACCGTAACCGCATTGGGGTAGCTGTTTTTCGAGCCGCTCCCAAGCTGTCTCAATCCCTTGTTTCTCTGCAATGCGCAGCATGGACTGGGTTGCCGGATCTACGGAACGCTGAGTTGCGAGATCTTTCGTAGTCATGATTTGACCTCCTTGCCCGCCCGGCTGAGGGATTCCCCAAAAGCTCGCCAGGCTGAGATGTGAGCGGGAAGACCGACTTGCTCGGCTCGGATTTCTCTTACACCGGAAGAGACATGCACAGCCAATTGCGTGCGGGCACTCTTCACCATGTCATTGAGTTCGCCAAACACCAGTGCGCCCACCTTGCACGCCTCAACGCAGGCCGGTACCTCCCCCTCCTTCTGGCGTTCAATGCAGTGATCACACTTCAGGGCCACCGGCTTGTCTGTTTCAAGGCTCAAGGAGGGATAAAAGGTAAGGACATCGAAAGGACAGACCATGGCGCACATGGCACAGGTGATGCACCTGTGCCCGTCCAGGACAACAATGTCCAGTTCCGGATCGCGACTGATTGCTCCAGTGGGGCAAATCGCGATGCATGGGGCAGGATCGCAATGACGACATTTATTGGGGAAGGACGTATCCAGGAAGAGTCCTGGGGCGACAAGAATACGGGGGCGAGGTGTAGGTCTTTCAGAAACCGCTCCATAGATATTCTTGCTCATTGAGTGCGCAGCCAATACAACGCTCAGGATTCACAAAAACGGTTTTCATGCCACCACCTCCTTTCTCGAAGAGCGGGAAGGCCTCCCGCCAGGAAGGAAAAAACTGTGTTGGATTAACGATCTAAAGCTATAGACACCCTCCTTTCCGAGGCCAGAATGGCCCCAATGATCAAAGACGTTGGTAAAGCTCATACGGCAAATGAGACATCCTTATAACTGGAGAGTTTCATACAGCAAAAAGCCATGGCAGTCAAACTGGGATGGTATTTTTCCCCTCCCCATCAGGCTTCGAATTGTGTATAATACTCCACAAAAAGCTCTCCCCCTCTGGAGGAGAGCTCTCTTTTGTCATTCTGTGGTGCTTTGTCTCCAAATTCTCCTGTCTAAAGGAGATGCTTTGGCCTGGCCGCAGAGTATGGGGGATCAGGATGGACAACGAGAAATTCTTTATTGCCACAAAAGCCGATCTCAGAAGAATCAGGGAAAAACTGGGCCAGCCTGAAACGTGCGGCGAGGCCAAGGAGATGCTGAAGCAAATACTCGGCACAAAAGAGAGGCTCTTCTGGGAAACCGATTCACCGGGTGGAGGTGCAGCGGTTTTTTCCTTATCTGGAGAGTTGTTGCGGCAAGTACGCGTTATCGAAGGCATTCTTGAAGACCTTGCTGAAAAGAACATCAGCCGGGCCCTGTCCAAACTCGACTGGTATGAGGAAAATGTGGTTATCCCCGAAGATGCCATTGGAGATCCTGTGGAAGCATTACTCGCGTTCGAACAGTGTTTCTTTGATTACAAGCAGCAGATCTTTTTTTCAAAAGTTGTAGGGCCTAGAATCTGAATCACATTCATAGAAACCGGTAATCTCATCACCACATCCTGCCAGGTATTCCTGGAGGTCCTTCTCGCTCTCAAAATTCATGGTACCAACGTGACCGCTTGTCAATTCGATCCCCCCATCCGGAGCCACGCCGCACATCGCTCTCAAAAAGAGTTTGGGGTCACCTTCGTATTTCTCAGCCAGGTCTTTTTCGCTCACAGCGCCCTTGGCATGTCCGTATCCGTCAAAATAAACGTGGTATTTCATAGAATTCCTTCCGCTGCTTGCAGCCAGCTTGTTTCCGGGTGTGGGCCTTAAGCTCTTTCTTACTACCACAGGACCTTCGGAGCTGTCCACTCACCTCGAAGGGGCATAAGCGCTAAAATAAGGGGGCACGTGGGTGTTTAAGTTAGCGCTTATGCCCATCGAGGGGAGACGGGACGAACACGCGGGCGGGGAAATTATGGCCCCCTTCATTTTAATTGACAAGAGATCTCATAGGTTTATATTCCCTGCCATGGTATGATGCGTATTCAGCCAAGAATGTTTTAGAGGATGGCTCAGGGAGGCTGTGAACGCTATGCGCAAGGTCCTTATCATAGCTAGTCTCGCCGTTGCGATATTCATCTTCGCGTGGTTCTACCCTTTCGCTGACAGAGCCAGTGAGATAGGGTCCTATCGTTTGGCGCGGGTTGAAAAAGGTCCGATTGTTAGCGCCGTATCCTCATCCGGCACGCTCAATGCCGTCATCACTGTTCAGGTGGGCTCTCAAGTTTCCGGCCAAATCAAGGAGCTCTTTGCGGACTACAACTCGGAAGTCAGCAGGGGGCAAGTGATCGCCCGGATTGACCCGGAGAATTTCCAGGCCCGGGTTCTACAGGCCGAGGCTGAGCTGGATGTGGCCCGAGCCAATGTCTCCATTCAAAAAGCCGCCGTAGACCGGGCACAGGCTGAACTCAGGAATGCCCAGGAAGCCTTTGCCGCTTCAAGGGCCCAAACCGAAAAAGCGAATGTGGGCCTGGCGGATACCAAGCGCGACCTCGATCGTAAACAGCAACTCTTCAAAGGCAACATCATTCCCCAGAGTGAGATTGACAAAGCCGTCGCCGCCCACGACCAGGCTCTGGCACAGTTGAGCGCTGCCCAAGCGGAGCAGCGCGCACAGGCCTCCTTGGTGGGGTCAAGGGAGGCGGCCCTCAAAGGATCAAAGGCGCAAGTGGAGCATTCCCTTGCCCAAGTGAAGCAGCGGGAAGCCGCTCTTCACCAGGCCAAAGTCGACATGGAGCACACCATTATTCGATCACCCGTTGACGGTGTGGTCATTGAGAGAAACGTGGATATCGGCCAAACTGTGGCGGCCAGCCTGCAGGCCCCCACACTCTTCACCATTGCCCAGGACCTTCGCCAAATGCAGGTAGAGACGGACTTGGATGAGGCCGATATTGGAAGGATTCTCGTGGGCCAGCCCGTCTCTTTTACGGTTGATGCATTTCCAGGGAAAGAATTTAGGGGGGTGGTGAAGCAAATCCGCATGGCGCCCATGACGGTTCAGAATGTGGTTACCTACACCGTGGTCGTTTCCGCCGACAATGCTGAACAGCGTCTTCTTCCCGGCATGACGGCCAATGTCAAAATCGTGGTCGAAGAAAGACATAGCGCGGTCAAGGTGCCCAATGGAGCCCTTCGTTTTCAACCGGATCATATCGGGAACGATCAGAGAAAGCCACCTGAGCGTTCATCGCCTGCGGGTGCTTCGGGAACGGACAGAATGAAACGTCTTGTTGATGCCCTCAATCTGGATGAAAACCAGCAGGCCCAGCTGGGGGAAATCTTTGCCGAGATGCGAGAGAGGATTGGCGCCATGCGGCGGCAAGGCGCCTCACCAGAGGACATGCGTGCTGAAATCGACCGCTTGCGTCTCAGAAACCGGGAGGCCATACTGGCGATGCTCACACAGGAGCAGCGGGAAAAGTTCAACCAACTCGACGCAGCGCGCGCCTCGAGCCCGGTGACCCAGGCCAGAGTTTGGGTTGTTGGTCCTGATGGCAAACCGTCATCCCTAGATATCCTCGCCGGTATCAGCGACGGCAGCTTTACGGAAGTGATCCGCGGTGACCTCCGGCCGGGTCAAGAGCTGATCATTGGGACCAGTCAGCCCTCTCGGCAATCCTCCGGGGGCGGCAAGATGTTTCGATTCTAGTAAACTGCCTCATGGGTTGTGTGATTGATCTCGGCGATTATATGTCGCGCTCCCAAAAGAGGTAAACCCCAAAAGAAAATCCCAATAGGTCATCTTGCCAATAGAAGAGACACAATCTATCAGAGGCGGCAGCCGCATCGAGCCCCCGCTCCTCATCACCGAAGAGGTGATCAAAGACTACCGTGTTGGTTCTCAAGTAGTCCGCGCCCTTCATGGCGTCTCAGCACGCATCCACCGAGGAGAGTTCGTGGCCGTCATGGGGCCTTCCGGTTCTGGTAAATCCACATACATGAACCTCCTCGGCTGCCTCGACAAACCCACCTCCGGCCGATACACCCTCGACAATGAAGATGTCTCCAACCTGAGGCCTGACGAACTCGCCCGCATTCGAAACCGCAAGATCGGTTTTGTCTTTCAGACCTTCAACCTCCTGCCGCGTACCACAGCACTGGACAATGTAGCCCTGCCTCTCCTATACGCAAGAACCCCCCGGCGAGACCGTCGAAAAAAGGCCCAAGCGGTATTGGAAGCAGTCGGCCTTTCGGATCGTGCCCACCATCACTCTGCCCAACTATCGGGCGGGCAACAACAGCGCGTGGCCATTGCCAGGGCCCTTGTCAATGATCCGGATCTCATCCTGGCGGACGAGCCCACCGGTGCCCTGGATACGCAAACGGGAATTGAAATCATGGCCCTCCTTCAGCGCCTCAATCAAGAGGGCATGACCGTCGTGCTCGTAACGCACGAACTGGAGATCGCTCGTTTTGCCCAACGCATTCTCCGTTTTCGCGATGGCCGAATCATTGGCGACGGCGCCCAGGAGCCCGGCGAGGGAGAGGAAGAAGCCCAATGACCCATCTTGACGCAGTTCTTGTGGCCCTTCGTGCACTGCGAGCCAACGTACTTCGCAGCGTTCTCACGACGCTCGGCATCATCATAGGCGTTGGTGCGGTGATCGTCATGATCGCGGTGGGTGCCGGTGCAGAGGCTCGAATGGCTGAGCTGATCAACAGCCTGGGCTCCAACCTGGTTATGGTCCTTCCCGGGTCCAGCACAGCCGGAGGGGTTCGCCTCGGCGCGGGAACCCGACCGAGTATTACCGAAGAGGATGCTGTGGCGATTCAGCGTGAGATCCCGAGCGTGCATGTGGCCGCCCCGAGCATCCGCGGGAACGGCCAGGTGGTTTTCGGCAACCTGAACTGGTCCACATTGATCTATGGCGTCACACCCGAGTATCTCGTGGCCCGTGACTGGGAGATCGAAAAGGGCCGGGCCTTTACGACCGAAGAAGTCAAAGGGGCCGTCAAAGTGGCTCTATTGGGTCAAACGGTGGCGGAGAATCTCTTCCCTGGACAGGACCCGGTGGGACAGATGGTACGAATCAAGCGGGTACCCTTCAAGGTTGTTGGGGTCCTCAAAGGCAAGGGCGAAACCCTCATGGGGCGGGATCAGGATGACACCCTGTTCATTCCCCTAACCTCGGCACGAAAACGGGTGCTCGGAGGCCGGGAACTGGGCGGCGACACGGTGGGTGTCATCTATGTGAAGGTGAGGGAAACAGGACTTGTGCCTCAAGCCATCCAAGAAACCACAGAACTGCTTCGCCAGCGCCACCGCATCCGGCCGGGGCAGGAGGACGACTTCTTCATCCGCAATCTCTCTCAAGTCATGGAAACCCGGGCAGAGTCCGCCCGCGCCATGTCCCTGCTGCTGGCTGCTGTGGCCTCGGTCTCCCTCATCGTGGGGGGTATCGGCATTATGAACATCATGTTCGTTTCCGTGACGGAGCGCACCCGCGAGATCGGCCTTCGCATGGCGGTGGGCGCACGAAGCCGCGACATTATGACCCAATTTCTCATCGAGTCGGTCACCCTCTCCCTGGTCGGCGGCTTCATCGGCGTCATTCTCGGCGTGATGGGCTCTGTCCTCATTGCCACAGCCGGCGAATGGCCAACGCTTGTTGAAATCAGGTCCGTGCTCCTCGCTTTCGGTTTTGCAGCGGCGGTAGGGGTTTTCTTCGGCTTCTACCCTGCCCGCAAAGCATCCCGTCTCGACCCCATTGTGGCCCTACGCTACGAGTAAGCCCGTCTTGCTCCTTTGGAAAAGCGAGAACCATGCGAAAGGCTCAAGGGACAACGTATGGACCGCAGAGAGAGGCTTTATTCATGGACTTGCCATCGAGACATGATGAACTGTTTTCGGCGGAGAATACCCTCTCCTTCGATTTCTTTTCCCTCCAGCTGAGCGAGGGTTTCGTCCCAGAAGGGATTCCCCCCTTGGCGCCTCAGTTTGAAGTCGCCTTTGGGTGTCGTGAGGACGAGGCTTTCGTGCTCGCTTTTCGTTCCCGCGTAAAGAAGTCTTTTTCTCACATGTCCGCGAAGTTTCATCTTAGAAGTGCCTAAATTAAGCAATCCTTGGATTACTGGGGTAATGGAGTGTTGGAGTGATGGCTTAACCCCATGAACATACCACCTCGACAAGACCCCAGCAAGGACCAGACGCCAACCCGGTCTTATCACCAACGCACGTTTTCCTGGCTACGCGTTTGCCCACCGCCTTCTCTGCAGCCTCTGCAAGGCACTATCTGCTGTGCAAACGCCGCATATGGATCAATTCACCACCCTGCTCGGTCCCCACAACGGCAACCACCCGGCCCGGTGCCTCCTTCGGCAGTTCCCGCGCTCCAACGAGCATATGGACAGCTCGCGCTTTTCGAGTCTCGGCGAATCGCCTCATATTGCCCTTCGCGGCCGGCCTAGGGAATTCTACAGAAAAAGCCTGCGTGCCGAAACGCGTAATTCCTGATTCTTTTGCCGCGGACTCAAGAACTTTTGCCACTTCTTCCGGCACCGCCTCCGCGGACTTCTTCACTGCGCCTAGGGTGCTCTGGAGGTTCGTCCCGGTGCGAGCAATCTTTTCCCGGCGCAGCTTCCTCGTTCCCTTGACATTCTGTTTGGCCCGGAAAGTCTGTTTGAAGGTCTTTGCTTTCGAGAAGGCGTGAGTAACGTAAGCAACGGCGCGAATGGAGGGATCACCCAGAAGAAAGAACTGCACCAGGGTTTTCAGATCAAAAGGGTCCAGGTGCGTATAGCCCCCGGCAAACCGGTGGCGCGCCCTCAGCACCGCATCTCCCAGAGAGGCGCCGTTGAGCACCTCATCCAGGAAATACTGGCAGACAAGATCAGCCTGGCCGTTTCCTTCGCTGGGGCCGAAGGCGATGGTGGTGCTGCCGAAGTATCCATAAGCACCGTCTCGCAGATAGGTGCTGCAAATGCCTGCCTGCATGCCGCTGTCGGCAGGGTCATAGAGCTCTGCTCCATAGCAACACTCTACGGCGACCACGGTACCATTCATGATTCTCCTTTCAAGCCTGCTCGCCGAGTGCGCCACAGGATATCTTCTGCCTCTCTGCCCATAGAAATTCGGGTCGCTGGGTGAGCCGTGGCAGTTGATGAAATGAACGCAGGGTCTGAGCTGAGCTGTAGTCCAAACAGGCCCTTTTGGGGGTGAAGTGGCCATAGCCGAACTGGAACCAAACAGCTTGGTGAGGCTGAGGGACGTAGATCCTTTCCACACCTCCGCCGTCACACTGAAATATTTTTGGTAGTCACCGCGCGACCTTGTCCTGTGTCGGGCGGCCGTTCCCAGGAGGGACACCAAGTAGCGCGGATCCGCAGTCCCGAGCAAGTCAGGCAACCGCCCCATCACCCGCGTCGGGCCGATGAACTTGGCCGGATTCTTGCTGTAGGGCGCCTCACAAGCATAGGGGATATCACTCGGGACCACTTTGTCGTCATCGCCCTGGGGGTGATAGGCCGGATTTCTCAAGTCCTGGTGGGGGACAATGTCAGGCGCTCCCAGGATCATCATGTAATCCGGCCGGTATGCCTGGCAGACGGCATCGACAGCCGTCTTAACCTGTTTTTGGTCGTCCTTGTCCGTGACCGGCCGGCCACCAACGTTCTCCATGTCACCGATTGAATCGACGGCTACGACCTTGGTCTCAAGCCCGCGCTTCCTGTCCGCTTCGACGAGACGCAGAAGGGCTCTCTCGATGCTAAGCATGCTCTTGCCGTACTTTTTTCTCAAAGCGCCCATGTTCGTGATGATGACTTTATCGATCTGCATGGTCTCACCTCCTATCGCTTATTCCTCAAATGCTAACTGAATGGCTGCGTTTGTGCTAATTCGCGGCCTTCATGATCGGAAGAGATTCTGTCATGATTTTTCGCTCGATTCCTTTTTCCTTCATAAAGTCCCCAAATACCTCGGAACGATCGACATCCTTGTAAAAGGAATCAATGCTTTCCACAAGGACCGGAAATTCACGTCTCCCTTCCGGCATGTGCATTTCGAAGGAACGATTTGCCACCGTGTAGGCCGTGAGCAGCATGGCGTATCTTGACAGCAGCTTATAGATCTCCAGGTGACGGTATTCCTTTTCCTTCATACTCCTGATGTCTTTCTCGGCCGCGGTGATTTGGTCCACAATCTCCTTCGCCAGCTTCCGACCTTCCTCGCTCTTATTGAGGCTCCCTCTCATGTCCGCTTTTAAGAACCGCAGCAGAGCGATGTCATACCGTGTGAGGCCTGGCATAGCCAGAAGGAAGAAGCGATCTCTGGGTTGTATCTGCTCCGAGAAGTTCGCCAGGACGTTTTTGGCTTCAGTGTCAATCACGGTCATGGCTTCCAACCCCTCACCCTGAGTTTCGCCTTCGATCCTGAGCGCATGACCGTAAAACGTCGCCCTCCAGTGCGAAAAAACGCGAAGCGATGCGCATGTCCCGTACAAGCCGTCCGCTTCGAGACGGGACTTCGCATTGTTCTCAAGCGCCTTAAGCCTCAGGTAAAGGGTTTGGTATTGATTGTAAAGGGCCTGTGCCTTTTCGGTGTTCAGCAGAGACTCCGCTCCCCGGCTTTGTCCCTTCCAGTATGTTTCGAGATAAGACGAGGCTTTCGCTTCCAGGTATCGGTCGTCGGGAAACAGAACCCTGACCGTCCCCTGGTTTTCTTCTCGCGCAGTCGTTGAAAAATCGTTTTGGGCCTGACGAAGAACGCTGATGTGTTCAATGCCGCCACACCCTGTTGAAAACAAGACAACGGTCCAAACCAGCACCAGGCGGCACCACGCATGCCCAATCCGTGACTTTTGCATCCCCGTCTCCCTCCGTTCACCCTTCTTTGTCTTTAAGGAGTTTGCTCATGTCTTCCACCGACAGAAACCTCCCGCTCCGAATTAGGTCGAGTATCTCCACAAGCCCTTCCGCTGCCTTTGCCGCCACCTGGGCGTCGCTGCCGAACAGCTTTTCCAATGCTGGTTTTCCGCTCGCTGCAAGGGCGGTCAGGAGGTCCCTTAACCGGTTGTCTTCAAGCACTTTCCCCAACCCGGATTGCCCCTTTCCGCTGACGCCTTCGAGGATCATCTGAAACACCGCGCCTGTTCGGCGTGCCATATTTTCATCCATACCCTCCAGGAGTCCGCTTGCCAGGAGCGCGGAAAATACGCTCTCCAGGCGCCCGCTCTGGATGAGCGTCTTGAACGTGACATGGCCCAGGTTCGTCAGCATGTCCATGGCTAGGCCGATGAGCGGCACAGAGGCCTTCTGCTTCTCTCTCTGATCAAAAAGCCAGTGGGGGTTTGATGAAAACGCGCCAAGCACGGATACGAAGAGGGCTCGAACATCCGACTCGGAGAGATCAAATCGCCATGTCACCGGTCCTCCGCCATGTGGTGGATCGGAAACGGCTTCAAACACGTGGCGGGCCACCGTCACAAGCATGGCACGCCGGTTCTGATCAACCTGAAGAAGCGCCGGCAAATCACGAAGCCCATGGTCCACGACGAGGTAGGCAATTTCGGGAAAGAGGCTGGAATGGAAGAAGCTTACCCCGCCCTTGTGTCCCTGGTACAGGCCGGTCAGGACGTGCTTTATCCACTCCTCGTAGGCCTTTTCCTTGATTCTGAAAACCTCCGGATACTCGCCTGCCGCTTTCAGTGCCCCCACAATGAGCTTCTCCACGCTTTCTCTCGAAGCCATGCGCTCGAAAGCTTTAGAGATCGAATAAAGACCTCCTTCGTCCGTGTCCTCCACAAGCAAATTCAAAACAGCCGACCCCACAGCATTGATCAGAGCTCGATCCCCCGGCAATCTCACGGAAACCACGGAAGGACTTTGAAGGGCCAGCGTTCCCGAATTTTTTATGAGGCTCCGCAGAACCAGTTGCCCGAAGCGCACCACCCGCTCCTCCGCATCCGGGTCGCCTTCGGGTGATCTGGCGTCTATTTTTCCAATCTGCTCTTTGATCTCTCGGGAGACGCCTGCGACAACCTCCTTGATGAACGTCTCCTCGCCCTCGTCCTCACTCAAAAGATCAGGGTCCTGGGCCACCGTGTCCACAGCGGTGGTAAAAAGCGTGACAAGAATATGATCCCACCTTGATTCCTGGAAGTTGAACGCATCAAGTCCGGTGAGGAAGGCTTTCATCGTCCTCCCGTATCTGGAGTTCTCATTGAGGGCACCGGGAACGTGGACAAAGTAATCGACGGCGATTTCGACCAGGACACCCGCCGTTCGCTGGAGGGGATGCGGCACCGCTGCGTCTCCCTTGGCCCATTGGTTGATGGCGAGGCTCCCCCCTATTTCCTCATGGTTGCCTTCAAAGGTCGTCATCTTTCCGGCCGCGAGATCCAGCGCGTAGAGCTCAATCAGCTTGTATTCACCTTTTCGCTTGATATCTTCCTCCCCGGGTTTGCGGGCGTCCAGGTAGGCTTTCTCGAATTCCCTTTTAAACCTTTCCGGTTCCTCTTGCTGAACCTGCTGAGCGTGCTTGACCGCCAGGTCAACGGGTTTGGCTAGAGCCTGGGGAAGGGGGAATTCGATCGACCTCCCCAGCGTGTCCTCTCTGTAGATGTCTCTCCCTGCTTGGGCAAGTCTGACAGCCGCCTGAATACCAAAAAGGATAAGATCAGCCGTCCCAATCATGAACGTCTCCTTTACTTTTTCCCTTGTATTCGTCTTTCCCCCTTACAAGGAAAGGACATTTTTCAGGGTGATCGTCTGATAATGGTAGGAATTGATTCCACAGCCATTGTATCGCCGTGCGGCATACGGCCAGTCGCACAGGATATTCTTTCGTATTCAACAACTCTTTTTGTGGTATCCGCCTATACCTACCTCATTCTTCTGCCCTTTTCGCCTAAGCGTGGCTGATTTGCAGCGACCAATTATTCAGAGTCCCTTCATCAACGGCTTTAGCATCCCTATCAGGGATTTTCGCCTTCGGGCTTGCCTCTCCTCCTGTGACTTGCGCTGCCGCTTCATACTCTATTTCGATCCGCCTCCTCATGTTCATCTTGGTATTCAGGTTCTCTACTCCGCCTCGAACGTTCTCTTTCACATCCTCATGCATCCAGAATTCCAGTCGCACGCTCCGCTATCCGCTCACTCTTAGCCAGGACTCTGATCAACTTGTCAAGGTAGGCTAGGAGTGTTAGTTGGGTCAGCACTTGAACTCAGATGAATATCAATACGATTGATGAGAAACAGGCACTCGAACCGGAATGAAGTTGTCCAATGTCAAGGGCTGACCCCGGTTTTCTTCTATCCCACCCTTTCCAGAAAGGTTTCCCGCCGCTCCTTGGTCCACTGGGAACAGTAGGCGGGTTTACCGGACATGACCCGCTTCATACACAGGGAGCAGGTCGGTTCGCATTTCACGATAGGCTCCTTGATCAAACCCTGGGCTTTCTGAGGCCAGAGGGGGTCTGCCAGGAGGACTCTCGCAAGCCCGATCAGGTCGGCTTGGCCTCCCTCAAGGACCCTCTCTGCGGTTTCAGGGCTCTGAATCCGGCCGGCGGTTATGAGTGGAATCTGAGGACAAACCTCTTTGATAGCAGCGGCAAAGGAAACCATGTATGCCTCCTCTTTCTCTTTTTCGACCCATTCGGGGAGGGAGAAGGAATCATAGGTTCCGGCCATGACGGATAGATAAGCCACGCTGCGCTTTTCCAGTTCACCGGCAAAGGGCGCTGTCTCCGAAAGATGCAGGCCCTCATGCAGGAGTTCATCTGCAAGAAACCGATAACCCACCGGATAATCATCCTCCACTTCCCTTAAAACAGCCTCCACCACCTGCAAGGGAAACGTCATCCTGCTCTCAAGAGCACCGCCGTAAGTATCATGGCGCAGGTTGGTTCTCGGTGAGAGAAACTGAACCAGCAAATAGCCTGTGCCGCCGTGGATTTCAACGCCGTCAAAACCGGCGGCCTTGACGCGCTTTGCCCCGGCAGCATAGGCACGAACAACCCGGTCAATGTCCTCTTGGGCCATCTCCTTGGGCATAACCCTGCCGGTCCCGACCGGTGACGGGGCGAGTCTTTCCGGCATGAAGGCATATCGGCCTGCGTGGTTGATTTGCAGAAAAGCGCGCGCCCCTTCGTCTTGAATCGTTTCGGCCAGCCTGGATAATCCTTCAAGATACCGGTCATGATCGACCCGGAGCGAAAACGGAGAGCCCAGCCCGGTCTCATCCACGGCCGCATTTTCCACCACCAGCAGGCCGACACCGGAAGCGGCCATCTCTCGATAGTGTTGCAGCAACAGGTCGCTCACGGTCCCGTCTGGATTGGCGTATCCCACGAAAAGAGGGGCCATGGTGATCCGGTTTTTCAGCGTCATGCCTTTGATCTGCAACGGTTCAAAAAGCAGTGATGATGCCATCGTACCCTCCTTCTCTATGGTTAGGAGACGCAAGCAGCCCGTTCTTGCCGTTGACGAGGAGCTTCTCTCCCGCAACGCGGATGCCTTGTACGGGGAGTAAAAACCCCTCTATTTCAAATCGAGGGCTTCAGAATAGAATTCGAGCGTATGGGAGTCGTGCTCGTGCGCGCAATCGTACTCGACATGCTAAGAGTCTCACACCTTGGGATTTTTCGAGTACGATGACGAGCGCCGCTATTTGGATATGACAACCTCACACAGTTCGTCACCCCGATTGAGATTCTTGGTGTGCTCCACGGAGATTTTCATATCCTTGCCAAAAACATAGGAGAACTGTTTCCATGCTTCCACATCCATTTTCCAGGCCGCCTCGGTTCCCAACTCCCTGGCCAAGGCCAGGAACCATGCTCCATCCATTCTGGCAAAGGCAAACTGCGCCAACTCTAACATCTCACGTTCGGATAACGCCAATGTTCCTTCTCCTGTCATGTGATGGGGATTCCAAGCGCGAATCGTATGGCCAGCCATGCTGGAAAGGACAATGGGTCCCTTATACAAGGCGGCGGCCTTTCATTCAACCTTTCTTTTTCGTGTTTCCATGTGGAAAGCTGTGGATGCGCGTTGCCAGACGATCCGCCTTCGCTCCGCAGCTCCTATCCCGCCTTGGAGGGAGACGGGCGGAGCTAGAGAACCAAACACGGAGGTCCGCGGATAAAGAAAGCAACTTGAGGAATCCTGGAATTGGGGACTTTTGGATCTCTTAAGAGGATTTGCGTGGTCTTGAAAAAAGGGAGGCGGGATAAAAACGCGGCGGAATCTTGATCGCCAAAGACAACATTCGTGAAAGCGCAGTCAGAGGTTTCGGCTTACTGGAGAATGGGGGCACTTCTTGAGCAGACCGGCCCTTGTGAGGCACCGGGTACCCGCGGAGTTTGTTTGCCTCTTCCACGAGTCTTTCCCTGAGCTCCAGTTCTGAGAGCCCCTCCAATTCGCCCAGCATAAGGTCTGTCATGCTGAAATCCCTTCCAATGTCATCCGCCTATAACCTGCAAAGGTTCGCTCTCTGGGCTCGCTCCTCATTGTTTGGGCTCACCCATCGAAGGATTTGTCCCGAAGCGCTTCTTTGACTTTGCAGGATGTGTTCATGCCACAAAAAAGATGAATCAGGGTCGTATTAACAAAGCTCTTGTGTGAAACCTGTCTGTCAACTGCAGACGCTTCAGTGCTTTGCTGCTAATGGACTCGGCAAGAACGCTTTTTCTTCTTCGGTGCGATATCCTGTTTGTATATTTCAAGCCAGGATCGACCATCACCGACAAAAAGACCCCTGAGGGCCCGGAGGGATTGCCGTTTCGGGGCCTTTCGAGTCCCGGGATAATTCAGGCATGATTGCCGGCAGTATCCCTCAGGGACCCTGCCACCCTTGGGGCAGCTCACTATCCTCATGGAATGAACCTCCTGTCTATGCCTCGGTCTCATGGATTCTTTTCCGCGCAACGGACCAAGGACCAAGGCCGCATCGCCGAAAAGGGCTGGCGGTGCCCCCATCATGATCATGTCAGCGCTTAGGCGATGTTGCCACACCCGAATAGAGAGCAAATTGTCTGCCATCCTTCCCTTGCTGAAGATATGGAATAGATTCCAGGCACTTAGCAAATATTGGCTTGAGCTGTCGGTCAGGAAGTGTGAAAAAGATGGCTCTCGATGGGAAAATAGTTTCTTTTGAGTGGAAATAATTTACACACTTCAACCCATGAAGGAAAGAAAGGCAAGGATTGGAATGGAATAGGCAGCACCGTTGCGCGCGCACAAAGTGTCGCTGCAGTGCTAGCCGCCGAAAAGCTTCCGGATTTTTGTGCCGACACCTTCGAAGGCGTCCTTGACCCCTTGGGTGGATTTCTCATCGACACTTTTTTCCTTTTTTTCTTTCTTGCATTCCGAAATTTTTACCCCTTTTTTGGCGGCCTCGATCGCCGCGACGCACGGATTCTCCTCCCCCGGATTGCAGCCGGCCAGTGCTAAAGCGATGCCCATTGGGCCGAACAGCACCACGCCACCCACCGCTTTGCCGATGGTAAAGGCGGTCTGGGCAGGATCCAGAACAACTGACGGTTGTGCCAGTGTTCCCCCGAGTTTGAGAGGCTTTGCCAGCTCTCCGAAGCCCACGCTGAACTTTCCGAAGAGGCCTGTTTCAATGCCCTTTTTGGGAAAGGGCCTGAGTGTGAGATCCAGTTGCTCCGTCTTGAGGTCTATCCTCCCGTCTCCGATCAGGCTCGCGTTATCCGTGTCGAGGACCAAGGCGGTCACATCAGCAAGCCCCTTTCTAATCTTGAAGCCGCTCACAAAGCAGTTGAACTCGGTATATTCCGTATTCCCTTTAACGGGATTGATCAGCTGGGACATGCTCCCTGCCAGGTCAGCGTTCAAGAGCTTGGTGTATTCATTGTGAATCCGTCCTGCGCCCATGCAAACGGCGGTTTTCCCGCTCAAGCTGGCCATGAACTCAGCAACCGAGCAACCGCTGGCTTCAAGGTCGATGTCCGCATCCAAGTCGCCTTCCATGACTCTCCTGGCTTTCAGTTGCCTGAACATGGTCCCCACGTCCACCTGGCGCAACCTCATCTCCGTCACGACCTTTGCGGCTTTGCCCTGGGGGAGGACGTCGAAAAACCCTTCAACCGTGCCGCCGCCTGCACAAGATTTGAGTCGCCTGAACGTCAAACAACCATCTTGCATGATCATGTCCAGGTTGAGGGCACTGAGGGCCAGTCGGGGTAGCATGACCTTTTCTGCTCGCACCTTGATTTGGGCATTGGCTTGTTTGAGAAGGTGGAAAGGCAGGGGATGCCGTGGAAAGACCCTTCCGGTTTTGGTCTGAACCGCCCGAACCCGCTTCTTCTTAAGCTTGGACAGAAGGGGCCGAAGATCGATCTTTTTCGAGGTGAGGTTGGCGATGATGCTCGGTTTCCTCTGCGACAGGTTTATTTCAGCATAGCCCTCAAAGCCCATCTGCTGATGATCCACCTTGAGATCTGAGAACTTGTATGTCTTAGGAACCGCAACAACCGCCCTTCCTGAGGCCTTAAACGGCCCTTCAATGGGAAAAGACGCTTTCGTGATTTTTTTCAGATTGGCGGCGTCTCTGCCCTGGACGGAAAACCTGAGATCAATGCCTCGCCCTTTGCGCGGATCTTTAATGGCACCTGTAAGATGCACCTTCAAGAGCGCCTCTGTACCGATATGGGCCTTGATATCTCGGACGGTCGGACTACCTTCCGGGTCGCAGATCACAGCGGATACACGAAAGGGACCCAATTCCGGGAGATCGGAAACCGGCAGCACTTTGTTCACCTCTTGAAGGGATCGACCCTGAACCGCTACGGACAAATTGAAGCCTTCCCATTTCAGGACATCTCTCATTTGACCATCAAGGGAAAAGGTGAGCTCTTCCAGTTTTCCTCTCACTTTTAAGGGCCATGTTTCCTTCGCGTTCAAGAGCGCCACGAGGGGTCCGGTCGTGCCCTCAAACTGAAAAGCACGCTTCTCATAGACACCCTTTACCCATACTTCAAGCGGCATTTCAGATTTTGCTGCCCGGGCACGGAAGCTTTCCAACTTCAAGGTATTCGACCGGCCGGTGCGATGGTCTTTGTAAATGAGGCGGCCTCCGGTGATTCGCGTGTCCTTGAAGTAGAAGATGGGTGGAAGACTTGAGGGGGCTTTTTCGGAAGTCTGCACCGGCAGCTTTTCATCACGCCCAAAGTCAAGATTCGATTTCCCTGATTTATGGATTTCAATCAAAATGTCCGGCTCAGCGAGCACCAAACGCCTAACCTCTATGTCCCCGAAGATCAAGGGGAGCAAGGCCACCTGAAGCTCGAACCGCTTGATTTTGACCATCTCCGGCCGCGAACCCCAGGAGACGTTCTGAAAGCTCACCTCCTCCACAACGAGGGCTGGTTTTAGTCCCATGGAAAGGGCTATGTCTCCCCCCAGTTTCAAGTCACGACCGGTCGTGTTTTTGACTTGTTCGATAATGCCGGGCTTGAACTTGTTGAAATCGTAATGGGACAGCACCGCATACGCTGCTAGGGCAAGCGCAGCAATGAACGTAATCAGGGTGCCGAAAAAACGTCTCAAGTACATTACATCCAACCTCAGTGCTTCGACTCGCAAGTACGGTCACATATTTTCCTAAGACTATACGAAGGATTCGCTCCCTCAGGACTTAGGCCACAGGTAACCGTGTTCTAAGTCTTATGGTCCTAGAGACGGCAAAAAAAACGACAGCGCGGCGTCGCAAAAAACCTGCCATCGTATCCAGAGACGCATCAATCTTAAAACGTGATCTTGATTCCCGTGATGTCCCTGTCCACCCTGAATTTGATATTGTCCCAGTTTGCAGAGAATCCCGTCACCGTATAGTAGGACAGAGGCTCTTTGAACACGTCCCGGTCAGCGATGCGGGGGACGTTCTTGTCCCTGAAAGCGAGGATGCCGTAAATGCCCTTTGGGATTTGAGTGAACACAAAAGACGCTCGACGCGCTTCTTTCTGCTCCGGGCTCAGCTCAATAATCTGTGAGAATGGAGGAGGAGGTAACGGTTTGTTCCTGTGATCTTGAAATCGCTCGAAGGTATAAAGGGAAATGAAGATGACCTCGGCTTCCGGAAAAATCACCTCTCCTGAGACGGTATACGTTTCATCACCATTCGCCAGAGGCGATAGGACAAGTAGAATACACAAAAACGCGATGACCCTCGGAAGAACCACCTCACATCACCTCCGAACTGGAAGGCCGACCTTGTCTCTTGTTCTCAGAGGCCCCCTCAGCACTCTCCCCTCTTCCTGGGCGGGCCCGCAAGTCACAATCACTTGCCAAAGGGCGGATCATTTACTTTCCAGAAGTATGGTAACACTCTGCTAATATTTTACTTTTTTTCTCTCAACAAATAAAGTCCATTCTTTTTTCCTCAAGGGCATCCAGTACTTGCGTACAGCCAGAAAATACGGTCACAAACCTTGGTTTACCCGCCTTCGGCGGAGATTGATTTATCTCGTCGCACCGGCCGTTTGCTGTATAATGGAGTTCCAGTTCTCCGATCTTTTCACTCAAAATCTTTCGCAACAGGCAGAGACAAATCTTTCATTTGCCCCGATGAAGCATCGGGGCAAATGAAAGATTTGAATTTCTCTGTGTGCTCAGTGTCTCTGTGGTGAATACATGGACGTATTTCTGAAATTCCGTACTTAGTCATTGTGGACTTGCTTCTTGTCTCGCGCGTAGACAAAGTACCATGGCAAGAGACACATTGAACTCCGGCATATTCCGGGGTCCTCGCGAGTGAGATAAAGCCGCCTTCCCGGTAAGCGACCGCATGGCAGGGCAGGCACTCCGGGTTGTAATCTTCCTTTTTGTTGATCAGAGATAACATGGCTCGTGCGTGACGTGTTTCTTTCCACTTGTTATAGATTTCTTCATGACACCCCGAACAGTCCTCCGCAATGGGCATGGGAGGAAGGCCTGTCTGACTGAGCTTTACCAGGTCTTCCTCTTGCTCTCGCATCAATTCTCTAATCCGCTTCAGATAAGCATAATAAGTATCTTTGAGCCTTTCGTCCTCCGCAACACTTTTTGTTAGGGCAACCAGCCTGGCCTCAAAGGCCCAGCCCGCATCACCATGCTGCGCATCAATTTTCCCAAGGTACTTTCCGCCCTCTCCTGCAGAGAGGATTAACGACGTGTTGACGGTCAGAGGCCTGAATGCGGGTTGCCTATTCATGGCGTCAATCACAATGTCCATGCCCCTGTGCCGCGCCACGAATTGCTCAACCTCCGTTTTTGTGCCGTACAAGAGGGCTATGATAAAATCCGAGTTCTTTCTGGCATATTGGAGCGCATCCGTGATAACCTGCTCCGGATCAATCACTTGCCAATATTTTGCTGGACCCTCAGGAATCTTCTCTTCTAGGAAAAGGCTGAACACAGCCACCTTGATTTCATCCCGCTGGATGATCAGCGGCTTGTCCGCCAAAAGAAGCCCGTTATAGCTCAAATTCAACGTAGATAGGGGTAAGCGACTCGATCGCAGTTTTTCCCAAGCCCCATGCCCATCGGTGAGCATGAGAATTTCCGATATGCCGATGCCAATGGCATCGTATCTCATTTGCTGGAACGCCACGAGCAGGGTCTCGAACTTGAGCTCCCCCAACTCATCCTCGGGCCCGGTGAAACCGCCCCCCTCCAGCACAACCACGGAAATCCCTTGATCACGAACCTCATTGATTTTGGTGGCTCGCCGAGCCATCCCCCCCATGTCGTCCCTGCCTCACCCGCAAGGCTCAAGGCACCCGTCTATGGCATGGGTGTAAAATATGGTGAGCCGCTTCTGCTTTTGCTGACTGTACGACAGACTGAAGCACAGTAACAGGACCCCAACGACCCAGAGGCCAAAAAAACGCATGACGTGCCGACTTCTCAAAGGTTTCCTCCTCCATGCGGCCTTTTTCGATTTGCTCACTTTATCTAATCAAGAATGAAAAAAGGGGACCGCAGTCCCTTGATCTTTCCTCGTATGCCTGTCATTTCTTGGAGCGTCAATCCGACACGTCGCTCCCCTTCGTTCGGCTGTGCCTCTTTCGAAGGGGGAGTTTCAGTTTTTGGGTGTTGCCTGTTTACCGGATATTTGCTCCGTAGACAGAAATTACTTTTTCGAGATATTTGCGGTCTCCTTCGGATATCTTAACAAAGGAAAAGCCCATGCCTCCAAGAAGACTGTTTTCATCAACTTCCTCCAAATTGGACCATATCAATTTGCCCTTCACCACGATGGGCT
>SMTZ1_10000449_pt1 | contig 41132 bp, 33 predicted proteins | sample DeeMarSWOR136_30_FD_25667 | JGI IMG/M metagenome (IMG submission 25667) | reverse complement strand
ATTTCTGTGACATTGGTGATGCGTCTTACTGGTGCTCCTTTGACGGTGACGGAGTTTAAAAATACAATCATATCCAGTGATGTTAGAAGGGCACGGGGTAATGAGATGGGGGGGATCTCAAGGCGCTGGATGAGGGAATGCATATCGCTTGCATGAACAGTGGAATAGGAGAGATGACCCGTGGTCATTGCTTGGAATAACGAGTACGCCTCCTTTCCTCGTACCTCTCCGACGATGATGACCCGTGGTCTTTGACGTAATGCAACCCTGATAAGGTCGAACATATCGATGTCTTTACTGGTTTTCAATGCCTCTGTGGAGGTAAAGCCTGATCGTGTGGTCCCTGCAATCCAGTTTTCATGGGGGAGGTTGATTTCTCTTGTGTCCTCAATCGAGACGATCTTATACGCTGATGGTACAAACAGTGAAAGCGCATTAAGCATGGTTGTTTTTCCAGAAGCGGTTCCACCGCAGAAGAGGATGTTACATCCTTTTTCTATGGCCAACCAAAAGTATGCTGCAAGATCTAAAGACATCGTGTTGTTGTTCAGAAGGTCAATTGGGGTGAGGGGGTCCTCTCGAAATCTTCTGATGGTAAAGGTCGATTGCATCGTGATTGTTCTGCCAAGTGTGGTCTGTAATCGTGACCCGTCTGATAGTTTTCCGTCGACTACTGGTTCATATACCGATATTTGTTTTCCACACATCTGGGATAGTTTTACGACAAATGAATCCAGTTCATCTGCATCTTCGTAGACGATGTTGGTTTTGATGGACTCATACTGTTTATGGACGACAAAGATAGGGATTCCATGACCATCACATGAGATATCTTCTATGTCGGGGTCGTTCATTAAGATATCAATACGTCCATATCCAACAAATTCACGGAAGATATAATAGAAAATGATATCTTTCTCTTCTTTTGCTATTTTTATTTGTTTATCATGAAGAAGTTTCTCCAATTCTTGTTCTAGGACGTTCCATTTTTCCTGTGTTGTTCCATCGAATACATCAATATCTGCGTGTTTTCTAAATAAGATAATCAATTTGCTTTTGAGTTCTTCTTGTTTTTCATCCAATTGTGGTTCTAAGATCTCGTAGAGATACTCCTTTCGTTCATTATGAAAAAGTACTCGTCTTGCACCTAATCCCATCCATCCGAATCCTTTTTTTTCGTCAATTATCGTATGTGTCTTCCCATCGGTTCTCATAAAAAAGTTCTTGTTAGTATCGATCTCCTTAATTATTTCATTATACTGTCTATTTCGTTCCTCTTGTAAAACAAATTTTTGCTTCGAGGATTTCTGATCCTCGTGGTCTTTTTTTGAGGTAATCCTTGGGAGAATAGCATTAAGGGTAGCAATATCGGTGTACAGGGGGATATTAAAATATTTTTGTGATCTTTGGTTTTTTCTCTTCTCACCCATCTTACATTTCATGTTACATTCTCTCCTAGCCACCACTCTTTATTATGTTGTGAATTGGTTGTTTTTTATATATACGCTAACGGAAAAGTATCATAAAACTTTTTCGTTTCAGATTTACTATCTCTTTTGAGTGAAAAAAAAATTGATTATGAGAAAAAAAATTAGGTGGTTATTCCTTAGATTGGAGAACCATCGTAGTGTTTTTGTTATTCTTTTGGTTTTCTTTCCAATATCCTTTCAAAGCTTTCTGTATCACGTATGAGATGTTTTCACCAGAACCAAGTAATCTCCAGTAGGTGTAATCCGAGATAACGATTGATATTTTTGGCATCTTTGGTCATCTCCAAATATTATTTATGGTGTTATATTCTAGTCATGTGTATATAAAAATTTTATTTGACAATCCTTATCCAAAAATGCTTCTTTGGGATAATCTGTGAAAAATATAAAAAAAGAAAAAAATTTTTGTGATTACGCGAGAGATTCTATTGTGCAACAATCCCGGTACTGGAGACCATTGATGTAGAACACGATCAACCGGTTTTGGCATCGGAGGTACCCTTCCACGGTAATGGTGGTTCCGACCATTCCAAGAAGCTCGTTTAGGATTGTTTCAATCTCTCCATCGCCATCGAAATCATGAGGCGATATTGTGTTGTTTAGGTAGTCGTAGCATCCAAATTTCAAGATTGTTGTCCCGATCTTGAACTCTGTGTTATTAAATTGTAGAACCCCTGTTATTTCTGTCATGTTTGTATTATTATGGCATCCGCCGCCACCACCGTGGCCACCGCCACCGCCGCAGCCGCCACCGCAATCTAGTGATCCTGTTGTCAAAGAACTGGTTTTTATCTCGCTTACCTGGAGCAGCACTGCAGAGGCGCTTCCCATTGATATCAATGCAAGGGCTGCTAATGCAACATAGATGTATTTTTTCATTTTGTAATCCCCTTTTTTTCATACTACAATCTAAGTGATTATATAAAATAATCTATTAGATGGACACCAGATATCATGTATGTTAATTAAGATTTTTTTGTTTGCTTTATTGCCAACACTACATCATTGCAATAGAAATAAGTCGAAAACAGGAATTAATGATGACATATTGCTTCAATAATCCGTCTTTATTTCTATTTTCTCTGAAGTACTTTACTTCCCGATCGATAAAGCGGAACCATACATTTTGATGTTCTACTACTCGAATTCTTCGATCTATATATGTTCTTTTAGCCGGACAATACTCTTAAAAATCGGTACATTATCTTTGGATACTAATGGAGGTGATCACGTTTCTGAGAAAAACATAGGAGACGAATTTCAAAAACAGACAAAGTATTCTCGCAGAAGCCTTGGTGAGGGACCAGACTGGTCGATACAACCTGACCTGTACAAGATATATCCTGATGCGCTACATGTTACATTGCCTATACCTACCTCGTTCTCGACATGTAGCTTTGATGAGACGATTAAGAAACGACGAAGCATCAGGAGTTTTTCCACTGAACCAGTACAGATTGAACAACTATCCTACCTGCTGTGGGTGTCTACTGGGATCCAACGAAAAGAACAGGGGTTTGCCTTCCGTACTGCCCCTTCCGCCGGAGCACTATACCCGATTGAAACATATCTAGTGGTCCACCGTGTCCATGGTGTGGAATGTGGAGTGTACCATTACGATATTTTACATCATCGAATCGAGCAGCTTAAGAAAGGAGACTACCGAAATGCTATCGCGCAGGCTGCACTAGATCAAACAATGTGCGCCCAAGCTGCGATCGTGTTTGTTTGGTCTGCCATGTTCAACCGCTCGAAATGCAAATACAAGCAACGTGCCTATCGGTATATCTACCTGGACGCTGGTCACATCGCAGAGAACCTCGCGCTTGCTTGTGTAAGTCAAGGTCTTGGATCCTGCCAGATAGCGGCATTGTACGATGACGAGGTCAACAGCATCATCGATGTCGATGGAAAAGACGAAAGCAGTCTGTACCTCAGCGTAGTGGGTGTCCCTGGTGAATAATAGTATAATAGAAAAAACTCTATTTTTGTGCAAAAAATTGATATAAACGTTTAAATAATAACAACTCTATTGTTTTTTTGGGAGTATTTATGGGAAAGAAAAGAATGAATATTCTTCTATGTTGTATCCTATTAACTAGTATATGTGCCGTATCAAGTCACGCTGTGCACTCTGATGTTTACACGTTTCTCGTTATAACCCCTGCTGAATTTCTTGAGGAATTAACACCGCTGATTTCTCATAAAGCCAGCCATGGGATCTCAACAAAGATTGTTACCCTTGAGGATATCTCTGCGGGTATTTTTTTCCCATCGACCGGGAGAGATGCCGCTGAGAAGATAAAATATTTCATCAAAAACGCCAAAGAAACCTGGGCTACCACCCATGTGATGCTTGTAGGTGGTAAAGACCATATTCCTACTCGATTCACCCGTACGTGCTTTTTTGGAGAGAACGGATCCGACTTGTTCATTTCCTACCCTAGTGATTTGTACTATGCCGACCTATATTTTTCAAACGGCAGTTTCTGCAGTTGGGACTCAAATAACGATAGCCTATTTGCCGATAAGAACAGATCCGGGTATCTTGATTCTGTCGATCTGTTTCCAGATGTGTGCATCGGCAGACTTCTAACTAATGAAGAATCAGAAGTCCAGATTGTTGTCGATAAAATAATCACCTATGAGAACACCACCGCTGATCAGCCATGGTTTAATACTCTGATCGTCTGCGGTGCTGATGACGCCCGATCGCTCCTCATTGAACTATCGTTTCCCCTTCTTCTTAAGCGGTTTGGTTATCCGGTTTTTGAGGGGGAGTACCTGGGAAATTCCGCAGCAAAAATACTTCCCGGTTTTTCCGCAAAGAAAATCTATGGGAGCGGGCTGCTTCGCCCCTCTATTAAAGGTCTTACCATCACAAATATCAATACCGCAATCAACGAAGGAGCAGGGTTTCTCATGTTCAATGGTCATGGATCTCCGGATTGTGCGATTTTGACAAATTTCCCTTTTATGAAAAACATCTGGTTACCACTTCCTCATCGCTATACATCGTCGGATGTTGTCTCGCTTACGAATGGATATAAATTACCGATAGCACTCTTTGGCGGTTGTAACTGCGGGGATTTCAATGCCTCCCAGGCTCCTATCGCATGGAAGTTTATCGCCCATGAGAATGGTGGTGCAATCGCTAGTGTTGCGTGTACCGCGGGAGCCGTGATGCCCCTTGGGAGTTTATGTACAGAAACCCTCCATGGTCATATGCTCATGAGGATGTTTAGCTCCTATGCAGAAGGAACAGAGACCATTGGTGCTCTCTGGAATTCTTCTATCACCACCTATCTTAATGATCACGACGCGGTAGATCTTGGTGATGCATTCAGCATGCAGAACTGGCGTCATACACTCGCAAACCATTATGCGCTAGAGCAATGGACGCTTTTTGGTGACCCGACATTGAAAATCGGTGGGTATCCCTAAGCACCGGACGAGAATGTTTTTTTGTTTCCGATCACTTACCTTAGCATATAATCTGGTACCGTCAGAGATCGGTAAAAGAAAGGGTTTAATGTCACGGTAGACATATACTGCATCCTTTCCCCGAGAGTTATTTCTTTCCTGAACAAAACAGACAGGAGACTTCTCCAGATAAGGAGGCCTCGCAGCGGTAGGAGTCCATATGACGGGTTTCCATTTGACAGGTAGATGACCCCGAGATCATTAACGGGTTCATACAGCATCCATGTATCCACCCCGTATAAGTCTCCGGCATGACCGGATGCAGTCAGACGGGGGCTAATAGTAGTCTGCATCCATGCAAGACCATACCCGAGGTTGTTTCCTGGTTGGATTTCATGCATCAACTCCACGGTTTCTTTCTCAAGAATCTGAGTATCCTGGTAGACCCCCTCGTTCATATGTGCGATAAGGAAATGGGATAAATCAGAGACCGTTGAATACAATCCTCCCGCGGGATAGAACCTGCCTCTCCAGTAATGCTCTGGTGGCGTGTAGTCCCCGAAGATAAATCCTAGTTCGTTTATCATATAGTATCTCCCAGCGAACCGCTGATAAGGGATTGCCACCTGCTCGATGTCAAGAACTGAAAGGTTGAAACTGGTGTTCTTCATATCTAAGGGGGTGAAGATATGGGCATCACAGTACTGTAGAAACGGTTGTCCAGATACGATTTCTACGAGGTAGGAGATAAGGTCAAAACCGACGTTCGCATACATCGCACGTTCCCCTGGTCGATATATTGTACTCCAGACGCTTGGGTCATAGTAGCGACCTCCCGGTAAGAGGAACTCCTGGAGGTACGGTTCTGGGAAGAAATCAAAGGGCGGGTCTCCTGAGAAATTGAACCAGTAGTATTGCATTTGGGTATTTGTGTTGAGACTGGATGTATGGGAGAGAAGCATCCGGATGGTGATAGGGTCATCAGGGAAATTCGGATTACGCAGCTCAAAGGGCAAAAACTCATTGACATCATCATCAAGGTCAAACAAACCTTGCTCATAGAGTTGCATGAGAGCGGTGCCGACAATGGTCTTAGTGATAGACGCAAGCACATAGATGGTGTCTATTGTCGTCTGTTTCTTCTCTGAGACATCATAGTAACCGTATCCTTTAGACCAGATGATCGTATCATTTTTGATGATGCAGGTAGAAAGCGATTTGAATCCTGCGATTCTCATAAGGACGAAGATTTTTTGGTCAAAAGCCACGTCAGGAGTTGGTTGAAATATGATTTGCATATTTGTTTGTGTTTTTTGAAGCATTGCCGCCTGCAATGGCGTTAGTATCCCTCCAAAAAAGGAAATGATGGAAAGCAGTGCAATGATTTTAATATGTGTTTTTTTCATAATCTGATAATCCCCTTTTTTTCTCTAGGAAAACTATTGTAATTGGTTATATAAAAGTATTTCTTTGACTTATGTGTCTTAGATTGTTGGTTCAATGCAAATCGTAATATCGAGTTTATACGGATATGTTTTTAAAGAAGCAACTACTTTAAGAGGTCCTAACGGAGGCAAAACATATAAAACCCCAACGGTTCGGTCTGTATCTGATTCTTACTAGTGTGATTCTAATTGTCATCGGATTACTTGCACAGGATTATACTCAGGCTCTCCATTCCTCTCAAGGGTACCTCATTGGTATTACCCGTCCGCTGTATCCAGTTGGTATTGTTTTGCTCCTTGTCTCTGTTGTGTTGTTCACGCTTGGTTTTTACCTAATCTTAAAAGAGAAGATACAACACTAACAGGATGACTTTTTTTCGTTGTTTCTGTGTTACCGTTCATTTTTTATAATCAGGTATTGTTTCTTTGTTATTAAGGCAATGCGCAGAACAGAATTGATGATAACATTCTGCTGTCGTGACTATCCCTAGTCACTATAGATTTTGGTGTAATCTGCCTATTAATCGATGGACCAGAACCTCTCATTTTGATTAATCATAAAAGTCATTGACGGTATTATCTTTTAATTTTTATAGAGTTTAAAAACAACGATTATCTTCGCAAAATTAATACTGAAGAAATCAAAAAATATAATAAGAAATAAATAATTCGTTTCTCTTGTTTTGGCACGTATGAAAGTCTTGGAGATGCTATGGTTTGAGAAAAAGTTAAAAAATTTTTGCAATTTTCAAAAGACATTTTTCTCCTATGTTCGTGGGGAAGAGAGCAGAAGAACGGTGCATCTGAGATGAAAAATTTGAGTAAGTTTACTACATATCCATATTATGTAGATTACCATACAGTTTACCATACCGTTTACTACAAGAATAATCAACATAAATTTAACAACACGTTCACAGCAGAAATCATGTACAAGATATAAGGAGAAAATTCCATGACAAAAAAAAGACATAAACCACCAAGCAGAATTCGATATCAAGAAAACAATCCTACTGTGAGTGTAAGGATGCCCAGAGCCTGGAAAGAAGAGTTCAATAAATACTTAAAAGAAACCCACCTGACTGCTGGGGATTTTTTCAGAATAGCATTTCGAAAGCAAAAAAAGAATTATAAAAAAGTACGTAGTGAAGTGCATCAAAACGGTTTAAACGAAGGTTTTCATAATGGTTATGAGAAAGCGAGGAAGAACTATAGGATTTGGTATTATTGCGCTTTTTGTAAAAAAGAGATAGATTTACTTCCAAATTCAAATGAGCATCGTGATATAATTGAGTATATAAAAGAGAAAGGTTGGATTCATGAAACATGTGCTAAACGAAGACAAAGTCAAGGTGTGCAGCCTCCTTATGAGTACCATAGGAAAGATTATTTATGAAACAAGAACTAGATACATAGACTGATGAATAATAAGAAAAATCAAATCCTGCTTGAGAAATACTTTTTCTGTTTCCATGGAGAGTAAAATGATTTGATGAAAATTCTAATTTCCATATATTTTTCATGTTCTGTAATTGATATTTTTAAAATCTCCTCTCTTCATGCAAACATTCTTTTTCTCCCCTTTGATATCATGTACTTGTGGAGAAGGAACCAACGGACGTATCCAACGAAATCAAAGAACTATCCAAGCGGATTAGTGAACTAGAGACCCTGCTTGCAGCCTTACTCAAACCACTCACTGATGCCCGTAAGACCACAGAACGTTACCTCAAACTCGCAGGACTCTTATTAGACCATGGCGGTCTCACCCCGGACGCCATCCTTCCCGGCCTTAAAGACCCAATCTCTAAGGACATCGTCCGCGTTTTACTCGAACGACCCGAGCAGAACATCAGCCAAATCACAGAACAAGTCAAAAGCAGACGAGGCACTGCCAGTAGACGCATCATCAGAGAAAAACTCGTAACCCTCGAACAACAACATATCATCCAGAAACTACAAAAAGGTCGTCGCACTGTGTACACCCTCACTCCCGAGGTGATCACCAAGTGGACACAACTGCTCGGTTTATCTATATAGACTGACCACCCTAACAGGAATGTAGAACCTGAAATGGAGGTAAAAAAAACTATGAGTGAACATAACAATATGCCAGACCCACAGAAAATAAAGGAAATCCTTGATGTCGTCGGGGAGAAGGTCCCTGGGTTGCTTAAAACACTCAGTGAACTTCTCTACGGAGCACAGAGCGCAAAACAATATGCCGCTGCAGCCGCAACGTTCTACAAAGAACTCAAAGCCGCAGGCATGACCGAACAGCAAGCCTTTGAGCTAACCCAGCAATACATGTCCACCCTAAACCTGGGAAACCTCATGGGTAAAGCAATAAAACACAACCACGACTAAAGAGTACGACCATGAACAGAAACGCAGAAAGGGATCTCCCAAAACTCTTGGGATCCCTCCTCTTACTACTCCCCAAATTCACCATCCGATTCGGCATCCAAGCATTCCTATTCAAAGCCAAGGCACACAAAGCAGCACGAATCTTCCGCAGAGAACTATCTAAACAAGGACTCAGCGACACCACCATCCAACGCCTTACTCAATCCTACCTGGAAACAAGCGACCCATTCAAACTTCTCAAAACACTTCGATAAACTCTTTTTACTTTTACATTTCCTTTTGAAATTGTTTTATCCAGTAAATTTCTCTATTTCATCAACCCCTATTGAACGAAACACAAGCAATACTCGTATAAACCAACGTCTCGTTCCATGCATGTAATGAAATCTTCCATGAACAAAAAGAAGAACGTATTCTCTCATTTTTTTACAGGATTCATTCGAATTAAAGGAGTCTGCAATTGGCTTGCGATTTCTTTTTTCGGGTTCCTTTTAGGGATCACTTCCCTCGAAATCACCAGGTACCTAGTATCATTGTGGTTTTTCGTAGTATTAACATTTTTCATTCTCTCATTCACTTTTGCGATTAACAACTATTACGACATTGACACCGATAAAGAAAACCCACGAAGAGCACCACTCAATGCACTGGCATCAGGATCCATATCAAAACACATGGGCATGATGTTTAACCTCATCTTCATCATAATCCCCCTATTGCTCTCCCTATTCATCACCTTAGAGGTGTTTGTGTTCTGTTCTTTTCTTTTTTTACTAATGTGGATGTATTCCGCTCCCCCCCTCCGTTTGAAAAGCAGACCTGGCATAGACATTCTATGGCATTTCATCGCGCTTCTCGCATTAATCCTCTGGGGCTCGTATCTCGCAGGCACCATCTCCCAGATCACTATCTTCGTCGCAGTCTCATTAGGTCTCTACGGTTGTTTTGCCCAAATAGACAACCATATCCATGACTATACATTCGACAAAGCAAGTGGGTCAAAGACATTTGCGGTCTGGATAGGGTTACACAACGCATACAGAGCCCTTATTGTAGTATTCATCCTCTACATTATATTCCTTCTTCCATTGATCATCCTTTTTTCCTTACATTCCTATTTCACAATCATTATCCTAGTGGGAGGAATCATTGGAAGTATAGGAATCATAACAATAACTCAGACAAGAGGGGTATCATCGCTCTTTCACATCATAAATGTCTTTGGCTGGTCCGTCTATTTGAACTGCCTCATCTATCATATCAGCAACCTCCTCTAACAAGAAGCAAATGAAACAGAAGAGGAAGAAAATCCCTATAACAAGGAGGTAACACGACAACAATCCAGCGTTTACCGCATACGATTTAAAAAGCAAGCGACCTATTCAAACTCCTCAGAGCATTCAGATAAAACAATTTTTTTCCCTTTTTTCAAAAACATCCTTCTTTCTCAATCATATATTTTTTATATCATTTACCATTTAAAGGAATATTATTTCAAGAAAGTAGTGAAGGAGGAACATATGGAACAACATATCAACGCCTCAACACTCATCCTCACCTGTGGGGATATAACCAAAGAAACAACCGATGCCATTATTAACGCCGCAAATAACAGACTCGCTGGAGGAGGTGGCGTAGACGGTGCCATCCATCGTACAGGCGGACCAACAATCATGAAAGAATGTAGAAAAATCGGTGGATGTCCAACCGGAAAAGCTGTCATCACAACCGGGGGGAATCTCAAAGCCAAATACGTCATCCATACAGTCGGACCAAGATACCAAGAGGGAACCAGAAACGAAGCGGCATTGCTAAAAAGCGCGTACCTCGAGAGCCTCAAACTCGCTTCAAAGAAGAACCTAAAAAGCGTAGCGTTCCCTGCAATCAGCACCGGGGTGTACGGCTATCCACTCAACGAAGCAGCAAACATCGCGTTACAAACCACCATCGACTACCTCAAAGAACACCAGGACATCACACTCGTAAAATTTGTCCTCTATGACCAAAATAGTTATAATATATTCATTGAAGAACTAAAAAAAATAAGATAAAACCCAACCCCCCCTCGGATGAATCATTATTCCTTTCTTCGTTTGTTTTTTTTTCAATATAACATCCATACATCAACATGACAAAAACAATACGTTTGTTCATAGGTAAAAAATTAATGACAGAATATCTATTACAAATACGATGATGAATAACTCCTACGAAACCATTATCATCGGCGCTGGTATCGCTGGGCTTGCCTGTGGACACTGTTTGCAAAAACATGACAAGGATTTTTTGATCATCAGCAAAGACATCGGCGGCCGTATCCTAACATCAGAAGATGGAACAGCAAACTACGGCGCGTTTTTTGTCTGCTCAGATTATGACAATGTTTTGCCATTCGTAACCATACAAAAAAGAATCAGATTACGCGATTTTTGTTTTCATGAAAACCATAAGACATATATTCTTTATGAACCCAAGCTTGTAGCCTATCTGCATCAATTCATGAAAATAAAACAACTATTGTACCGGTTTAGAAATGCACTAAGAGCCTTTCGAAAAACCGCTCAAACTACCTCACAAAAAAAAGCAATCGAAGCAGACCCTTTCTTACATCACTTATATATGAAAAATGCAGCTGATTTTGTAAAGGAACACAGCCTATTACGAGGTACAGATAAATATCTCTCAAAAGCATTGTATTCAACAACATTTTCTGCAGTTCATGAAATGAACGCGTTTAGTTTTTTACAATATCTTCTACCGTTAATCACCCCGATTTTTACCTTTACATTTGAGAAAACAACCATGACCTCATCGTTTCAGCAAAACATCGTTCTTGACTCAGCTAGCGATATACACTATGCAAATAACCAGTACAAGATCAAAACAAACACAAGCACGTATTATTCAAAAAACCTTGTCTTAGCCACTGAAATCAGCTGGTCATCTTCCTTTGCAGGCATCAAAGAAATAAACATGCCTATTTCCACGCACATGCTTCATGTTAGAGGCAGCCCCAGACGTATCATCGCAAGGAAATCGTATCAGCTCTTCTGCCATCCAAGCATGGTTCAATCGATAGCGGACCTTGGTGATGGGACTTATCTTTTTTACTATAAAGACAGGCAACCCCCGTTAGAGACATATTTTACCAATCCAAGGGTGATTGCTCATCACTTCTGGGATCCCGCTGGGCGTATAAACGGACATATTCTTATTGAAAGTAGTAGAGGAAACCATATGTATCTCATTGGAGATTATAACATCGTCGGCCTTGAGGAGGCATATATCACAGGATTATATGCAGCGGATCAAATCATTAACACATCTTAATCTAGATTACAATCTAATATTAAAAAATGAAAAAATTATGTAGATGATTATCTTTTCCTTGTTTTTCTTAGGTTTTACTTGTTGTTTTTAACACACAATTCAATAAATCCATATGGTTGTCATCAACGGTTTTTTTGTATCAAATTCATCCTGTATTATCAAGTCGTCTAAGAGATATTTGCAGAGAGGATGGTAAAATTACGGAATACTGACTTATAGAAAAAAAACACAATAGATTCAATCCTTTCTTATATATTATTTTCCATAAAAATCTAAAATTTCAAGAAAAAAATTTTTTAGTATTTTTCTTACATTTATAATTAAATAAATGGTTTTATTATCATTTTGACCAAATTTCATAGAGTTACATTATTATACTTTAAAACCTATTGTAATTAGAGTTACATTATTATACTCTAAGGTATATTGTAATACCTGTAAATATTGGAGGAAAAAAAGATGGAAAAATTATTACCCATACTAGTTATGGGACTATTAGTCCTAAGTGGACTAGGGGCAGCTGCGTTTGATACGACTATCTCATTACAACAAACACCCCCCCTAACAACAACGTCAACATCGATTCTTTTCCCGAACCAACCAACACTATCTGAAAAAGACGGATTCATCGAAATACAGGTTGACGGTGCGACAACCCAATGGCTAGAACCAAACAGACCAGTCCTACCTATCTATGTAAAAACCTATGAGATCCCCTATGGATCGTCTGATATACAGGTAATCTCTCATACGAAGGACATAGGGACCATGACCTTGACAAAAGAGATCATCCCCGCCCGTATTGCTGCGTTGTCCAAATTACAAGAACACACTGCATACGAGAAGGACCCTGCGGTGTATGAGAACCCAGCTTTTTATCCAGCAACCTGGTGTACATACGATCTTGGAGCAGGTCGCAACAAGAACGATGTGCAGGTGACCTTCGTAAAAATAGTTTGCTATCCCATCAGGTATGCCCCGATGTACAATCAGATCGAATATGCCGGTGGCTTTGACATTGTACTGAAGTATCAAGAACCGCATACACCTCCGATGACATATGAAGAAGATTACGACATGGTAATCATCGCACCAAGTGCATTTGAGTCAAATCTCCAGAAGCTTATAGATTTTAAGAACGACAAAGGTCTTACGACCACGTTTAAATCAGTCGAGTCCATCCTTAACGAATATACTGGGTATGATCAACCAGAACAAGTGAAAAAATTCATCCAATACGCTTATGACACTTGGAATATTACCTATGTTCTCCTCGTCGGTGGCTTGAAGAACCATATCTACGCGAAAGATAAGGACACTCGATCTGCTGGTTGGAAGGCATGGTATGTCCCAGTTCGTTACGTCGTCATGCCACATGCGGACGATGAGGCATGTTTATCTGATCTCTACTATGGATGTCTCTATAACGCGACCGGTGTTTTCGACAGCTGGGATTCAAACGGGGACGGAGTGTACGCTGCCTGGAACGCACCAGGTGCACTCAAAGACGACTTCGACCTATACCCGGAGGTCTACGTCAGTCGGCTGCCTGTGAGAAACAAATGGGAAGTAAACCATATTGTACAAAAAATAATCAAATATGAAAGCACAGGTCCTGACGACAAGCCATGGTATAAGACCTTTGTTGGTGTTGGTGGGAAAACCTTTTACTGGTGGGCAGGAAAACCAGATGGAGAGTACCTCTGTGATCTTGCGTATAACTACACAAAGCTCGCGATCCCTGATCTAAGTCAAGTTCAAGTGTATTCAACAAACAGGAACAGCAGTGGTCTTGTCCCAAATACAAAAGACATTTCATCGATTTTTAGTAAGGGAGCAGGTTTTATCGACTTCGAAGGACATGGGTATGCACTTGGATGGAATACAATCTGGTTTGATGGAGAATATCCTGATGATTGGACTGGTGGCATCGGTCTGAATGCTTTCTGGCGGATTCAAAACGGGGCAAAACAACCTGTTGTCGTCGTCGGTGGATGTCATAATGGATTGTACAACGTCTCGGCACTCTCTGGTATGAAGGACAAAAACGGGACAAGCTATTTCTGTCATGGACTACCGGGTATTGTCTGTTTTAGCTGGGGGCTTGTCATAAAACCCTTTGGTGGTGCCATTGCATCAACCGGATGTACTGGGTACGGTATCGGCTCAGGTGGCGGTGACCCATCGACAATATTGAGTGCAGAACTGGAGTCAAATTTCTTCTACTGGATCGGTCAAGGTACAACTCATCTGGCACAGGCTCACAGTAAGTCCATTGAAAAATACCTTAATGAAAACGTGATAGCGCAAACCGATGCGTATTGTATAACTCACTGGGCGTTGTTCGGGGATCCAAGTTTAGTATTCGGTGGGTATTCCTCCTAATTATGGTATCTCTCTTTTTTCTTTTTTTTTTGTTCTTTGAAACAACTAGGAGTACGTAATTTTATGATAAAACCTGCAATACAGTTTGATTCCCCATAAAAGTTATATCTCTTAGTTCTTTAGAAACATATCATTACCATATATTTAGTAAAATATAAATATAAAATATATTATGCTATGTTATGGGAGAGGAAGAAAGGAACGGTTTACGTTCTGCAGGTTGCCCTTGTCTACGTTTTTCTTCTCCCTTTATATCTTCTTTGTATTAGTCTGTGTCTTTTAGTCTTATAAACCAGATTATTTTCTATCCTTTGTTGTAAAAAAATACATTGATATAATTCCGAAAATTATCAAAATAAGACCAAGACCTACCAGAAGATAATGACGAGTAATATTATTTCCAAACTGTTGTAATGTTATTCCTATTAAAGCAAAGGATAAAAATCCCCCTAGTATGAGGATGAGTCCTAAGATAAAAATTCCAAATTCCTTAAGAAACTCTAAAATCACGTAATTACCTTCATCATTACAATATATCTCAGTCTTTAAAAACATATCTTTAACATATTTTATTAAAAAATAGCAAACGTGTTTCTCTTGCTGATTTTCAGTATTGTAATGAAATACAACTCCCGACTCATTTTTTTACAAGAAAAAAGTCAGCTTTTCTTCTGGACAAGATGTTGTATCTTCTCTTCGTTTTCTAAGAAAAAGGAGGCTTTATCACTCTTCTTTTCGGTACTTAGGATTGTTGCATTCTCGATGTGTTTACCCTCTTACCTGAATCACCACTGACGCTTGCTTGCACACGAGCGTGTTTGAAGCAATAATTGTATACGTCGTTGTTGTTTCAGTCGGAAAAATCAGATAGGCCCCAGAAGAAGCAACATTACCGATGTCATTGTCGATGCAGATCATAGTCGCACCAGTCACGACCCAGCTGAGATTTGCTGATTCCCCCGGGTCGATGATGGTTGGGGTCACCTCAAAAGAGACAATTACGACATCAGAGGATTCATTTGAGGTACTCCTCACTATGACAGTCACCGTTGCGTTTCTTGTCTGTGTCTCATTATAAGCGGTTAATGTATAGGTTTTCGTCTGTGAAGGGAAGATAATATGATTTCCTGACAATGCAACACTTCCTATTCCGTTGTCAATGCTTACCTTGGTTGCACCAAAGACAACCCAGCTGAGGTTGGCGGGCTGTCCTGGGTTGATGATACTAGGTTCTATCTCAAAGGAAAAAATAGAGAATTGCATAATATCATCCACAGGAACGTTGATACATCCGCTGAAAAACGTAACAATTGAAACAACACATACTGCTAATAAGAGTGATGATTTATTCATACCCTTTGCCTCCACATGCTGTATTGTAAAAAATAGTTCCTTAAAAATATTTGCAATTTCATTTTCCTGCTGTCTTTGTGAGAAAAGACCGTATGGGTTACATCACTTCATCTGTTTATTTTATTGTTTTTATAGTTCTGTTCGTGGCTTGTATAAAAGGACACAAATATTGGTTCTTGTCATGATTTTGTCCAACTTTCTTACAGGAAGGTTTATATAGTAAATATTACATATATATAACATAATGTTAGAAATAACAAATAAAAAGTTATCTCTACCACATAAAAATTAGAGGTGAAAAAAACATGAAAGACAAAGTTGGAATTATCATAGGGCTGATAGTAACAATTCTCGTCCTGTTAACACTTGTGATATGGATGATGAATCTTGCAACACTAACGTTTTCGGAGATTGGATCATTTGCCATTATCATTATTTTAGTAACTACTGCATCGTATGTAATTTGGGACCGCGCAAAAAACATACGAAAAGGATTCCCAGCAAAAGATGAACGATTGATAAATATAAGTTATAAAGCAGGATATTATGGTTTCATTGCAGCAATCTGGAGTGCAGTATTTGGTCAAGTAATAATAGACATCCTTTTCGATTATGAACTTGAAGGCAGTCGAGTCGCTGCTCTCGTCGTCATCGTATCAGGAATTGTGTTCATCGCAACATATCTATACATGGCCGTAAAAGGAAAAAACGTATAATGGAGAAAAAACGCAATGAAAAATATATTATGGTACCTTGGTTTTCTTTCACTGCTTAGCCTTCTGTACTTCCAAAACAAGGACCCTGGTTTCCTCCTTTTCCTCTCATTCATCCTCTTCTTTTTCACGTATCTCGCAAAAAAAGATGAACGCATTGACATGAATATCGGTCGTGCCACACGAAACTCATTCTTATATATAATAATAACAAGTGCCATTGCAATAACCTATGTAAATCTAAAACAGGACATGACACTATATCAATGGGCATTTGCCTGTGTTGTCGCTGGATCTTTAATGATCTGCGTTCTGTCGTTTCTCTACTATGATAATACGGGGAAATAAGCATGAAAACCAGGATAAAGGAACTCCGAGCTCGTTATGACCTTACCCAAGAAGACTTAGCACGAAAAGTTGGTGTCCGAAGAGAAACGATCCTCTTTATAGAGAAGGGAAACTATAACCCATCTCTCCAATTAGCTTACAAAATCGCAAAAACATTACAGACAACCATTGACGAACTATTCATTTTTGAGGATGAATAATAGACCCATCATTTATTCACTCAAGTTACACCGATACACTGTGATTCACATTCTCTTCCCTCTGCATTTTCTACGCAAACAAAGGTCTTATATAGAGGAAGGTAATTTATTTTCTATTAGGGGTAGGAAAGTTATGATTAAATATCCTGTTGTAAAGAAAGGGTTGGCGATCGGAATCATTCTCGTATTCATATCGACCTTAGTCATTCCATCGATTGCCCTAGATATTGAGACACCATTACCAACATCAAGAGGCACTTGGTTATATGTTGGTGGGAGTGGACCAGGAAACTATAGTAGTATCACAGCAGCACTCCAGAACGCCTCAGATAACGACACAATTTATGTTTATTCAGGACTCTATTCTGAAGACACATTAAAAATAAACATCTCTGTCTCATTTATAGGTCAAAGTAATATCACAACCATTATCGATTACTCAATCTTTATTTTCAATACAAAGAATATTTTCCTCACCGAATTCAGCTTTCAGAACCACTCAGAAATTATCATTGCTTCCCAGAATGGTAACAATGTAAGTCATAATACTGTTACCAACACCATATTTACCAATAATTCATCAGGCATTATGATTGGGAATTCTAGCTATAATATGATTATTAATAATCGATTTGACAAATGCGGCATTTTCCTATCTCCCCTCTTCGATTTATTTCTTCCTTCCACAGAAATAGATGATATCACAAACACGATCCGTAATAACACTGTGAATGGGAAGCCATTAGTTTATCTCGAAGATGTCAATAATCGATCTATATCCGATGCTGGTGAAATCATTTTACTGCGTTGTATGAACATTACGATCTCGCAAATCAGTTTTGGTATAGGATCATCATTACTTGAATTCATAAAAACTACGGATACAAAAGTGACTAATAATGATTTCAACAACACAATACTATTCTTTATCAATTCAAGTGAAAACACTATTGCTGATAATCGATTCTATACACCCTATGGTGAATATCATACAAATGGGTTGCTACTTTTTGACCATTGCTGCAACAATGACATAACACACAATATTTTTTCCTACCAATCTTTAATCACTATTTTTATGTCATCGAATAATTCATTTGAACGTAATGATTTTTATCGTTCCCTTCATTTCCAGCCATTTATTATTTTTATAAATGCAGATAACACGTGGCAAAGAAATTTTTGGATGAGACCACGGATCCTGCCAAAAATAATTTTCGGAGCCTATTACATACCTTCTGATTCAAAGAAAACACGGACATCATTTGATGTTGATTGGAGACCCACTCTGATACCAAACAACCCCATACCCAATTGGATCTACAACGAACAATGCATACAGCAGAGGACTGGGCAGTCCTGGTTCCAGGTTGATTGGATGTTTTATCGAGACCCTCTTTTACCCAAGAAATGAACAAATGGTTACCAATCGCTTCCATTTTTTCATATTGACATATTTTTATACGATTTTTTTGTTTACATATTTTAAGGTCAGTAGAGTTTTTTTCCAATCATCATCTATCTTTACATCCTTTTATAGCTCTACATTTCACAGAAAAACAATTTTTCAAATTTATAGAGGTAAATATCCAATTCAATATCTAGGCGATATCTTCTGCTCACATTCATTAGATACGAAGACCATTTCTCTATAATAATACTGTCATTATTTTGTTACGTCTTCTGCACAAAGAAGTCATTGACCTCCTTTGTGTTTGGTGGGTATGGTAACACTTTATACACGTACACGTTGTACGCTTTCCCCAACTCATCTTCCTCTTCTTCAAAGGGATTTATAAAAGAGGATAAATTAAGCTTTCGTTTCATTTTTTTAAAAAAATCTTCGATCTCTTCTGTCTCTATAGTCTTTATCTCCTCTACCTCTTTCCCTTCTTTTTCTCGCACTAATCCCTTCTCAACCAACTGTCCTTATTATTTAGTCAGTATAATATATAAATATTTTCATGAGCTACAAAAAAAATTATACTCTAATCACAGAATTTGCTGTTACAGCGATGAAATCACTCCTCGCTCATATAGAATTGTTGCATCTAGGATCTCCTCCCTTGCATGGAAAAGACGCTGCAGAGTTTGATTTAAAACCTCTAACATATGATTTTTTTCTGCAGGCAGTATCCCATTAACCCCCCCGTAGACTATAGTGTTATCCACCCAGATAGTGTTTGAATGATGATCAGAGACAAGTTCACAGTCCTGCACATCGAGATGTTCAAGAAACAATTTCACTTCGGTGAGCTTCTGTAAAGGTGACGTAGGTCGATACTGCCCAGCCTTCATTTTCTCCTCGAGAAGCGAACCATGCTGGACGATAAGGGTTCGTAGTCGGATGAAATCCGGGTTTATGCCATTGCACACGAAAGCGGACCCTATCGCATGTTCAGTGAGTCTGTCCTTCCCGCCAGCGCCGATTAGAACATATATGGACAACTCAAGACCCGCTTGCCTTGCTGCTTTTCCCCCTGCGATCATCTCCTGTGGTGTCGCTCCCTTCTTCAGGAAAGAAAGGGTGGTTGCATCCCCGGACTCAAGACCGACATGCACCCGTGTCAACCCTGCCTCGTGAAATTTACCAAGACGTTCAGCACCAAGACGCATAAGCGTCTTTGCCCTCGCATATGATGTTATCCGTTCTGCATGGGGAAAACGACTTTTAATATAGCAGATGATCTTCTCACTATCCTTCATGACAAGGCTGTCAGAGTCAGCGATGAAAACGCTGCGTGCTTCAGGAAAAATATGTACTGCAGTATCGATGTCCTTTTTTATCTCTTCAAGGGATCGTGGCTGAAACTTCACTGTCTTGTACATGGTGCAGAAAAGACAGCGGTTCCATGGACAACCATGAGAGACACGGATCAATGCAGAGGATGCCTCATTGGGTGGTCGGTAGGGGGGAAAATCGTAATTAATCATACATATTTGCAGAGGAAGCAGGATGATTTTAATCTTTCCCTGATTCGTTAAAACAGACCATCCTTCGACAGTGTATATAAAAATCCTTCTTTTTTTCTTTGTCTAAAAAACCCACGAGAACTTTTATATAAGAAAGAATAGTTTTTTTAAAAAAGAAGATTTATCATAAATCTTGGAGCAAATATCAGATGAGTTATACGCGCCAAAAAGAAAAACTCGATTTCAAAATCGTATTAAAATCGTTCTCGATTCTGCTTCTCTTCATCCCCATCACCTTTGTCACTGCAGGTCGACTAGATTATTGGCAAGGATGGGTGTTCAATGGGGTAAACATCCTCTTCATTTTGCTTACTTATTTTGCTCTTTCCGATCGAAAGGATTTGATAAAAGAGCGATTAAAACCAGGTGAGGGAATGAAACAATGGGACAAAATCTACTATGTGCTCTCCACACCATTGTTCTTCGTTATGTTCATTCTCTCTATCCTTGATGCAACCCGTTTCTCCTTGCAACCCACGGTCCCTTTCCTAATTATGGTACTAGGAGTCCTCTTGTACTGCCTTGGTCAAATCATTGTGCTGTGTGCAAAGAGAGCCAATCGGTTCTTCTCATCTGTCGTCAGAATCCAAGCGGATAGAAAACAAGACGTATGCACCACCGGTCCATATCGATTCGTCCGACACCCCGGGTACTTAGGAGGTCTTATCTTTACCATCGGCACACCGTTAATGCTTGGTTCATTCTGGGGATTGATACCTGGATTTTTCACAATCATTCTTATGTTTGGTAGGACATCATTGGAGGACACAACCCTTAAAAATGAACTGCCTGGGTACGAGGATTATTCAAAAAAAGTTCGATATAAAATCATACCGTTACTTTGGTAACACGAAATGTGAACTTTTTAGCAAGTGAGGAATCTACGGCAACATGATATACTTTTTTGTCATTGGATTGATCGCTGTTTTCTCGCCGACGACCTCTGCATCATATCCTGGGAACCCAAAGTCCTCTAAGGTCGGGTCACAAATCACACAGTCGTTTCCTCCAATATCATAGGCGGTCAGGTTGTCTTCGTTATAAATATGGTAAAACGATGGTTGAAACGTAAATTCAAAGTCAACAGTTACTTCTGCAGTTTCATTTCCTAGGTATAGAAGAACAATACCACCAAAAGTGGTCATCTGAGGGATTGTCCCAGTCTTACTGGTGAGATTGTATTCTGCGTATATAACGTTTGTATAATCACCACCCTGTAGAGCATAAAACACTGTCTGTGTCGGGACCACGAACAGATGTAACGGTTTGTCGGATTGAAAGCTGTAATCAATGGTCATGTAGTCAATGAGACCATCAAAGGTCTTATTTGCTTCTCCACCAGCATACAATGCGTTGCCTAACGGAGATAAGTAGTAGGTGCCTTCAAGATGCTGATACATGGATTCATTAAAATATTCTTCGCTCTCGACCAGACTAATCAATGTCTGCTCCGCACATTCCCACAATGTCTCGACGTTGACGTCATACGCCATGGCATACACATGGACATCGGTGAAGACAAGATACGATGGAATACCAATATTGATTAACAAGGAGGCAAATAAGATGGAGAGATCCTCGCAGGTTCCCTGTTTCTTCAGGATAGTCTCCTGAGGAGTCTGCAACGACGTACTACCCAATGGAGCAGACAGGCACGTATAGTTCTTTAGAATATCTCGGTATAAGACGTTTAGGCGACATTCCCGTGTGGTCGTATCGAAGTCACTGAAAAGCTCATATGCATAGGAGTATAGTTCGCTGTCATCATACACCAACATCTGAATGTAAGGTTCTGCATAGTCAACGAAAGGATCATCGGACGGAGGCTCCCATTGTGTTGGATCATTGGGGTAATAGTCTGTGTTGTCACCGACGCCATCACCATCAGAGTCCTGCCATTCAGTTGGATCGGAAGGGAATACATCTGCATTGTCACCAATACCGTCATTATCGCAATCCTGCCATTCAGTTGGATCGGATGGGAACACATCTGCATTGTCACCAATACCGTCATTATCGGAATCCTGCCATTCAGTTGGATCGGAAGGGAATGCATCAAGGGAATCAACGTATCCATCACCGTCAGTGTCTACTTCATCGGCTTGTTGGTTATTTTCTGTACATTCGCTCATCAGACCAATCGTGATAAGCAAAAATCCAACGAGCATTACGACAATTTTTCTCACATCACCATCTCCATATATTGAATTAAGACATGACTTGGTTCTTTAAAAAGATACCTTTTAGAATTCTGTAATAATGATGAATATCTTTTAGTCAGTAATTAACATCCTTTTCATAAGAACCTTATCAAAAGATTTTCACTCTTTTTCGTAGAAAACCTTAAATGATGCAGTGGTGCCGTAAGAAATATGAATGAAGCAGTGGACAGTTATATACAGAAACAACAATCTCCTTAGAAAGAGATCTGTGAATAACTATCGCACATCATCCATGTGACATTCCCCAGATATCACTGAGGAAATGAAGGTAGGAGCTCCCTGCTATGGCTGTACCCCAGAGGAGCCATGTGGTAAATATTACATTGTGTCCCTTTGGAACCATGTCAACTTGGGGTTTTCATTGAAAGGATTAACAAAAAAACAACAGAAGCTATTTCAAGGCAGCGGAAAGACCATGGAACATATCAAGGTGTATTCGTTAGCAGATATCAATGAAAAACAGATCATCAGACCTCTTGAAATGATCCATGGCATAAAACTATCTTGGACAGCTAGATGATTGTTTTTGAATCGAACAATTGATAGTGATTTTACCTTCTACGAATACGTGGACGATAAGTTTTATCTGCTAGCATTTGTATTATTGCGTCATAAGCTGATTTTTCTAACAAGATGATTTTGATAAAAGAATTTTTTTTCTATTCACATAGTAGGAAAAATATTTCGCTCAGTGTGTAAGATATAAAACGTAGAGAAAACCGGTTGATATCAGTCCTTACCAACAACGTAGATTTTCTAGTTATGATGACGGCCCATCTGTAGAGGATATCATAGAATGTTTAATAAAAGCACCGCGCGATTGTTTTTGCTTTTTCCGCGGCGTCTTTTGGGATCATCCCATTTCGTATGTTTTCAAAATAGGTTTCAATAAAGATCTTTTGTACTTCTTGTATCCTCTTTTTGTTATTGATTTTGTTAAATGGAACACCAAATTCAATAAACCAGTCTTGGTTTAGTTTTTTTGGAGTTTCTAAAGAAAGCCTTACCCGCATCTACGTTATACTTTTTCATTCATGATATTTTAACTTAATGCGGTAGATTTTCAAAGTGACATAATACCATCTCACATTTACAGAAGAATAACTACTCTGCGCAATAATCTTGATTCCTGCCAACCCCCCAGCAGGTTGATTTTTTAGTTTTTTCACTGTTCTCGTTCCTCTTTGGAATGTGAATAATTCGTAAGATTTCTCTTCTGAACGGGTAACATCTACTATCTCACCGTCTTCCAACGCCTGTAGATAGAACCAGTTGGTGAACAGATTGTCCGAAAGCAATGTTAGATATTTATTGGAATGATCGTAACATATAATATTAATATACTAAGGTAATTTCAGATGAAATTGACTCATTTTTCCCATTAAATCGTTTTTTAAGCAGAATTTTTATATACTAGTTCTTCATATATTATTATGGGGGTCTGACCTTTCCTGATAAAACAGCTTTTAGAATTCAAACCTTTCCTCCCAGATTTTTAAAATAAATCAGACCCCCCTCCTTTTCACCCAACTTCTATCAGAAAACCATGTATAAAAAATAATAATCTCCAAGATTTTTTCCATATATCCTCTTTACATAGCATATATGACCAAGAAACACACATTACATTTAATAATCACAAATCTTTTAGAAAAACCTACCAAACAAATTACACCCCGTCTTCACTGCCCCGTCAAAGGTTGAACATGACAATGATGCCATAATGTAAAAAAGACAATATCTCCAAGAAATATTTATGCCAAAAAAACATCCTGTCATGAGTACCATGTCAACAACAGCAAAGAAGAATAGATTATCCTCCGAACCAAGCCCGTACCTACAACAACATGCTACAAACCCCGTTGACTGGTACCCCTGGAGCGATGAAGCATTCATCAAAGCAAAGGAACAAGACAAACCAATTTTTCTTTCCATAGGATATGCAACCTGTCACTGGTGCCATGTCATGGCACATGAGTGTTTTGAAGACGAAGAAGTGGCACAGGCACTCAACAGCACCTTTATCTGTATCAAAGTGGACCGGGAAGAACGACCAGACATAGATCACCTGTACATGAAAGCTTGTCAACTCCTAACCGGTTCTGGTGGATGGCCCCTAACCATCATTATGACAGCACAAAAGAAACCATTTTTTGCAGCGACATACATCCCGAAGACCCCTCGATTCGGAATGATAGGAATCCTCCAACTGATCGAACAGATCCAGAAGCTCTGGCATACACAAAAACACCAACTCATCACCTCTGCAAACCAAATAGCAACCCTTCTTACAGCACCCGCACAGCAAAAACACAACCAATATCAGCTTGATAGTGCGGTTCTTGATCGTGCCTACAAACAACTTCTCCTAGCTTTTGATAAACACAACGGAGGATTTTTCACCGCCCCGAAGTTCCCAACACCGCATCATCTCCTCTTCCTACTTAGGTACTGGAAAAGAACCAACAATTCCTTTGCTCTTACCATGGTGAAACAGACACTTGAACAAATGCGATTGGGTGGAATCTTCGATCAGATAGGATATGGATTCCACCGCTACGCAACCGATCGACAATGGACTACTCCTCATTTTGAAAAAATGCTGTATGATCAAGCATTGCTCATCATTGCTTACACCGAGACGTACCAAATAACTCATAATCCCCTCTTCAAACAAACCATCCAAGAAATCATCACATATATCCAACGAGATATGAAAGATCCTTTAGGTGGTTTTTATACAGCAGAAGATGCAGACAGTGACGGTGAAGAGGGAAAGTATTACACGTGGACTTCTGAAGAGCTACAGAACCTCCTCGTACCAGCAGATTTTCGGATTGTTAATACTCTCTTTGCGGTTACAAAGAACGATGAAACTCATACTGTTTTGCCTCGACAAGCCTCAAACCCGCAAGTCCTTCATCACCGAAAGAACCTTAAACAAACTGCACAGCTTCTTGGGTTAACCTATGAACAACTCATTACAACGCTTAGGAAGATTACCACCATATTATATAATGCTCGAAAAAAACGAATACCGCCGCGAAAGGACGATAAGATTCTTTCCGATTGGAATGGGTTGATAATTGCTGCGCTAGCAAAAGCAGGGGTGGTGCTCAATGAACAATCCTATATTAAAACCGCGGAAAATACGGCAGGATTTCTTCGGAATAACATGATACAAAAAAACGGGCAGGTACTACATCGTTTCAGAGAAGGGGAAGCAGGTATAGGAGGGTTTGCTGATGAATACGCATTCTTAATCTGGGGTTTTTTAGAGCTATATCAAGCAACATTCGACGTTGGGTATCTTCGCACCGCATTGAAGCTGAATCGCTACTATTATGATCATTTCTGGGATAAAGAGCAGAAAGGATTTTTCTTTTCAGAGTCCATAAACTCAGTACTTCCACGCACAAAACAATGGTATGACGGGGCGATACCCTGTGCAAATTCAGTGTCAATAATGAACCTTGTACGTCTCGGTCGACTAACAACAACATCCTCATTTGAGAAAATGGCAGATGATCTCGTTCGTTCCATCAGTAAGGAGGTCCTCTCGGCTCCTTTGGGGTATACCTTTTTATTGGCTGGCGTTGAGTTTGCATTAGGGCCTTCACAGGAGATTATCGTTGTTGGTGAAGAGCATTTAAAAGACACACAGAAATTTCTCAAAGAAATACATCAAATGTTTCTACCACATGCGGTTGTCCTGTTACTTTCACCAAATTCTGATTGGTCTTTATATCAGGATGTATTTCCCTTTGCCTCATCATATGAACCAGTAAATAAAAAAGCAACAGTCTACGTCTGTGTAAATCATCAGTGTCAGCAGCCTGTCACCGAGATTTCCAAGCTTAGAAAAATATTGAAGTAATAATATATCCACAGACTTTCATCTGATGCGGATCTCATCGAGAATATTCGGTAATTGTCGAATCTTTTTTCACAAATTTTATATATTGATACTGCTTATTATGTAATGTACAAAATTATATTTGGGAGATGGAAAAATATGAAAAATATACGTATGAAAAAAAGTATAGCTCTCATCATCACAAGCCTCTTTCTTATCACCAGCATCACAACACTTGGAGGCAAAGAGACCCAGAACCAAATCACATCCTCTAGCCAACCACTCTACACAAAAGAAACCTTTATGGTAGAAATGAGAGACGGAATCCACTTAGCAACCGATGTCTATCTTCCAGATGGCGGATCACCCCTCCATGGGGCAATCCTTATACGCACCCCTTATAATAAAAATGGCACCAGCATGGGTGATTGGGCCAACAAAGGCTGGCCATCACTTGTACAAGACACTAGAGGACGGTTCCAATCAGAGGGAAATGACACGATGTTCCGAGACGACCACATAGATGGCTATGACACTCTGGAATGGATCGCGGAACAAAACTGGTCCAATGGGAAAGTCGCAACCATCGGTGGATCTGCAACAGGGATTGTCCAATACCTCATGGCAGGAACAAACCCTTCAGCACTGTCCTGCCAATACATTGGTGCTTCGACACCAAACCTCTACACCACCATCTACCCCGGAGGCCAGTTCAGAAAAAATATGGTTGAAACATGGCTCGCAGCCCAAGGAAGTTCTTATCTGCTACCCGACATATGGGCTCACGAAAACTACTCACTTACATACTGGACAAATGTTTCACTTCAAGACAACTGGCAGGATGTTAGTATCCCTGCATTTCACGTAGGTGGTTGGTATGATTGTTTCTGCCAAGGACTTCTCGACGGCTTCATGGGATATCAATATCAGGGCGGACCAGGCGCCCAAGGCAAATCCAAATTAGTCGTCGGCCCCTGGACCCATGCACTTTTTGGGGAGCGATTACAAGGTGAACTCCTCTACCCTGAAAACGCAAAGGACACTTTCACCTCATACTATTGGGATGAGATGCTTGATCAGTATATCTTAGAGATATCCAACGATTTTGAAAATAGACCAACCGTAGTATACTACGTGATGGGTGACGTCACCACCGCAAATGCCCGTGGTAACTTCTGGCGATATGCTAATGGCTGGCCTCCCACCCATGTGGATGACCCATGGTATCTACATGATAATAACCAATTATCTACGACTTATCCAGCAAGTTATTCACCAAAGACCTATACATATAACCCAACAAACCCTGTTCCGACACGTGGTGGAACAAACCTGTATTATTTTGCCCCAACCTACGCAGGACCTTATGATCAAAGACCTGTTGAAAGCAGAGCGGACGTGCTGTTGTTCACCAGTGACGTCTTAACAGAACCGTATGAGGCAACAGGTCGGATAACAGCAAAACTGTATGTCTCCTCTAACTGCCCTGACACTGATTTTACGGTTAAACTCACAGACGTATACCCAGATGGACGCTCGATGCTCATCTGCGACGGAATCCTGCGCATGAGAAACAGAAACGGCTGTGATCACTGGGAGTTCATGAACCCTGGAGAGATCTATGAAATCGAAGTTGATCTTTGGAGCACCTCATATATATGGAACACTGGACACCGTATCAGAGTTGCGATATCCTCATCAAACTACCCACGATATCTCGCAAACCCAAATACTATAGACGGTATCAATCAGAATAGTGGATACACCATTGCACAGAACACCATTCATTTCGACTCTGAGCACCCCTCCGCTATCTACCTGCCACGCTATACTGGCAACTATGCGCCACAAAAACCACACATCACCGGACCCACATCAGGAAAAATAGGCGTAGAATACAATTTTACTTTCAACACCACCGATGTTGAGAACGAAGACTATCATCTGTACGTTGACTGGGGCGATGGAACAAACAGCAGCTGGCTTGGGCCGTTCCCCTCAGGACAGCAGCAAACACTCACCCACACTTGGGGTACAAAAAAACTTTTTTCAATCAAAGCAAAAGTAAAAGACGTCAATGATGATGAATCAGAATGGAGTACCCATGCCATTAATATCCCCTGTATAACCCAGGTAAAAAACCCATTTCTCCAACGACTCTTAGAAAGATTTCCACTGCTTTTCTTTCTTCTTCAGAGACTTTGGAGTCTGCTCCTCGGATCTTAACGGTCTTTCTTTCAGAAATAAATCAGTTATATCCTCTGGATGGAACCTACTGGACCATCGGGATTTTGCGGGTTACGTTATGCGTTATTAAGCATTACAAAAACAAAATGAACAATCATTCTAAATGATTTTATTTGGTGGGACTACTCTTTTTCCCCTTCTTCTTTCTCTTTTATTTGTATTCGCTGTTTCTCCACAAATTGCTTTGCAGACCCAAGCCAGAACTTAACAGAAGATTTTCTCTCGATCAAACCTGCGGTCGCGATCCTAGCAAAATCCTTATCATAAGTGATAATCCCCCGAACCTCTGGATGCTCGCAAGCAGCTTGAACCAATGAAAGATCAGCAATCGATGGTTGTTTTATGAAATTGGTTTTAATCTCGGTAAGATACCCTGGAATAACGCCGACATGGTACACCAAGAATTCCTTTGGCAGCTTTTTTTCTACCATTGAACCAACCTCATCGATGATCTGCTGAGTCGTCGCAGTACACCAAGAAGGGGTCTTCTTTGTAAGGACCGCATAGCAATATTTTCGACGTATATTTCTGCTGTCAAACGCATAAATCAGGATATTCGCATCGACTAAATATACATCATAGGCGATTTTCTTGTGAAGGTAATGGCGGTAGTTTAACAGCTTCCCACAAATACATATATTCTTTTTTCTTTGTTTTATTTGAATTCTGCGTTTACATTGTGGGCAGGTTACCTTCATAGTTCAATACTGTAATCAACAACGCTTTTATTTAATAATCCCTTTAAAATCATTCTTTTGGTGGAATAAAGATTACTGGAATATAAAACAATTTACCATTAAGGACGCATTCTATCGTATATTCCGTTCCCTTGGTATGTCGATAGATATGGCCTGTTAAAACTCTTCTGGCATTACACCAAAAAGAATCAAGTTATAACCTGATAGGTGTCATCCTTGATTAAATATTCAAAAATCTTCCTCAAATTTTGTAAAAGGAGCCAAACATGTTAAGTGCCTATACAACTACACGAACATCCCGTTCACTGCTTGCTTTCATGGTTGTCGCTTGTCATCACAACTGAAACAATAATACCTTTCGAAATCGTAACTTACTGTTTTTTCGTTCTTCCTAAATGCCTTTCCGCAACCAGCGCAATTCAATATAGGGTGTTTCTGAGGATTCTTTGGTTTTCTTTGCATTTGATTTACCATCCCACTTAATTTGAAGTTCAGCATGTATGAACATGCACTATTTATTCCTTTTCATTTTTGTTTTTCCAGAGAGACCAACCAAGCAAATTTTAAAAAAAATAATTACTCTGAAAAGGAAAAGGGTCTGGGCTACAAGTCTGGGAGGAAAGAATGCAAAAAAAGACATTCTAAAGAGCCCAAACCCATCGATTAATATAAATATATAATAGATAAATCTATCTGTTTTTTTAATGAAGAACAGATTTTTTAATTTTTCCACTCTTTTCAGATAATTTACACATCTTTAACCGAAAAAAACTCCAAATGTTTCACAAAAATACTTCAAAGTAAGAATCGCACACTTTCCACAACGTTTTTTTTATATACATGTATGAAAGGGAACACTACCAGTCAAGAGGACCCCAGTTGCGACTTTGACATTTCGGACACACATACGTCATATGACCTTTCTCAGACTCGATTTTCAAGGGTGCGACAAATTTCGTTTCGCATTTTTTGCATTTATAGAAGTTCACCATTTTCCAAATAAAGAACGAAACACAACTTAAAAAACTTTTTTTTCAACAACGATAAAACTCCACAAAAATCAAGCATAGACCCTATTTCAATAGTTATGTACCTAATCAAGCATTGTACGAGTGGATAAAAAAACAGTCAATAACGTATTAGAAAAAAAGATACATTTACAGGAAAACAACATAGAGAACAGAGATAGACACCTAAAGACACAGATATTAACCTCCTTTGCATTATCTCTCCATTGCTTATGGTTTTTCTCACAATTACGTTTTCACAGCTCTGTATCACCGTCTTAAAAAAGATGGTTATTGATATCCACCAATCATAAGGCTTGGGTCGCCGAGCAGTTGCCATTGCTGTACGGTCTTTTGGTCAATTCCATCCCAGCCGGAATCAACCCGCCAGTAGCTGTACTCCCAGGTCCAGAAATTGGAAATGTACTCCGAGATCGCTTGGATATAAAGCGTTCCTAGGATCGTGTCATTTCCTGCTGCATACACCTCACCATACTGTTTGTAAAACTCCGTGTTTAAATATCCATCACCAGGACCGATGGTACATACGTCACCTTCTGATCCCCAGCCATACCCGGTGTTACCCATGGTTGCAATTGATCCAGTATGAGGCATTTTCACCATGTACCAGCCCCAGCATTCAGGGAGAGGGGCACCATAAGTAAACATATACAACGGCAGCAATCCATCAAGTAAAGCAGGGATCATTGAGATGCTAAACATACTATTATGACAACCACCTACGCTTGTTACTGGTAGCTTATCAGTGTTTGTCAATTTCCGCATGGGAAAAACAGGGAAATGGAGAAATGGGAAATACCGTGACGCTTGAATGACAAGCAATCCTTCGACCTGACCGTACCGACGATTCCCCGGTATCCCTGGGTAATGGTCACCCCACCATCCTGGGGAACCATGACCTGAAAAATACGCAAGACCATAACCTGTACTAAACTCTTGTATGACGTCAGACTGTTCGAACCATTTGCCATTGGAGGTAAACACGCTGTTTGTCTTAAAATCATCAGGCATATAGGTAAGAGCCCCGCCACGTCCATAGAGGGTCTTTTCACCAACCACCCATTCCCCCTCATAATATGTCTGCATGCCTTCACGAGTGACGTTCAACACGATTACTTTATCAGCATTTTCTATCCAGAGATGCAGGTCTGTGAGATTTCCATACGGCTGCGGATCATAGCATTTCCCTCGGATGGTAAGCACACCTTCGACATAGGAGATGTTCGCCCACCAGAACAAATCGTTACAATAAGCCTCCCCGTCATTAGGGGTATAGGTATAATCGGTATTACCAAGAATGTTCTCATTTGAAACAGATACGATCTCTGCAATTGGAGGTGCAGGATACCCATCTTCCAATGCAGGATTCAAATGATCGTCATGATTAAAGGTGATATTTGTCGCAACGGACTTATCGATGATAACATGGATCTCATCTATTGGACCTGTTTCCATACCATTGAATGCTTGTGCATAAATCGTATAGGTTCCGTTTGCTAAACCGGTAGTGTCCCAATGGATATCCCAGTCCTCTTGGTCGAGGAACCCGTCCCCAGAGATTACGATGATCCTCTTAAGCCAGCTCTGGTCTGCAGGTTGTTTCTCATAATTAATAATCTTATCAATGACATTTTTTGCTTCGCGGGTATTCCTGCAGGCTAGTCTGCCAAACGCGACATCAGGATACAAATCCAGATCGTCACGCAAGTCATCTCCTGACCATTCTGCAAACACCCCGTTACTATTATTATCCCAGCTTGAAAAATTGCCATACAAATCATAGATATCCCCATAATACAGATCACAAATATACCCTGGTTCACCGCTGGTGAAGTTATAACTCTCATCACCATCCCACTGGAAATTCGAATATCGAACCGGAAGATGCCATGACATCGAGCCTTGGTTCTGATCATCTTTTGCTCTTGCGATGATATTTGATTTCAACCCACCGAATAGAAGAACATATTTCACGCCCCATTTTTCCAATGCATCCTTGATGAAATATTTTATCTTCTCTGGTTTGTCGACACCTGTATAGTTCTGATAAATCCCCTCGGTTGTCATAAAAACCGTCTGTACACCCATATCGATTTTATGGTTTACCAACCGCTGAATCTCTGTTGAGAAGACCTCAGGACCTATAATAACCAGGTCATAGATGCTTTTTAAAGGGAAGGGAGAGCTGGCAGATTGTTCATATTGGAGAACCATGGTAAACTCCTCTACGATTTGTAACTCACCAGAGACAGGCCGATATCGTAATGGGAATAGGTTCACAGTCACCAACGTCACATGCTCACCTGCGGAGTTCAGACCACATCCAGCATGCATACCGTACCATGCATCTGGGTATAGTGCATCATTTGCATACACTCTCGTATCCTTTTCCGATCGCAAAACCGTGTTTTCTTCCTGTGAATAGGGGACTGGTGCTGGTGCGGGTCTGATTTCTTTGGTTATCATCTGAGTCTGCACGCTTCCTGGTTGAACCTCTATCTTGATGTTTGTGACGCCAAACGGTAACTCGAAATGTTTTATTAACCGTGGAACCATTGGCTGACCAGGATTCAACAGATATGATTGCTGATCGTCTATCTGAACAAGAACATAGTCATTTATACTTTCCATAACTTGTAGCGATGAAACATCGACAGAAATAGATTTAACAATGGTCTGTACTGATGGCATAGTTGTGTTCCTTACGTTGGTTGCAATGGTCCCAAATCCACTTACGATTAAAACTCCTACAAAGAGAATACTTATCCATTTTCTCATAATATACGCCCCTAATCTTATATTACTATTATTGTATATATAGTATATAAACTATATTCCCCAAAAAAAGTATTTTTCTTAGGACACCTTTTTTTATGAATGATGCAGACTGAGTAACAAATCCTCTCAAGTATCTCTTTGAAGTTGCAGACGCAACGTTGCTTAAAGAAGCAGGCTCATCAAGGTCTTTAATATAGGGAACCGCTGCAGAAAGCTGTATAAGAGATTTAAAATTGGAAATCTTATTGGTTGCAGGGTGAAGGGTGTTTTCAGATACACGCTGATCGTATCATAATCACTTGGATTAATGGTATTGATCACCGTTATAGTACCATTAAACTCCGTGTTTTTTTCTAAGGGGGCGACAACCTGCACTTCGACAGTGATCTCTCCATCCTCAGGGGTAAGTCCCATACCACTGAGTGGTGTGAAGGTCCAGTCTCCCCAGTTAGGCCATTGGGTGATCTCCCAATCAAGCTCAGAAGAGGATTCTCCGATATTTCGTACCGTAAAGGTACCAGAGACGGCCGCTCCTGGTTTTATTTTTGTCCAAGTCAGTTCCCCATCACAGTCCAAATCAGGATAACTTGGTGTCCATCCTGTGGTATACCCCTTGATACAGAAATTGGCAGTGTGATCCCATGTCGGGTCAGTGAACTCATACCCATAAAGATCAAGCCAGGAAGACCCGCTTTTATAATAACTCTCCTCCTGGTTGGCAGCTGAAATCACCTCAGTACCCCGGTCGTTACCACCTAACAGTACTGCGACTTCGGAGGTTCTATCGATAGCTTGTCCACCTGAAAAGAGCTTCAAATAGATATAGAAATCATCACCTGCCTCGAACCCAACAGGACTGGGTAGTGAAACGGTATGATACCCTTTATAAGCGATAACACCGGTGATGGAACAGAGTTCATCTAAAAGAATGCCTCCCTCAAACCGATCATAAACTTTAACCTCATACATTACGTCATTTGTAGCGGTGTAGAAACTGGCTGCCTCCAATGCCTCGTCTCCATTTGTCACAAACGCATTAAACGCTTCACTAACGTCAGAGATCGTATCTCGCCATCCATGATAATCATAGAAATAGGTATAATTATATAGCATGAGTTCAACATCCTGAAAGGATACCGCACCCATCTCAAGATGTTGGCAACTATGTTTATCATAATATGAAATCCAGAAATACCCACCTTCAGGTCCCCACCCAGACCCCCAGCTGTTCTTACATAACCAAGCACCAGGGTTTGGTGCTTGCGTGACTTTGGCATCATCCCATCCAACGATAGCAATCGCATGGTTGGGATCGGCGGTGCTAGTCGGGGGTTGGTAATGAGCATAGTAACTTCCGTAATTATGAAGATAGGAACTTGAATAGCACATGCATGTTCCCATGACTCCCTCAGTCATGATCTTTTCCTTAATTATATTGATGTTACTGAGGTTTGAACCTGCGACATACCATTCAATATCACGGGGATAGAACAACTGATAGGAACTACTATATCTTGCTGGCGGAGACGAATACCATACACTATCATATTCAGTAGGGTCGTTCGCATCCTCACAATATACTGCTCCTTCCCCACGGGTGATATAGGCAGAGGTAATCAGATAATCTCCTCCTTCATGAACTGTTAGACCACTCCCCTGGTGATCATCGTTATTAAACGTATTAAACCCATTCCACCAATCAAGATGATACTCTGCAAGATTCGGTTCTTCAGTATGCCCAGTTGCGTTCCAGTTCCCTGTCATCAGCAAATTTCCCTCAAGGGCGGCCATTGCTCCATGAGTCCAACACGTTCCGCCAGTTTGATGCTTCACGGAGGTCACGTAGTTGATACCACTCACATTTCGTAGGTCAAAGGAGCTTGGAGGAGTTAGTAGAGGATTACTTGAATCAGTTTGCGTATGAGTTGCACATGATGTTTGATTTGTTCGTGTCCCATAAGTAAGGGCACTTGCTGGTGCGATGACAAGAAAAGCGATCATCGACACAAGACATATTTTCCAGATTACTTTCTTTCTTAACATTCTAATATCCCCATAATTTGTGTAATTCCTTTGTATTAGTTATTAAATATAGGTTCTCAATATATAAAGGTTCTTAAAAAAAATTAACAAATATTGCATTAAGGTCACTGTAATTTAAGAATATTATTACAAAAATTATAAAAAAACATTTTCAAACTACCTCAAACTAACCGATGGTCGTCTAGCATGATAAGGATTTAGTAAAATAACCCGACATGTTTTCCTGGTTTAGATTTGGGGTGCTTAATTATTTTTGTAAAAACACATGGTTTTTCACCGTGGTAAGCATAGGCAGTGCAATCATTAAGTTACGTTACCAACGATCATTTGTAGAAAAAGACATGGGTCAAACCTTTATCATGACAATCAGCATCATCTCAAGAATGATGTAGATTGCTATCTTTAGGATTGCTATAAATTAAGACAGATGAGATGCCAGGGTTTCTTTTCATCATTAAATCAAAGATATAATTAATCTTGGCCGAACTGATAATTTAATCTTAAATTTCTTTTAATTTGGTGGAAAATATTAAGAATACTTTAATATAGAATAAAACCTTCATATTAATAATTACGGAAAGGACAAAAATTAGGGGTTGAAATGAAGAATCAATTTATGGATATCATCAAAGAATCATGTACCTTTAATCCTGTCGATAGGCGTACTATGACAGATATCCACAAAACATCCTTTCACCAATATAGTCAAGATATCCTTTCTGCACTAATGATGAAGGACCATGGGGAAAACCTCCTTATCAAACCTCTTTGGGCAACATTATGGCCTGCAGGACCAGGAAATACAATGCTTCCCGCCATTACGCGAGTATTTCCTACCTCCTTTGATACAATAAAAAGGATCTGTAAGCCAGCGGCTTTTATTTAAAAAAATTGTTACCCATCAATTCTCTTTTCTCTGATCCTTCATCCCTTCCCCTGTTATATAACACAAACAATATAGTTAAAGGTACTTTAAATAAAAAATAATCAGAAGATTTTTTGATTAATGGATTTCCTCTAAATACTTTTATCCGTCTCCATTCTTTTGTTGAATATTTGATAGAAAAAAATGGAAAAAGGAGTAAAGAGTTTTTATGAGGGGATTACCCAGATACCAACAAGGAACCTTTTTGTGACAAGACCTTTAAATTCAGTAAATGGGAGATACCCACAACAGGGATATTCTCCATGAGTTTCATTAAGTATTTTCGTTGTTCTCTCCTGTCGGCTGATAGCACAGATTTCAATAACCTTCACAGGCAAGAATCGAAAACCTATTGGTAGATTTTTTTCAAGGCTAGTGATTTTACCAATGAGAATGATCCTTGATTTCATTAGAATTATTGGTATTTTCACCGCAAGGGTCGCCCATTCGCTTTCTGCTCCTATTATATCCTTTGCTTTTGCCTTCACCAAAAAGGTTTCTTTAGTCTGCCATGTGTGATTGACGATGATCTGTTCACTTGAATTAAAGGGTCCAAGCCACCCGGTGGTGTTCCCATCACCCCAGTCGACGAAATACTGCAATTCTTGGTTTTCTGCATCTGTTGTTTTTATGATATACTCATATTTCACGCCAATTTTCCCCTTCTCAGGTCCTGTGATGGTTGGTTTTCCTGGCGCAGTGTTATTCGTAATGCCGAGATATTCCTTTAGGAATTCGTCCCAGTGAGTCGCCATCGCAAAGTTCGTTGCTTCATACGGTGATGGCAGCGTAGGATAGCGTAAGCTATCGTTATAGTCCCCTGCGCGATGTGGGAAGTAAATGCTTAGTCCATGCGCAGGATCATTGGGTAGATGAACATTGGCAATTACTGCGGCATCCATCATCGTTTGTATCGTAATTTTTAGAGAAACAAAATCAGGGTGACTTATCGTGCAAAGATCTAAAAAATCATACAAATCTAAGTAATAATCGATCCACCAAAGTCTGGCGTAAACACGTGCACTTTCCAGAGCTGTTGCTATCTGGTTCTTATATGAATCAAGATACGTAAGGAAGAAGACACCTAACTTGTCAATCTCTGTCGTAATGTTTGGTAGAAGGCTAAGGTTTGTTGCTGCCATCGTTGTTTTCATGCGGTACTGTGGGTAATCATGAGGAACAAAATAGTTCACCATGGTAATGGCAAATTCTTGTGGGGCTACTGTTGGATTACTTTTTAGATAAGTGAACGATTGAACATATGGCCATTCAAAAAGCATAGCGCACTCGGGATACGCGATAAAGAAATCGACGCATGAGTAAATCTGGTATGCCACTTCCATGTTGCCTGTCATGCAGGTCTCGATACCAAGGATATCGAGTCTATCTGTTCCATTGGTAGTGATTTGATTTAGAGCATCAAGAAGTTCTGGCATGATAATCATCTGTCCTCGCCCATGGTCATCCCAGCAGATTCCTTGCCAGCCTGAGCCTTTGTTGCTTGAGATGAACAATGCATAGTAGGAGGAAGGGATTTCATTTTTCACTTTCGTTACATATTGGACTATCGTAGCAGGATCATCCATACTTGATTCTGATTCCCATGATTGTTGCATTAAGTTGGTTCCATTCAAATAATAGAGTCGTGTATCGCCGACTAGGTTTTGATCAATGAGCAGAGTGATTTGTATATCAGCAGTTGATCCCACCTGTCTGATATTTTCAAGCACTTGACCCTGAGCGGCAGAAAGGTTGTTGTCTCCCACAAGATACATCATAATAACCCATTCTACTGGTTCAAACGTTGGTTTTGTTTCAGTCTTGATAGTAGCCGCAACCTGCACTGCCCCACTGATACAAACAATCATCAGCATAACACACAATAATTTTTTCGCAACATGGTTTTGTTTCATGAATATTCCCCTAATTACACACAGTGGGTTATTTTTATATAAAGATTCTTTCAATTTTTTTGTACAAAAATACAATAACACATAAAAATATTTAATAACATGGAAAAATAATTCTTTGGAATATTACCATTCAGAGGCACTCGAATCATGAAAAGCTATATATGAAACATTTTCACTTCTGGTGTCGGCATAGTTGAATTATAGCCCCGTAGTGCAGCGGTTAGCACAAGAGACTCTGGATCTCTAGACACCAGTTCGAATCTGGTCGGGGCTGTCAGATGAGTGTGAGGACCATGGAATCAATTGAACAAGTTACAAAGGATTTCATCAGAGAAATCATCAATGAAAACATAAAAACAAATAAATACAACGGCCGGGTCCATACTCGGTTTCCCCCAGAGCCAAACGGCTACCTTCATATCGGTCATGCGAAATCGGTTCGACGACACGAATCCTGCAAAAGAAGAGGAGGAGTACGTTCAATCCATCATCGATAATGTCAAATGGCTGGGGTTTGACTGGGAGGACCGCTTATTCTTTGCCTCAGATTACTTTGATCAGATGTATGAATATGCTATTCAATTAATCAAAGCTGGAAAAGCGTATGTCGATGATTTGCCTGCTGATCAGATCACCGAATTTCGTGGGACCCTCACACAACCAGGGAAAAACAGCCCCTATCGTGATAGGTCCATAGAGGAAAACCTGAATTTGTTCCAACGAATGAAAACAGGAGAATTTCCTGATGGTCAGAAGGTCCTGCGCGCGAAAATCGACATGGCACATCCGAACCTGAATATGCGTGACCCGGTGATGTACAGGATCCTTCATGCAAGCCATCATCGTACTGGTGATAGGTGGTGCATCTACCCAATGTACGACTGGGCGCATGGCCTAGAAGATTCTATAGAGCGAATCACCCATTCGATTTGCACCTTAGAGTTCGAGAACCATCGCCCACTCTATGATTGGTTCCTCGATGCACTTGGAGTATATCATCCGCAGCAGATCGAGTTTGCCCGTCTCAATCTCACATACACGGTGATGAGTAAACGCCTGCTCTTTCAATTGGTCGAAGAAGGTCATGTCGCTGGCTGGGATGATCCACGGTTGCCGACGATTAGTGGAATGCGTCGTCGTGGGTACTCGCCTTCATCGATTCGGGCGTTCTGTAAACGTATTGGTGTAGCAAAATTCAACAGTATGGTTGATTTTGAATTCCTTGAGCATAACATCAGGGAGGATTTGAATAAAACCTCTCCACGGTTCATGGGCGTTCTACGTCCGCTCAAGATCGTTATTGAGAACTATTCTGATCAGCAGACCGAGGAACTTGAAGCGGTTAATAATCCTGAGGAACCTGCAAGAGGCACCAGGAAAATCCCATTTTCAAAAACACTGTTTATCGAACAGGACGACTTTATGGAAAACCCGCCGAAAGACTACTATCGACTCACCGTAGGCCGTGAGGTACGACTCCGCTATGCTTATTTCATTAAATGTCTTGAGGTCATAAAAAAGGACGGACGACCTGTCGAACTGCGTTGTTCCTACGACCCTGCAACCAAAGGTGGATATGCACCTGATGGTAGGAAGGTCAAATCAACGATTCATTGGGTGTCAATGTCACATGCTGTTCCTGCGGAAGTTCGATTATACGATAGACTTTTTACAATCGCTGACCCTGTTGGACAGAAGGGTATGGATTTTAAGGAATTCCTCAACCCACAGTCCCTTGAGGTTCTACGTGACTGTCGTATAGAGCCAGCGATGAAAACACTTAAGCCGTTTGAAAGGTTTCAATTTGAACGTCTTGGTTATTTCTGTGTCGACCCAGATACGACGAAAGACAACCTTGTTCTGAACAGGACCGTTGAACTACGCAGTAGCTGGACAAAACTACAAAAACAACGAAGAAAGAATCAAGAACCGTTTAATACTTGATGCATACCCTTAAATAAAATCAAAGATTCCTGGTATGAACATCTAGCCCCGTGGTGTAGTGGCAACATATTGGCCTTTGGAGCCAACGTCGGCGGTTCAAATCCGCCCGGGGCTGTTTTCTATTAACACGATTTTTTTTAAGCAAAGGAAGGGGAAAAGTTGTTTCTTCCTTTTTTAAAAGAGACAGATATCTGGAGGTTTTTTCTCTCGTTGATATAAGTATATGTTTAAATACACCATGGTGCATACAAGCGCATAATAAGGATGTAATAACTATGTATAGAGAAGACCGACGCGGTCGTTTTGGCGGACCACGAGAAATGCATAAGGCGACCTGTGCAGATTGTGGCAAAGAATGTGAAGTTCCTTTCAAACCAAATGGAACGAAACCTGTCTATTGCAGGGAGTGTTATCAGCAACATCGACCTAAGAGATTTTAATAAAAATTAAACAATTCTTTGATTCATCATTTTTACGAAATCTTTTTTTCTTCTTTTTTTAGCTTTTCTTTCATACCAATGAATAAACAGAAGATTTTTTATAACAATTGCTGCTTGATGCACATATGGTCTCATTTGCAGGGTTTGGAAGCGATAATCACTCCGGTGTGCATTCTGATATTCTTGCTGCTCTTCACAGTGTCAATAATGGTTATGTCGTTGCGTACGGTCATGATGACTATACCAAAAAAGCTTTGGAGCAACTTAAGGAAACTTTCGGGAGACAGACCAAGATTTTTTTTGTGTACAATGGTACCGCGGCAAACATCCTTGGTTTGCGAAACGTCACCGACTCGTTTCATTCTATCATCTGTGCAGAGAGTGCGCATCTTTGGGTCCATGAATGTTGTGGTCCTGAGAATTATATTGGATGTAAACTGCTGACGATTCCAACGACCGATGGGAAGCTTACCGTCGATCTGGTTGAGCCATCAATCATCGGTCAGGGTGATCCTCATATGGCTCAGCCTCATATTATTTCTCTTACGCAGGCAACAGAACGGGGGACGGTATACCGCCCAAAAGAGATACAGAAACTTGCTGACTTTGCCCATACCAAAGGAATGCTTATTCATATGGATGGTGCTCGGTTGTGTAATGCCGCAGCGTTTCTGAATGTCGGTTTAAATGATATGTGCGGAAAGGTCGGAGTGGATGTCTTGTCATTTGGTGGGACAAAAAATGGGATGATGTACGGAGAAGCAGTGGTGTTTTTCGACAAAAGTCTTGCTAAGAATTTCGAGTTCATAAGAAAACAGGGGATGCAACTGACCAGTAAAATGCGGTATATCTCCGCGCAGTTCTCCGCGTTTCTTGACAACGACCTTTGGCTGCAGAACGCCTTGCATGCAAACAAGATGGCCCAACTTCTCGCAAGACAACTGGAAAACGTCCCGGGAGTGCAGGTAACGCAAAAGGTGGAAACAAATATGGTCTATGCGATAATTCCTA
>SMTZ1_10000392_pt1 | contig 41142 bp, 50 predicted proteins | sample DeeMarSWOR136_30_FD_25667 | JGI IMG/M metagenome (IMG submission 25667) | reverse complement strand
TCTTACCGATGGTGGAACCATAACCATTGGGACAACTCCTTACACGTTCTCTGCAGCTACTGACGATTTGATTTTGAAGTCTGGTTGGACCATGATAGTTTACGTAGCTAACCCTGATCATGTTTCGGTAGGCGACATAGGCGTTACGATAGGTATAAATGTCTTCACAGCCAACGCTCAATACTACAAAGAATGCAACGTAGAAGCTTCGTTATAACCATCTTTCCTTTTTTTCATTTTTCTTTGAAACATACAAAGCAAATATTTCAAGTCCAGTTTTGTTTCTCACGGTTTTTGGCCAATGAGTCGGATTTGTATGTGTAGTGCTGTTCTACGCACAAATTATCTTATCTTTTAAGTTACTAACCTTCCGCCCGATAACGGAGATAAAAAAATGAAAAGTCTTTTGAAGAGTAAGAAAGGGCTCAGTACCGTAGTGACAACGCTGATCATCCTAGTAGTCTCAGTGCTACTTGCAACTGTCGTTACTTTCTACGCCATCAACGTGACCACGACCAGAGTAGCGGAAGAAAGTCTGCAAGTCTACAAGCTACACACATGGCACGACGGCGGAACCAACTCCCAAACTGCTTTCATCATAATCAACACTGGTGGACGAGACGTAGTCTTTGACAAAATCACTGTTAGAGGCCAAGAATCTTACCGATGGTGGAACCATAACCATTGGGACAACTCCTTACACGTTCTCTGCAGCTACTGACGATTTGATTTTGAAGTCTGGTTGGACCATGGTAGTCTACATAGATGACCCAGATCATATATCAGTCAGCGACATCGGTGTCACTGTAGGCATAAACGTCTTTACTGCCAACGCTCAATACTACAAGGAAGCCAACGTAGAAGCATCTAGCTAAAAAAGCAGCCCTGCCCCTTTTTCTTTTTTCCAATTTTTTATTTAGCAATTACCACATCTTAGAATACGTACGCTGTATTCTGATGTGTAGTATTGTTTTACACACAAATCGTATTATTGCTTTCCAAAGAACCATTGACTGAAGCTTCGTCGCTTAAGGTTGCTAGTGAGGGCACACTGATTGAATCGCAAAAAGAGTAAGGTAGTGTTACGGTTCTTGCTATCAAAAAGAGCAACTGCACTGCCTGTTTCATTTCTAATGCTGTTTGTCTCCCTCACTATAATCGTATCAGCAACCTACTACGTGTCTGTGACAAAAATCCAAGCAAGAGGACAACTCCTCAACATCTCTGTGGCAAAACAAAATATGCTCTACTTCGAAGACTCTATTGGATTTACAAAGTGGGCTCCAGGCACCTCCAGCGTGTATCACTTCGAAGACTCAGGTGGTATATTCAAAACAATCCCAACAACAAAAAGCCTCCTAGTAAACATCACAGACAACGACACATTCCACACTATAGCCTTTAACAGTAGTATAGGAAAAGCCGTTTACGAATTACCATCAGCTGGAATGGCAGTTTCTACTTTATATATGAAAGGCGACAGAAGAGCAATACTTAACCAAAGTATGTTCACAATGGCACAGCTCTATTTATCACCTGGAACACCCTCACCAGAACTAACCCTTACCTATCGCCCCTTAGCAACCATAAGCGAAACAGGCTTCAACCAAGGAAAACCCATTAACACCATCAGACTCTACATAATAAAACTAAACGCCTCAACCACCCTAACCGCCCAAGGCGAATTCAACATCAAATCCACATGCAGAAACGTAACCTCAAACCTACAAACCTACAACTTCTCCTACCCAATAAACACCATTTTCGTCAAAGCAACTCTTGACGAAAGAAGCGACCAAGTGATACTTCCAGTGTCAAGCAACACAAATGGGGCTTTCGTGAAAATTGAAGTCATAGTGTGCAACGTTGAGCTGGAAAGAATACAAGGAGGAAGCTAAGAATGCCTGTAATAGTACCAAGCTACATCTATACCTTCTTCTCCTTAGTCATCGTATCCAGTATTCTCATCTCTTCCTTCGCCGCCTATGCAGTAACCTTACGAACCATACCCGAGATGGAGCAACTGAAAAATCTATTAAACCACATAGCATCAAAAGGATACGAACTCATAACACTAACTACAGCAACAAACTCAACTTCAGAAGCCGTTCTGCAACTGCCTTCTGCCATCGGCAACAAGCAATACTGGATCAGACTCCTCAACGAATCCTTAAAAGCGTGGGTCGAAGGTGCCTTAGGGTTAATACACGAAAGCAGCATAACCAATCGAGTATATTTTCCTAAAACGGTTTCTGTTTTCGGAAACTACTCGAGTGGCTACGGCCCAGCAGTTTTAGAATGTTACGTTAATGGTTCAACAATCACCCTTCATCTTATCGCTTGGAGGGATAATGCGTGAAAGTAAAATTGCGGAAAAAAAGAGAAAGCGAGAAGCGTGAGGAAGAAGAAGAAGATTTCGGCGTTTCAGAGGAAACATTAGCTGGATATTTAGATTTAAAAAGGTGGACTGTTCCTGAAGGGTACGTTGAGGTTGAAACTTACCCGTTAAAAGCTCCTTTCTCTTACGCTTCTATAATTCAAAACGAGGAAACAGGAGCATACCTGTATATTGTTGACGAGCTGCCTCTAACAAAAGAAGAAAACACCCTTTTCTTCAGAATGAAAAACATCTTAGAATACGAATTGCAAGCTCCTGAAGGAGACGAAACACTAAGCGAGTCTTTCCACGCTCAAATGCCTGAGATCATTGATTTGCACCAAAAAGTGTTCAAAGATCTTTCTCCCATAAGCCTTAGAAAAATTTTATACTATCTGGAACGCAACATTGTTGGCTACGGAAAAATTGACCCATTAATGTTTGATCCCTATGTAGAAGACATAAGCTGCAGCGGAGTCAACAAACACATTTTCCTTTGGCACAGACGATACGAAAACATTAGAACAAGCATCTTCTTTAAGGAAGAGCAAAAACTTAACGATTTTGTCATGAAAATTGTTCACAAAGCGGGAAAACATGTTAGCATAGCCTTTCCCATAGTAGATGTTACTTTGCCAGGGCAACACCGTCTGGCAGTGTCTTATGGAAAAGAAACAACCCCTTCAGGAACGAGCTTCACTATACGAAAGTTCCGCAAAGACCCGTTTACCATAGTAGATTTGATTGAAAACGAGACCATAGATGAAAATATTGCTGCGTACTTGTGGCTTTTGATGGAAAACAAGATGTCAGTGATGATAATGGGGGCGACAGGAGCAGGCAAAACAACTGCGTTGAACGCAATTGCATGTTTGATTAGACCTAACTATAAGATAATTTCTGTGGAAGAAGTCGCTGAAATCAACCTGCCTCATGAAAACTGGACTGCGACAATTGCTCGTTCAGGATTTGGAGCAGAAAGCGAAGGAGAAATCACTCTATACGATTTGATAAAGTCGGCTGTACGACATCGCCCAGATTTAGTTATTGTCGGTGAGGTGCGGGGTGAAGAAGCTTACGTCCTATTTCAAGCCCTTGCAACAGGACACGGTGGTTTATGCACAATACATGCAGAAGACGTAGAGACATCAATTAAAAGATTAACACAACCACCAATGAACATTCCATCGTCAATTATACCATTGATGAACTGTGCAATTATTGTAAAACACGTTAGAACACCCATTTTCCTAGGCGGTAGTAAAAGACTTTCCAGCAGAAAATTCATTCGAGTGGCTGAAATAAAAGATGCAAGCTTGATAAAGGACGTGTTTACGTGGAGTGCTTCTGTAGACGCCTTTCAAGAAAATCTAGGCGACAGTTACTTGATAGCTAAGATTGCGCAGAATCTGGATATTTCTGTTGAGCGAGTTTTGGACGATTTGGAACAACGAAGGGCGCTGTTGTTGGATATGGCTGAGCATAACATCCGAGATTACCGTAGCGTGAACGCTGTCTTAAGCAAGTACTACTACAATCCCAAAGGTTCAAGAACAAACAAATAGGTGAAAGAGAACTTGGCGTCTAGCTTCAATCCACTGAAAATGTTCAGCTCAATGATCAAACTGCTTTCCGGAAAGCAAAAGGCCTCGGGAATTGATAGAGAGCTTCCCTTCACTGTAATGTTGTTCACTTTGATGGCTGCCAGTGGAATTGTTGTTTATGAAGCGTGGAAAAAAATGTGCCAAGTTGACCTGCTTCCGGAAAGCCAAAAAGAAGCTCAAGAAGTGGTGCGACATGTTGAAGTTTTAGGGTATGACCCTTTAACCGTGATGTACAGAAAAGCTGAACATGCAAACTCCAAAGTGTACCGCGACTTCCTTGCAGGATATGTTTCTTCAGTGAAAAGCGGCATAAACGTTGTTAACTTCTTAAAAAGCAGACTTCGTTCAATTCTAGAAGTGCAGAGTGCAGCAGCATTTCGTTCAATTGAAAGATTGGGAACGTTGGTTGAAGCATATGCAGTAATGCTTATTGTTACACTATGTGTTTACATTTTGTACGTTGTAATGTCTGCCACAGCCACCTTCGAGTATCTGTCTGCAGGCCTATCTTCCTCAGCTTCAGAACCTCTCATGTATGCTTTGATCTTTCTCGCAACTCCTTTCATCACATTAATTTTCATGGCTATAGCTAACCTTGCACGCCAGAGCAACCTGCTCTCTGTTAAAGAAGCTTATCGTAATGTTATAATCTCTGGTGTAGCAGCTTCAGGCTTTTTTATCGCTGCTATATTTTTGCCCCAACTAGGGGTGATTGTCAAAACGTTGACACTTCCCGGGTTGGTAACAATCTGTCTTTTGGCGATTTCTTTGCCTCCTGCCTTTGCTTATCGAAAAATTGCGAAAGCAAACTTTACCTCAGAAGAAGCTATGCCTAGCTTTCTTAGAGACGTAACTGAGTCTAGAAAAATTGGGCTTTCTCCTGTAAAGAGCATAATTCACGCCACTGAAAGAAAAGCATATGGGTCATTTAGTGAAACTTTGAAGCTTGTTCGCAGCCAGATTGAGTGGGGAGTGCCCCTTAGAAAAATTTTTGAGAATATAAAAAAGCAAATTCGAAGTTGGCCTGTCTTGGTTTACTTCTTGATATTAATTGAGACAATAGAGTTTGGAGGTGGGTCTGCAGACGCCTTAGAAATATTGTCTGATTATAGTGAGAAGAATAAAGATATAGAGGCGAACAAACGTTCTACGCTCAAGCCCTATGTCATGTTAGCCTTTGTCTGGAGCGTGTTAATAGCCCTCACAACCTCCATAGTAGCAATAACTATCTATGTCCTCACTCAAATCAGCGCTCCAGGCGCCTCGCCTGTTATGTTTAGTTCTATGCAACAACAGATCTTGATGTTCTCTATAGGTATAATCTTTCAATGTTGGATGTCAGGCTTCTTTATAGGTAAAATAAGCGAAGGCACCTTCGCCGCAGGTTTTAAATATTCTGCAATGCTTGCAGCCACAGGCTACGTCTCTCTCTTCCTGTCTCAAAGCTACCTATCAGGAATGTTGGGAGTCGTACCAGGATAGGAGCGTGGCTCTTAAAAAATGCCAACTTCTTCGATCGACACTTTTTTTGCATGCTCGCTTATGGTCGTCCTCATCGTATCAGCAATGGTTGGCACATCCAAGGTTGTGCAGCCTTATGTAAACGACTTGTCAAACATGAATGGTAGTGGATGCCTCAAAGGCTTGGCTGAATACTTACTTTTGAGCACAGGACAACCATCAGATTGGGGAAAGATGAAAGGCAATATTCCAACAGCCTTCGGTTTGGCGTCAGAAACCCTGCAGCCCTATGAACTTGATTTGGACAAGGTTTCTCGATTGAACAATGATAACGTTTACTCAGTTAGCCATCAAGAAATATTGGTAGCCTTGGGAACCAAAGACATGTCGCTGAACATAAAAATCCACTCTCTATTCGAAGTTTCCATAAATCTAACTTCAGGTCAAAGTGAAGAGAACGAAACCACCTACACCTTTCAGATTTCCACCAGCAAATCCGGTTACCCACTTTCGGCGTGGTTGCAATGCTACGCAGTTGTTAAAACATACGTTGATAATGTTTCTTCTTCAACTGCCTCCGACGGGACAGGCTTTGTAAACGCTACTCTGCCGAATTCGCTGAATGGGACAGCGTTGCTTATAGTGTTTGCGAAGTCAAAATCGTATTCTCAAATGGTGGCTCTTAACGTGTATTCTTTTGGCCACAACTCTGAAACTCCAGAACCTAACAAGACTTTCCTCCAACTAAGTCCCCTGAACAATGTTTTGAACGTCTCTTTCCAATATCCAACAGTAGAAGTGTCAAATACCTACGTTTTCACATGCAACCACCATTTCAACCTCTCACAAACTGCTACTGGAAACCAAACGGTGGAGTACGGCATTACACGTCTTTTGGAAGCCAGCCCCATGATTCTTGTGGTCAATGGAAAAAATGTATCAACATCCTTTGCAGAATGGACTGGATATCCACAGTTGCCGTTGGAAATTAGCGCAGACTTTAAGGATTTAACCACTATATCGAAGGTCGTCGCCTTAACCTACATTGTGAGTATAAACTCTGTACTGTACGAATCGATTATTACTTGTAGGAGCGTGCAAAACCTCTATGCTTAACAGCAGGGGGCAGATGAGAACTATTGAAGCGTTTCTTTCAATTTTGCTGTTGTTTTCAACCTTCGCCCTAGCTACTTTGGTTTCTCCGGCATCAAACATAGACAACGACAATACTTTAGCAACTATGGGTATGCAGACGCTTGCCTCCATGGATAGTGATGGTTGGCTTGGTAGAATAATTGATGAAGGAAACTGGACTACTCTAGCAGATGCATTAGATATACTGCTGTCAGTAGGCATCTCTTACAATCTCACGGTCTATGACGAAAATCTGCAACCAGTAAACAACGTCTCCATCTCAAACGGCATAATTTCAAATCGAAACGTGGTTTCTGTTCAATATCCCTGCGCCAGCCCCAGCCCACAAGGCAAATGCTATCTTCTTCGCTTGCAGTTAGCGACAGCGAGGTGAGCTACTGTGAAAAGACAAAGTGGTAGGCAAAGTTCAGGTCAGATTCTTGTGATAGCCGTCTTAGTGGTAAGCCTCGTTCTATTATCAACGCAGCTCTACATCTACGAAGTAGGTAGATCGCTGGAAGAAACTCGGTCAATTCGTGCAAACGATTTTGTGTTCGCCGTGAAACTCGGCTCTAAGCACGTAGTTACTGGTTCACTGGTTAACATTTCAGTCGGAGGCGATGGTTCAACTCTTTTTGCAAATCTGGAAAGATGGGTTTCTTTCGTCGAAGGCTTGTATCAGTTTGGGAAGCCTGTTCTCAATTTTACACTTAGAAATACATCGCCCTACGCCAACGGAATCCGTCTATCATTGGATACTGAAGGCTTTGGCATCTCAAGCGCCTACGCTGACTTCAACTTTTCACTTCAGGACGGCCAAGTCAGTGTTCAACTGCCCCACACTGTGAATGTAACAACATCGCTTGTTATAGAGGCTGTTTACCGGACGCTGCAAGGTAGTGTAAAGCAAATAAATGTCACCTGCAACGTGTTGAATGAAGTAAATCCTGCCTTGGCTGAAAATGTAACATTGTTGTATGAGAACTCAGGTGCTTGGCTACGTGCAGACGAACAAACTGGTTATACTTTTACCGATTATGGCAATGGAACCTACTTAATATCCTTTGAGGCAGACGTCCAAGAAGAAAACGTAAACGTGTCTGCTCAAGTGTACGATTTAAGGGGAATATACGTACAAGCTAATGTTACTTGCACAAGCATCCCATAAGAGCTAGATGTTAAGCGTAAAAATACTCTAGAATTTATTGCTGAGAGATAAAATTAAATCTGCTACTTGTTGTTAAGGTTTGTTTAGAAGGTGGTCTTGTTGGACTTGTTACAAATATACTTGCTGAACCTTGTAGTTACCTTGGGCATGTTTCTTGTTCTCATTTTTAGAGCGTGGGTTGAACATAAGAATTACAGGATGATGTGGAAAGAGCTAGAGTGGCGCAAAACCTACAACACAGCTAGCCGCATCCTAAAGGCTGAAAAAGAACTCTTCACCAAAGTTGAAGGCGGAGAAGAACTCTACAATCTGCTTCTTGAAATGTTCAAAACAAAAGAAGAATAGACTATGAAGAATGCCAGTGAGCCAATATTTTCTCAGGCTTATCAGTCTTCTCTTTCCCATAACGACTCAAAGGCTTAGTCAAGTGTCTCTGCGACCGAGGAGAAGTAATAAAAAGTCCCTCGGTAACATCTCGTTTCCCTTCTACCACTATCTTTTGCAGGTTTGAAGATCGAAAGCCACACTTTGAACATCTAAATCCTTGACCTGCACCCATGGAATGCATCCTTTTGCTGCATTTTGGACACTTTGGATTGTGTACGGTAAGTTTAGGTGCAAGTTTGAGGATTCGCAGTTTTTCAAGATTAATCGTTAACTGGTGTTCTGTAGTAGCTGGTCTGACTCCGCCATAGACTTCTACTTTGTCTCCAATAATTAGTTTTCTTGCAATCTTTCGTAGAATGCCTGTTGGTTCATAAGCAGCACAATCCACCTTGCTCATTTCATCTTTTATAGAAAATACTCTGTGCCTTCTTGGAACCAGCTTCGGCATCGAGACTATGGTGCCTGTGACAATTACTGGGTGGTATGGTTGGATTTTGTTTATCGTTTTAACTCTTTTCAAGTGAGCATCTGTTCCATGGTTTGTTCGAAAAACAACCCATCTTTCTATAGGTTCTAATGGTTGAATCGTTTTATGAGCTTGAATCACTGCTTCTGCTGTTTCCCCTCTGATGCCGTAGAGAATAGGATCTGGGCCTCTAGGAGTTATGAGGATTCGTCTGGTTTCAGGGTCGATGTTGTTGAAGGTCTGGGGCGTGGTTTTTTGGTTCATTTCTCTGACTGACGTGGGATCCAGTCGTCGTTGAGTGCCCCGTTTTTCAGGCATTCTATATGCTATTACCTCGTAAGTGTGGTCTTCATCCAATGTTTCGCCTATAGCGGCTAGGGCACCGACTATGCCATATCCAGTTCTGTAGCCCAGTGCCTCTGCCTTAAACTTTTTTATAAGTTTTAAGGCACCTTCCATCATAACTATGCTTTGAATGGTTTTTTTGGCAAAGGCTTTGATTTCTCGGGGAATTTTGGCGCCATGGAAGAAGACGATGCCAGGGTCTGTGTCTTTGAATCCTAAATCAGAATTTTCTTCGACAGTGTCTGCCACAGTTTCGAAGACTGTGTCTGCCGTGTTTTTGCCACACGTAATTCGCAGGCAGAGTGCACCGTTCCCCCGGGTTTTCCAAGGTACATTGGGATTTAAGCGGATGAGATTAGGGTAATCGTTGAAGACAACGCCCAGTTTTTGGAGCTTTTCCACTAGTAAGGCTGCTATGTAGGTGGTGCATCCGCTTCTTGGAGAATCGGTATCGTCAAAGCCGATGTGTAAGGTAACCATTAGCATTCAGCGTGTTTGATTGTTTTCTCTGTGATAAAAGGGCTGTGTTGAAAATGAAAAAAAGGAAAGGTGGTGCTATTTGGTTGGTTCTTCGACTACTATCATTGTTAGGGTGGATCGGACTTTGTCTAGTCGTCGTACGTGCCATGTGACTATCTCTTTAAGCTTGTCCATGGTGTTTGCGGTGATTTTGGCGACTACATCGTAGACTCCGTAGACTGCGTAGGCTTCTTTTACTCCTTCGACGCCTTTTAGGGTTTTTAGAACTTCGCTTTCTGAACCGATTTCAGTGTTTATTAGAACGAATGCCACTGGCAAATTATCATTCCTCGTTTTGTATGTTTAGAAGGTGTGACCTAAAATATTTTACTACTCACATCGACGTAGTTGGCTTAGATGCTTAACTGTTTTTGCTATGGGAGAACACACATTGTCCTTTTTTATTTTGCTCAGCAATCCACGTTTCTATTCCGATTTGTTTCATTCTTCTTAAGTTTTCAACTGTTCGCTTGTGATGGGGAATTCCGTCTGAGCTGAATTCTTTCAGGATCGTGCATAGAAAGTCTTCGCATTGAAAACAATATCGAATTCCTTTCTTTCTCGCACAGAGCAGCATTTTACAGTCGGGACTCCAATGAGTGTCAAGTTGACCGCTACATCCTTGGCATTTCACTTGCTCTGGTTTGATTGTTTCATTACGTTCTTTTCTAAACCACTCTATTATTTCGTCCCGCATTTTCTTATTTCCATGACCAGCTTGATATATGTCGCATTTGGCACAGTTCAAACCACATACTGAAATAAGCCATTTCTCCGAGTTTTTAGCTTCCGTATCTCCACTTTTTTTGGGGTTCAAAAGAGACTGCACCCTAAACTTAATACGCTAAGTGTAGACTTGGATAACATATAAATTGTTTCTGCAAGATGCTTAGTTGTTTGCTTGTCAAGGAAGTAGGGACGTGGATAAGATTATCTATCATTCAATCATTCTCGGTTGCAGTCTTAATAAGGCATTCGAACTCTTCACTCTAAACAAGCATCTTGAGAAATGGTTAACCCAAGTGGCTGACGTTGAACCAAAGATGGGTGGAAAATATGAGCTGTTTTGGAATCCAGAGGATAGAGAAAACGACAGCACAATTGGATGCAAGATATTGGCTATTGCACCAAAACAGTTCCTCTGTTTTGAGTGGAAAGGACCAAAAAATTTCAAACATTTCATGAATGATGTTAGACCTCTCACTAACGTGATGATATTCTTTACTCCTCATTCAGATGAGACTGAGATCCACTTGCTGCATACTGGGTGGAGACATACTACTGAATGGGAAAAAGCAAGACAATGGTTTGACAAAGCATGGACAATGGCTCTATCAAAACTTCAGGAATACCTTAAAATCCAAAGTTTGAAATCAACCCAATAGTTTTATGATCTACAGAAAAACCTCCATGTAACTGCGTAAACATCATTTTTGAGACCCTAACCCTATTTCGCATTTGGCATCTATTAGAAGCACATTTGGTGCCAAATAAAACATAGAGAGGTCTAAGAGCGGTATGCACAAATGAACGAAGTCTCAGAAAAGTAGCAGTATTGACGCTTACGATATTCTATTAGACAATTTCTAAATCACTCAACCAAGATAAATTACACCGAAACTTTATGAACCCGATAGACCTGCTAAACATACTCTTCCAATATAGCCTTCTCAGTCTATACGTACCAATAATCAATAACGTGGGTTTCTCGCATCCCCTTACATTCACCATAATCACCGCTCACAACACATTCAGTCTAACTTACCTACTATTCACAGTCGCTGTTGCCTACCCTATCTTTCAAGAAAAAACGTGGCTCATACCTGTTGCAGTAGCAACAGTGTGGACAATGATAAGCGTCAACTTGATAATAACTTTGAACATTTCCACGATAACTGCAATTGCTGCCGTGCTTCCTCATGGATGGCTTGAGTTTACAGCAATAGCCTACTGGACAAATGCCATACGTAAAGCCATAAAAAGTAAAAATTTGCCAAAACTGCAAAGCCTTCCAACATTCAAAGATTACCTGTCAGCTTTAACGAAACCTAAACAATTTACAACTCTAGCCAAAACCGACTTACAAGTCTCATTCAAAACAACCAAACTTTCATTCAAGTCTCTCTGCAAAAGGCTCAAAAAAGCCTACATAATCACATTAATCCTAATTGCAACAGCCGCTCTGATAGAAACCTACATAACCCCCAACATAATGTTTCTTGTCAATAACCTTTAAGGGATGAGAAGGAACAGAAGAAAAGGGGGGAGGGGGCTATTAGCAAGAATCCCTTTTCCGTTCCAATCCCATTTTCCCCAGGAACTAAAAAAAAGGGAGAGATCCAAATAAAGTAGCCTCTTTCAGCCTAGCAAATCCTTATAGACGTTTTTGTGGTTGACGTTCTTCTCCATGAACACGCTGACTTTGTTTTCATCAACAGTGAAAGAAAGAAGCTTAACAGTGTTTCCTTCTACTACCACGTTTTTTACGTCGCCAAGGTTAAAGGTGTTCGAAAGTTCCTCACTTGCTTCTAAGGCTGAAGAAGACATAACTGCATAGTCAATAACTTTCGTCGGATCTTTCAAATCGATACTTGCAGACTTGGCGTTCCTCAGAATATAACCTATTATTCCTTCTTTCACTTTCACTTTGTTAATGTTTTGCTTTATCTTTTCCCCTCTAATTGGTTTATCTGTTTGCTGTTCTTTCTTCTCAGACTTTACCTTCGCAGTCTCCTCTGCCTCTTTTATCTTTGCTTCAAACTCTTGTGAAAAGTCAAGTGCAATTTCAGGCTTCTCTTCCTCCAAGGCTGCTTTACTTGATTTGCGTTTTCTAGGTGCCATAAAACTCATCCCCGCTACGTAATTACAGGCTTAACCCTCACTAGTTCGCCCTTCTTAATTTCAAGCGTCTGACAAACTTTTTCTGGAATACGAATAATTGCTTTGTTTTCTAGCTTTGAATCATCTAGTGTCCTAACCTTACACTGCTTAGTTTTGCCGTTGAACGATTCGACTTCAACAAGGCTAATCTCTTTGCCATCTAAGAGTTCTTCCCATTGTGACATAATATCTTCGCTAATGTGGACAGTGTCGCCGCGAACTAATAGCCCGCCGATACTCTCAACTATCAATTGATTGGAAGGTAATTCTAGTTCAGGCTCAAGCTCTTCTTTATCAGCTTCTTTGCTTTCTTCTTCCTCGTCAATTTCTCTTCGCAATTCTTCTTCTATTTCTGGCTTCAACAAAGTATGGGAGGGAGGTAATTGTCTGAGAGGGGTAGGGCCGAGACTGTCGAGCAGCTTTATAACTGTTGGAATTAACACACGTGCAACAGTTTCCAGATACTTCATATCTGCATTTTTCGAGGCAACCATGGTTAAGTACATGTCGTTAACGCAAGATATGTGAACGTTGCCTTTGCTTCCCTCAATTACTAAGGAGTCTAAGCCTCCAATTGCGTCTGCTTTCTCTAATATGCCTTCTAAAGACCTAACTACTCTTTCTAAAGTAGCTTCAGGGGTCTCAGCGTCTCCTGCAATGACAGCAGCTTCTTTGTTAAAGAGGAAAGAAGTTTGCACGTCGGGGCAAACGTTTCGAATTTCAGTTAGAGCGTTCTTTAACGCAAATGCATATGCTTCTTTACTCATGTTTTTTCACTCCATGAAATCTTATGAAATTTTGAAGAGCACTCTTTCTGGCACTCCATCGTTCTCCAAAACGAGATACCTGAGTCCTTCAGTATCGCCAATTTGATCGACCCATTTTAATGCTTCTCGTGACTTCTGCAGAACCAAAAGCCTATCCTGTTGGCTTCTAACAACCTCTTCTATAGCTGTTAATTCGTGAAACGGGTTGGCATCTAAGACGACACTTAGGCCGCCTACTGAAATTTCGCCCAAGTTTTCTTGGTTTGATTTTTTACCTGCCAGTTTGAAGACTACGTCTCGTATTTTCTTTGATCTTTCAGCTAATGCTCGAATTTCATCAAGGCGGCGTAAATACTCGCCAAGCATGCTTTTAGTTTTGCTTATTTCTTCATCTATTGTTCTTGCTATATCTGCTGCTGAATCATATTCTTTTAATTCTATTACCATTTTTATACCTCCAAAGAGGGTGAAAGAAGAGGGTTTTTTACCCTACCCCATTCCCAAACTATTTTAAACTATGGTGTCTTAAGGGGCTGTCCTTATGTAAGGACCAAATGTGTTGCCTTTGGCAGTGATTACCTTGAACTCATACTTGACGCCAGATGTGTATCCACCGGTGCGAGTAATGGTGAGGTCTGCTGTCTCGCCTGGTGCCAACGTATAGGGCGTGACGATACCGTCATCCAAAGCTATCACGTCGTTTACTCGAACCTCGCTTATCGAGAGGTCTGACGAACCAGTGTTCTTGACTTGAATCTGACAGTTCGTGTTGTTTGCACCCCACTCGTAGTTCGTGAATGACATTTCTTCTGTTTGCATGAATGTGAATGTTAGTGCTCCCATCCATGCGGCAACTGCGATTGATACTGCAACTGTTACAGCGATTAGTATGATTGCTGCGACAACTGGGCTCAACGCCTTTCTGCTCTTAAGAAGTCTCTTCATTTCTGTTCTTATCCCTCCTTTTTTCAAGTTCATAAGAAAGATAACAGCATATTGAGATTTAAATCTTACTAATTAAGACATCATATTTCGAGTTTACAGCAACCTCCCTTAAATAACAAAAGCATATAATCCACACCACTATCATTCATATTTGGAACCTATTTGAACATGTAATAAATGGTCTATTCTAAGTGCCAAACACACAACTTCCATGCGATCACTAAACGAAACGCATAAATCCGTAGACTATTTCCCTTATCTCACAAGTCGGGCGGTAGCTCAGCTTGGTAGAGCTTCCGAGTCTGCCAGCAAGCCTAGCGGACGGAGATGCTGTAGACGCCTGCCAGCAAGGTGGGCATCACCCAGCCTACCAAGCATACAGCCAATTTGGCAGAAACCGGATTGTCGCAGGTTCAAATCCCGCCCGCCCGACCAACTCAAAATCTTTAGAGCAAAAATGTAGCCTGTTTTTTTTCAAAACGCGTGGCGACTGGATCTGCACGTGCACATTACAATTTGATAGGAGACTATCGTTCTTCAATTATGGCTAATCTTGTCAAAATAGTATCCTGAAAAAGGAGTGTTTGTATGTGCAATAGCCTAAGTAATCTAACTGGGTGCGCGAATCTGCTTAGTAGGTTAAAAGACTGTCCACTTCTTCGAGAACCCACTCGAGGGCTTGTTTAGCTGCATGCCAAGCGATACTCTTTCGTTCAATATATGGTCCTTCAGTTACTATCTGCCTCTTAAGTTCCTCTAGTCGTTCTCTAATTTCTTTTTCTGTTCTCATTTTTATCATCTCCTTTTGTTAATACTTTTTTATTCATTTTTCCATCTCATGTAATCTTTGATAGCAGCATCCAGTGTGTTTGAGGCCAATACTGAGCAGTGGACGTCAGATTCAGGAAGGCCGTTGAGAGTTTCTAGAATTCTCTTAGAATCAATTTTTTGCACTTCGAAGATATGTCTACTCTTGATTAATTCTGTTGTGACGCTGCCACAAGATATACTTGCACAGCAACCATCAGTCCAAAACTTTGCCTCCAAGATTTCTCCCTTTCCTATTTTTAGAGATATTCCCATGGTATCACCGCATGGTCCAGTGATTCTGGCAATGCCTGTGGCCTCTTTTATGCGACCAACGTTTCGAGGGTGCATAGAATGTTCAATGGCTTTTTCTGAGTAAATCTTGTGCATTTCGGACATAACCATTTTTTCAATTTTATCGAATCTCAAAACCGGCAATCTCCTACGTGTTTTGTTTCGCTCAGACGCAGCATGTGAAGGATACATGGTGTGTTTCGGAAGGCAAGGTTGACTTTTTTCAAGGATTGATAGAGTTATTTCTTTTGTGATTTTTCCAAAGCATCTTCAATGACTTCTGCGACTTTAGTGCCAGCTTTCGTCAAAATCATAGTTACACAATGATGTTCAAGTATTGATGATGCACCATGACCTAATTGTGGAGCAATTACCAAGTCAACTTTGAAATCTACCAATTCTTTAACTGCAATTGGGCCGGCACCATGTTCGTAAGAAAGAGCAGGGTTCTCAATAATCTTAACTTCTTTTATCTCCCTGTCTTTAACGTCTATAATTGTGAAAGTGTTTGCTCTGCCAAAAACCTCTGAAACAGTATCTTCTAATCCTTTCTTTCCATTCGTTGCCACAGCTATTCTAAACTTCTTCTTCAACTAACTCCCTCCATAAAGATGGGAGGTATAAACTAGAAACTACGTCAGCCTCTGCCTCATGGCTCTATTGTTGTTTCTTTCTTTGTTCAAGCGTTGCCTTCAGCTCTTCAATTCTGGACTCAATTTCGCCCATTTCTTGTTCAAGGTCTGCTCTTTCTGCTTCCAGTTCTTTTTTGTAGTTTTCTAATGCTTCAACTTCTTTTTCTGGAGTTTGGGGTTGTATTACAGACGGATACGCGGGTGGATAAGCGTATGGATTCTGCGGTGGCATTGGTGGATACATTGGAGGTGGATAAGGTTGTTGATATTGCGGTGGATATCCCCACCAACCTCTACTGTAGCCTCTGCCAAAGCCTTTGCCCCTTCCTCTACCGCGTCCTCTGCCCCATCCTCTTCCAAAGCCAGGTATTGGATTCATAAATCCAGGAACTGGATAACCAGCACAATAGCCAGCTGCCCTTCCAGTCATGGGTCCTAAACCCCAAGGTCCTGTTCTATCTCCTCTTGGCATGTTTTTTATTTCACCTCTTTTTTGTGCTTATGCACATTTATATTTATTAGAATATGCACAGAAATATATAAAAGTTACGGATGGACTATTATCAGTGATTAAGATGGCATGGAGACGTAGACACAGACGAGGCAAAAGAGGAAGGTTCCCCAAACCAGTCACCATACCCAATCCTCCGAAGGTAGATAGACTTGTTCCAGAACCTAAAACAAACTCTAGATCCATCACTATTGAACCAGCAGAAGTTGAAGCACTAAGACTAGTCGATCTTGAAGGATTGTCTCAAGAAGCAGCAGGCATAGAAATGGGTGTCTCAAGAGGAACTGTTTGGAGATTTCTTCAAAGTGCAAGGAAAAAGGTTGCACAAGCGCTAACTGAAGGAAGGCCTCTTACAGTTTCAACCGAAGCTAATCAGACAGCTAGCAATTAATTCTTGACCGTCGTTCCTTGCGCGTATAAGATAGGAGTACCCAATTTGGAAGATGCAGGAAAATTGGCTTTTGGTCCTGTTCCGTCAAGACGTCTAGGACGAAGCTTGGGGATAAACAATGTTCCACTGAAAACTTGCACATATTCATGTATCTACTGTCAAGCAGGAAAAACTCTGAACATGACGACTAAAAGGAATCCTTTCTACGCACCAAAGGCAATTTTTAACGAGGTCAAAAGGAAAGTAGACGAAGCACATTTAAGGAATGAAAGAACTGATTATCTGACTTTCGTTCCTGATGGAGAGCCAACTTTAGATGTTAAGTTGGGCATGGAAATATCCATGTTGAAGCAGATTGGGATTCCAATAGCTGTTTTGACCAATGCCTCGCTAATTTTTTACAATGATGTGAAAGAGGATTTGCTTGGCGTAGATTTAGTTTCCTTAACGATTGATGCTGTTAGCGAAGGCTTATGGAGAAAAGTAAACAGACCACATAAAGCTCTTGAACTCTCTGCAATCTTGGAAGGTATAACCGAGTTTGTAAATGATTTTAATGGGATTGTTATCAGCGAAACGATGTTTATGGATGGAATAGATTATGGAACCGAGTTTGAGAAGATAGCAGATTTTCTGGGGCGTCTAAAGAGACTGGATAAGGCATATATCGCCATTCCAACGAGGCCGCCAACCGAGAAGTGGATTAGGCCAGCCAAAGAAGAAATACTGAATTCAGCGTTTCAAGCTTTTTCTAGCAAACTCGGGCAAAATAGGGTTGAGTATTTAACAGGTTATGAGGGAAATGCCTTCGCTTTCACTGGAGATGCTGAAGAAGATTTGCTGAGTATAACTGCAGTGCATCCAATGCGCATGGAGGCGGTTGAAAACTTCTTGAAGGAAGCACGTGCTGATTGGGATGTCATAGAGAGACTCTTGCGTGAACACAAGCTTGTGGAGCTTGATTACGAAGGAGAAACTTTCTACATACGGCGGTTGCCAGAAAAATAGAACTCCAGTAAGCATATCTGTTTAACCTATTTTCTTCAAGTTCTGCCTAACAGATTCTTCCACATCTCTTTTATCCGTTGTGACACTACGCTCTCAGGAGAGTATTCCACAATAGGTTTTTCGGAAACCATAGCTTTCGTAACGATGGGGTTAAAAGGAACTCGACCAACAATATTGATGTTCAGTTTATCGCAAAACCGCTCAATTTTTTTGGTGTTTTGTTGGTTCAGATCACATTTATTTATGCACACGAATGGTCGCACATCAAAGTGGGCTAGAAGCTCCAACACACGTTTCATATCATGGATTCCGGAGACTGTAGGTTCAGTAACAATAACTCCCATGTTCACTCCAGTAACTGAAGCAATCACAGGACAGCCTATCCCAGGAGAACCATCTATTAAGATTAATTCACAATGATTTTCCTCTGCTGCTTCTTTAGCATTCTGCCTCACTAAGGTAACTAGTTTACCCGAGTTTGCCCCGCCTGGAAACAAAAATGCGTGAGACATCAAACCATACTTCGTCTCTGATATGAAAGCTTCACCGGAAATGCGATCCTTCAAGATTATAGCGGTTTCTGGACAAATGACGGCGCAAGTACCGCACCCCTCACAAAGAATTGGATCGATCTGAAAGTCTGTTATAGCTTCGAATCTACATATCTTTTGGCACAGACTACATTCTACACATTTTTCGTGATCTATTTCAGCTAGTTTTGGTCCTGTGAATTCCTGTGTTCGAAGAGTTTTAGGGTGAAGAAGCATGTGGAGATCAGGAGCATCGACATCGCAATCTGCTATAACTGGGTTATTAGCTAAAACGGCGAAGGAGGCTGTGATTGTCGTTTTTCCTGTCCCGCCCTTTCCGCTTAGGATGGTTATCTCTCTCAAACCTGTAAGCTCTCCTTTATCTCTTTAAGAAGCCCACCTAGCTTCTCCTTCCATTCGGGCATCTCTAAAACAAAGGGTTTTCCAACAGAGTATAGCTCGGCTATTTTTCTCTCGTATGGAATTTCCAGCAGGATAGGAATTGCTTTTTCTTTACAGAAAGCGTAGATTTTCCTATCCCCGATTCCCGCTCTATTTATGACAACGCCGAAGGGGATTTTCATCTTGCTTAGTACTTCAACCGCAATTTTTAGATCGTACAAGCCGAAGGGCGTAGGCTCAGTTACGAGAATACAGTAATCACTACCGTGGACAGCTTCAATCACAGGACATGAGGTGCCTGGCGGAGAATCAATTATGACGTCGCCTTTTTCAGGTGGTTGCATATGTTTCTTTACTGCCTTTATTACGGGTGTTGCCATGGGTTCACCTACATTAAGCTGACCGTAGACTAGTTCGATCTCTTTTGCAAGCCCTCTTTTTGTCACTCCAATTTTCCGTTTCTTTTCCTTTATTGCATTCTTAGGACAAACGATTGCGCAACCACCACAGCTACTGCAGAGTTCGGGGAAGAACATGATTTTCTGCGGGGTGACAAAGATTGCGTTAAACTTGCAGAATTTGGAACATTCTCCGCAATAATTGCACTTATTTTCATCGACAACTGGAATTTGCACATAAACAAGTTTTGTCTCTGTAATTTTTGGGTGCAAAAGCAGATGAGCGTTGGGTTCTTCAACATCACAATCCAAGAGTTGAGCATTTTCCAGAGACAAGGCCAAGTTTGCGGCGACTGTGGTTTTCCCAGTGCCTCCTTTGCCACTTGCTATTGAAAGAATCACTTAATTACCTTCATGAATCATCATTTATTAAGGGTGACGCGCCTCGTGGCAACCTTCTGTTAGTTCTTCTAGTTCTTCTCGATTGTAAGCCGCGATAATGTCTTTAACGGTATCTGCATTCGCCCTTAGGACTGCCACATGTTCATTTTGGTAAATGTCTAAACCCCTTGGTCCCATACCATAGGCTATTATCACATTTGGCTTAAGGTTCAAGATAAAACCAGCTCGCCTTCCCCCGCCACCGAAATGCTCACCTGCATTAGGTATGGTTTTCTGTTTTATCACATGTCCCTTTTCGTCCAGATCGATGACGGCGAAGAAAGGGGTTCTCCCAAAGTGTTCAGAAATCTGAGAATCCAAACCGGATTCATCAACTACTGGAATCACGATCCTCACGGTCAATTAACCACCTCCTCACATGAAAGTTTCAACTTTTTCGTCTCGTCTTTTCAAGCTCATTATCAAGATTTCCATCAAGAATCCTTTTCCTTACTAGAGTCGCCTTCTCCTGCCCTGTCCCATGCCTTGACCCATGCCAAAGTGACCACGAACTGTAGGAGTTCTAGTATTTCGAAGTTCACCTCTGTTAAATTTCTCAACGGCTTCTCTAACAGTTCCAGAGACACCTACGACTATATTTATCCCTGCAGCTGTAAGCGTCTGAAATGCATTCGGTCCGACATTACCTGTAATTACAGCTTTAACACCCTTGCTAGCTAAAGACTGTGCTGCTTGAATCCCCGCTCCACCCATCGCCCCAGCAGCTGCATTTGGCATTACCTCAAAATTCATGGTCTCAGAATCAACAATCAAGAAATACGGGCATCTCCCGAACCTCTTATCCATTTGAGATTCCAAGGTTTCTCCAACAGCAGAAACAGCTATCTTCACTTCTCAACACCTCCTTTAACACCTGATTTAAGCATCGTCTCCAATTTCTTTCTCTTCTTCAAAAACTCTTCAACTTTCTTTACAATATCCATAAAAGCTTTTGACGCCAGAGAATTCGGGTGCTCAACTATGAAAGGCAACCCTTTATCAGAATCGCGGCAGATTTCAGGGTCAATTGGAATCTTGCCAAGATAAGGCACCGCCAAGTCTTCGGCTATCTTCTCTCCTCCACCTGCTTTGAAAATGTCAACCTGTTCTCCACACTTCGGACAAACAAACCCGCTCATATTCTCTATTATACCGATTACAGGTATGTTCAGCTGTTTGGCGAAAGTCACTGCTTTCTTCACAACTATCTGAGAAACCTCAGAGGGGATTGTTACAATTACGACACCATCCATATCTGGCAGAAGCTGCATTACACTTAGGGGTTCGTCTCCCGTTCCTGGAGGAAGGTCAATGAATAGAAAATCGATTTCACCCCACACAATATCTGAGAGGAACTGTTGGATAGCCCTCATCTTTAATGGTCCTCGCCAGATTACGGGCGACTCTTCGCTTGGAAGTAAAAAATCCATAGAAACAACTTTTATTCCTAAAGGACCTATTGCTGGGAAGATGCCTGGTGGACCGCCTTGAAGTTTTTGTCCTTGTATTCCCAAAATTTTTGGTATGCAGGGGCCAGTGATGTCTGCGTCCAATATTCCTACGCTATTCACGTAACCATGAGTTGCAAACGCCATTGCTAAGTTCACAGTCACTGTGCTTTTGCCCACACCACCCTTGCCACTGATCACAGCGATTTTGTGTTTGATTTTGGCCATCTTGAGTTTTAGGCGCTGTGTTCCCTCTTCATAGAGTTGTGTTCGTGGTTGAGTAGATTTTTCAAAAACTTTCTGCTCTTTTTTCAAAGTCATCGGCATTCACTTACTGTCAAGCTTTTCCTTAACACTTCGATGCTAGGGAAATATGTTTAATAGGTAAACTATATTAATACTTTTTGTTTATTAAATAAACTTGCTGCTGCCTTTGGTGAGTTTAGTTGGATGATACAGACCGAAAGATAATATCGCAACTGCAACTGGATGGGCGAACAACCTTTGAGAAACTTGCTGACATCATAGGATTTTCAAACATGGGTGCCAAAAAACGAGTGGATAAACTACTTGAAAAAGGAATAATAAGCATCTCAGCATTGGTTAACACCGAACATACGGATCTTCATGCAGCCCTCGTGTTGATTGAGATAGAGAGCACAGAAGCCATGCATAGACTTCTGGATCGCTTTAAAGAATGTCCAAGAGTAGTCAATATTTTCACCACCCTAGGAGGATACAACATTATTGCCCTAGTGGTTGCAGAGAACCGAGATACTCTTGAAAGCATATCTGTTGAGAAATGTTCATTGAGAAGCAGTGAAGGAATTCGGAGGTCTGAGTTTTACCCTATTGGTAGAATTCACTATTCGCCTTTTCTTCTAGTAAGAGAATATCTTACCCACAAGGAAAAAAAAACCACACCATGCAATGTTGACTGCCATCCCTGCAACAGATACAAGGCAGAGAAATGTGTCGGATGCCCAGCTACGAGTTATTATAAAGGCAATTTGTAACTGAAGAAAAACACCATAAAACTATCACTAATGTTCATGATGAAACTTGAAAACTATAGCAAGAACAAGGTCGGACAAAGAGAATACTTGAACGATTCAATGACAAATGATCTAACAAGAGAGCTACACAGCTATTTTGAGACTGGAGTTGGTATTCCGAGAATCAAACATGGCAAACGTCAAACTATTGAGACTCTGATTAACGAAGAGGCTCTGCTGTTTGCCAAGTACTTGAGAAACGAAAGAAAATCATGGATTCCAAGAATAACAACTTCTTAAAATAAAAAAAAGGGTTAGAAGTATTTTTTGGTGGCGAATGCTGCTATTGTTGGTCCTATGATTATCGCGACTGCTATCAGGGCTGCAGCTTTTGCCGTCTCTCCTGTAATCCCAAAGAAGTCTATTCCCCAATTGGCAATTCCCAAAGCAAAGACGGCGAGAACTATTGCGATTATTATGCCAATGATGCTGATCACCAAGTCCTTTACTGAGGAAGCTGTTTTTTGAGCCATTTTAATACCCAATCCAGTATTCTTGGAGAATAGGATTAAAATATTTTACTCTTTGTTGCGTGCGCTGAGTGAGTATGTGTGTTGGGTTTAGGGTTTGGATTTGGGATTAAAATTTAACCCCACACACACAAAAAATTGCTAATCAGCTGACACCTGAGAACTTAAGATGGCGTCAGCGTATGATAATTCAAGTAGCAGAAAAAGATTGGAAGAGGATAGAACTCAATAGACAGAAATCGAGGTCATTTTTGTCCACGGATAAGGCCTATCATTCCCAGAATAAACGGCAGCTTCAACGCTCGTGGGATAAAATCTGTATCTCGGGTTTGAACAAATTCCACTTTGCTTATCCCCCAACTCTTAATGGTCTCAATTAAGTCATCGATGTCGCCAAAAAGCTGCTTGACTAAGAACTCATCTTGAAAAGAAAATGTTCCTCCCTTCTTGACAACCCGCAATGCTTCACGAATAACTTCCCGCTTATCTTTGGACTTGCCGACCATGTGGAAAACGAAGTTGCTCACAGCCGCATCGAAATAACCATCATCAAACGGCAAAGATACGGCATTGGCTTTCTGGAACACCACCCGGTCACTAACCCCCTCAATCTCTGCATTCCTTTCACAAGCATTCTTTGAGTACTCCCAATTTTTTCCCCAATAATCAATTCCAATAACCCGTGCCTTTGCGCACTTCTGAGCAAGCTTGATGGTGAGGGCGCCATTTCCGCACCCTATATCCAAGGCTTGCCCTTCGCCATTCCAATCTAAATTTGCCAACACCAACATCCAGACGTGTTCTTGGATATTCCCCCCTTGAGGAGCGAATTGGTACCGAGCATACAGAAAATACGCCGAAATCAGAAGGGACAGCGCAGAAGGGACTATTAAGACCCAGAACATAAGACCCAAACCTAAAAATACGAAACCTATAAAACCAGACAAAAAGATAATTCTCTTTGAAACCCAATTACCGTATTCTGCTTTTTCTCCCATTCGACTGCTCCCTCTTCTTTCTCGCCAATTGTTTATACGCTCAGATGTATATACATACTTTTGATTTGTTCTTTTTTGCAGATTTAGTGTGTGGGATTAAATTTTAGTCCAACCCAACCAACTTTCAACGACTGCGGAAAAGCTATAGCTGAACCGAAACTCTTTGGCGTTACCTTAAACGTCATTTTCTTCCAATAAAAAACAAGTTAGAAGCGTTAGCAACACCATGCTTTCTCATCCTTTCTTTCAGTTTTTCGCTTTCCTTTTTCAAGCGGTCTCGTATTTTCTCATCTGCGTGTTCGCCTAGACGACTAAGGTTATCATCAATCTCTTTAGCGAATTGGTCGATAGCGACTTCTCCTTTTCCTTCGCAATCAAACTTCCTATCACAAATCAAGCATCTAACAGCGAGTGTAGACTCAAAAGTCTCGAGCTTTGATAACTGCAGATTGCCTATGATGTCCTTGATTTTCTGCTTTGTACAGGTTTTATGATGAACAACACCTAGCAGGGAGTCGATTTCGGAGTCCCAATGGTGTCGAAGTATGTGGGTTTTCTGTGCTTCGTTCTGTTCTCCATCACTAAACTCTTCCTGAACAATAAAATATCCATCTGGCTTTAGTACACGTTTCATCTCAGCCAAAACTCTATCAATGTTTTCAAGATGATGTAATGAATAACTTATGCAGACTGTATCAAAGGAATCGTCTTCAAATTTCAAATATCCAGCATCCATCTCGAGAAATTCCACAGGCTGTCCTTCAAACCGCTTTTTTGCAGATTTCAAGTCCTTGTCCGAGATTTCAATTCCAACAAAGTAGCCATAGTTTTTCAGCATCTTCATCAGAGTATTAATGAAGTCACCATCGCCTGTGGCGACATCCAATATCCTTCCACCAGAGATTCCTTTTAGTTTCTTTCTTATTTCTGTAGCACCAGAGGTTCTGAATCTCTCTGGCAGATTTTCCATAGCATAACCTCATTTGCAGATATTCGTTAGTCAAAGAAATGGTTTTTGCCTATTTTCATGTTTAGCGTTCAGACACGTGGTTGGTTGGTTGGTTGGGTGGAATTTGAAACCTCTCACTGTGGAGATATAATCTAATCTACATCTTTTTTAGGGGGATCGATGAAGAAAGGTTTAAAACTATCAAAACGTTTCCGGTTTAAATTGAATGGTGATGCTTTGAAAAGAACAATTGCCTTAGTGGCGCACGATAATAAGAAAGTCGATCTAGTAGAATGGTCTGACTTTAATAAGGGAACTTTAGCTCTTCACAACTTATATGCAACTGGAGGAACTGGGAGGAAAATAATCGACAAAACTGGACTAACCATCTCTCTGCTCAAGGACGGTTCTCATGGTGGAGACATGGAAATCGGAGCTTTGATCGCCAACGAAAAATTGGATTACTTGATTTTTTTCTGGGATCCTCTAGAATCTCTCCCTCACGACGTTGACGTTAAAGCACTTCTCAGGATAGCAGTCTTGTATAACGTGCCCACAGCATGTAATAGAGCAACGGCAGATCTAATAATTTCTAGTCCACTGTTTCAGAGTACAGAATACAAACCGAAAAAGAATTAGTTCGCGAGTGTAAGGCTTCCTAAGCATATACTCAAACCTTTTTTGGAATGCTCTGTTAGATCAGAGTAAATATATTTTAGCCTTCTCAGAGATTGGTAGACTCATAATAGGATGTTGGTATGTGCAAACAATTCGTGAACGATGTTTCTAGATGTAAATCACAAACTTGCAGATGTTGTATCCGCGTCCAATGGATTTCTCAAATTCAACTCTCACAGATTTTTGAACGCTGTCTCAAAGATTGCTTTAACCTAGCTTCTAGAACAGTAGCAGAATGTCTCAGTATGATTTACAATATTATTCATAACCAGCAGACGGTCACATTAGGTACATGTTGTCTAAATTGTGTCATTTCCCCTCAGTCTTACTTATTCGTAACTCTATTTAGCTTTACACTTCTATAGAACGCTTTTATTGCTGTTACTTAGACCTAGACAATGGCATTTAAACCGGCAAAAGATGTATGCGTGCATATGAATTAGCAGTAAAATGCGCGTAACATTTGCCCTTCTTATGGTGGCTTTCCCCTTGATAAGGCCCAAGAATATGCTATTATTATGACAGGAGTCACGAATATGGCGGCAGCAATTAGTGCTGAATATAAATCCAAAGTTATTAACCCCGATTTCAGCAAGATGAACTGAACAATGAGGCTTGTGCTGAACCTTATGCCCAGTCCTATTCCCATTAGGGAAGAGTATTTGAAGCCGAGTAGTCTACGGAAAAGCGCTACCGATGCTAGGTATTTTGAACCGTTTGCAACAAGCAAAATCAGACCTACCATCAACGGAGCGACAAAAATAGAGGCTACTGAAACCGAGGCTCCTACGCTGAGGAAGAAAAAGGGAGAAAGAAATATGTACCCCAAAAACTCGATAGCCTGCTCATTTTGATGTAGCCTTTCCTTCGGTAACAATTCTCTGAGCACTATACCCCCGAAAATCGCTCCAACCGACGCAACACTTTCAGCTACAAAATTCCCCAAAGCAACAAAAGAAAAGAACACAAGCAAGGTAAGCAGTGAAAATACGAATGATGGGGTATGGTTTTTCTCCAAAACCCTCCCAACTTTGCTGCCGAATTTAGCTATGACGAAAATAAGGATTGACATGAAACCTAGATCTACAAGAACCATTAATGGATCCGGAAAATTCTGTGTTAACGCTATTGGCAGGAAGCCAGGTAGAACCGCAACAACTGCCAGCATAAGAACCTCTACTATATCATCCAAAGTTCCTATTCCAAGTGTTAATTGACCAAAAGTGGTATTGATTATTTTGAACTCGTTGAGTATAGGTAACAAAACAGCTTCGCCAACGGTCGCAAAGGAAAGAGCTGTAATTAGGGCAACTAAGTAAGAATTGCTTATGTTTGTAGGAAAGGCAAAATATAGAAGCAGACTTCCAAAAAAGCCCTCAAAAGCAATGATGATCACAGTACCCAAAATGACATAGTTCTTAAGCCTCGCCATTTTCTTGAAGTCTATGCTATACCCAATTATAAAAAGAAGAAGGTACATTCCCAAAGTTTCCAGCAGCTTAAAAAGGTCACTCTCAATAGTATTTCTAAACAAACCCAATGCTGAAAGAATAAGACCGAAGAACAGCGAAGAGAACATCCAGGGCATTCTAAGATATTTCTGTAAAAGGTATCCGACGCTCAACGAAACGCTATAAGTGACTATTATCAAAAGCAAAACGTCTTCCAAAGCAAACACCTTTCAAAACCTTACTGAGCTCCGAAGCCAGTTGATAATGTTTTTCGGCGTTTTCTTCGTTTTATCGCCTTCTATACTTTATCGTCCCAAAAGAAAAAGAGATGCCTATAAATGTTATGCTACGCGGTTTTATATTGTGAGCTACTTATCCCTATCCTTTTCGTCATAATATGATGCAATTATCTTGTAAGCTTTCAAATAGTCTGCTGCGAATTTATCGGCATGCTTCTCTAAGCCTTTTTGTGTGCTTGTTACGTTTCTGAGATGGTGATAGAACTCATGTAAAATAACATGTGGATTGTAAAGAATTTCTCTACGGGAAACGTGAATCATTTGTTTTTTTGCCACGTAGCACGCCAGTTTCTTCGAATGGCGTTTAGGCATGCCTACTTTGAGTTTAGGCTTTGAAATTTTGTAATGCTGACTTATCAGTTCTATAGCTTTCTCGGTGTCTTTGGAAAGCACTAGGTAGACCACCTTCGCTTTGAAAAGCCACTCAGAAGTCAGCGTCTTCGACAAGAAGCGCATTTCCTCACAATTCATAGAGTCATCAGAAAGGTTGAATTATTATATTTTTCAACATAGATAGCATACTACCAACCGTGCTTAATCGTTGAAGGCGGAGTTCCCTTTCCTTTCTTTTTTTCATGTTTCTTGGAATGCTTGAATTTTTTGACTTTTACGACATTATCTGTAAGTGCAACCCAGTATTTATTCATCAGACTTCGATGGTAAACGAATTTGTTTACAAATCTCTTCAGTTCCTTTGGTGATAAGTTCTCGGAATCTATCAACAGCTCGTTTTCACTTGCAGTTATGTCAATCCCAAGTTTTGAACGCAAGAAGTCAGAAAGGAGTTCTTTGTTACCCTCCAATTCTCTTATGTCCACCTTTAGCTTCTTCTTTCTCCTAAAAAGCAAACTATTCAACCCAACTACATGAAAGACAAGACAGCAAAACCAATCCGAAGCTATTTAAGTTATTCGCTGATCACAGCATTGCCTAAAGAGAAAATCTCAGGCTTTTAGCTCTTTTTCTCGTCTGCTCTGGCCTATTTTTTCGGAGTCAGCAGGCTTAATTTCGATTTAGAACAAATTTCCCCATAATCTAATGTCAGGTTTTGGAAAAGGAGAATTTTAACGAACTTTTGAAGTTTAACCCGCCTGACCAATAAGCAAACTCTACAAAAATATCGGATTCTTCTTGGACTATATACCTGTTTATCTAAAACTCTAGATTAACACGCTTCTCCAAGACCTCAAACACTGATTTCTCCAGCATCATTTTTTGCTCCCTAATTTTCTCCAACAATTGTGTATGTTCCCTTTCCAAGGCGTCAAATCTAGCAACAACAATCTCTTTGCGTTTCTGTAGTTCTCCAAGTTTTCTCTCTAATTGCTTAAGCTTCATCTTTGCTACTTGGGTTTCTTCTGAGGAAATAATCTGATTTTCCAAAGAGAAAGCATGTGTACAATTTTGATGTAGACTATCCAACTTGTTTTTGTTTAGAATTGCGTTGATTTCCTCGCGTCCTTTTCTCAAACGACTACTTTTCAGCTTAAGCTTGCCATCGTCTATTGCTCGTTCTATCTTTTTTAGTATGCTTTTAAGTACTGGATATCCAGTCTTCTCAGTGACAAGAGCAAAAAACGGGTCTTTCAAGTAATGGTTAAGCTTTTCTACTTCTTCTGCTGTAAGGGCATGTCCGGGACCTCTTGCCAGATTTGCAAACTTTAAAAATGGTTTTTGAAGATGCCTCAAATTGTATCTAACTTGCTTTTTTAATTGCTGAATCTTTTGATTTATTTCAGATAGATTGTCAAGTTCCGTGCTACTTTTAGTAGCGTCAAGGTTTCGTTCGCCGTTTTCTATTTTTTTCTGAAGATTTTGCTTCTTCTTTTCAATAATTGCCTTGTGCTTTTCATACTTACCTAATTCGTTCAGTAGTTTCAGCGTTTCTTCGGTTTCTAAAAACAGTTTCTCTGCGACTCGTGCTTTTGAGTAATCATCTGACAAGAAAGTGCCTAACTCTGAGATTGAACCTGCTAGTCTGCTGAATGCGAAGTCAACCCTCTTTCTTGCAATAATAAACAGAGGTGAAATTCGGGGAAACCAAGCATTTCTTTCACGTGCGATTGAAGAAAACATTTTCTCCAAGTCTTTGTGTAACTTGTCTAGCTCATTGAAAGACAACTTCTCTGGAAAGACAATTTTGTCGATTTGTTTTAGAAAATATCTGGAAAGCTTTTGGGTCACTTTAGCTTTGCGAATTGCCTTTCCTCTTTCTGTCTCTTTACTTCCCTCTTCTACTAGTTTCTCACAAGTTTCACGAGCATCGCTTAGTCTCTCCTCTACCTTAGTAACTATTTTCTTACCTTGCTCGTTTAGGGGCTGTAAAAGATTTTCTGTCTCTTTTTCAAGCCATGGCTTAAACTCTTTGATTTGCATTTCAAGATTCCTCGTGACCATTATCACTCTCATATCTATGATGTTTGAGTGACTCTAAGAAATAGAGTGAAGTGGTTATTTAGAGATTTCCACAAATCACCTAAAATCTTGTTAGAAGCTTTATGTAGAAACATCACAGCAATGGCGTTTCATTTTCATTTTTCTACCTTGTCAATAAGCCACTCTTTTTCTCTGCAACCCAAAAGTTTACAATCCAGCAACCAATTAAGGCTAAAATATTTGAAACCTCTTGCTTCTAAAATGAGCAAAGGAACGTTTGACCATGGAAAAAGCTTCGGAGATCCTTACAAAAGTACACAAAGAAGACAGGAAAAACCTGTTAGAGCCTGAAGCGAAGGCCATATGTGAAGAGTATAACATTCCAGTCACAAGGTTTAAGGTGGCTAAAAAAGAAGAGGAAGCTGCTAAGTTTGCTGAAGAAATTGGCTTTCCTGTCGTGCTCAAAATCGTTTCACCAGACATCGTTCACAAATCAGACGTAGGCGGAGTTATGCTAAATCTGAAAACCGCTAGCAAAGTGAGGGAAGCTTACAGGACAATTCTGGTAAATGTGGAGAAACATCAACCAAACGTGAGAATATCTGGCGTCCTTGTGCAAGAGATGGCTCCGCAATCAACAGAAGTAATAGTAGGCGCCATCAAAGACGATCAGTTTGGGCCATCAGTAATGTTCGGCTTAGGCGGAATTTTTGTAGAAGTTTTAGAAGACGTAGCCTTTCGTATCGCTCCTGTGACAAAGCAAGAAGCTAAGTTGATGATTACTGAGATAAAAGCATACCCAGTCTTGAAAGGATACCGAAACCAGCCACCTCTAGACACTAATGCTATAGCAGACATAATAGTCAACACTTCAAAACTTGTAACGGATCACCAAGAGATAAAGGAGCTAGACTTAAACCCTGTGATGGTCTACGAAAATGGAGCGAAAACGGTTGATGCAAGAATTATACTTGAATAAACCTGTTTTAAATTCGTTGAAAAACGAAGTTTCTTCAAGGATCTATATTTCATCGGCAATGTCTGTTTTCGTAGTTAAAAGAGGCAAGAGAATTGTCTAATGAAGCAACTCAGAAAGTCAGAAAACTTGGCCAAGAACTCGAATCTCTTAGACAGCAACGAGACTTTTTCAATAAAGAAGCGAAACAATGGGCAGAAAAAAGAGATACAATCCACAAGCAGATTAAAGACATGCAATTGGAAGCTGCAAACGTTAAAGAACGACGGGATGCAATAAATGCAAAGGTGAAAGCATTAAAAGTTCAAAGAGATCAAACGAGAGTCTTGATAAAAGAGAGAATCGAAAAAAGTAAGCAACTAAGAGAAAAGCTACGTCTTCTAAACGCAAAGATACCAAAGCAAACTGCCACTATTATAAAGAAAGAAAAAGAGGAAATTGAATGGAAGATTCAAACAGCCTCCTTAACACTTCAAGAAGAAAAACCTCTCGTAGAAAAGGCAAATCAACTCGAAATTCAACTTAACATTTACCAACAAATAAACGATGCAAAGGAAAAAATCACAGAATTTCAAACTGAAATAAAAACGTTGAACGAAGAAGCGAAATTTTTCCACACCCAGCTTTCGGAACTAGCCCCCCAAAGCCAAGAACTTCACAATAAAATGATAGAAACTATAAACAAAGCAAAAACATTACAAACCGAAGCAGACCGCTATCATCAAATTTTTCTTCAAAATAAGCAAAAGTCCCAGAAGATTCACGAAGAATACACCGAAGTCGAAAAGAAAGCCCAATCACTAAAGAAAGAGTTGGCAGAAAAAGAAGAAAAGGAAAAACTACTACTGAGAGAAGAAACACGAAAGAAGTTGAAGGCAAAAATGTTAAAAAAACTGAAAAAAGGTGAAAGACTGTCATTAGAAGAATTCAAGCTTCTTGCAGAAGAAAAGACAACTTAGTTCTAAGTTAAATACTTATGGCTCGCGGTTCACGGCGTGCATTTGTGAAGGAAAGGTCATGTTTATGAGATTTTCACCTGTCCATTCACCAAGATTGAGTGGTGAACCGCAAGCAAAAAACCACTAGGTAAACTTTCTATTTAATGACTACGAAGTATCGGATGATTGGAAAAATGGAGAGTCAAGTGAAAGTATGTAATTGTGGTAAAATTCTAACTTGCGCATACTTACTCTTCGTACATTAGCAAGAGGCTCTGGTGCTCATCAAGGTATTCTTGTCCTTGCAACGCTCTAAGCACTGCTAATCCTCTTTCAGTGATTACGTAAACAACTCTTTTTTTGCCTACAGGCAGTTTTTCAACAAGATTATGCAAAACCAGAAAATCTAAATATCTTTCCAAGATGGACGCTTCTTCATCGACTTGATAGAAAATGCTCTCAAACTCTAGGGGTCGAGAAATCAGAACTTCAAGAATGCTAAGATACTTTTCCAACTTTGATAGAGTCATAGCGTTGTCTCTCTATCTAAGACATCTCACTACGGATAAATCTCTTAAGAAACATAAGTAATTATCCAGAATTCATATTCTTAAACAAAAGAAATAGTTTTGCACGCGTAAAACTTCATTTACCAAAACTTCTTTCTCTTCGGCATAGCAATGATTTCTCTGAATTCCATCCCTTTATCCTTATGGAAGAAATCGTTTGAATGACACGATTTTACGATGACGCAAGTGTCTGCTCCATTTCCAGTTCCAGCGACTGAGGCCACATCCACACCTGGAGGTATTGCACCAGCATCAGTTGCCATCATCACGATCTCGGCGGCAACCTTCATACCTTGCGAGAACCTTCTCAAGACATCCTTAATTATCGTGTTCTCACTACAATAGCCAGCATGGAGCTGAGAAAGCGATTCAGCGGGAGATAGGAAAGAATGAGCACTTGTGATGACCTTCACGTTCATTTCCTCGAGTTTCTTTCTGTTCATCTTCTCAAACTGTGCCATCCCCGCATATTCAGTTACTACAACAATCTCTACGCCAGTTTCCTCTAGTGCTTTCGCTGCTTTCACACCAGTTGACCCAGTTGCAGATGCAACTACCAAAAATTTCAACCTTAAGCTCAAGATCACATTTCTTGCCACCTCTATTGTCTGATCAGTGTTCTGAGCCCCAAAATCTTCAAAATAATATACGTCCCTCTTAACCATATCTTTTCCCTCAACAAGCAAAGTCTTGCGAAATTAGTATTTATTATCTACGGTTGAAATCCAATGCTCAAAAAATGTGCATGTGCATGATAGAGGCTAAACGTCAAAAACTATGAGCTAGTTTTTTAGTCACTTGGAGTGGCTATATCTCTTGCACATTCCTATTTTTTGTGTTTGCCGACTCATTGCAAGGAGAAAGATCATCTATTCAACATACAATTGCAGTTCGAAATCTAAATGATTGAAAATAAAGTGTGGATTGCATTGGTAATAGTGCATTCTTATCGAAAATATTTAATACCTTATACATTAAGATAAGATTTGGGAGGAAACAGAAATATCAGTTACTAACAAAATGATGGACTGGATCTTGGCGATTTTGCTTATAGTGGTCATCATTGTGTCTAGCTTGAGCGTCTACTATTCAACAACCACTTTAACTAAACTGGACGAAAACTACACAGACCTTTTGGAAGCGATCGGGAACAGCAACGCATCATCATCCATATTTTCGGAAGCAATATTGGAAGCATTGGAGAAAATTGCGCTTGGTCTTAATGTAACACTGCCACTGACAATTGTAACCCAGGCATCTCCAACTATGGGTGAAGCGAATTTAACCGTGTCCTTCCGAGCAATGGCCATTGGAGGCACACCTCCTTACACTTATAAATGGAACTTCGACGACCAAACACCCATAAGTAACGAACGTGATCCCATTCACATATATACTAATGCATCAACATACACAGCCACGGTCACAGTTACCGATAGCGAACAAGAAACTGTCTCAGACAGCGTAACTATAAGGGTAACCAGCGCCGAAGCACTAACGGTTTTCAGCTTATGGGGAGGAAGCGAAGAACAGAACTTCCTACAGGCTTTGGGTAACTTCACAGAGGACACTGGCATAGAAGTTAATCACTACTCCTACACAACACAAGAACTTCTGATAGGTGTGCCGATGCAACTTAGAGCAGGATCATCCATAGCCGACGTCGTAATAGCCCCGTGGTCAGCTTGGATTATGGAACTGGCACCATACCTCACAAGTGTGAACGACGTAATCAACTCCACCAAGTATCCCGCAAACACTATTAATGCGGTGAAAGATGCCAATGATGTCATATGGGCTGCTCCGTTCAAGCTCTCAGGAAAGCCGGGCTTCTGGTACAAGAAATCTTTCTTCTCAGACAACGGGTTGACTGTTCCCACAACCTATGACGAGTTCAAGACTCTGCTGGCAACCATTCAAAGTATAGCTGGTATCGAGCAAGCTGTAGCCAGTGGTGACACTGTTGGATGGCCTCTATCGGACACAACTGAAGCTTTCATAATGGGTCTTGGCGGCTATCAGCTTCAGGAGGAACTGATAACTGGTCCAAGCGCACGGAATTGGACAGGCACTGAGGTTAAAAATGTCTTTGGAAATCTGACGGAGTTGTTGGCGGCTGGTTACTTCAGTGCTCCGGCGGAATGGACATCGCAAATAACAAAGTTCTGGCAAGAAAAATATGGCATATACTTCATGGGCAGCTGGATGACAACCATGGACCAAATAGGAGACGTAAGCGACCTAGACTTCTTCGGATTCCCAGGAACAGATGGGGTAGCAGGCTCAGTAGACTACTTGATAATACCAAAAGCTGCACCAAATCCAAATGAGGCTGCGCAACTGGTTGAATATCTCGCAGGAGCCGAAGCGCAAGAGATTATGGTTAGTTTGGGCGGATTCTTCGGAACGAACATCGATGTCCCCGACACGGCATATCTGCCACTCGACAAGAAAGTACTGGACTTCATCTCTCAACCAACAATCCACATAGTCTCCGACCTTGACGACGCAATTGGCGGTAAGTTCCAAACAACATTCTGGGACCAACTAAAACTGCTCTGGGTTGACCCAACACCGTCCACGCTGGATGACGTGTTAGCTGCCCTAGAAGCTGCAGCATTGGAACAACAAACATAATAAGCGATTCGCCTTCATGAGAGCGGAATAATGAGCCACCACAAAAAAACCCCTCTATTTTTTCTAATTCCCGCTTTTTTACTGCTTACTCTTTTCGTATTTTACCCCATAGTTGATACAATTTACATGAGCTTTGTTGACCAAGATGGCAATTTTGTTGGGCTTGGCAACTATGAAAAAGTTTTTGGCACAAAACTCTACCCTTTAGTGAATGCTAAGAATATTGCCTTGGGAAAGTTTCCAATGGGTGCTCTAGTTCACAACATTTTTTGGATAGTAATCCATCTTCCTTTATGTGTCTTCTTCGGCCTTCTCTTAGCGGTACTTCTAAGAGATGTTAAGGGCAGCCCAATAATAAAATCCGTAATTTTCTTGGGAATGGTGATCCCGCTGATAGTTGGCGGCGTATTGGTGCGTTTCATCCTTGACAAAGACGCTGGAATATTAAACGGCATCCTTAGAGTCATAGGACTCGGAGCGTACGCGACCAATTGGACTTTCTATCCTAACACTGCTCTAATTACTGTGATACTAGGTTCAGTGTGGCTGTGGACCGGTTTCGCAATGATAGTGTACTCCGCTGGTCTTGAAGGAATACCTGTAGAGTTGTATGAAGCCGCCAAAATAGATGGAGCGTCACGTTGGAAAACCTTTTGGCGTATAACGGTCCCAATGCTCAGGTCTTCGACCATAACAGTTGTCACCATGACATTGCTGTGGGAACTAAAAATTTTTGACGTAATTTACATAATAACCAACGGAGGACCAGGAGGTGCAAGCGATGTTATGGCCTTTCGGATGTACATTGAGGCTTTCCAATACCCCCCCAACTATGGCACAGCCTCAGCAATAGCCACTATACTAACAATCATGACTCTCGGATTTGCGGCATATATGGTTAACAGGATGACGAAAAGTTGACAGAAAAAGAGCCCTCTATTATCAAAAAGTTGAAGGCAAAGAGGTTTACCATCGTAGTTCATCTAATTACATGGATAATAGCATTTATTTGGATCATACCGTTTCTAGGGGTCTTCATGTCTTCTATAAGGCCCTACGAAGAGGTGCAGTTTGGCTGGTGGAATTTTCAAAACGCGAATTTTACTCTGGAAAGTTATTTTGATGCTTGGGTCGGCGAAACATCTGATGCTCCTCTAAGCAGCGCTATAGTAAACTCTCTCATTGTAACAATACCCGCAACTCTCATACCCATAATTGTCGCCTCTCTAGCGGCATACTCCTTTGCAAGGTTTTCGTTTCGTACAAAGGATCTGCTGTTCCTTACAATAGTCCTCCTTCAAACAATTCCTCAACAAATGGTCATAATACCAATCTTTAACTTGACGGGCAACCTACACCTCTCAAATACTTATGTAGGATTAATACTGGTTCATACAGCCTTTGGCCTTCCATGGCAGATACTCTTTCTGAGAAACTTCTTCTCCACACTTCCTGTAGAGGTTGAGGAAGCTGCAAGAGTCGACGGCGCATCCTATTTCAAAATCTTCTACAAAATAGTTCTTCCAATGAGCCTGCCAGCCTTAGCTTCCATAACAGCCCTTCAATTTATATGGGTTTGGAACGATTTCTTCTTCGCTCTTACACTGATCCAAAGCCCGATCATGAAGTTGGTACCTCAAACAATACCTCTCAATTATTCGAGGTATGAACCCAACTGGAGCCTTCTGTCTGCCGCGTCAATAATAGCTATGATTATACCAATAGCCATCTACGTGGCACTCCAGAAATATTATGTACGAGGTATTACTGCAGGGGCTGTTAAAGGCTAAAAATCAGTAAAGCCAAGTTGGATTTATGATAGTAACTCACCCGTTTTCTTGTCGAATACATATACCTTATCCGCAGGGAAATCAATCCACAACTCGTCTCCCATTTCTGCTTCAAAATCAGGGCTCACCAAGGCTTTGACTAGATAGTCACCTATTTTCAGGTTGAGTATCTGCTTATCTCCTAGAGGCTCTGTCACTTCAAGTACGGTTTTGATTAGCCCCTTCTTTCCTTTCGCGTCCTCATAAACAAGGACATCTTGTGGTCTTACGCCTAGTACACATGCATCCGATGTACACTTCTTTACTGCTTTCGACACATGTTCAGGCAGAGGATAACTAACCTCTCCAGCGTCGAGAGTGCAAGTAACCCCCATTGTCAAATTACAATCGAAGAAGTTGGTGGGAGGGGTGCCTATAAACCCCGCTACAAATATGTTGGATGGATGAAAGTATATTCTATCTGGAGTATTAACTTGTTGTAGTATTCCTTCATTTAGGATGGCAACCTTGTCTCCCATTGTCATGGCTTCAATTTGATCATGAGTGACATAGATTGTTGTAATTCCAACTTCTTTCTGCAACTTCTTGAGTTCGGCTCGCATGTAAACCCTTAACTTTGCATCCAAGTTGCTGAGGGGTTCATCCATAAGAAAAACGTGGGGCTCTCTAATCATCGCCCTTCCTAAAGCTACCCTCTGTCTTTGACCTCCACTTAATTGCTTCGGTTTTCTGTCAAGAAGTGCCTCTATCTTCAATAGGTCGGAAACTTGATGAACCCTCTTCTTTATCTCATCCCTAGAAACCTTAGCATTTTCTAGAGGAAAAGCAAGGTTTGAGAACACACTCATATGAGGATAAAGCGCATAACTCTGAAAGACCATGGCTATATCCCTTTCTTTAGGATCCAAATCATTTACAAGCCTCTCCCCGATGTAGATTTCTCCTTCATCCGGAGTCTCGAGGCCCGCAATACAGCGTAGAACAGTCGTCTTGCCACATCCTGAAGGACCCAAAAGAACTAGAAACTCTTTATCTTTAGCCTCCAAGTTGAGCTTGTTAACTGCGACAACTTCGCCGAACTGCTTTTTCACATTTTTAAGCAATACTTTAGCCAAAGCAAACACCACATATAACGAGTATGCAAATTCTAATAAAATCTTCTTTTAACAATCGAATATATAACTGATTAATCACACAATTTTAGTTAGTAGCTAGCTTGAATTTGGGGAAAAAATATGCATTGTGTTTCCGTCAACAAAATCTCTCTCGACGAGTATACACCGATAGTTGGGAAGGTGAAAATAGAAGAAATCAAAGAGTTGGCAGAAAGTCTAGTTGGAAAGAAAGTATGTCATATAAACTCTACATCTTTCGGTGGTGGGGTAGCTGAAATTCTTCACAGGATAGTTCCCTTAATGTGCGATGTGGGACTTAAAGCTGAGTGGACTGTGATTGAAGGTTCAGACGAGTTCTTCAATGTGACAAAAGCTTTTCACAACGGGCTTCAAGGCATGGATATCCCTTTGACCGAGGATATGAAGAAAACTTATCTGAAGTTCAATGAGATAAACGCCCGAGAATTTGATTCAGATCACGATCTAGTTGTGATACATGATTGCCAACCAGCCGCAATGGTGAATTGCCTCCCAAATGGAAGAGGAAGGTGGACTTGGCGCTGCCACATTGATCTGTCTCATCCAAACCAACAATTCACTGATTTTATCAGTCCATTTATACTAAAATATAATTCACTAATCTTCACCATGAAGCAGTTTGTACAGGAAAACTTCGAATCAAAGAAAACATTCATAATTCCTCCTTCTATAGATCCTTTGAGCGCAAAGAACAAGCCTCTTCCTGAAAACCTTATTTTTTCAATCTTGGACAAATACGATGTAAACCCTGAAAAACCGATAATAACTCAAGTTTCTAGATTTGACCCATGGAAGGATCCGTTAGGAGTTATTGATGTTTACAGGTTGGTTAAAAAGAAAGTAGCCAACGTTCAATTATTATTGATAGCTAGTATGGCTAAAGATGACCCAGAAGGATGGGTATACTATGAAAAAACTACTCGGCATGCAGCAGAAGATTATGATATACATTTACTCTCAGATTTGAATGGTGTTGGAAATATCGAAGTCAATGCATTCCAAAGAGCCTCAGATGTTATTTTGCAGAAATCCATACGTGAGGGATTCGGCCTTACTGTAACTGAAGCGCTGTGGAAAGGCGTGCCTGTAGTTGGCAGCAATGTTGGAGGTATTCTACTACAGATAATCAATGGTGAAGTCGGATTCTTGATAAATAGTATCGAAGAAGCAGCTGAAAAAACCCTTTATCTCCTTAAACACCCAAGCGAAGCAAAAGAGATGGGAAAAAACGGGAGGGAGCACATTTTAAAGAACTTCTTAATCACAAGACATTTGAAAGACTATCTCTCGCTGTTTTGTTCAATTTGATCTCCTTTCTTAACAAGACGCAAGTATGCACCAACCGTCAAAGAAACTAGAAATTATTGGCAACTGGTTTCGAATATGTCGATGAGAAGAATCAAATAATATCCTTCAGAAACCTAAAAGGTTTATTGGTTAAATTTTCCGAGACATAGATTAAACACTTATACTGTACACGGAATCTCTTATTAATAAAACGTAAAGTTAAAATTGCGACAACCCAAAAAGACAAGTGGAAGCTTTCGATGGCATCAAAAGGAAAAGATGAGAGACTACTAATTTTATGCGTTGATCGAGATGGAGACATAGGCGCTAAAACAGAAGAGAAAACCCCTATATTAAACAGAAAGGAAAACCTCGACGCAGCAGTTTCCTTAGCACTAAAAGACCCAGAAGAGCCTGATGCTAACGCCATGTTTGAAGCAGTGAGAGTCTACGACCAACTTACTAAACAGAAACAACCTCATGAAAACTTCCAAATTGCTACAATCTCCGGCTCGCAGTTGCTCGGTGTTGAAGCCGACAGAAAGTTGGTAAGAGAATTAAATGAGGTATTGGAGGCTTTTCCAGCCAACAGCGTAATTCTTGTAACCGATGGATACTCAGACGAAGCAGTTTTACCGCTAGTTGAATCAAGGGTGCCTGTTACCTCGGTTCGTAGAATAATTGTCAAGCACAGCAAATCAATCGAGGAAACAGCGGCGCTTTTTGGCAAATACTTAAAAATGCTCACAAATAACCCCCGATACTCGAGAATTGCACTTGGAATTCCTGGGCTCCTTCTGATAATCCTAGTTGCTATGTATCTTGGTGCGGGCGCACTTTGGATATACTACACATGGATAGCTTTTCTGATAGTGTTGGGGACCACTCTTCTCGTGAAAGGATTCGGCATTGACAAAGCAACTATACACTTAATCCAATGGATTAAAGAATACGAACCTCCTCCCCTTCCAGTTCAAATTGCAGGTTTTACTGTTGCTGCAGGAATCATAGCTGCCGCTGTCGGGGTATTTCTCGGGACAAACGAGGCAGCAGTCTACTATTCAAGCCTCAGCATCCCCCCAGTAAATCTAGGAGAATGGGCAAGTCTGCTGCCAAGGTTAACAGGCGAGTTTATTGAGCAAGGCGTATACCTCATAGTTATTGGCGTCTGCGTCGCATTATCTGGAAGAACTATCCGTTGGTATTTTGAACGGGATATTCGGCTTCTGCGTACTTTAGTAATTATCGTTGTAATTGCTTGGTCTTCGCAAATATTTAACCAAGTCTCAAAAATTCTTATTACTCCAACCGTTGGATGGGCTGAGCTTGTTTTTACCATATTTATTGGCATATTGCTGGCGATAGCCACGTCTCTTGTAGCCCTTGTGATTAACATAAAATATGGTGGCTTTTTCAAGAAGAGGAAAACGAAAGTTGAAGAATTTGAGCAAAGCTAGCGTAGCAGTTATTGGCGGTAGTGGCTTTGGCAGTTTGCTGAGAGAAGTTAAACATATTCGAGTTGGAACCCCCTACGGGTTGCCCTCACCAATTTCCATTGTAAAAATCAAGGGGAAAATAGTGGCTTTTCTTACTCGTCACGGCTTGAATCACGCAGTCCCACCTCACCATGTAAATTATCGTGCTAACATTTTTGCCTTGCATATGATTGGAGTGAAGCGAGTTTTTGCAACTAATGCAGTGGGTAGTATAAATAAACGCTTAAAACCCGGAAACCTGGTGATTCCTCACGATTTTGTGGATTTCACTAAGCTTAGAAAAGGAACTTTTTATGAAGGCGCCCCTGTGACACATGTAGATATGTCTCAGCCTTATTGCCCTGAGATTCGCAACGTTTTGATAGGGGCAGCGAAGTATGTTGGAGAAAATGTTTGCAGTGAGGCAGTTTTGGCTTGCACTGAAGGTCCACGGTATGAGACACCTGCAGAAGTTAAAATGCTTCGCAATTTTGGATGTGACGTAGTAGGGATGACGGGCTTGCCTGAGGCTGTTCTCGCTCGGGAATTGGAGATGTGTTACGCTTCATTTTGTTATGTTTCTAATATGGCTGTGGGTTTACAGGAACGTCAAACCGTCAGGGAACTGATTGAGATTGCGGAAAAGAAGAAACTTGTCATTGAGCAAGTTTTAAAAGAGGCTATTGTTTCTTTACCGAAGACGCGCAATTGTATTTGTGCACATGCTTTAGAAGGCGCACAGCTTTGAGGTCTAATCTGTTATGTTAAAAGGCTTGCTTTCGGCAATTGGTGCTTACAAGATCTACGAGCGATGGCTATGGCATCAGGTCAAAGGCGGCAAGATGCCGGAGCATATCGCCATTATCTTAGATGGCAATAGACGTTGGGCCTCTGAGCGTCTGCTTGAGTCTTGGATTGGTCACCGATATGGGGGTGAACGAGTTAGCCAGTTGCTTGACTGGTGTTTAGATATGGGTGTACGATGCGTGACTTTGTATTCGTTTTCTACTGAGAATTTTGCACGAGCGCCGCGTGAGGTTGAAGAGATTTTGCCTATCGCTGAGGAGAAGCTGCAGGAGATTCTAACCGATGAACGTATTCATAAGAATAAGATTCGAGTGAAGG
>SMTZ1_10008188_pt1 | contig 41166 bp, 46 predicted proteins | sample DeeMarSWOR136_30_FD_25667 | JGI IMG/M metagenome (IMG submission 25667) | reverse complement strand
ATGTCATTTGCCTCAGTCATGATTACGTCAGCCCCATGTTTGCCGTATTCAGTAAAAAGCTTATTTGAATCCTCCGATGAGGACATGACCCCCAAAAACAACAAATTCTCAACACCCTTAGACCTTGCATTTTCAACCAGCAAAGCGTCGGCGATTCCGTCTCCCACATACGCCACTCCAGTTTCTCGGTCAACAAATTTCTCTATCAACTCGATGAAGAGAGTGGGGTCCGGCTTTCCAAGCTTTTCCATTTCATCCTCGGATTTGAGCATGTCTCCAAGGAACACGGAGCATTTTTCGTCAAAGTATCCGCCATAATCGTATTTCTCTAGGATGTACCTGCCCTGAGTTCTGGGTCTTCCCGAATATATCCCAAACTTGCCAAACCGTCTGCGAAGCAGGTCCATGGTCTCCTTGGTGGGAATGAACGCCTCGTTGTCTAGAAAGCTTTTGTCAAACTTGAAGAAGGATGGCACACCATAAAATCTGGTGAACAAATCTTTGCCCAGATAGATTTCCTCAAACAGTCGCTTCAGCAGGTCAGGCTTCTCTAGGTCGTAGGGCACCAGCTTTCTGACAAGACGCTGTTCGTCCTCTGCAATTTCTGGGTCGACTCCCACAAGGGACATCTCGATTGGTTTCGGTTTTTCAAGTTTGGCTTGTGTCAAGAACAAATCCAAATTTATGATGCCGTTGTCCTTCAGGTCGGCAAGTTCTGTTGCGGTGATTTCATAGCGCCTAAGGAAGTTGCTGACCTCTAGGAGCGATTGAAGGAAACTTTTGATGCCCGAGAACCGCAGCTTGCTGAATCGTTTCGTGAACTCTTGGAGGGCGCTTTTTTGTTCCAGCTCTCTCATTATTAGGGTTAGGTAGTAGGTGACGAAGGCGTAGGAGAGGTTCCAATCGTTGTTGTATAGTCCCGTGTCCTTGAACTTCTGGATGTCCAGTAGGGTAGCCAGCTTTCCTTCTTCTCCTGTGAGACCCAGTATTTCTAGGAAGTAGTAGTCAACAACCTTTCTCACTGTCTGGCGGTAAGACTGGCTGGTTTGAACAAGCACCCCATCGAAGTCGAAGATTAGCTTTTCTATCCCACGAAGAGCCTCTTCGGCATCTTCCCTCACGTATATCCGCCTTTCATTGTTCAGCAATGTTTCGGGTTCCAACGGTGACGCGTATGCAATTCTCTAGGAGCGGCAGGTGCCCCCTGTCTTTCACCAGCACGTTTCGGTTTTCCATTCTCTGAGTTACGGTTGCAGAGGTGAGACCGTCTTTTGTTACCTTGAATAGGATGAAGTTTGCGTCTGAAGGATACGGTTTCACTCCATCGATTTGCCTTAGCTTTTTCATCAGCCATTCTCGTTCATCGACTACCAATTTTATTTGCTGCTCAAAGTAACTCCATTTCTCCAGAGCCAACGCTATGGTCTGCTGGGTTACTGAATTCACGTTGAAGGGTCCCACAACCCTTTGAACATACTCTACGATTGACTTGTTTGAAACCAGATAGCCGAGGCGCAACCCAGCCAAACCGAACGCCTTCGAAAAGCTTCGCAAAACAACAAGATTGTCATATTTTCTCACCCAGTTGATCGAAGTCAACGTAGGCTTCATCCACAACCACGACACCCTTGAATTCCTGCAATAGCCTTTTGATGTCCGCTTCTCGGAACTGGTTGCCTGTTGGATTGTTTGGTGAACAAACAAAAAGCAACCGCGTATCCTTGTCCACCTTATTCAATATGGCGTCAACATCCAAACCGAAGTCCGGTCTGAGCAACACAGGAACCGCGCTGCCTCCATACAGCTGCGCAAAGAAAGTGTACATTGGAAACGACGGCTCAACAACTATGACCTTCGAACCCTTACGGACAAACACTTTCATTAGCATATCCAAGATCTCATCTGCACCATTCGCCACAGAAACCTCAGACTCGCTGAAGCCGAGAAAGCATGAGATAGCTTTGGCGGCTAGGCTGCCGCGCGGAGGCGGATATGCACGAACGTCGATGCTTCGGCAGGCGTCAAGCAACAGCTTTTGTATAGTCTCGGTTGGCATGGCAAAATTTTCGTTCAGGTTCATCTTCACGATCTTTTCTTGACTCTTTTGCCCAAGTATGGTTTTGACCTCGTAGCAGGAAAGGTCTCTGACTTCCTTTTGAACCAAGTCCTTAATCTTCACTGTTTTTCCTCCTCTCTGATGGTGACAGATTTTGCGTGTGCATCGAAGCCCTCCATTTCTGCGATGGCAACAGTTGTTTCTTTCAGGTTCCGGCAGCCTTCCTTGCTGCACTGGAGAAAGTTCATTGTCTTCACAAAATCTAGGCTTGAGAGACCGGAGTAAATTTTTGCGTAGCCTGCTGTGGGAAGAACATGATTCAACCCTGAAGAGTAATCGCCGAAAGCCACCGGCGAATATCCGCCTAGAAAGACTGCTCCTGCGTTCCGAATCTTGTTAAGATCTTCGGTGGGATTCTTGGTTTGGATTTGCAGGTGCTCAGGGGCAATCATGTTCGAGTAATCAATCGCCTCTTCGATGTCCCTAACCGTCACTATCAGCCCTCTCTGTTGTATGGAAGAGTTGATGATCTCTGTTCTGGAGAGATACTTCATCTGCCTGTAAACTTCCTTCTCAACTGCTGAGGCTAAAGCTTCGGATGAAGTTAGAAGAATCGCCCATGCTTGAGGGTCGTGTTCCGCTTGGGCAAGAAGGTCAGAGGCAATAAAGGAGGCGTTGCCTGTCTCGTCTGCGATTATCAAAACCTCGCTTGGTCCAGCTGGAACGTCTATAGCCACGTCCTTGCTTACTTCCAGTTTGGCTGCTGTCACGAAAACGTTTCCCGGACCCACAATCTTGTCTACTTTTGGCACCGTTTCTGTTCCGTATGCCATGGCAGCTATGGCTTGCGCTCCCCCAACCCGATACATCTCACTGACTCCCGCAATGTCTGCTGCAACCAGAAGAGACGGATCAACGTCTCCACCTTTTCCGGGCGGCGAACACACAATGATCTTTTCTACTCCAGCCACCTTGGCGGGCATTGCACACATCAGCACCGAAGAGGGGTAGGCTGCTTTTCCTCCCGGAACGTAGACTCCGACAGACGCTAGGGGTCTGGTGACCTGCCCAACGGTTACTCCCTCCGCGATCTGCATGGTCCACTTGGCTCTGAGCTGTTTCTTGTGGAAGCTGGCGATGTTTTCTGCGGCTTTCCGTAAGGCGATAGTTTGGCTTTGTTTCAGCTTTTTGTATGCTTCTTTGATTTCGCTCTCGTCAACCTTCAGCTTGGATGCTGGAAGGCGCACCTTGTCGAACTTTTCTGTATACCTCAGAAGGGCTTTGTCGCCCTGTTCTCTTACATCACTTAATATCTTTCTAACTGAGGATTCGATCGAGGATATGTCAGATTTTCCTCTGTTCAACACTTGGTTAAGCATTTGCTCTTTGAATTCCTGAGCGGATACAATTTTCATTCTTTTTCTGTCCCTCCTCGCATTCTGGCTAGAAGCTCGCTGATTTGCTTCTCAAAGGTTCTGTACGCGATCTTGTTGCAGGCTAGTCTGCTGGTTGATTCAAGAATTGTTCCGACTATCCTGAGCTTGTTTTTCTTCAGAGTTTCGCCGGTTGATGTAAGGTCTACTATTATCTGAGCCAAACCCAGTTTAGGCGCAAGTTCCGCTGTTCCGCTGACCTCCAAAACTTCCACCTGCTTTCCAGTTTTTTCGAAAAACTTTCTGGTTATGTTCGGGAATCCAGTTGCGACCCTTGCTAGAGCAGGAACCTCACCTACAGATTTTATGGTTGAATCTTCTGGAACTGCAACAACGAGATTGCACTTTCCGAATTCTAGGTCCAATAATTCGAGAACGTCTGCTCCTCTTTCCAGAATCAGGTCGTGACCGGTGACGCCCAACTCTACTGCACCATATTGCACGTAGACGGGTATGTCGTTGGCTCTGGCGAAGATTGCCTCGAATCTTGGGTCAGAGGTCTTGGAAACGTAGGCTCTTTCCTCCTCCAGTATTTCTATTCCTGCTCGCCCCAGCGCCTCAATCGCTGGTTCCTTTAGGCGCCCCTTGTTGGGTATCGCGATGCGAATCTTCTTGTTCATTTCAACATCTGCCTCCGACTTCTCCCAAGAAAGTTTGGAGAGTTACGTCTCTTGAAACATTTGATTTTACGTCGCAAACTGTTACTGGAGATTTGAGCGATGAACCAACTGAAACAACGTAATCTGTTTCCGTAAGCTTTCCATACTCCATCGTTTTCTCCCAGCTTCTCTTGGTTATTTCCAGTGAGGCGATGACTCCGGCTTCTCGAAGAAGCTTAACTGCCTCTACTGCAGTATCCCTGAATTTGGATGCTACAACAACCTTGATTTTTGGGGAGTCCGGAATTTCGAAACCCTGCGCTGTGAGGGCTTGGAGCAATTTTCCGATTTCCAGGGCGAAACCTGTGGCGGGCAGCCTCAGTTTTCCAAATTTTTCGATGAAGTTGTCGTATCTGCCCCCGCCGCCGAGGGGAAGACCCAAGTTTGGAACAGAAGCCTCGAACACCATCCCAGTGTAGTATTCAATCTTTTTTGTCAAAGAAAAATCGAAAAACACAAGGTCATCTATCTCATAGTCCGCCAAGGTTTCCTGAAGCTCCAAGAGGCTCTCTAACTGCTTGTTCAGCTTATCGTATTTTGAGCCGCTGAGAGAAATTGACGAAACTTCATCCAGTCTTCTGCAGCGAGAAAGCTGAAGGAAAGCATCTCTTAGGTTTGAGGGGAAGCTGTTCTGTTCCATGAACTTCTTCAGTCCCGCCGCGTCTCGGCACGCTAGGAGACCCTGAACAGAAACTTTTTGCTGCTTGTCCAATCCTGCCGCATTCAGCAGGTCTCTGAGTAGGCTGGCGTGTCCTAGGTCAATTCTTACTTCCTTCAAGCCAACCTGTTTGAGGGATGATATGAGCAGAGCCAGTATTTCTCCGTCAGCCTCTGGGGTGTTGCATCCTACAAGTTCAACTCCCGCCTGGCAGAACTCTCTTTCTCTCTTGAGGTAGGATTGGCTGTACCTGAAAACGTTGTTGACGTAAAACAGTCGAATCGGCTCTGGCGCGGACGGCATTCTGGCTGTCACGATTCTGGCGACTGGCGCCGTCATTTCTGCTCTTAATGCCAAAAGCTTTCCGTCGAAGTCCTGGAACTTGAACATGGTATCTACAAGCTCTGACCCCACGCCTGTGGATAGGGTTTCGACGAATTCGATGGTGGGGGAGCGGACTTCGCTGTAGTTCCAGAGTTCAAAGGTTTTTCTCAGCTGGTTTTCGATGTAGCGGTATTGTTTGACTTCGTTAGGCAGGTAGTCTCTTGTTCCTTTTGGGGTGTGTAGTCTGGTGAAGGTTATTCCTCCTTTGCATCGTTTGTCCTCCAATGGGTAATTTGTGGGTTGAAACCCATATTCCACACATCTTATATAAAGGTTTCTACAATGAAATAAAGAGGCAAAAACACATGCGAATGACCGAAATACTTCGAATAGACTCCAGAGGAAGAATCACCATGCCCTCCCATCTCCGCGAAGCCGTGAGACTCTCCGAGGGAATGTATGTCATGCTGGTAGCTGATTTAGACGAGAAAGAGGTTCGGATAGTTCCCTTCGCTGACCCAGAGGCAAAACTGGTTGAATTCAGCATCACCTTCTCGGATATGCCCGGCGCCCTCGCAAAAGCGGCGAATATCCTAGCAATGCAGGGGGTTGACCTGCTTTCCAGCGAATCTAGGACTCTTCGTAGAGGAAAATCGGCTGAATGGGTTGTGGTTGCCGACGTATCAAGATGCAAATGTAAACTGGAAGAACTTGAACATCAGATAATCTCGGGTGGCGCCGCGAAAGAAGTGAAATCCAGAAGTTACACCTAGAGGAATTCTGTTATAAGCATCTAACCAAGAAAGTTAGTTTTCATCGGAGTTGCCTATTATGGAGGAGCGGGTCTACGCATTGTTCGGCGTTTTTGGACCCTTACTGGTCTACGCTTCCATCGCGTTGTCTTTTGTTCTTTCGCCGTGGTTCAGCTGGGAAAGTAACGCCCTAAGCGACCTCGGACATGCAGGCACCAGCGATGCTGCCCCCATATTTAACCTCGGATTGCTGCTGGCGGGTTTTCTTATGATGGTCTATGCGTTAACGGTTTTTCAAAAGCACGCCAAATACAGCAGCTTCTGCCTTTTGGTTTCAACTTTTCTGGTTCAGTTGCTGGCAGTGCTTAACGAGGTGTATGGTTCTCTTCATTATGTTGTGGCGGTGCCTCATTTTGTGATGCTGAGCGTCACTTCCATCGTTTATACTGTGGAAAAAAGGTCAGCTGTGGCGTTCATCATGTTTGTTATAGTAATGTTCTCGTGGTTACTTTACGCGTTGAACATATTCAACATTGGCATTGCGGTTCCAGAAACCGTGTCAAAACTTGTTCTAGCATGGATCATGCACTCCGCCATCAAAATCTATTTTCACAAAGAATCTAATACACTGTGATGCTTCTGGTTCCGGGCAGTCTCCTTATCTCACCGATCAGCTCTGAGGGAATTTCACCCTCAAGAATCAGAGTTAATTTGGGGTGTTCACTTGTGCTGGGGTCTTCAGCCAGAGCCTGACGTATACTGAGCCCATTCTCTGACACTATCCTCGTGACATCGGCTATGATGCCTGTCTGGCTAGCGTTTTCAGGAACAAAAACAATCACGCTCAGGTTAAACTCGCGAGCAACCTCCTGCAGCGAGCACACCTGCCTAAGATTCTTGTAAATCCTCTTCAGTTCGGTCTTCGAAAGTATCGTTTGAACCACCCACTTCCTTGGCAATCTGGGTGTGAGGTATCTCTATTCCGCCGCTGACTACTTTGCCGTCTTCACGGACTTGGAAGCCCCGCTCAAACAAAAGTTGGGCAACACGTTGTTGTGCTGGCAATTCTTTGAAGAATTCTTTGATTTGGCTCCACATATCTATCACCATTAAGGTATGCTTTTGTTCGGTAAAGCTTATATAAATGCTTCATGGTAGAAAAAGTTAATTCCTCAAAGCGGAAAAGAGAGTGAATATTAATGGTACGCAAAAAAATTGTGTTAGACGAAGAAGAAATCCCTAAACAATGGTACTGCATACTGCCGGACCTGCCTAGACCGATGCCACCCTTCATAGAAACAGAAACACATGCACCTGGAGCCGGAATCGTTCCCCAAATCTTTCCCAAAGAAATCCTCGGACAAGAGCTGAGTAAGGAAAGATGGATAAACATTCCTGACGAAGTGCGGGAAATCTACAGCCTGTGGAGACCCACCCCGCTCTTCAGAGCTACTCGACTAGAAAAGGCGCTTAAGACCCCAGCCAAAATCTATTACAAGTATGAGGGAGTCAGCCCCTCAGGAAGCCACAAACCCAACACTGCTGTTCCACAAGCCTACTACAACATGAAAGAAGGAAAAGAACGCATGGCCACCGAAACAGGAGCCGGCCAGTGGGGTTCAGCTTTCGCCTTCGGCTGCATGACTTTTGGTCTCGATTGCACAGTGTACATGGTGCGGATCAGCTATGACCAGAAGCCTTACCGGAGGGTTCTGATGGAAACTTACGACGCTGAGGTTTACGCCAGTCCAAGCAACAAAACAGAGGCTGGCAGAAAAGTTTTGGCAGAAGACCCTAACAGTTCTGGAAGCCTAGGGATTGCCATCAGCGAAGCTGTAGAAGATGCGTTAACTCATCCAGAAGCGAATTATGGTATAGGCAGCGTCTTCAATCATGTGCTTTTGCATCAGACAGTGGTGGGACAGGAAGCCCAGAAGCAGCTTGCATTAGTGGACGATTATCCAGACGTAATCTACGGCTGCATAGGTGGAGGCAGTAGCTTCTCAGGTCTCTTCTGGCCATTCTACCACGACAAAGTTTCAGGAAAAGCCCCGAAAGATACAAAGTTTGTAGCTACTGAAGCAACAGCTTGCCCCTCAATTACCAAAGGCGAATATATGTACGATCACGGCGACACAGCGAGGATTACACCTCTAGTTAAAATGCATACTTTGGGTCATAATTTCATACCGCCACCTATCCATGCTGGAGGTCTACGGTACCACGGTATAGCGCCCACGTTAAGCGTCTTGAATGATGCGGGTATGGTGGAAACCGCAGCCTATAATCAGGTGGAGGTTTTTGACGCTGCAAAAACTTTCATAAAAAGCGGCGGTCACGGCTACTTTGACATGCAAGCCTACGACGACTACAACCACGGCAAACTACTACCATACGATTACCCACAGGAAAAGGTGCAAAAGGCTGTAAACAAAATAAGGCAGCTTTATCCTTGGCTGGAAACCCTTCCATACTAATCACGAGCGGATGGCAAACTCGCGAATCTATCAGGGCACTGAAACCCTGAAAATCTCCCCCTTCCCTTTTTTGGTTCCAAAAAATCGCAGATTACAGCATAGCATTTATCCGGTAATTAACTTGAGTTACTGGCTGTAGCAGCCTGTTTTTGCCTTTAATGAACTGAAGATTTTAGTGTTTTTCAGCCGATATTCTCAAATTGAGAACTACACCTTAAAGTAACTGTGAACATTAGTATTTTGGGGGGCCGAAGGTGGTCACAGTTTCTAAGATCACAAAAAGGGATGGACGTATAGTAGCTTTTGATGAAACCAAGATAGCTGGCGCCATTCTTAAGGCATTGAAGGCTGTCCAGAGGGAGGATGAGGAACTTGCAAGGAAACTTTCAGAAGAGGTTGTGCGGCTCCTTAACAAACGCTTCGAAGATAAGATTCCCAGTGTGGAAAACGTTCAGGACATCGTTGAGGAGGTTCTCATCAGAAACGGCTACGCTGACGTGGCTAAGGCATACATTCTGTACCGCCAAAAACGCACAGAAATCAGAGAGCAAAAAAAGTTCTTCGGCGTCATTGATGATTTGAAGCTGGGAGTCAACGCCATAAAAGTGCTGAAAACCAGATACCTCATGAGAGACTATGAGGGCAAAATCATCGAGACCCCCAGCCAAATGTTCCGCAGAGTCGCCAAAGCAGTGGCTAAGGCTGACCTTCTCTACGACAAGAAATCTGACGTTGAAGAAACCGAGGAAACGTTTTACCAAGTTATGGCGAACCGCGAGTTTCTACCTAACTCTCCCACCCTCATGAACGCTGGCACCAGACTTGGCCAGCTATCCGCCTGTTTCGTTTTGCCCGTGGAAGACTCGATAGAGGGGATATTCACAACCCTAAAGCACATGGCTCTGATTCATCAGTCCGGCGGGGGAACAGGATTCTCTTTCTCGAAGCTGAGACCAGCAGGAGACATAGTGGGCTCAACCAAGGGAGTAGCCTCTGGACCAGTCTCTTTTATGACCATCTATGATGCCGCCACTAACGTGATTAAGCAGGGAGGGCGAAGAAGAGGCGCCAACATGGCAATACTGGATGTGAACCACCCGGACATCCTGAAGTTCGTTGAAGCCAAGTCCAGAGAGGGAGTTTTGACCAACTTTAACATTTCAGTGGCGGTTACGGACCAGTTTATGGATGCAGTAGAGAAAGATGCCGATTATGATTTGGTAAATCCTAGAAGCGGAAAGGCTGAGGCAAGACTGCGGGCTCGCCACGTTTTTGATTTGATTGTCTCCAACGCTTGGAGAACCGGAGACCCTGGACTCATTTTTATTGATGAAATAAACAGGCATAATCCAACGCCGCAGGTGGGGGAGATTCGTAGCACAAACCCGTGTGGAGAACAGCCGCTGCTGCCTTACGAATCATGTAATCTGGGTTCCATCAACTTGGCTAAGATGATTAAGGATGGAGAAGTGGACTGGGAAAAACTGAGGCGAGTCGTTAGAGTTGCGGTTCACTTTTTGGATAACGTGATCGACGTGAACAGGTTTCCTGTGCCTAGCATCGGGGAAATCACTGGGGCTAACAGAAAAATTGGCTTGGGAGTCATGGGCTTCGCGGACATACTCTTCATGTTGGGTATCCCCTATGATTCGGAGGAAGCCTTAGCCCTAGCAGAAAAGATAATGAAGTTCGTCAGTGACGAGGCTACGCAGAAGTCTGTTGAGGTAGGCAAACAGAGAGGAGCCTTCCCCAACTTCAGGGGTAGCCTCTGGGAAAAGCGGGGCTACAAGACAATTCGCAACTCCACGGTCACCACGGTTGCGCCCACGGGAACCATAAGCATAATTGCCGGTTGCTCAGGGGGAATAGAGCCGATCTTTGCGGTGGCTTTTGTTCGAAACGTCATGGAGGGCACAAGGCTGCTGGAGACACAGCCCACATTCGAGCAGGTAGCAAGGGAGAGGGGCTTTTACAGCAGGGACCTGATGCTGGAGATCGCGAAGACAGGTTCTATACAAAAAATGGAAGCGGTTCCAGAAGATGCGCGAAGAGTCTTTGTGACGTCCTTGGACATCGACCCGGAGTGGCATGTGCGGATGCAGGCGGCTTTCCAGAAGTACGTTGACAATGCTGTGTCGAAGACAGTGAATCTTCCGCCCGACGCTACCGTGGAAGACGTTAGGAGAGTGTATCTGCTGGCTTACAAGCTGAAGTGCAAAGGGATAACGGTTTATCGTTACGGCAGCAAAAAGGAGCAGGTTCTGTATGTGGGTCCGCTTTTAACCAAAGAACTTGCTACTGAAAAACATGTAAGCGCAGACTCCGAGTATTCAGGCGGCTGCCCAACATGCTCCTACCCCTTCTAAAATTGGTTATCTAGCCATGTTTTCGCGAAGTTCTGTCTTTTCCTAATCTATAATTTCGTTCGCGCCGCTTCTAGTGTGGTAAGATTAAATTACTTGAAGCTATTTACAACTGTAACTGTGAACCTCAAAACGGCGCTAGGCGCAATTTTAGTCGCGATTCTCTTCTTCTTCGGTATCATATTCGCTTTAGCTTCGGCTTATGCACCTTTACGATTGATCGTTGCCGCTCTGCTTTTTGCCGTCGGCTTCGGAATCGCCTATTACATAACCAGAAAACCGAAGACGATCATCCAGCAGCTGGAGCTGTCAGGGCGGATGAGTGCTGTTGCCCTCAAGTGCCCTCACTGTTCGGCTTCTGTAGACGCTAACCGGATCAAAATCGTGTCTGGGGTGCCTTACGCAACATGTCCCTACTGCGGACAAACATTCGAGGTAGTTGAGGAACCAAAATGGTGAAGCCCCGTTTTCTGCTTGCCACATTATTTGCTGTATTCATCTTGGCGACGCTTGTGGGCACTGTGGCAGCCCAGAGGCAGTATCATCTGGACCATGAGTGGACGCAAATATGGATAAACCCTGAGGACGGAACAATTGACATTCTTTATGACATCAGCATAACCCTCAGCTCTGGTGATAACATAAACTTTGTATATGTTGGTCAACCCAGACGCGACTTCACCATAGGAGAAGCCATGGACCAGCAAGGTCACACTCTTGCAGCCTCTGACGCGAGTTCTGGAAGCGATTACAGAGTGCGCGTCAACCTGCACACGCCCTTAATGGCTGGGCAAACTGCCAGATTTAACCTTACCACAAATGTTGCAGGTATGATATGGGAAGACACCCAAAACCCGGGCAACGTTGGCATGCAGTTCACTCCAACATGGTGGGACGAGGCAAACGTGCTCGACCTTCGGGTGCTGATTGTTTTGCCGCCCGGAGTCACAGAAGATATGGTGAAAACTTCGGTGGACTGGGACAACATTCAGTCTGAGGATGGCAGGTTAGCGGTCTACTGGGAACGCAGTTTGGCGCCGGGTCAGAGATCCGATTTTGGTGTCTCGTTTCCGAAGGAGTATGTGCAGGCTTATGAAAAAAGATCGGCTTTAACTGAGTTCTTTCAGAATTATGGGATTGTGCTTCTGCTGCTTGGAGTTGCGGTTGTTGTGGCTGTCGCAATTTTCATCACTACCCGCAAGAGCGCATACACGAAGCCTATAATCGGCGTCGAAACCCTCGGACTAAGGCGCGGTCTAACAGCAGTAGAGGCTTCATACCTTCTTGACCTAAAGCCAACCCAGATCGTCACGGAGATACTGTACAGTCTCCTGAAGAAGAGGGCAGTTTGGGCTGAGGCAGCGACGCCCGCGCTGAAACTTCGAATCATGGAATCTTTCCAGAACAAGACTGGGAACCCTGAAACGGCTCTCAGATATTACGAAATCGACTTTCTCAACGCCATCAGGGACGACGGGACCCTAGATGAGGAGAAGCTTGCTCAGACAATCATGTTTCTTAGGCAGACTGTTGAAGAGAAGCTGCGGGGCTACTGCAGACGCGACACCGTAGACTACTACCGGAAGATCGTGGCAAAGGCTTGGGAGCAGGTGGAGCAGGCGGGCACGCCAGAGTTAACATCGAAAGCCTATGATGAGCAATTGCTGTGGCTTCTGCTCGATCCGAACGTTAAAACGCGCACCCAAACAGCATTCAGCAACTTAGCCTTTGAACCGAGCCCCTTCTGGCTTTGGTACTGGTACGGCTACAGGCACTATCACCCCAAACCCACATACAACCCAAACATTAAGGCACCCAACCAAGCAGCGAAACCCCCAACAATCCCCGGCGCAGACTTCGCCAACAACATCGCAACGGCTGTGGAAAACACCTCAAACAACATTGTCACTAACCTCGAAAAGTTCGCCAACGCAATAGTTCCCATGTCAGCCCCAAAATCTTCCAAAAACCCAGCTCACCACAAGTCCAGTTGCGTATGTGCCTGTGCTGCCTGCGCGTGCGCATGCGCCTGCGTATCCTGTGCCTGCGCCTGTGCAGGAGGCGGAGTGGGATAAAGGAGGCGATGTGAGGTCATGAGTTTTGTTCGTAAGAGGTTCCGTGCGTCCAAGATTCCTCAGGGACGTTACACATATCGGGGAAAGGGCGATTTTGCAGGTTTGGCTCTTCAGCTTCGCGTGGAGCCAGACGGTCAAGGACTTCTGATCATCAACGCAAACACTGTTCTTTATCTAAACGACACAGCTGCCGCTCACGCCTTCTATTTTATGCAGGGCATGACAACGGACGAAGCCGTTGCGAAGATCAGGAGCATTTACCGAGTGAACGGGAAGACAGCGAGAGCTGATTACGAGAGACTGATCTACACAATCAGCACCTTGGCGCAGACTGAAGAGGTTTGTCCCATATCTTTTCTCGACTTGGAGAAAGTAGAACCATTCACGCATGAGCTTTCAGCACCCATACGTGTGGATTTGGCGCTTACCTTCAGATGCCAGAACAACTGTAGCCACTGCTACGCTGGCGGACCGCATGAGACCCCTGAACTCACCACAGAACAATGGAAAGAAGTCATCGACCGCCTTCACCAAATTGGCGTTTTTATATTAACCTTCACTGGAGGCGAACCGACCCTGCGGGAGGACCTGCCGGAGCTTCTGCTTTACGGGCAAAACAAAGGTTTAGTCACTGGCCTTATCACCAACGGCAGAAAACTGAAGGACAAGAGCTACGTCAAAATCCTTGAGAAAACTGGATTAGACTTCATTCAAGTGACTCTCGAGTCGCACAAACCAAAAATTCATGACCAAATGACGGCGACAAAAGGAAGCTGGAATGAAACTGTGGCTGGAATCAAAAACATAATTCCAACACAGATCTACGCTACCACAAACACCACTCTCAGCAGACATAACGCCCCAGATTTTCTGGAAACCATCGACCTCCTGAAAGACCTCGGAGTAGCCGCCTTTGGATGCAACAGTCTGATATATTCGGGAAAAGCCAACGAAGTAAGTGAAGAATTCGCCTTGCCTCTTGAAACCCTGAAACAGTTGTTGCCCAAAATCCTCGACAAAGCAAACCATCTGGGACTCAAATTTCTGTGGTACACCCCAACCCAATACTGCCAGTTTGACCCCGTCAAATTAGGTTTGGGCGTCAAATCATGCACAGCAGCGAAAATCAACATGTGCATTGGACCCAACGGTGATGTATATCCCTGCCAAAGCTACTTCGAAAGCCTCGGCAACATCCTCAAAGAAGACTGGCAGAAAATCTGGAACCATCCGCTTGCAGTACAGCTGAGAAACAGAGAATACGTAGAACCAAAATGCAAGGAGTGCCCGCAGCTTCAAGTCTGTGGTGGAGGATGCCCGCTGGAACTCCAGAAAAACCAGTACCTCTGTGCCGAAGCCCATTAGGCTTTCCTGCATCCTTGGTCACGGAAACTAATCCAAGACTGCAAATATTTAATAGACTAAAAAGAGTTGATGTTCCTTAGGTCGTGGTGAAGATTTACTGCTCGAAGTGTGGAGAAGAACTGCCTGAGGGCACAAAGTTTTGTCCGAAGTGTGGGACTCCTGTGAAGCTTGAGGCTAGAGCAGAAACGGTTGTTGCAAGGTTCGAAAGGGATCCGTATCTTCAAGATCACTGGATAAAACGAGCTATAGCCTACCTTATCGATTCTATGATAGTGGGCGCCGCAGCTGCAATTTTGCTTGGCATTGCCCTGTTCCCAGTTTTTATGGCAAATCCGGCATCATTGTTTAATATACTCGGTTTTCCCTTCGCCATGGGTTTACTCTATATTCTTTATTTCCCTATTGCGGAGACAATTTACGGTGCCACCCTGGGGAAGAGGTTAATGGGTCTCAAAGTTGTTACGAAAGCAGGTGGAAAACCAAGCTTCGAAAAGGCGTTCATACGAAACATAACAAAAATCCATCAGGTTCTGCTGCTTCTGGATTTGATAGGCGGCTTAATCACTTCAACAGACCTTCACCAAAAATACACTGACCGAATAGCCAGCACCACAGTTGCCTAAATCCAGATTCTGTTAAGACTTGGGTTGTTTGGAAGATTCACATTCAGGCGACACCGTTAGATTCGCGTAGCTGCCATAACGACTGCTCTTGCGATTATGGAAACACCAGCGAGAATTATTATTGTGGACCAGAATGCGAACCATTGCGTGGATTCGACAAGGAAGTATTGAATGAGAAAACTGGCTCCTACCCAGTAAACAAAACTGCCAACTGTTTCTGATCTTTTTCCCCATGATGAAGGAAAAACAAATCGTAGTGCCAAGATGACGACCTGAAATACGCCTAAGGCGATGCTCAATTGTCTGGCAGCCTGATAGATTGTCAAGTGTAGTTGCGGAGACTGTGGGGCAGGGAGCATTATGTTCGTGTTTGGGACATCAACTAACTTGAAGTCTTTGAAGAAGTCCACAACACTGCCGAACAGGTCAGGGTTGATAATAAAGAGGATTCCCACAAGAAGGAGGAAAAATCCGACAGAAATGGCGGTGAAGAGGTCCTCCCGATATTGGCGGGGCGATTTCTTGCTTTTGCTCAAGTAATTCACCTCAGTCATTTCCTTTTCGCTGTAAGAGCTTATAATACTTCTCTATGAGTAGCCGACTATATGTTTTAAATACTTATCATTCGAATAATAGAGCAATAGAATTATGTAAAGGTGAAAGTTTATGCCCTATTGTCAGAAATGTGGCACAGAAGTCAGCGCAAATATGGATTTTTGTCCCCAGTGCGGCGCCGCTTTGAAGGTTACGGCAGCTAGACCGGCTGAACGTTACAGAGGCGAGAAGGCTGAGATAGAAGAAAAGCGTGAGAAAGAAGAAAAAGAGGAGAAGATGGAAAAAGGAGAGAAAACAGAGAAAACAGAGAAACATGAGAAGCAAGAGTACAGCATTTTCGGCTCATTAATCGGCGGCTCCATCCTAGTATTGCTGGGAATTATGTTCTATCTCACAGTAGCAGGCACCATTACTTTGCGTTCCGTCTTTCCAGCCTTCTTAATCATAATTGGAGTAATCGTGATACTGGGAGTAATAATAACAGCGGTGAGAGCGAAGGGAAAGCATCCGAAACCCTAGATGCCCATGCAACATATTTCCGTTAAAAGAAGCTGCAGCCTTATTCCCTGTTGGTCGATGGGTCAGCAATGATTGGCGTAGACATCCTGAAGCAGATTGTTAGTCCTTGGCATGAATCATTGAAGAATCCCGCGGAGGCGCAGCAGCAAGTCCTAGAGAAACTGCTTGAGGGATACGCAAAAACAGTTTATGGGAAAAGGCGCTCTGTCCGCGAAGTGAAGGATGCAGCCTCATTCCGAACCAACTTTCCGACAATCAACTACGCTGGTCTTCGCCCACACCTTAAGGAAGTTAAAGCCGGCAACTACGCCGCCATCCTATCTGAGCAACCCGAATGCTGGGTTATGACCAGAGGCTCCACGGGCACCGCCAAACTGATTCCAGTCACCAAAACCCATATTGAACAGATCTTTTGGTGTGGAGCACGAGCCATAGCAAACTATGCCCTCAGAAAGAACAGCATGGATGTTCTAGCGGGAAAGATACTGAACCTCAATTTTCCGTCAGCAGTAACCACGGAAGAAGTTGGTGGACAAAAATTTAGTTACGGATACAGCTCCGGAACCTACGCGAAACTCAATCCTATGCTGAATCAGGTCAGCCTTCTGCCGCGACAGGAGGAAATCGACTCGTTGGGTTCCGGCATCACCAAGCCTGACTGGGAGAGAAGGTTTGAGCTGGTTTATCAGCGAGCCCTGAACCAGCCTGTGGTGGCTACCATGGGAGTGACGCCCGTGATTCTTTCTTTTGCAAGATACGTTAAGCGGAAACATGGAAAGCATCCTAAAGAGCTGTGGAATTTTAGGCTGCTCGTCTGCACCAGCGTGCGAAAGATTCAGTTCAAGTATGGTCCTGTTCTCAGAAAAGTTTTCGGTGAGGTTCCGATAGTGGAGATGTACAGCGCCACTGAGGGCGCGTTTGCGCAGCAGCTGGATGACCTGCCTTACATTTCTCCGAATTATGACACCTACTATTTTGAGGTGGAGACAGGAAAAGGCACCAAGATGCTTCATGAGCTAGAGCGGGGCGAGTGGGGGCGGCTCATAATCTCGTCCTGCCTGTTCCCCAGATATGACATAGGCGACATGATTGAAGCCATGGGAAAAAACTATTTCCGCGTCTTCGGAAGAGCCAAACTCTCAACAATCCTGGAACACAGGCTATACAGACTATTTTTCGGCTGGTTCCTCTAGAAACTGGGCCCCAAGACAAGAAAAAGAAGCTAGGATTGTAATACGCGCTCATCAAAATCTTACAATGACTTCTCAATTAATTGTAAGAAAAGTGGAGGATTGGAGTATTAATAGTACTCCAGATTTGCAGTTTGCCAGTATTCTTTGCTGTAATACCAGTAGCCAGCCATGTACTTTGAGTTTTCCAGAGTCATTGTGCTCATTACGCTGTATCTGTCAGGATCGTACTTTTCTTTTGGTCCTCGAGTTACTAGAATACCTATGCTGTGTCCCATTTCGTGACAGAGAACTGTTACCTCGCCACCATCATCTGGAATTCCATATTCGGTTTCCCAATTGTCAATCATTGAATCCGCTATGAAAATGTAATTTCCAGCAGAACCATCATTCAAAACCCAAGTAGACCCTCCAAGACTTGAACTGGAAGCAAAACTGCCACAGAGCATCCATTTTTCCATCAAAGTAAACTTTCCATTGTTCAAGACTCCGCCAGCCCGATCATCTACAATTTCCGCATCATTGTAGTTCAATTCTAGGTTCCAGAAGTCAGAATCACTTATGACTCCGTCAAGCGTTGGATCAGCTACTGCATCGTCTAGTTTTAAGGTAACATCTATTGCTCTGCTATTCCAATAGCCTCTTATGTAATTAATAACATCGTCTGTGGGTTCATGTCCAGCTAAATAGTCAATTTCAAAGAAAAGCACTGCCTGATAAGTGTCAACTACATTAACTGTCACTGAGTCCGAACTAACCACATTTTCTCCGGTTTTAGCATTAACTGTTAAGGTTTCTCCGCCAACAGCACCAGCTGTCCAGCTTGTTTGGTATCTGTTAGTAGTTCCAACCTGTTCCATTGTTTTTGATACGCCACTAGCTTCGAATTCTACGCTATCAAATTCTCCTTCAACTTCAGCGATAATCAAAACTGTACCCATCAACGTTTCTCCAGAGGCAATGTTACGAATATCAACACTCGCACCTGCGTTTTTGCCTGGTTTAGGAGGCTTTGTTAATCCAGGAGGACTATCTGGTTTAGCTAAAGATGTGCCCACTTGGATAAGATCTACACTTGGAGCCGCAAAAACAGGCGCCACCATTCCAACAATGAATATTATACAGAATACTGAACAGATCATCGTTTTCTTCTGCACTTTCAATCTCCTCAGTTTGTAACATGGTAAAGGTAGCAATCTTCACTTAAGATTTATGGATATTACTTCTATTGTTCCAGCCAGATCGGTCTGGGGGTTGGATTTTGACCCATAAGAGCGCGTACATTTCCGATAATACGGCGCTAGGAAACATAGACAAGTGCAACTTTCATAAACTACTCTTCAGTAAACTTTTTTCCTTCTTATCTGCACTCCCTTTTCTAAGGCTACAACCTCAACCAAATCCTGTATGCCAGAAGTTTCCAGTTTCTTCTCCAGCACCTCTTCTATCTGGAAGACGCCCGCAGGATTGTTCATGTTAACCAAGATTTGAACAGGCTTCCGTTTTCCCTTCTCAATCAAGCGGAGAGCGAGTGGATGTCCACCTTGCCGGTTCTGTAAGGAATTCTGGTTCTTCCCCGAGCCATATCCGTTCCATCAGCTATCTTCGCCGCTCCAGCCTCCACGCTTAAACAGCCAACTTCATCTTCGTGAGAAAAAATGCAATGCAGTATCTCAGACTTCAGCCTCACCGCCAAAGCCGAGTCTTCTGGATAAACCTTCTTCAGAAGCCTGTCCAAGATGGGGTTGGCTATCACGCAGCTGTGGAAATGATGGTCGAGCCGATGAATACTGTTTCCCAAGTCGTGCAGATATGACCCGCATAAGACAACAACTTTGGCGTCTTCAAGGGAGCAAACCTTGTTTTGGACCGTTGTAGGCGTGACTTCCTGAATTAAGAGGTCGAAAATTTCGAGGGCGCTTCCAGCAGCGATTTTGGAGTGAACCGGACCGTGGTCATTGTATTTCAGGCGTTCAACAGCCATCACGTTTGACATGCGGAGAGTATTCTGTATCTCCAAATCGGTTTCCATCAGTCGAAACATCTGCTCAACCTTCTGTTCGCTCAGATGAGAGTTTATCAGATTCGAGGTAACTGTCACCATTACAAGTTCACCAACTTAAACTATGGATGCAGCATATAAGAAGCTTAGCGGCACAAGCCTGGGAGAAAAATTTTTTGTTTTTCTAGGTTTATGTTGCCAGCGAAAAACCGTCCCGTTTTTTTAGGTAGGTTGCAGGGTCAACTTCCTTTGTGGTTATCTCGTCCACGTCTATTATGTAGATGGCGTGGATGCGCGCGTTTCTGATTTCTGCGAGGCTAACGGGCGGATTCTTGTAGTAGAGGTCGCAGAGGGCTTTGAGGTACTTCAAATCTTTGGAGGTTCTGTCCCTGGGAGGTTTAATTAGGATATCGGGGATCTGCAGCAGATAGTACGGCGGCACGCCTAAGGCAAACTTTTCTGAGTGGTTGCCATACCGGATTATTTTGCTGGCTATCCTGGATCTGCGGTAGTTAGCGGGGTCAAGGGCGTGACTTGGGGGAATGAAACCGGTCTCCACCTCAACGATGTGGGAGCCTAACCCCTTCACTCCGTACAGGTCACATACCAGTCCATCTACTGGGCGCTCAATGTCCACTTCGTAACCCTTAAGAAGCAGGTGCTTGGCGCATACAAGCTCCATAACTGAGTGGTTGATCTTGACAACATTCTCTTCATGCAAGCGAACCAGCTTATCTCTCAGAACAACCAGTTTTTTCTGGGCTTCTTCGTCTGTGTCACTGTTTAGCCTCGCCAATAGAATCTCCAGGTCTCTGTTGAACTTGTCCATGTCTCATCCTTTCAGAAATCTTGCAATATCCAATCCAGCTAATAAGGTGGATATAAGTCTGTCAAAAGCTTTTAGGCAAGCAAAAATCCAAAAAACCAAAACAAGATTCGAATGAAAAAGGGTCAAGCTTCCGCTGTTATGGTGCCGGTAACGAGTTGGGAACGAAAGAAAACATGCATGCTCATGACGTTCCAGAGCTTCACTCTGGTGTAGGGGGGCATGTTGGGGTCCTGCAGAATCTCGTCGAGAACGGATATGGCGTTGGCTGCTCTGACTGCGGGGGTGTTTTCGGAGGTCTGTAGGGCTGAGATTGCCTGTTTTGCGGCTCTTCTTATGTTTCTTGGAGTTGTGGTGTCCTCGGAAACCATGCCGAGAACATTCATGGCTTCTCCTATTCTTTCCTCATATTCCTGTAGTTTCTTTTTTCTAACCATGTAGAAGCCTCCATTAACATGCTTAAACGAGATGTAACCTATTTATTCTTATCCTATAAATAGCGGCGATTTATACCGTTTACGGAGCACAAATCACTCAATAATCAGTTTCATGATGAAACACGGAATAGATAGTTAATTAACTGACGGCAAAAATATATTCTCATAACCGTAAAGCTTGTTCAGAAGGGTTTGACGTGACCAAGGATCCAAAAAACATCAAGAAGATGGCGGATTTGCTCAGGCAGGGAGCCACCCTCACGGAACATTCCTGTCCAGCCTGCTATTCGCCACTCTTTAAACTAAGGAGCGGAGACCTGTGGTGCGCCAGCTGCCAAAAACGGGTCGTGATTGTCCGAGAGGGGGAGCCGGAACCAGAGGCGTCTAAAGCTCCTGCCTTCTCCAGCCTAGAATCAACGATTTTGGAGAAAATTCAGGCGCTAGAGAAACAGCTTGCAGAAGAAACGGATGCAGAGAAACTCCAGAGCCTAGGGGCAACCCTGTCAACTCTTCTTGAGAATCTTGAAAGGATACGGAAGATGAAAAAGGAATCCTAATCAGGAACAAAAGGCGTTTGGTTTGCTTGGGCTTTACGAAAATTTTCCCGAAAACGTTCACGGCATAAGCGTTTTTGAGTATCAAGACTCAGCTAAAGAGGTTCAGAAGGCTGTTCTCTGCACGTTTCATCGTCTGAATCAGGAAACCTTTGATCTGGGCGCCGTAACTCCCTACTTGAAACAGAAATGCGAGGTCAGCTTCGAGTTCGGCGTGGCTGATGGCGTGGGCTTCAATTTTTTAGACCAGAAGGAGCTTGAGCAGTGCCTGAAGAGCGTTGACGAAGCAGAGGTGGAGACTCTAGATTTTTTCTTTGCTGTCTGTTATCACCGTGCCGGGGATGGCGGTAAACGGGTTCCGTTAAGGTTCGATTATTATGTGCTCCGTTTTCTCTTCCAGGAAGGCGGCTTGGAGCTTCGGATTCGCCATGAGAGGGGAACGCAGCGAGTTCCCTTAGATGACTTAACAGATTTTTTGGTTAAGCAGATGAACGTTGAGCTGTCCCGGAGGCAGTTGACACCGTTATTTTTTGGGGTTTTCAAGAAAGTCAGCATACAATAGACTGTGCTGCTTTCGGCGGTATGGTGTGGCTGTGAAAAGTGATATGCATAAATACTGAGAAGTTACTAGAAGGTAATAATGAACACGATAAAGTTGTCTTCCGCAGACTTCCAGCCAAACCGTCTCATGAGAGACGAAGAGTCAAAGACCGAAAAAGAGTTGCCTGAGGTTGAGAGTTACAGTTTAAGGATTGACGAGGCTGAGGGCTTCCGCGGAATTTGGGAGATAGTCAAGGAAACCGTCCAAGCTTGTTTAGGCGAGCACAGACGGGGCATGCTGCTTTTCCTAGATGATCTGCCTCTTCAATTGGGTGCATACCATCAGCTGGGCACAAACAACATAGTATTGAATAGGAGACTGGTCAACATCGTCGAGGCGGTGACAAAATCGAGGAAGCTGGTCAACGCCTTCGTCTACAGCATATTAACCCACGAGTACCTTCACGCCTTGGGGCACGTCTCAGAGGCTGAGGTTCGCTCCCTAGTCTACGACATATCCAAACAATGCTTCGGCGAAGACCACATAGCCACAACATTGGCAGAAAAGACCCCATGGTCTCTCCTCAAAGGAATCCCACTAACCGGCACACCCACACATAAACAAGCCATGGAACTCATAAAAGACCTAGAAAAACCCAACCAACAATACATCGTCTAAGAACATCAGGCAGAATGCTTCAACAGCGAACTGTTTTTTCAAGCTGTTCTATGGTTCTCCAGAAAATCTAGGATAACCTTCAGAATGTTTTGTTCTACTTCGCTTTTTCTTCTGTCTCCGTCGATGGGCGTTAGCATTCCGTTGTCCACAAATTTCATGTAAACCTCTTTTACTCTTCTCTGGGTCTCCAGCCTCTCCATAACAGACTTCTTCCGCTTTATCCTCTTCACCACAACCTCAGGCGGCACATCAATATACAACGCCAAATCAGGTTGAAGAGCAAAACGGTTAATCTCCTCAATCCACTCCAGGTCCAGCCCCGCCGCCCCCTGATACGCAAGCGACGAGTACACGCACCTGTCCGAAACCACAACCTTCCCCTCCATCAACGCCGGCTTCACATCCTTCTCCATGTGCTCAACACGGTCAACCGCAAAAAGAACCGCCTCCACAACCCCGGGCACCCGCTTCTTCTCTTGCAGAACCGATGTACGAATAAATTTTCCCAGTTCTCCCCGCCCCGGCTCAGTGGTGTAAACAGCGTCGAACCCCCTTTTCTGCAGGTTCCGCACCAGCCTGTGGGCGTGAGTGGTTTTTCCGCTTCCATCCAAGCCTTCGATGCAGACAAACACTCCCTTCTTCACTGTGTGGTTCAGCCTCCACCCTTTTAATGATCGATTACCTTAAATAATGATGCTCCAGATTGACAAAGCTGAGGAGAAACGTTCCCTATGCAGCGATACTGGGGGCAAATCAAAGACCCGGTTCACGGCTATGTTTACATCACCGAAGCAGAGAAGCAGCTCATCGACTCTTACCCCTTCCAGAGACTTCACCGACTGAGGCAGCTGGCAGGATCAGAGTTTGTGTATTCAGGAGCAAACCACACCCGCTTCGAGCACTGCATCGGAGTCATGTACCTCGCAGGCAAATTAACGGAAAACCCGAATGTTTCTCCGCTTCTTTCGGCAGACGAGATTCAAACCGTCAGAATGGCGTCCCTTCTCCACGATGTGGGTCACGGCCCATTCTCCCACGTTTTTGAGCACCTTCTCGTCAAGTTCTTAAACAAAACCCATGAAGACATGACCCTGTGGATCATCCAAAAATCCGAGTTGCATGATATAATCAGCAGACTGGGATACGATGCAGATGCGGTGGCAAAACTTGCGGTTGGAGAACTGCGGAGGCCAAGGAAAGCATTCCTGGATCAGGTCATTCAAAGCACTGTGGATGTCGATAAGCTCGATTTCGTGGTCAGGGACACCTACCACACTGGCGCAAAATACGGGTACGTAGACGTCTTTCGCCTCATCCACATGCTGGATGTTCTTGGCGAAAATCTTGCTGTTGACGTGGGAGCCCTGTCAGCGCTTGAGTCTTTCGTGTTGGCGAGGCTAGAATCGTTCAGAAGCATCTACTTCCACCGCGTTGGAAGAGCCGCTCAGATAATGCTTGCCACAGCCATGGAGGAAGCAAAGGATGAGCTGGGCTTGGTGGCGTTTGATTCTCCCGAAGATTACTTGGCGTTGAATGACTACACTGTTTGGACCAAACTGAGGGAATGCGAAAAGTCTAGGGGAATCATGGAGAACTTGGAGAGGCGTAGGCTCCTCAAGTGCGCCTATGACAGAACCTTCTATGCGCGGGAAAAGATGGTGCCCAGCATCTTCAGCGTCGACGAGGTTCGGGAGCAGATGAGAAACAAAATTGCGTCAGAGGCAGGAGTTGAGCCCGAAGCCATTGTGATTGATGTGCCGACTGTGCCTTCGGTGCCGTATCATCATTCTGATCTGCTTGAGCCCATGGAAATCCCTGTTTTCCAGAAGAGCCGGAGCGGAGAAAAGGTTCCTCTGCGGCTAAGTGACATATCCTCGGTGTTCGATGTTCTCAAGGGCTTCATCAACATCCTCCGGGTGTACACGGATGAAAAGTATGTGGATAAGGTGAGTGCTGCTTCGATGAAGGTTATAGGCGGAACTCCCTCTTCGGCGAAGATATCTTTCTGATGGAGAAAAGTTAAAACGTAAGAATGTTTTATGTGGTTGAGGCTCTGACTTAGGCTCCGGTAGTATAGTCCGGTTAAGTATTTCGGCCTTTCGAGCCGAAGACCCGGGTTCGAATCCCGGCCGGAGCACCAAACATTATTGCCTTTGCATTTCCAGAAAAAGTACTGTTTTCAACAATGAACCTTTATTAGTCTCCTAATATGTTGTGCCCTTTTTCTTGTGTGCAAGCTTTTACGCAAACTAATTAAATCACGCTGACACAGTGACAGCAAACAGCAATCAAAGGTATGCTATCATGGACCGTGTCCCACTCACAGAAAAGGCTGATCACATTTCCAGATGCCTAGAACTCGCCATTCTCCTAGAGGTCAGCGGATACCCGAAGCCCGGAAACGTCCACAGAACAGCAGACTTTCCAGAAACCAGATACGAACATTTTTTGGCGTCGGCAGTTGCGATAGCGCCTTCGTTTAGGAGGGCGGCTGAGCAGGGAATCAAAGTTTCTGAGGAAAAAATCGTTCCCTCAGAGGTAGGTATCGGAAACATAATCAAAGATGCCGTTGACAGGATGAGGTGGAGCCAGAGCGGCGGCAACACTCTGCTGGGGGCGATAATTTTGCTTGCGCCCATAGCGACTGCGGCGGGTATGATCAGCAACAGCTTTTCTTTATCCAAGCTTAGAGGGAATATCAAGGTGGTTGTTGAGTCGACAACTCCTGAGGATGCGGTGGCTGTTTACGATGCGATAGCCCTCCTTAATCCGGGGGGATTGAACAAGGTTGAGAGACTGGATGTGACAGTCCCGGAATCAAAGAAGAGGATTCTGGATGAAGGCGTGACTCTGCTTGATACCTTTAAGATTGCTTCTGCATACGACTCCATCGCCTCTGAGTGGGTTCACAATTACCCAATCACCTTTGATCTCGGTTACCCCTATTTCGTTAAGCAGCTTGAAGAGACTGGAGACATTAACACGGCGACTGTCCACGCTTTCCTGAAGATTCTCGCCGAAGTCCCGGACACCTTCATCGCCCGAAAAGTAGGTCAAGCTAAGGCGGAAAGTGTCTCAGCTGAGGCTGGACGGGTGTTGAAGGAGGGAGGCTTAGCAACGCCTCTGGGAAGAAATCTTCTTTACGAGCTTGACATCAAACTACGAGACCCAGAAAACAAACTGAGCCCAGGAACAACAGCGGACATAACCGAGGCAGTGTTAGCCCTCAACAACCTAAACGGATACAAACCATAGGCTAGCCCGTATCTACAGTAGTATTCTTTTGGTTGCTTCAACCAAGCCGATGGGTCCGGTCATCATCACGTCGCCTGCAGGAGTTGCGAAATGGATTTGGAGGTTTGTTTTGGCTAAGATCTTCCTGTTGGGTCCCGTCACCACCACTTTTTCGATTTTTGGGAATCCGGGCGGTTTTTTCAGATAGAACATGCCGTGTCCATTGTCTTCGAAAACTTCTTCATCGCAGAGCTTCCCGTCCGCAAAGTCTCTTAGAAGCCTCTCCATCTTCTCTGGATTTAGCAGTCGCGTATGATGCTCCAATACTGCAGTGACTTCGCCCCCTGATATTATCGCAGCCATGGTGTGCCCATTGCCTACATTAACCGCGAGAATCGGATCAGCCTTCTCTACCTCTGGGTCCATTAGACATCCAAGTATCGCATCCGGAGAAGTGTCCATAACCACCACTTGAGCATTCGGCAGCTGTCTTTTCGAAGCCTGCACAGCGGATTTCATTCGGGGATAATATGGGGGAATTTCGTTTTCCCTGAAGGCGAATGCCTCAGGTTTCGGATTCTTTTCCAGCAGTTCCCTAATTTTGTTGATGCGGAACCGTCTATTGCTCGTCCCCTCTGGGAAAACTCCGTGGTCCTGAACTGCAACGGCAACAAAATCTATGTCCGAGAAGGGCTCCCCAAAAAACTTCAGTAAGCCACGTAATTTGCCGATGTTCACTTCTTCAAGAACTATTGTTTCTCCCTCGAAGTTTTCGGGTTCAGAATCTTGGACGATTTCTATTCCCAGTTCTTTGACTTGACTCAGATTGTTTCTTACAGTGTATGCCGCGTTTTCTGTCATGATGACTCTAAGTCCAGCTTCGACATGTTTTTTCAGGGTATGCGAGAAGGCTCCTCCCCCTATCGTGTCTCCCTTAACAAAGAGATCGTTACCTTGACAAGTTGCGGTTCTTACTTTCGCTGCGAAAACTTGAGATGGCGATGGCAGAACCATCTTTATGCAATTTTCAATATTTTCGAGTACTGAATTATAAAGTAGAAGGTCCTCTGTTCCAGCACCTATATCAATTGCTAATATTTTCATGTACTTTCACAACTTTACTATATTCGTTAGTTATTCTCTCACTTAGGAAAGAGACACATAAGCATTTAGTAAATAGAGTATTAGCGTACCAGTAAATCTAATACACATGCGTAGTACTTTTATTGACTATCTACCTGTTTACCAATTAGCATACTTTGACTGTACAAGAGAATATCTAATGTTGCTGCTTATTGAGAAAAAAAGAGAGGGGAAGTTATGCCCTAATCCTCGTATTTAGGGCGTTTGAAAATCATTGTTTCACCATGTGTGCAAACGTACTCAAATCCTTGTTCAATCAGCTTTCGAGCTTCTTCTTCTGTCTTAGCTGTTTCTGTGCGATACTGTTCTCCAATTGAGAAAAACAGTGCAACTACTGGAACCACTCCAAACAATAATGCTAGAATCCCAATAAGAGGAGACCACCACTCTGAGGAAAAGTACGACCATACCAAAACCAATATGATGCATGCAGAAAAGTGAAAGAGCATTCGTACCGAAATCTCTTTCATGTCTTCGTTACCCTATTTCAGTTTGAAAATAGGGCTAAATAACACTTGTCCTCAGGTTAAGGAGTGAACACTTACTTTCGCTCTTACCTTGGTTTTGGTATTCCTATCCATCTTGGAGTTCTATCTTTGTATTTTCGATATTCATCTCCATATTTCTCGAGACACCAACGTTCCTCAGGAGCTATCAAAATATCATACAAAACTATCCATGTTATTGTCAATAACAGAAAAACCCATGACGCACAGGCTATGCCTATGCCAACATATATCAAGAAGCAGCCAAAGTAAATTGGGTTTCTTGAAATACGAAAATCATGCCGAACAAGTAAATGAAGAGTCCAGCGTAGAACCAAGGTGTGTTTAATTTCAACGGTAGGAAAATACTGTAAAAGTTTGAAGCCCAGATGGCTAACTGTGAGAAACCATAGAGTCTCTCCTCTTTCTCATTAAATGGAGGCTTATCTGGTCTACGAGAACCCTTCTGTCCCCTAAGACGGTCAAGGACGCCAAAGACAATAAATAACAGTAAAAAAGAAAGGACAAAGACCCAAGCATTCCATAAGCCTAACTCAAAAGCTGGTATCAATGACAAGTACTATCCCCCAGAAACTTAATTTTACTATAGTTTAGATATAAATCTCTTAGACTTCAGTTTTTATAACTTATGGAACAACTTTGATTGTACAAGAAAATATCTGATGTTCCTGTTTTCTGGAGAGATAAAGTGAAATTTACAAAAAAGGCTAAGTACATTTGACCAACAAATATGCTATTAAATGGACGAGAATGAATGAGGTGAGAACTTGGGAAAGGGTAGAAAAAATGTTTCTAGTTTTGAGGAATATTTGAAGCAAGGAATAAAGAACGAGAAATCGGGGAACTACATAGGTGCAATCGAGAATTACACCAAGGCATTGAACAAAACGTGGGATTTTCAAATTTTATATAAAAGAGGTTGCCTTTATCAGAAGATAGGAGAAATGGAGAAAGCTGCAGTCGACTTTGAGGGCTTTCTCTCTGCTGACAAAAGTCGCGTCGAGGGTGGGAGTATGTCGTATGTTATTACTAAAACAATTAGTATAGAAAATCAGCGGTTAAATGCGAAAAAGACCCTAAGCCAAGTAACCTTTCAGAAAATCCTTAAACCTTCTGTCCCCTTTGATTTTTATTACCTTGATAAAAGGTTTTATGATTGGGGTCAAGTTCAAATTTCAGAGTTCTCTTGGGAAACCTCCATGCTGGAAAAGAATCCTCAGGAGGCTGCTTATCGTAAGGGGGTTAAGTGTTTCCTTCAAAGAAAACATGAGAAGGCAATCCAATATTTTGATCAAGCAATTACTATTAATCCCGAAGACGCAAGATTCTACCTCTTCCGAAGTATGGTGTATGCTCTTCAAAGCCAAAAGGGCGGACATTTTGGTCCAAATAGCAGCACCAAAGAAAATAGCAAAGCCAAATTTGAAAGTGACTTACAGCGAGCATTGGCTTTAAGCAAAAACAATGAAGTTGTTAAACATGCTTGCTTACGAGCAAAATATTGGTTGGTTGATTATGCAAAGCAATATGCAAGTACGCATGCGGGTGAACCTACTCCTGCTGTAGGGTTGTTGGGAGGATTAGGAATGATAGCTGGTTTTTTAGTAGGAGTTTATTTTTTACTTCTAGGGATAGTACCTTTATTTGCGCCTGTGCCTGGATTCAACCTAATCTTATGCCCTGTTTTTCTGGTCTGTGGAGTATTAGCTTTATACGGTATACGCGTGATTTACAGAGGAAAGCGATTGAAAGGTGCCTTATTGATTATTGTTGCATTTCTCATTGGCTTTGGAGCTATCTTTTGGATGCTGTAAAAATGCAAATTGGTTATAAGACCTTTCAAGCTCATTTTTTCTTTAATTAAATCAAAAACTGAATCATCCAGATGTGTTAAAGTTTTACAAAAAATTCAGGATAGGAATATCTGGTAACTTGTTAAGGTGCATGGGTAATTATCTTTCCACACTTAGGACAGTGAATATGCCTTAGACTAGACAATAATGAAGAAATGGTTCCTATTCTTGTTTCTCTGATTTTGGTATTCCAATCCATCTTGGAGTTCTATTCATGTATTTCCTATAGGAATCTCCATACCTGTAAAGGCAAAATCGTTCTTCAGCTGATGAATTAGCGTAGAGCAAAATCATTAGCACCACTACTAAGAGAAGATACAACCAAGAAGAGCAGGTTATTCCTAAACCAATTTGCATTAGAAGCATACCAATTTCCATGGGGTTTCTTGAAAAGCTATAAAGACCGTTGGTAATGACCGTGTGTTTGGGACTAGTAGCGAAATTACGAACTGCAACAATAATGAATGACATACCAAAGAGGTAGATAAGTAGACCAATGTATAGCCATGTTGTATCAAGTTGTAATGGTAAAAAAACTGCATAACCCAACATTGGGAGCATAACATAGAAAGAAGCATTCGCTATAATATTCTCCTTTCTAGTTAGCTGAAAATCTCCTGCTTTTCCTGATTCTCTAGCAGATGTCACTTTTATAGTGTAGAAGAAAATGATTAACATGGGAATGACAAGAATCCAAGCATTCCAAAAACCCAACTCAAAAGCTGGCATAAATGACAATTACTTACCCCCAGAAACTTGATTCTAAACAGTGTAAATATACATCTCTTAGACTTCAGTTTTATAACTTATGGAACAACTTTGATTGTACAAGAGACATTATAAAGTCTAAGGAAATATTATAAACTCACTACCATCTATGTAAATGGGAGGGGTTTCTTTGAGGCGTTTGCAGTTTAGAATCCTCAGAGTTTGTTTTATCAATCTGATGATTTTTTGTACTTTATTCTGTGGCACGTGTTCAGCAGAAGATAGTACAGTAACAGTTTTGGATTTGGCTATTGATGTAGAGGGAACAACCAAAGTCTTTGCGAGTTTTACATGGGAAGAATATGTTGAATTTCTTCAATCATATGATATACCAAATGCTGACACTTACTTGAAGGAAGAAGTAAAACCCAAGCAGATACTAAATGTAATTTATGAGGCGGATAATGTAGCAGCAATGATTGAGATATACGAGTATGCAAACCAAACAGATGCAAAAAAAGAGTGGTCCCACCAAGCTACTATGGGTGAGTCATATGCCTGGACTACTCACTATAGTATCTGGCACAGGTTTGATAGTAAGGAATATCTCTTTCAAGAGAACAGATTCATGATATTTGCGATTGCCTCTCCTGGATGCCTTGACGAAATTAACCATGACAGAGCAGTTGAACTTTTTGACAAAGTGTTAGATGCCTTCGTTAGTAATCTTGTTGAGGTTATGACCAATTTATTTTTAGAATCCCCACCCCCATCAATCGAATTCACTGGAATCCAGCCTGGTGACATAATAACTTGGGATTATGAAGATTCTATGGAAACTGTTGAGATTATTTATATATCAGATGATAATTTGGCTGTCCTTTTAGGAGAACCCTTTGATTACTATCCAATTCACTGTCAAGAAGACTACTTTTCTTGGCTGCCTGCGGGGGGCGAACTATTACTGGAATACAGCGGATGACGTCGGGTTAAATGTCGCTGGTCATCCATGGACGAACCTCATTTATCCCCTCTATCGAAATGGAAAATATTTGTTGGATATGATTGAATCTAATGTACCTGTTTTATTCGAACGTAGCGTCGAAGAGGAGGAAAATTACATTGTAGGGCGAGCAAAAACAACATATTCTGATGATATCCCTTATTCAATACAAAATTATGAATATTATTTCATAAGAGTACATAAAGGAACAGGAATAGTAGAATATCGAAAGTGGGATGTGGATGATAAATCTGATGATGTAAAATTTACTACTTACATAAACATGACAGAAACCAACATTGATTTGGGTAGCAGACAACCCTACGTACCGCAAGAAGATGGAGATGGGTCAACTACAAACGGAGAAACAGATGATGGAAGTGGACCAACTTCAACAGATGGAGAGACAGATGGAACATCCCAAGCAGATTCTTCTACATTTATAGATTCGCCTTTGCTTTTAGTGGGAGCTGTAGTTGCTATAGTCGTGATTATAGTTGTAGTAGTTGCAGTAGTGTTACTGAAGAAAAAGAAATAGTCTAATAATGGATTTACATATCCTATGCCGAACATAAACTAACTCTATCTTGTTCTAAATAAGGTGCATGAGTAATTATCTTTCCACATCTGGGACAGTGAATATGCCTTAGACTAGACTGTGAATCCCAACCAGAAACAACGTTAGTGCTGTTTGTTCATTTCAGGTCTCTTAGCGTGGATTGCCGCAACAGTGGCGCCAACGTTGTTTTCGTCAACCACCAGAATTATCTGTGACGTGTGCGGCGCAAAGATGCCTCGTTTTATGTTGATTTCTGGTATGGCTCCTATGGCGATTGAGGCAACCCCAGACGAGTATTTCATTCTGTCTCCTATGAGGGTAACCACGCCAACGCCATCTTCAATTGTTAAATCTTCATCAAAGCCTCTAAGCCGTTCCTCATTTTTTCTCAGAAACTCTGAATCGAGAAACAGAAAATCTCGAATTCTCTTCCCTGTCTCAAGCGTCTCAGTTCCCAAATCAAGGAAGTCGTTGCAGTTTTCCCAAATCCTCAGGGAATCCTCCAATGATCTGCTGTTCTGGTCATCCATTGTAAGAATTGCGCATCCTGTTTTTCCGGTTACGCACTTCACGGTTTGGTCGCCATTGCTTTCAGCCTGAATTACCGTATATTCTTCGGGTCTAGAGATTGGCGTCACCTTTATGGGTTGCTTGAACTGTTTTGCCATTGAGATGGCTTCGCCTTGGACAATCTTCATTCCCATCTTGGATGCTTTGTGGGCTTCATTATAGCTGAGAGATGCCAGATGCTCGGTTGTCTGGTCCTTGACTATGGATGGATCAGCGCTTTGGACAGACACTTCCTTGAACAAAACCGTTTCAACATCATATCTTCCCGTAAACAGGCAAGAAACAAAAACTGCTGTAAGATCAGAGCCGCCTCTTCCAAGCATTGTTTCCAGCCCGTCACTTGTGATGCCTAGGAAGCCTGCTTGCACAACTACGTTTCCATCTTCCAGTGACTGAATGAGGTGGTTAATCTTGGTCTTGCTCAGCTCGTAATTGGGGGTGGCATTTTCGAAGTTGTCATCTGTTACGATGGGCCATTGCTCTTTGGGAATGTGGCAGGAATCTAAACCGCTGCTTTTCAGGATGTATTCCATGAGAACAGATGTTGGCAATTCTCCACCATTGGTTAGAACTTTTGCTTTAACGGTTCCACGAAAACGCTTATTGATTAAGGAGACAGCCTCATCCATCTGCTGCCGATATCCCTGTAACTCATCAACAAACTGTTTCAGATACCTGCCTTTGACATAGGTTTTCGCTATTCTCTCGTATGTGTTGAAGATGGAATCTATTGGGAGAGGTCTAGAATGGGTGTAAGACTCACCTATTCGGATAAGCTCGTCCGTGAAACCGTTTGGCGCAGAGAAAACAACCACAGGACCCAAATCATCCTGATCCCTTAGCGATTTTATGGAATCCAAAATAGCAGGTATCTTTTCGCCCTCATTACTCAATAGGCTCCCGCCGAATTTTGCCACCGAAAGCTTCCTCATTCCCGTTTACCTCTTCATATAGCTAACAGGAAAAGGCTAGCAGTTTAAGTTTTTTTTGGCTCCACACGCTAACTTAATGGAAAATAGGAGCTAGTTCAGATTTTAGGTTGGGTTTGGGATTAAGAATTAAACCCAAATCTAAAAAACTATGTTCTAAGCTGTTCTCGCTTTTGATTCTAAAGAAGTGACCCTGTATTTATGTTGGTCATTGAGAAAGAAATGTTTATGAAGTCTTAATACATATTACAAATCGTGATTTTAGATGCGAGAACTGAGAGGTCTCGACAAAAAAATCATAGTCACAGCCTCGTTAATCATTTGGGTGTCTGCACTTAGTTTGGTTAATCCGGCAATTTCTAAGAAACCAGACAGAGTCAAGGATTTTTCTGATAACGGAGACATTAACATCGAGGTATATTGGGATAACAAGGGCACCAAAAGAGTGTCTTCGATTGATTGGGGTCCACTGGAGCCGGGAACTAACAAAACAGTTACCTTATTTATTAAAAACAAAGGAAGAAACCAAATTACTTTGGCTTACTGCACCTCAAATTGTAAGCCATCTGAAATTGTAGATTACTTGACCCTAACCTGGGATTATCTTGGGCAAAGCATTGAATTCAGAGAAATGGTTCAAGTCGTATTCACATTATACGTATCTGAAGACGCAGAAGCAATAGAATCTTTCAGTTTTGACATCCCCATAATTGGTACTCAATAATACGCTTTTTCAGGAATACTTCACAGGATAGATTGGGGTCTTTTATGTAATCAAGACAGGTTTTTGCCGATAGATTCTGGTTTGTTTTTTCCTGAAAGGGAAGAATGGGTTCGTTTTGCTGCCTTATTCTCCTTTCTACGTCGGAAATAATTTTGTGATTTTGGATTTAAATTTAGAATTCACAATCCATATAAAAGACGTCCAAAAAACTAATGATTGGAAAGACAATGTCACATACAATAAACAAAGCTAAGTCGCTCATTCTCGGAAAGGAAGGAAAAACTGGAAAGCAAATGGCACAGGCAGTCAGCAAAGCTAAATCACTTATTGGCCGAAGGCAAAAAAATGAAAAGCCATACAGATCAAAGCTGATGATATGCATTGACATTCTTTGTGCTTTGGTTTCTAACGGTCCCATGAAGTTCACGCACCTGTCGCACAAAGTTGAACTTGACACAATCCGTCTGATACCGCATCTGAGGTTGCTGATCGATCGTGGCCTCGTCGAACAACAAAATTGGGGCGAAAACGAAATCGTCTACATTGTTACTGAAAGGGGCTTGAAAGTACTCAAGGTCGTCAACCCCCTGATCAAAGAGGCACACAAGCTTCAGATGCGCGATTTTGAAACAATCTCAAACACGCTTTCGGAAGCAGGTTACTCCTAGGGCTGCACATATCCAAAAATTGTGTGCAGTTAGTCAATGCTCATTAGCCTCTTTTAGTTTCGGTTTGCTCTCAACTTACTCGTTTTTGCCAGAACTTTATATCAGAGTAATCTATAAAGAAGTAAAGTTTCGCTGGAACGGCTGAAACTGCGACAACTATAGAGCAAGATCAGGATGTAGAGTAATGGAAAAAGATCTCAGCAATGTTGGGCCAGGAAGGCTAGTTTCAGGCGGGGTCTGGTTCTTGGGACTCATGATCCTAAGCGGTGTTTTCTGGCTTGCATTGGGAATTCAAGTGAGCAGAACATACGGGCCTTACGGTTTTGGCTTATTCAGCATGGCATATTCAGTATTCGATTTTTTGTGGGCGCTCATTTTTGGGGGACTGTTTGAGGGTTTAATCCATCTTGGTGCAGGATACTTAACCAAGAAAGACGCGAATCTTTCTCGCTATTTCTCAAACTACGTGAGGTATCTCACGGTGATAAGTTTAATAATGTTCATTTTCTTAACTGTTCTATCTTTTCAAACATCAGACATAATATTCAGGCTAATGCTTCTTTCTTTGGCGTTCGCATTCCTGTTTTCGGGAACAAAAGACTCTCTGTCCTCGATAATAGGGTCAATGCATAAAAGCAAGCAACTTTCGATAATACAGTCCAGCGGATTTTATGCAGTTACGATAGTCGGCATTATAGTCATGGTCTTCAATTTACCCATTAATCTGTTGCCAGTCTTGATAGTAGTCGCTCCTGTCTGCCAATTACTGCTGTGCATGTATTTTTTAAGACCATATATCAAAGATCTGATTTCATATAACATAGATCTTTTCACAAACAAAAACAGGGAATATTCAGTATTAGAGGATTTGAAGCAGTTTAAGCACATACTAATTTTTGGTTTTTCTATATCCGTCGGAAAAATCTCGTTTATGATAATGAAGAGCCTAGACATACCTATACTTAATTTGTTCTTTGATTACTCCAATGTGGGAGTTTACAGTGTTGCAGACACAGTATCCAGTGTACTTTTTTCTATGACGGCTTTCTCTCTTCCAATTCTCTCATCTATGTCTGAAGCATGGACCAAAAAAGACGCTGCTCTGATGGGAAAATATGTCAAAATCTCTGTGAAGTATCCTCTTCTTTTGGGTTTACCCTTGACGATAATAATTTTTGCTTTAGCAGAACCAATAGTTGTGGGAATATATGGAGCTGCATTCCAAGAAGCCGTAATGCCTCTTCAAATCCTCATCATCGGCACATTCCTTCTTATGTTCGGACGCACTCTTTCCTCAATATTAATCGGAATTGGAAAAGCTAAACTATCAGGAATGTTGCTGGCGGGTGCCGCTACACAATATATCATCTCACTCTTTATTCTTGTGCCCATCTTCGGTCTAGATGGAGCCGCGTTTTCTCTGACACTTACAGGTGTCACGTCTCTTGTTTTGATCCCACTTTTCATTAAGCGCCACCTAAAAGTCGACGTGTTTTGGGGGCTTCATAAAATTTTGTTCGCAGGCGCCATTTTGGCAGGAATCCTCTTCCTTCTGCCCAAATCCAATTCTCTTGTAGTGATTCTGGGAACGATTGCAGGCGTTGCTGTCTATATTATACTGCTGTACTATACGGGATATGTTGATCAAGAGGATATCAACATCCTGAAGACTGCGAGAGCAGAATAAACAAACCTTGAATAAACTTGCCTGTTATAAACCAGAAAACTTCAATTTCTTGGCGAAACCTGGAAAATAACCGAATGGCACTCCTCAGTTCTTAATGTATTCTTCTTTGCGGTTGCTTTGATGTTTTGTAGCCGTCTTGAGCGATGATTTCAGCAACATAAAACGCCAATACGGGTAAACCACCAATGCTTGTGGGCAATCCTTTTTCAATGAAATTTCAACTCCGCGAATTGGACTGAACAGAAACCTTGAAAAAACCGATGAAAAGGACGGACAATCCGGATATTCTGCAAATTTGCTAAGCGTATAGAAATGTTCTGCGCTCTGGCGAACAGTGCCCCTGATGTGATCTGAAACTACTGATCTATCTACAATCCATTTGTAGCCTGCTCTCCACACTCTATCTTGCAAGTCGAAGTCGCAGCTTAGGGGGCATCTGACATTAAAACCGCCAAGGCTCCTTATCAGCTCTGTTCGATACAAATTGTTATCGATGCTTGTGTACCGCAAATTCCTCTCTAAACAGATTTCCTCAATCTTCTTGAATATCGGATTTGTTGTCACTCTGACTCCCTGAGCAACCGCAACATCTGGATCTGCCAGCAGATGGTTCAGGATTGCCTGAAACCAATTGCGGTTGAGAATTACGTCATGTTCAAAAGAGGCAAAAAATTCCGTCTTCACCATCTCTAATGCTTGGTTTGCTTGATTTGGAATGCCTGTTTTTTCGGCGTCTATGACTTTCCATCCATATCGTTTTCCGATATTTTTTGTTTCATCTGTGCTGTGACCATCCACCATAATTTTTTGGTTAACCTGTTTTCTCGGAATTGCCTTCTCGATGCTCATTAACGCAAACGGTAACGTTTTCGCAGAATTGAGCGTCCATATCGTCAGATCTATTTTCTTGGTACAACTTCCCGTCTGTGCATTATATTTGAGGTTGCTCTTTGAAGAAATACGTGACCCCTATGAGTTGATGGAACACGTTAAGCTATTTAACTTTTTGTTACAATTTTGGTTGCAAAGCTGAGATTATGCCTGTTTTTTGACTAATGCCTGAAGGAATCTGGTTCAAGACTCTTTTGCCAAAGAGGATGTGAAACGAAGAGTCTGATTTTCTGGTCCACACTACGAAGTGTCAATTGGCGTTAGAGCCGTGAAATAAGAGGTAATTACAGCTTGCCCATCTAGGTTGATGGGTTAAAATTTAATGCCCAACACAGTATTCTGTGCTCTCAATTTAAATCTGTGAAGCCGATTATTGTTGAGAGGAGACTTTAGAGAAATGTTCAACCGAGTTATAATTGCTGTTGTTGGAAGCAGCAATTCCGGAAAAACCACGGCTGTAGAAGCCCTGATCAAGGGATTATCAAAGAGAGGCTACACGGTTGCATCTGCAAAGCATATTCCTGACCCCAAATTCACCATTGACACAGAGGGAAAAGACACATGGAGATATGCCAAGGCTGGAGCAAGCTCCGTCCTAAGCGTAGCCCCCGAGGAACTAACTGTCATCAAGAAAGTTGACACCACAGAATACGGTCTAGAACAGATTGTTGCCGAGACCCCAGACGAAGTTGACATCGTCATCCTTGAAGGATTCAAAGGCTTAGTCGAACAAGACACAACTATACCAAAAATAGTGGCAACAAAAATGGATGAGGAAATTTCAGAGGCTCTTAAGCGTTACAGAAACATCCTAGCATTCATCGCAGTTTTGGTGGAAAGAAAACGGAAGCGAGAAGAAAAAATCACGATACAGGTAGACGAAAAATATTTGCCCTTAGGCGACTTTGTTCAAGACATAATAAGAAACGCTGTTCTTGCCATGGTCGCCAGTTTGAAAGGTGTAAAAATAAAAGGGGAAGAGAAGGTTTCGATAGTCATCAAGCGGCTGTCAAGAGGCTAGCAAACTCAAGTGGCGTTTTTGGGGTCCAGAAAGAAAGCACTGAAACAAGAGAGAAAGGAGATTTTTCAGGACTCTCGAAGGAATCGTTCCTCTCTGAACCTTTCCAAGGCCACCCATTTAAGAGCTTGTCAACCTCCCCGTTTCATGTTAGAGTGCTTTGAATGCTTCAGACCATTCATTATATGTTGAGATAACGCGTGGAGATACGCTGGGCTTTCTATCCTCTAAGATGCCTTTGAAGTCATCCATGGTAATAGGTCTAGGCTTAGCGTCCTTGTCACTTGCTTTACCTGAGTCAAAGAGTTCTCCGATAACCCGCAGGTGCGCTGACTGACAAATATCCCGTATGTCGCTTCCAGAGAAACCACCAGCCAACCTAGCAAACTCGTCTAAGTCCACTTTCGACGACAAATTCAGATGCTCCGTATAAAGTTTAAGCATGTTTAGTCGAGCCGCGTGGTCAGGCAGGGGAACCATGATTCGTTTCTGAAATCTACGTATGAAAGGCCAGTCCAGAGCCCAAGGCTTGTTGGTAGCTCCGATAACGTACGCATGGATGTTCTTGCCCTTGTCCACAACTCCGTCCATCTCCTTGAGAAACTGGTTGCGAACTCTGGTTTCTCCACCGACTTCTGGCTTGCGTAAACAGTTTTGCAACATTCTTTTCAGCCTCGCCTAACCATTTGGACATAACCGAGGCTGCATCCACTGAAACGAAGGCTGCGTCAATCTCTGTTGCCACGGCTGCTGCTAGCAAAGTTTTTCCGCATCCTGGAGGACCAAAGAGAAGTATTCCCCTCGGCCATCCTAGCGGAAACAAGTCTGGTCTCTCCACCGGGTACACTATGGCTTCTTTGATGGCTTTTTTAGCCGTATCTAATCCTACAACTTGGGTCCAGTATACGTTAGGTTTCTCTTGGAGAACAAGTTCATCGTAGCTTGCTTTTCCATCCGTTTCTGTTTGTGCTGGGGGTTCCATCATATCCTCTGTTCTCTCCTGCTGAGGCTGGAAAGATTGGACCGGTCCCCCTCCTTGCAGAGCCTTTATCCGTTCCTGATACGCCTGTGCACGTTGAATATAAACCGAGTTTAGTCCATAATTCGGATATAATCTAACAAGTTTCAGGAGGGTGGAGATGCCTTTCTGGTACATTGTGATGGCCATCCCCCTTGAACCTTGTTTGTCAAGGCGGACAGCCTCCAACGCATATTTTGTTGCAGCTTGTTCAAGTTCTTGAGAAGCACTCATATGAATCACGACGCAATCCTGATTTTGCCTTTTACACCCAACTGCTCCAACGCCTTTTCGATTTCTCCGCATGCAACGTTCAGTTCATTAGCACATTGAGTGATGTCCAACTGTCCTTCACGTCTTTTTGCATATTCCAACACTGATTCCTCTAAATCATCATTAACCGTCCAAGTGATTCGTTTCATTTCCGTGTCTTTATAGGACACATAGTTCTTGGACTTCACTGGCTCAGAGATTTCTGAGCAGGAAGCGGTGAGGGCGACCATTTGTCTCTTTTTTGCTACCCTTTGGGGTTGAGGCTTTTCCATGACCGGAGCGGAGGTTGGAGGCTCAGGGAGTTTCTCGGTTATTTGTTCCTCCAGAAACTCGGCGACTTCTGCAAGGACTTCTTGACCTCCCGGAGTCTTAACGTCCGTTGGTACTTCAAGTTTTGAGGCGTCGATTTTGGACATGGATATGACCTCAAATATGGTCTCGTTCACCCTTTCCATTTCAAAGGCCATCTGGGGCATGAAGGAACTGAGGCTTTTTGTCACTGATTTAAGGTTAGTGAGAACTGGTTTCAAATCAGCAAAGGCTGCGTTGAATTCTTTGAGTGTTTCTAGCCGTAAGACGATGCGCTCTACAAGAATCTGAGTGTGATAAATGACTTTGGTGAGTTTTCTGATTTCAGCAAGCTCGTTAGCAAAGATTGTTGCCCGTTCCTTATTTTTTTCTTTCAGAGCATCCGCGCACGTTTTGAAGAGAACTTTCTCTCTCCGGGTGAGTTTTATGATGACCTGACCCAGTTTAAACTGCTGAGACTTAAGCTTCGGTACCGCCTCAACAACTACATGTTCAAAATTGGGGGGAGAGTGGAAAGGGTTTTTGATGGAGATTCCCTCACAGAACTACGAGATTACGAACTTTGCTTGCTGGGGTTTCGCACATGAATTACTACTGGTGGTTCTGGAAGGTCTGAAGAAACTGGAGCAGGTGCTTTCGGAATCTCCGTTTGTTCTGGGCTTTGTGTTTGGGGTGCTTCAGGTGCTTTTGTTTCAGGTGTCTCTGTAGTTTGCTCTCCGAGAAGGAGATTGGATAGTTTGCTCTTCAAAGCTTCTAGGTCGCTTTTTTCAGCGTTGACTCCCTTTAGTCCCCACTGGATTATTCCCAAAGCCTTCTCGTATGAATCACCGTTTAATCTGCCGATTTCACGTTCAATCTCTAGGTTTATCAAGGCTGAGTGAAGCGAGTGAATCTGTTTGTTGCAGCGGTCGATCTCCTTGTCTATATTCTCTGTGAGTGCTTTGGCGTTATCTTTTAGTTGCGTTAAAGCCCCTTCAAAAGTGCTGTGTAGATCATCGTACATTTCAGGCGGAATCTTCTTCTTTTCTACAAGCTCGTTTAAAGCCCTGTCTTTTCTCCATATCAACGGAATTTCGTTACAGAGAGCCTTAGCTTTCAATTTAAGCGTCGGCGAAATCACTAGGTCCCCATTGTCAAGTTTTATTTGATCACTGGCGTAGCTAAGGAATTCTCCGTCTCCGTGCTCAACAAAGATTCCCTCTATGCGACCAGTGGGTGTTACCTTGAATGATGCTACTCGACCAATTTGCCTTCCGTATTCATCCTTTATCTCTTTACCAACAAAAAGAAAGGGGTTGGAAATGGATTTTGACACAGTGTCACCTCCTTAATTTCCGTGTACATCCGTGTTTTTTACAGACCTATTTTATTGCGAACTGGCTTCACCAAATGAAGGGATGCCCGTAGGCAAGTCCGGGAACTTCTCTTTGACCTTCTGTTCTGCAACAGGGAACTTCTCTTTGACCTTCTGTTCTGCAACAGTGGCTGCCTCGTTCAGAATCTTCTGAGCGTCTTCTCCTGCTGTCTGGAAGTCAATGCCCATGCCCGAGTTGTAACCTGCGTCCTAACTGCTGGAGCCAAGGTACTGACTACGTCGCCTAGTTCTGAAACTGTGCTTAGTCTGAGGACTATCTGTTCTAGGGCTAGCCTAGAGTGCATAATCATCTTTTCCATTTTTCGTATTTCAGCTAGTTCGTTGGCGAAGACGTTGGCTCGTGCCATATCGTGCTTTGTGTAGGCGTTAACAATTTTTGCGAATATTGACTTGTCGCGTTCTGTGAAGCGGTCTGCTGCTTTGTCTAGTTTCTGTATCTGCATTTCCATTCTTTTTACTGCGAAATCTAGTCGTGGTTTCAGAGGACCTGGAGGTCTAACAGCGTCTTTGATTCTGCTGCTGAGAGGTGTGTCGTCAACTCCTTCTCCCCATTTTTTTGCAAATTTTTCTGACATTCTAATTTCCTCACGCAAGGAGGTGTGTTTAAAGCG